>Ga0209541_10011251_pt1 | contig 14040 bp, 16 predicted proteins | sample RifCSPlowO2_01_FD_184027 | JGI IMG/M metagenome (GOLD analysis project Ga0209541, IMG submission 184027) | Groundwater microbial communities from Rifle, Colorado - Rifle CSP2_plank lowO2_0.1 (SPAdes) (version 2) | ecosystem: Environmental > Aquatic > Deep subsurface > Groundwater | place... | reverse complement strand
GGATGCGCGCACACTCGCCAAGCTCCTCATCCACCGCCTGCGCGCCGTGCTCCTTTTGCGCTACGCGCCCGACCTCGCCAAGTCATTTGCGCAGGAATTGACCGAGGCCGACCTCGCGCTCGCGCAGGAACTTTCGAAAGAGCCGGGAGTAAATTCCGACACGCAGAGGGCGCTCCTTGAGGCGTATTCGCAAATGGCCTATGCCGCCGTGCCGCATTTGCCGCTTGAACTCGCCATTATTGATATATCCCAGCAGTGAAATGTGCCTTCGGCTTCAACAAATCATGGAAACAAAGAACATCAGCATCCAAAGTGCCACGAACGAGAGTTCGCTTATCACGCCCGCGGTAGAACGGCATGCCGTCTGCCGCAAAGGCACATTCTACTGACTGGGTATGCGGCGAGAAGTGAAAAAGGGGAAGCCCGCCCCGAAGAAAAAGTCGGACACCTCATGGGGGCATGTGGCGAATTGGTATCACGAACACGTCTCGGAATCCGACGACACATATCACGAAAAGGTCATCAAGCCCAATCTGCTTCGCGTGCTCGGCGATGTGAAAGATAAACGCATTCTGGATGTCGCCTGCGGACAGGGATTTTTCTCGCGGGCGCTCGCGGCGGCGGGTGCGCACGTGACGGGCGCCGATATCGCGCCCGAGCTCATTGCTATCGCCAAAAAGCTCGGACCCGCGAGCATTCAATACCTCGCCGCACCCGCTTCGCGTATGCCGCTGCCGGACGAATCGTTCGATGCGGCCATCTGCGTGCTCGCCCTCCAAAACATCAAAGACCTCTCCGGTGCATTGGCGCAGGTTTCGCACTTGTTAAAAGCCGGGGCTTCGTTTGCAATCGTGCTCAATCATCCGGCATTCCGCATTCCGCGGCATTCGGAGTGGGGATTTGATGGGGATGGTTCCTCCGCCGATGGCGGAGCGGGTATTCAATTCCGCCGCATTGACCGCTATCTCTCGGAGACCTCATATCAGATACAAATGCATCCCGGCTCCGACCCAAGCGCCACCACACTTTCATACCACCGGCCATTGCAGCTATACATGAAAGAACTCGCCAAACACGGATTTGTCCTCGCGGGAATAGAAGAGTGGATATCACACCGCACGAGCGAGAAGGGACCGCGCGCGGAGGCGGAAGACAGAGCGCGCAAAGAGTTCCCGTTGTTCTTGATGCTCAACGCACGTAAGCAGTAGGGAATCCCTTGTGGATAAGTGAACCATGATTGACTGCAACGATGCGGATATTCCTGGTATTATTTTAGAATGAAAGCGGACGAGCAAAAGAGGGCAATCGGGTTTCGTAAAAAAGGGCTCACGTACAATGAAATTCTAAAGAGGGTGCCGGTTGCCAAGTCGACGCTTTCTCTTTGGTTGCGGGAAGTCGGATTGGCAAAAAGACAACGCCAACGCCTAACTGAAAAGAGAAAAGCGGCTCAATTACGTGGTGGGGCTGCACGGCGCAAGCAGCGTCTGGATGCAATTAGCGCGATACTTAAAAGCTCCGGTCTCGATATTGGGACTTTGAATAAAAAAGAGTTGTGGATGATAGGTGTCGCATTGTATTGGGCCGAAGGTGGTAAAGAGAAGATGTATGCGAACGCTATCGGAATTGACTTCTCAAACACTGACCCAAAGATGATTCACTTTTTCATACAGTGGCTCACAAAGTGTTGCAATATACCTACGTCGAGGATATACGCCCACCTATACATTCATGAGTATCAAAGGAGTAACGCAGACAAAGCGGTTCAGTATTGGTCAAGTTCGGGCGGACTGTCCACCTCTCAAGTTACGGGTGTGTATTTTAAGCGTCACAATCCGAAGAGTAATCGACACAACTACAATGAAAAGTATTATGGTACACTTCGCGTGCGCGTCAAACGTAGCTCTGAGTTAGTCCGCAAAATTCAGGGTTGGGTAGAAGGTATGTGCGCGCAGTCTTGGGGGGTCGTCTAACGGCAGGACTCCGCCCTTTGGAGGCGGCTATGATGGTCCGAATCCATCCCCCCCAGCAACGAGGGGCGGCTCGATGTCGCCCGCTGAGTAGTGCTATATTTGGTCAATGGATGAAGATCCTAAACGTATGCCGCTTGGCAGATTTAACTCTGACCGATTGAATAAGATCTGAGAGCGGGAGGCGGCAATATCATCGTAAGCGGCAAAATCGGAAATGACCTCGTCGTGGGAGGCGGTCAGACAAGCGTCACGGGAGCAGGGGTCGGCGGCGACGTGCTTTGGGCCGGCGGTATGCTCCGTGTGGATGCGCCGGTAGGAGGATCTATGCAGCTCGCGGGCGGCGAGGTCGTTATCAATTCTCGCGTGCGGGGCAATGTGGAGTTCAAGGGTCAGAAACTCACGCTCGGCAAAGATGCGATCATCGACGGCAATCTCACGTACTCGGCACAAAAAGAGGCGACGGTAGAAGCGGGAGCCGTCGTCAGAGGGCAAACTACCTTCGAGCCGCTGAAGGCTCCGCGTGCGCCAATTTCCGGCAAGGGCATTATCGCGTTCCTCTCACTTGTCTTCCTCGGTAAATTCTTAGCACTGCTTGTCTTCGCGCTCGCTCTCGGGCTTTTCTTCAACCGCTATTCGGCAGTACTCGTCGGCAATGCGGTAACACAACCATGGCTTGAGGCAGGCCGCGGGCTCATCGTGCTCATCGTGCTGCCCGTCGTGTCCGTCATGTTGCTCGTGACGCTCATCGGCGTGCCGCTGGGGCTCCTCGGGCTTCTCGCATTTGCCTCGCTCCTTTTGATAGCATCGCCCCTGGCGGCGATCATCGTGGGAAGCGTAGTGCACAAGTGGATGTTCAAGCCCGCCGAATACCAAGTCGCGTGGCAGACCATTTTGCTCGGGGTCGCGGCGTACACGCTCCTCGGATTCGTTCCGGTCCTCGGCGGCATTGCGAAATTCGTCCTTGTCCTTCTCGCAATCGGCTCGATGATGAAGATAAAGTGGGACATGGCAAAAGAGTGGCGTTGAGGTTCGCTCTCGCTCAGGCGAAGTAAAGAAATCCCGCCTTCCGGCGGGATTTCTTCGATGCGCTGCTGGTCATTGGATCTCACCGCCGGCCATCGCGACTTCCTTCAGAGTCTTTTCCGCTTCGTGAAGCATTTTCTTGTGGTCGCTCGCGCGATCAGGATGCTCGTTGTGGATATGGCTTTGCATCTTCGTGGCCACATCATTGTCGGAGCCGCCCTGCTCCATGTGACCGCACTCGCATGTCATTGCTTGCATACTGGTAGGTGTTGTTAGGTAATAATTGTACGTTGAGCGAACTGACGTTCGCGCCCGTACGCATATGCAACGTATCAAATGTTGCGTGAAGAAAAAATGAAAGCCGTTCGTGTTGTATACTGCACCGATGCGAGCAACACTCACGACCACGAGGGGGGATATTACAATCGAATTTTTTGAGGCCGATGCGCCGAATACGGTCGCCAATTTCGTCAAGCTCGCACGTGGGGGATTCTACGATGGCACCAAATTCCACCGCGTCATCCAAGATTTCATGATACAAGGCGGCGACCCGCTCACGAAAGACGATGCCGCAGTGGCGCGCTGGGGTACGGGCGACCCGGGCTACAAATTCGCCGACGAGCTCCGCGACAACAATCACAATATGATAGGCACCGTCTCGATGGCAAATTCGGGGCCCGATACCAACGGCAGCCAATTTTTCATCAACACCGCCGACAACAATTTTCTCGACGGCAAACACACTACCTTCGGTCGCGTCGTCGCGGGGATGGACGTCGTGCACGCTATCGAATCTGCTCCTACAGGACCAGCTGACAGGCCGCTTGAAGCGATGGTCATCGAGAGCGTCAGCGTCGCGTAGGCCGTGTTAGAATAGGGTCCGTTATTCATTAATCAATTCTCTATGGGAAAAGGAAATAACTCGCGACGTAAGGAGGCCAAGAAGCCAAAAAAGGCGAAGAAATAAAGCTTTATGTTAAAGGAATTCAAACAATTCCTTCTGCGCGGCAACGTCGTCGACCTCGCGGTCGGCGTTGTTGTCGGCGCCGCATTTAGCGCCATCGTCAACGCGCTCGTCGCCGACTTCGTAACGCCGTTCATCTCGGCGGTTGCCCGCATTCCCGATATGGGCGGCCTCTCTTTCACATTTAACGGCGGGGAATTTAAATACGGACATTTCTTCAACGCCATCATTTCATTCCTACTCATCGCTTCCACCATATTCTTTTTTGTCGTGAAGCCGATGAACATTCTGGTCGGCAAATCGCGCAAAGGCCCGCCCGCAGACCCGACCACCAAGAAGTGCCCCGAGTGCTTGAGCGAGATACCGATGGGAGCAAAGAGGTGTTCGCACTGCACACAGCCGGTCGTGTAGAGTAGATTTATACGACCTCGAAAAATAGGGCAGCTAAAAAACACGCCCGCCCCGGAACCGGAGCAGGCGCTTGAAGGAGTATTACCTAGATGTTGCCGTTTGCCGTTACTTGGCGGCGCTCTTGCCCGGCGTTATTACCGGCGGGTCGAGCAATTCCTTGGCGCAGGCTTCGGCCACTGCCAGACTGGGCTTGCTGCCGGGGAACGTTGCCCAGCCACCGTCGATGATGAAGTCGTCCAGCTTCCAGCTGTCGGCCGCCTTCAGCTTGACCAGAGTGGCCGGAGCATCGGCCGCCTTCCGGAACTTGTCGGCGCAGATTGGCGCCAGCACCGCGACCACCGCACTGTCGGCGGCCTCACTGGCCGCCTTGGTGGCCTTGCTCTGGAGCTGCCATCCCGCCCAGCCGAAGCCGGCGATGAGCGTGATGGCAGCACCAGCTGCCGCACCTTGCAGCAGCCTCGTCAGTTGCTCGCCCTGAAGCATCGGGGGCAATTTCATCGGATATCCTTCCTTGGGTTTGGGACGGGACGCACTGTCCCTTCCTCGTTACTAACACTACTCCTCGTAGGAATAATAGATAGCAACGTCTTCACCTTCCACTATAGCGCTATGTATGGGAATATTTTGCTATGACAAAGGGGTACAAGGTACGCTCGGAGGTGGTGCTCTGGCCGGGAGCGCAGGGCGCGTGGCATTTTGCGTACGTGGATAAAAAGCACTCGGAAGAGATACGTAAAAAGTATACGGGACCGCGCAGGGGATTCGGCGCGGTGCGTGTGCGAGTGCGGGTAGGGAAAACGGTCTGGGAAACATCCATCTTTCCCGACAGCCGCTCGGGCGTCTACGTTCTGCCGCTCAAGGCCAAGGTGCGGAGAGCCGAAGGCATTTTTGCGGGCGACACAATCACATTTACCCTCGAAATCTTGGCCTAGCCGCGCCCGGCTCTATGCTAGTGTTTTGCAAAAGACTAGCATAAGGTACAATATCGGCATGACGACGGAAAGCAGCAACTACAGGAATCTTGAGCGGATCGTAAAGGGGTTCGCGAATCATAGACGGCTTCAGATTTTAGATCTTTTGAAACGCGAGCCGGAGTTGTCGGTGGAGGAAATTTCCGAGCGTCTCAATATCGGCTATGAGAATGCGTCCGACCATGTGCGCAAACTCGCGATTGCCGGTCTTGTGCTGAAGCGCAACGAGGGGAGCGCCGTGCGGCACAAGCTCACGCCGCGCGCCGAGTCTATACTAGTGTTTTGCAAAAGACTGCAATAGAGAATTGGCGGATGGGTGGGGAGGGTGAGTGGGGATGTGGGTGAGGAGAATGGAGAGAGGGAGGAAAAAATGAGCCCCAATAAAGGCCAGCGAGCCCCATTTCCCCAAAACCAAAATCCGTGGGATGATTTCGAGATGTCGCAAGGGATTGTCGATGATTACATAAGTGAACTAATTGAAAAGCATATTACTGGGCAGGCGCGAGAGCATGCATATAGAGCCGCGTTCGAGAAGCTCATCAGGGCTCTTAAGCCTGAGCTAAAGTCAATTAACGACCCCAGGCGATCGGAGCACGGAGCTCCGGATTTTGTATTTCTTAACAAAGAGGCAACGGTTGGGTATGCGGAAACCAAAGATGTCACAGTAAAACTCGATAATGCCGAGAAAAGTTCGCAGCTCGAACGCTACTATGGCTATCCAAACCTAATTCTCACGAACTATCTTGAATTCCGCTTCTTTAAAAACGGCATTCCGCAGGGTGAGCCGATATCGATTGGCGTGCTATCGAATGATATAATTGTGCCAAAACCACAATATTACGGCAGGCTTGAGACCGCACTCGTAAATGCACTATCAGCGCCCGGAGCTATCCGAAGCGGGAAGCATCTCTCCAAGGTGATGGGGGTAAAGGCGCAGCGCATACGTGACAACGTACGCGCGTACTTAGAACATCCCGAGAGTGAGCGCAATCGTGAATTAATGAAAATGCACGACATCATCAAGCGTCTGCTCGTGCATGATTTAAGTTCCAGCCGATTCGCCGATCTGTATGCTCAAACACTTGTATACGGTCTCTTTATAGCTCGATATCACGACGATACCCCGAGGACGTTTTCTCGTCAGGAGGCTCGGGAACTCGTGCCGAAGTCGAATCCCTTTCTTCATGACTTTTTTGATCATGTCGCTGGTAACTCGTTCGATACTCGATTGGCATGGGCAGTAGATGAGCTCTGTGAGGTTTTCCGTGTGTCCGATGTACACAAGCTGATGCACGAGTTCTACAAGGTCCAAAACCTATGGGGAGAGACCGAAGAGTCGATGGATCCGGTGATTCATTTCTACGAGGACTTTCTAAAAGAATACGATGCTCAACAACGCCTCGAACTCGGAGTGTTTTACACCCCCCTTCCTGTTGTAAGGTTTATTGTTCGTTCAGTTGATGAGTTGCTAAAACGAGATTTCGGAATTACGAAAGGCCTCGCAGATAACACGGCGATACCGAAGGGAAGGCATAAAGGAATGCAGAGGGTGCAGGTATTGGATCCCGCAGTCGGCACCGGCACGTTTTTAAAAGAAACAATCGATCATATCTATAAGCAATTCAAAGGTCAGGCGGGGAATTGGGACTCTTACGTTAATTCGAGCTTACTTCAGCGGCTCCATGGATTTGAAATCATGATGGCCTCATATATTATCGCGCACCTCAAACTCGCAATGACATTGCAGGACACAGGATATAATAGCTCCGAAAAGCGGCTTCAAGTGTATCTCACGAACTCTCTCGAAGAAGCTCCTGAAAAGCAACCCGAACTTTTCGGAAACATCGGCCTTCAAGAATCACTAACCCGTGAGGCGATCGAAGCGGGGAACATTAAGCGCGATTTGCCAGTTATGGTTGTCATCGGCAACCCCCCGTATTCTGGGATATCCCAGAACAAAGGCCCGTGGATAACAAAACTCATTGCGGATTATAAAAAAGTGAACGGTGCGGAGTTGGGTGAACGAAAACATTGGCTCAACGACGATTACGTGAAATTCATTCGGCTTGCGGAAGATTTTGTTTATCGAACAGGTGAAGGCATTGTCGGTATGATCACCAACCATGGCTACCTCGACAATCCTACATTTCGCGGGATGCGCTGGCACCTTATGCAAACGTTTGATCAAATATACGTGCTTGATTTACATGGAAATGCGAAGAAAAAAGAGATAGCAGACGACGGGACGAAAGACGAAAATGTTTTCGACATCCAACAAGGCGTATCAATACTGCTTGCCGTTAAGATAACCGTCAAAACGAAAGGATCGGCCAAGATTTACCGAGGCGATATCAAGGGGTCTCGCCAGCGCAAGTATGATTACTTGAATACGAATTCAGTGAGTAGCATTGAGTGGCGTGAAGTTGTGCCGGAGAAACCGAACTATCTTTTTGTACCGGAAATGGATAAAGACTTGCAAAAAGAGTATGAAAAAGGATTCGCACTCGGAGATCTCTTCAAGACAAAAGTATCCGGGATTGTTACGGCTCGTGATGCCCTCGTGATTGACACATCAAAAGAGCTTTTAAGTCATAGGATTTCAAGATTTGCAGATTCAACCAGGATAGACGCCGATGTACGACAGGAGTTCTTCGGGAAAAAGAAAGCAGGGAAGTATCAGCCGGGCGATACCAGGGGGTGGAAGCTCGACGAAGCTCGAAAAGGCATCGCTGGAAATGATCATCAGGAATTTGTAAGACCTATTGCGTACCGACCATTTGATACGAGGTGGATTTATTATCATCCCAAAATGGTTGATTGGGGTCGTGAGAAATTGATGAGCAATTTTCTAGAAAAAGAAAATCTCGGCATTGTGTGCGTTCGCCAGGTGAAAACAGGCAATACATTTCAGCATGTATTCATAACCGATTCGATTGTAGAGTCTACACTTATTTCAAATCGTACGAGTGAGATTGACTACGTGTATCCACTATATGTTTTCGATGAGCAGGGACGAAACTCAAATCTAAATCAGAAAATCACAAAGCAGGTTGAGAAAATCTCAGGCAAGACAAGCCCTGAGAATATTCTTAATTACGTCTATGCAACGCTACACTCGCCGTCATATCGAGGGAAGTTTACGGGGCTACTGAAACGTGACTTTCCGCGAGTGTCATATCCGAAAAATAGGGACCAATTTCACACGCTTGCAAAGTTCGGCAAGGAATTACGAGAGCTACATTTGCTTCGGGATCCGGTGGTCGAGAAGTTCATAACGACATATCCGGAGAAGGGCTCAAACACGGTCGAAAAGATTCGCCGCGACGGTGATCGGGTTTATGTAAACAAGTCGCAGTATTTCGGCGATGTACCAGATGAGGCATACAATTTCTTGATCGGAGCATATCAACCGGCTGAAAAGTATCTCAAAGACCGCATCGGCGACGCCCTTACGAGCCACGACATCGAACAGTACCAGAAAATGATCGTTGCTTTGGCCGAAACAAATAGGATAATGAGGGAAATCGATAAAGTAATGTCATGAAAAAAGTTATTAAACTGAACCAGCTGGTAGTGAATCCTGAAAACTATCGTTTTGAACCAGTTAAAGACGAAACCCAGGCGATTGATTTGATGTTGGAAGAAAAAGGTCCAGAGATCTTGGCTTTGGCTAAGCATATTGGGGCAAAGGGCCTGGATATGGGACGGGATATAAGAGTTGTTGAAATCGATGGGAAATATTCGGTCCTAGACGGAAATCGGAGAATCACAGCATTGAAGTGTTTACATAAACCCACTCTAGTAAAAGACCCCGCTCTTAGGAGGGGTTTTGAGAATGTTGTAAAAATTACAGGGAACCCTATGCCAAAAGAAGTGAATTGTTATATATATTCGAGTGAAGAGGTCGCTAGTGAATGGATCAAGCTCGATCATACTGGGAAAAACGAGGGAGTCGGTCAAGACCCGTGGGGTGCTCCAGAAACGGATCGGTTCAACCAAAGATTCGGAGGTAAGTTATCTTTAGGGATGCAAGCAGTCGATTTTCTCAAAAAAGAAGGAATGTCAGTAGACACTCGGCGTCTAAAAGTATCTACCGTCAATCGTCTTTTGGCAGATCCCGAAGTCAGGGAATATTTAGGAGTTGGTCGAAAGAAAGGAGTCTTAGAGATAGTGGCTGATAAAGGCGAAGCAACCAAAAGGCTGAACACTACTTTTCAGGAAATAGTGGGGAGGGATTTGAAAGTAAACGAAGTCTATTACAGTGATGATCGTGAAAAGTTTATTAGCAGGCTATTCCCCTCAGGTAAATTAGCACCCCTCCAACCGACAAGTGCCGTTTTAGGCGGCGGACCGAGCACCGCGACGGCAGGGGGTACGAAAGGTGAGCGGGCAAGAAGTCTCCCAGTCCATCGCCGCGCCTTGGTTCCAAGTTCTTGCGGGGTGAAGATTAAGCATTCTCGATTAAACAAAATCTTCGACGAGCTAAAAAGAATCAAGGTTGAAGATTTCGAAAATGCTACGGCCGTTCTGTTCAGGGTATTTTTAGAAGGTAGTTTGGACCACTATCTGGTAACAAAAAAAATATACATCCGAAAGAATCCAAAACACGATCCTTCTTTGGCAGAAAAGTTAAAAGCAGTTGGGGCAGATCTCAAACTCCTCCCAGACGAACAGAAGGTAATAAACAAGGCGATTGCCAGCAAAGATACACTCGTATCTATCAATACTTTTAACGCCTATGTACATAATACTAAACTCCATCCGAATCAGCGTGAGCTAAAGAATTCTTGGGATGAATTACAAACGTTTTTTGAAAGATTGTGGGGCGCAATATAACATCATTATGAAATTTCATTCCCCGCTTCGATATCCTGGTGGGAAGACGTTTTTGGCCAAGGAGTTTGAGCGCATTTTGGAGGCGATTAAATTGGACAAGCCAACCTACGTCGAGCCCTATGCTGGTGGTGCGGGGGCGGCACTTTCTCTTTTATTTACCGACAAAGTTGAAAGGATCGTGATAAATGACTACGACGAAGCCATCTATTCATTCTGGAAAGCTGTGACTGAGAACACGGATTCATTTGTTCGGAAGATATACTCGACACCTGTGACAGTGAGCGAATGGCAAAAACAACGGGAGATTTATTTCGACGCAGGTGCCGACCGATTTAAGCGCGGCTTTGCGACGTTCTTTCTTAACAGAACTAACATTTCTGGGGTCATGAACGCATGGCCGATAGGGGGAATCGATCAGGAGGGAAACTATAAAATTGACGCTCGATTTAGCAAAAAAGGCTTGGCGGCGCGCGTTTATAAAATCGGTAAATACGCGGACCGTATTGAAGTTCGAAACGATGACGGAATTGAACTTGCCAGAGAATACCTGAAAAGGCCAAAGACCTTTATTTACCTTGATCCGCCGTATTACAAAAAAGGTTCGATGCTTTACTTGAACCATTACGATTTAGGAGATCACGAAAACTTAGCCGAACTGCTAAATGCAAACGCAGCGAAAGATTGGGTGTTGACCTATGATCAGCGGAAAGTCATTAGAGATCTTTATCCAGATAGAGACAGAAAACAGCTTGATCTCAAATATCGTGTCCGCGACTCTAAGAGAGCGCACGAGCTGATGATTTTTTCTGATACCACCTGCGTATGAACAAATTACTACAGAAGGTCTTCAGTCCTAACGAAATCGTTTGGGCGCCTTTTTTACCGGTTGCTGCAGTAATATTTGCGCTCAACGCCCAAAAGGGTTGGTTTATTGTTTGTGCGGCTCTCAGCGTTATTTTTTATGGCTACTTTGCCTATGAGATTCATAATATAAATTTGGATAGGTCGCGAGCTCGAATGTTCGACGTAAATCAAGTATGGTTCAATGCTTTCGGAGCGTTCGTAGGCTGGGCTGCATTTTATACTCTTCTGTTTCCCGTCATGCATGTTGACGTGCGTTCGCTTTCGACAGCGGTGAACGGACTGGCTTTACATGCTGACATTAAGACGTTGGTGCTCGTTGTACTGTCGTTCTTGGGCCTCACAGGTTACATTCCGTATTATGCGTTACTTGGTAAGGAGTAATAAGTCAATATGGTATCGGGGCGGGGGATGGGGGTGTAGAATTGGGGGATATGGAACAATACTTTGTTGGGTTTGTTTTTCTCTTACTCGGCGGGATGAATGTGGTGCGGCCGGACCTCATGGTCCGCTTTCAGGTCTGGACTCAGCGCGCCATTATGGGAGCGCAGTACATCCCAAGTGAGCGCACCTACAAAGTGAATCGGATTTTTGGGGCGTTCTTTCTTCTTATCGGCCTCATCGTAATCACCGGAGCGTTTTCATCCGCGTGGTAGAGTTTTGGGATGAACGTTTTCGCTTGGTACTCCACTCTGATTAAGCCAGATTGGGCTCCGCCGGCTTGGGTTTTTGGGCCTGTTTGGACAATTCTCTATGCGATTATCGCGGTTTCTTTCGGCACCGTTTTTTATAAAGCCTTCACCCGCCAAATCCCATGGCTGGTCGCCCTCCCTTTTGCGCTCAATTTAATTTTCAATTTCGCCTTCACCCCCCTCCAATTCGGCCTCCAAAACAATCTCCTTGCGGCAGCCGATATCCTCCTTGTCCTCGGCACACTCATCTGGGCATTAGTAGCGGTCTGGCACCGCGCGCCGAGCTTGCGCTGGGTCGTGTATGTGAATACGCCGTATCTCCTCTGGGTCTCATTTGCAACTGTCCTCCAGCTCACGATTACGTATCTCAATTAGGTAGGGCTCAAATATCGTGGGGTATAATGCGAACATGAAGACCGCGCGCTTCGGCTTGTTTGGCGTATGAAGCCGCATCGTATCGTCAACTACGAAAAGCTTGCGAACGGCAAGCCGCGAGCCGACGCACTCACGATACTCGAAGCCGGATACGACGCGATACAGACCGAACGCGTGATACAAGACAACGTCTCGGTGACGGGCGACGTCATCAATATTCGCGGCCGCACATTCGATATGCGGCCGTTCAAAAATGTGTATTTACTCGGATTCGGCAAGGGAGCGTGCTCTGCCACCTATGAGCTCTACAAGATACTCAACACGCGCCTCAAGAAGACGGTCGTGATAGACAGGACAATACTCGCCACGTGTCCTTCCGCCATCGAAGTCTTCGTCGGCACGCATCCGATGCCGTCGGACGCCAATGTGGAAGCGACGAAGGTGGTGATGGGCGTCGCCGAAGAAGCGGGCGCGGACGACCTAGTTTTTGTCGTTGTCGCGGGCGGCGGCTCATCGCTCCTGTGTTCCTCGAGCGCGGAGTGCGAGCAGAATATCGAGCTCTTCAAGGATTTTGAGCGCGTCGGCGCGACGATACGGGAATTGAATACGGTGCGAAAACACATTGCGGATTTGAAAGGCGGAGGGCTCGCCGAGGCGCTCTACCCTGCGACCGTCATCGGGCTCGTTTTTTCCGACATCGTGGGCGGCAATCCCGAAGAAGTTGCCTCGGGCCCGACGTATCCCGATACGTCCACCAATGCGGACGCGCAGGAAATATTGCAGCGTTACAAACTGGAAGACGGATTCGTACTGCGCGAGACACCGAAGGACCCGAAATATTTCGAGAAGGTCACCAACATCGTCCTTCTTTCAAACGAAGATTCTATTCAAAAGATGGCCGACGCAGCGCGCTCGCTCGGCTATGAAGCTCTCGTTCTCGATACGCCCTTGTATGAATTCCCCGGCCCCGCGCTTACAAAGATATTCGAACGCTCCGCGCCGGGGCGCGTCGTCTTGGCAGGCGGCGAGGTGCAACTCCAGATACCCGAAGACCACGGGACGGGAGGCCGCTGCCAATTTCTCGCATTGGAGGCGCTGCGCTCCCTCGGCCCCAAGGATGTCTTCGTTGCGGCCGCTTCCGACGGCAGCGACAACAGCGATGAGGCGGGGGCCATCGTGGACAGCGGCACGATAGAGCGCATTGAAGAAAAGAAAATCGACCTCGCGCCGTATCGCGCGCGCCTCGACACGATTCCCGTCTTCCGGGCGACGGGGGATGAGATACTGACCGGCCGCCTGGATGCCAACGTTTCGGATTGGTATTTTCTCCTGACTCCACGATAATGGTACCTATGACATCGTCCCGTTCACAAATCGTCGCGACCATTGGCCCGAAAAGCGGCACGAAGGATGTACTGCGGGAGATGGTGCGGCATCACATGGATGTCATGCGCTTGAACCTTTCCTGGGGTACGCACGAGGAGCACGCCGCGTATATTGAGGCGCTCCGCGCGGTGGCGACGGAAATGGGTGCGCACATTCCCGTCATCTTCGACCTCGCAGGTCCGCGGAAACAAACTACTACCGGACATCAATTCGACGCGAGCCAGTACAAGCCGGAAAAGGGTTTGCTCACCGCGAAGGATACCGAAGACATCCGTTTCGGGCTCTCGAAGAGTGTTGAGTACGTCTGTGTCTCGTACGTGGGCCGGAAGGAAGATGTTGAAGAAGCGAAGGGAAAGATTGCAGAGTTTGGCGGTACCGCGAAGGTCATCGCCAAAATTGAACGCAAGTGTGCGGTGGAGCGCGCGGACGAAATTATCGCCGCCGCGGATGCGGTCATGATAGGCCGCGGCGACCTCGGCCTCGAAGTCCCGCTCGAACAAATCCCTTTCATCGAGCGCGAAATAATCGGAAAATGCAACCGCGCGGGCAAG
>Ga0209541_10011250_pt1 | contig 14042 bp, 13 predicted proteins | sample RifCSPlowO2_01_FD_184027 | JGI IMG/M metagenome (GOLD analysis project Ga0209541, IMG submission 184027) | Groundwater microbial communities from Rifle, Colorado - Rifle CSP2_plank lowO2_0.1 (SPAdes) (version 2) | ecosystem: Environmental > Aquatic > Deep subsurface > Groundwater | place... | reverse complement strand
AAACACTGGGACGCAAAGCGTGGAATTCGGCGTGATAGACGTCATTCCTCCGTCCTTGGCGGAAAACTCGCAGGAAGTTTATTTCTCGAATTCGGGGACAGGGAAAGCGAAAACCGATTTCTTCGACAACAAGGAACCTCCGGTATTGCGGCACACTAGCATAACGCTCGGGCCGGGCGAAACTTTCGAAAGAAAGACGGAAAGCCGCAAATTCTCTTTATTCCCGATATCGCAAAAGCCGCTGCACGTTTTTTCCAACGCCACTCTGACGGCGGAAGAAAAAAAGGCGTTCGAACCGGCTTTGCGCAAGGCGAGCGCCCTTGCCGAGCAGATGAGCGGCGAAGAGCGCGAGGTTTTCGAGGAAAAACTCAATAACGCCATGCTTAAGGCGAAAGCGCAGGGCAACAGCGTTAATGAAACGGCTCAAGCGCTCGAGCAGTTTGCAGGCGACGTGAAGAAGGCGAAAGACGAGGTTGATGCGAAAGCTTCACCTTCCGCTGGCGCGTCTGTTTCTCCTTCGCCCGCGAACGCCACGCAGGGCTTTCTCGACAGGCTCAAGCAAATGAACGCCAACATTCCCAAACCCTCGCAGCAAGCCAACGCCAGCGAATTCAAGTTTCCCGAGCTTCCCGAAAAAATAGAGTTGGAAGTGAGCGAAGACGACCCTTACGACAAGGCTGAATTCACCGCAAACGCAATCGGCGATTTGGGGAGCGCGCTAGTGCGCATTGAAAGCGAGGACGGGTCTTCAATGCACTTGACTGCAACCACATCCCAAACCACGCCCACGCAATACGATTTCACGGTCGACGCAGACTTTTCCGACAGGGACACGGATAAGTACGGGCTGTTCGACTTTGACGAGGGGCACGCTGAATTAATTGTGTTCTACTCGGGTTTTCAGGCAGAGCCTAAGACTATCCCGATAGCCATCAACGTAAATCACATCTCTATTTCCGAAGCGGAAAAGTTAGCATTGGATGCGACCGTTTCCCAAGAAGAGTTTCTTTCAGCGCCGGTGCAAAATGAGCCTCAATACAAGCAAGGGCAAACGCCATCCACACAATGCGCAATCAAAGCAAAGCAAATCACCGATTACGCGAAAACATTCGTGCAAAAACTGAAGTACAAGTGGGGAGGCACGTCTTTGGTTTCGGGCGCCGATTGCTCGGGTTTCGTGCAAAGCATTTACGCGAAATTCGGAATAGGCATCCCGAGGACTGCGGCAACGCAAATCGGCGCGGGGGTTGCGGTAAACAAGAAAAACCTTATTCCCGGCGATTTGGTGTTCTTGAAAAACACTTACAAGAAGGGCGTTTCGCACGTTGCGATTTACGTCGGCGAAGGGCGCGTCGTCGATGCGCCGGGGAAAGGCCAGTTCGTCAGCTACGACAGCCTGTATACAAATACCTACCAGCAGAAATACGCTGGCGCAAGACGGGTCATCCCCGAATGCATCTCGCAAACTACTAAAAAATGAACAGGCATTACTGCTGGCTTTGGGACAGGACTTTTATCGTGTCGAGCTTGATCGTAACCGGAATCGGAACTGCCACTTCAACAAGCTCCACGGTCACGTCTTCCTTCGCCTGGTCGATGCGCACGATTTTCGCCTTCTCGCCCTTGAACGGCCCGCTTGTAATCTCGACAAGCTGCCCGCGCTCGAGAATGATTTCCACGGGAGCGCTTTCCAGCAGTTCCTTTATCTCGCCGATTTCAATGCTCTTCGCCAAAACGCCCTTCACGTGCGGCACGCCCGCAACGAGCTTTTTCACTTCAGCCTGGTCCGAGCCCTCGACCATCAAATAGCCTTTCAAACGCGGCGACACGATTATCGCCTGGATGGGCGCGCCTGTCTTGCGCACTTTCTCTGAAAGCAAGTCGGCGACTATGCTTTCTTGGCCGGCAGTAACGCGGTATGCGAACAACATTTGTTTTTCAACTCCCCACAATGCGCTTTTAACGGTAAACGAAAGAAACGAGCGTAATCACGAACCCAATCACACCCAGCAAGAGCATTCCAATCGCGGTCGTGAAAGCCATTTGCCTGAATTCCATTTCCTTGGGCTTGTAAGTAATGCTAATCACACGCTGCGACTGTTCGATGAAAGCGGTTATGCTCTGAGCAATTCCGCCGAAATCAACCATTTTCCAAAAAACCTTTTTTCCTGCAAATCAGATGAACTCCAAATCCACCGGCTCTTCCTCCCGGTCCTGCGCAAGCCCTTCGTCCTTGATTCCAGCGAGGACTGCAAGAACGCGCACATTCGTGTTCTGCATCGTGCTGTCGACTGCCGCGCCCCAAATGATGTGCGCGTCTTTCGCAACGCGGGCGCCGATCGCCTGCACTGCCGCTTCCGCTTCGCCTAGAGTCATGTCCGCCCCGCCCGTAATGTTGATCAAAACCTTGTCGGCCTGCTTGATGTCCAAGTCGAGCAAAGGCGAGCTTAATGCTTTTTCAGCAGCAAGCACGACCTTGTTCCGCTGGTCTGGAGTCGAAACCTCGCCCAGCCCTATCATCGCGCTCCCGCTTTTCTCGAGAATCGTCCGCACGTCCGCAAAATCCAAATTCACAAGCCCCGGCTTTGTTATCAATTCCGTTATTCCCTTCACTGCATTCGCGAGCACCATGTCGCTCGTCTTGAACGCGGAATTCAGCGGAAGGTCTGCAACGAAATACAGCAGCTTGTCGTTGGGAATCACGATGCAAGTGTCAGCGACTTTCTTGAGCTTTTCCAGCCCCACCATGGCGTTGCGCATTCTCTTCGTGCCTTCGGAAGTGAACGGAAGGGTTACTACTGCAATTACTAGAGAACCGTTTTCCTTTGCGGCTGTTGCGATTACGTGCGCGCTTCCCGTGCCCGTTCCGCCGCCAAGGCCGCATGTAACGAAAACCAAGTCGAATCCTTCCAAGTTTTTCTTGAATTCTTCGCGCGTTTCCAGCGCAGCAGCCTCGCCAACTTCGGGATTGCTTCCTGCGCCGCGGCCTTTCGTCTTCAGTTTGCCCATCAAAATCTTTTTGTCGGCCTTGATAGTCATCAAATGCTGGGCGTCGGTATTCGTAGCGATTACTTTCGCGCCTGCAATGTTCAACTCTGCAAGCCGATTGAGCGTGTTGGTGCCGCTTCCGCCTGCGCCGACAACCGCGATTTTTGGGGCGCTTTCGCTCAGGAACTGCATGAGCTCTTCGTCTTCCTTGGTCAACGGCCTTCCGGAAGGAAGTTCAACCGCGCTCCTGCCGCTGAACATTTTCTCGAAATCCGGTTTTTGAACCACAGCATAGCACCTTCTTATGAAAAACAAATGGTTTCATGGTTTTAAAAACCCCTGCAGATAGACGCCTGCCCTCCAGTGGGGGGTTTAACGAACACAATTATATTCGCATAGCGAATAAAAAGCATTTGCTTTGCGGCAACGAGGGATGGGCTTGGAACTTAAGGCAACCGTATTCGACATCGAACAAGGGCAGAACGAGATAATTCTCAGTGAAGACCAAGCCAAGCAGATGGACTTGGGAGTCATGGACAGGGTTAAAGTGAAATTGCGCGGGCGTTCGATAACCGCAATGGTCGACGTTTGCAAAGACTGCGTTTCCCAAGGCTCGGTGGGGCTGTTCGGCGAGGTTGCCGAAGCCTTGAAGGCGAAAAACGGCGACAAAGTCGAAATCGGGCTCATGCGTAGGCCGGCCAGCCTCGATTTCGTGAGGAAAAAGCTCGACGGCGGAATCCTGAACGGAAAGGAAATCGAGGAAATAATCAAGGACTTGAACTCGGAAAACCTGAGCCAAGCCGAACTCGCGGCATTCATCGCGGGAATCTATACGCGCGGGCTGAATACGGACGAGACCGTCGCGCTGACCAAAGCCATTTTCGCGTCCGGCCAGCAACTGCAGTTCAAGGCAAAGAAAGTCGTTTCCGAACACAGCATCGGCGGCGTTGCAGGCGACAGGGTTTCCATGATAATCGTGCCCGTAATGGCTTCGCTCGGCTACACCATACCCAAGACTTGCTCCCGCGCAATTTCCTCGGCAGCAGGGACTGCCGACGTGATGGAAGTCCTCGCTCCCGTTTCCCTTACTCTCAAGAAAGTCAAGCAAGTCGTCGAAAAAACCGGCGGCTGCCTAGTCTGGGGAGGCGCGCTGAACATGGCTTCGGCCGACGACAAGCTCATCAAAATCCGCAATCCCCTTCGCCTCGACCCCAAGCCCCTGTTATTGTCCAGCATTCTCGCCAAGAAAAAAGCAGAGGGAGCGAAATACGTTTTGATAGACTTGCCCGTCGGAAGGGGGGCAAAGCTGGGCGACGTTAAAGCAGCGAAAGAATTGGGCAAAGACTTTTCGGACATCGGCTCGCTGCTTGGAATGGAAATAGAAAGCACGGTCACCGACGGAAGCGGGCCGCTCATCGAAACGATCGGCCCCACGCTCGAAGCGAGAACCGTCCTAGAAACCCTTTACAACCAGCACAACCACGCCATGCTCGAGAAAGCTTGTTCAATGAGCGGAATTCTCTTGAGCATGGTGAAAAACGTTTCCAAGGAAGAAGGCTACAAGATTGCGAAGCAGCAAATCCTGTCGGGAAAGGCGCTGGCGAAATTCAAGGAAATAATCAAGGCTCAGGGAGGAAATCCGGACGTGCGGCCTGAAGACTTGAAGCCCGGAAAGTACGAATACATAGTCAAAGCGGAAGAGGAAGGGCGGGTCGAGCATATAGACAACCGCGCGATTTCAAGAGTGTGCCGCGCGTTGGGAGCGCCGAAGGACAAGAAGGCGGGAATGGTTTTCATGGTTTCCAAGGGAGAGCACGTCGAGAAGGGGGACGTGCTGTTCGAAATGCATTCGGAAAGCAAGGACAAGATCGACTTTGCGCTAGAGCAATTAGAAACAGTGAAAATAATCGAGCTCGAGCGCGTCATAATCGACGTAGTCTGAAACCGCGTTTGAAAAACTACTGGTTTTAAAGTCGTGAAAACAGGTATTCAGTTATGCCCAAAGCAGAAGTGATAAAACCGGCCAGGTTCCGCTGGAGCTTAAACCGGCAGATTTCGCAATTCGAAAACGAAGCGAAGCTGAAAGAACAAATAGCCGAGAAATTAAGAGCATGGAACGCGGATTATCGTTGGGGGCCTAGTGGAGAACATTACACCGCCACCCAGGCTTTGAAGCATAAGTTTACAAAAGGGTATTTCAGTTGGAAGGATATAGTAAACAGAAAGCATTGGATGGGTAGCGATACCTTGTTCAAACCAAACCTAGCTCCAAGCTGGAATCAAGCGAATTCGATCAAGGCCGGTAGAATTGCGTTGTTTCCAATTCCCGTCGCCTTCCAGCTCTTGACAATGGTGGCCGTAGCGCCTTTTTCTGCTTACAGGGCTTTGAAGAGAGACCCCGAAATTTTTGCGAAAAGGATTGTAGGAAACATCTGGCTTTCCAAAGGCGATGAGGAAACAAAAAGCAATAGGTTAAAAGAAATAATTGACGGCCTTCAAAATGATGCTCAAAAACGCCGAAAGATTGCAGCTCAACTGAAGATAATATACGAAGGCAGATACGCAAAAGGCGAGGCTGGAAAAAAAAGAAGTGAAATAGAGAAAGTGGTCGGCCGAAGTCCGGTTTTGGTTATTGACGCGGTTACACAGCAGCTTCTCTCCAAGCATACCGATGAAGTGAAGCAAATGGAATCCATGCTCGAATGGATTGGGCAAAAAGAAGACGACCTGAAGGCAGGAAAAATACGGACAGTTCCCGACAACTTACCACATTTGATTTTATACAACGAGCATCTCTGGAAACTGCCTGAATTGACCCAAGAAAAGAGAGAGGAAAAGATTGATGGATTGAAACAACTTCTCAATGCTATGATAGAGGTCAAAAAATCTTCACTGGAATACCAGCTCCGGAAGTTTGAAGCGCAATATGGGAATGGTGAAGAAGATAGAAAACTCCAGCAAGGACAAGGAAACTAAAAGTATTAAAAGTCATAAAACTATTAAAATTACGTGAGAAAATGAGTTCGAGCATGTTATCCGTTCCGCTGCCTGCGAATGTAAAGCAGGAGATGAGCAAATACCCGGAAATAAAATGGGTTGAAGTGGCAAGACGGGCAATCGTGGAACGGTTGGAAATCCTCGAAAAAATGGACAAAATGCTTTCCAAAAGCACGCTTACCCAAGAAGACGCCTTGAGAATCGGGAGAGAAATAAACAAAAAAGTCTGGCTCAAGGACAAACGGGCGTTGGGAATTGAAGATAGTGGTTGACGCAAACATAATCATCGCCGGCATCATCAGGGATTCAACTACGAGAAGGCTGTTGACAGACCCCCGGCTGGAATTGATCGCACCGGCGGCCCTCATGGAAGAGTGCGGAAAATACGCTCACGACGACGAAGTCCAAAGAAAAGCAGGGATGAGCGGCGAACAGTTAATGTCGCTCCTCAATACATTCTTCAATAGGATAGAATTTTTTCCTCCATCCAGTTATGCGGAACAATTTCTCCAAGCCACTAAACTGGCAGTTCACCATGAGGACACGTCGTATATTGCAGTAGCCTTGAAAAGCAACTGCCCAATTTGGACCAATGACTTGGACATGAGCAGGCAGGATAAAGTGGAAATTGTTTCCACCAGCAAACTAGTCGAACTGCTCGAATAGAGAAAGGAATCAAACCATTAGTTCGAACGCTATCACGGGAACCTGCACCTGCATTTTCTCCAACGCTGAAGGGTGCAATTCCCCCGCGATTCCAATCTCCTTGCCGTTCGCCCACAGCGCAACGCACCGCCCTTCAATAAAACCTGCCCGCTCGGCTTTCCTGAAAGAAACGCTCTCGCCTTTGAGCTTTGCCGCCCGCAAAGCAAGCGAAGCGATTTCGCTCAAGTTCGCCTGCGCGCTCGCGGAAACGCACGCCAAGCGTTTTTGCGAAACCGCGCGCAGGTGGTGCTTCGCATCCTTCACCACGACCTCGCCGACTTCGAAAACCCTTTGCGGGTAAGGCTCGTGCGTGTTTTTCGAAAGCGTATCGAAAAGCGAAGGCAAGAGCGCGGAACGGATCGCATTGTAATCGCTGGAAACAGGATTTTTAATGCGCACGGCTTCGCCTGCAGCGTGTTTTGCCGCCGACGTAAGCACGTAAGTCCATTGTTCCACAAACCCTGCGCCGGCCATCAAGTCGCGCAAATCCTCCTCTTGCATTGTTTCGCCGCTAAGCCTGCCGATAGTGAACACGCTAGGCTTTTTCGGCTCGAAATCGTTATACCCGAAACCCAGTGCAACTTCCTCCACCAAGTCGATAGGGTGAAGAAAGTCTGCGCGATAACGCGGAATCAAACAATTCAAAACACGCCCTTTCCCCTGCTGCACGCCCATCCTCTGCTTCTGCAGGCAATCGGCAATCTGTTTTTTCGAAAGCGCTGTGCCGAGCGTCTTGTTGGCGTAATCGGCATTCAAGGCCATTTCCTCCGGCGCGGCATCGGGGGTTGTAACGGTTTTGTCCGGATAAACTATTTCCACGCTTTTTATTTTCGCGCCCGAGTCCGCGAAATCCTGGCAGAGGATGTTGAGCGAAGCGTCCATCGCGTTCAAGTCCGTTCCGGTCTGATCGATGTAAATGCGCTTGGTCGCGGCGGTTATAGCGGAAGCGGCGTTGTTGACTATGGGAATCAACGCCAAAACTTCGTCGCGCGAATCGTAAAGCAAAGGCAAATCTCGCTCGAACTCACTGAGGGTGTAAGCGTACTTCAATCCCGTAGGGTGTTCCCCGAGAATCTCGCGCAAAGACATTTTCTTTTGCGACTTGAGGGGAATGTAAGTGAAACGCTCGGGATGCACTGCCTTGTAGTAGAACGGCGGAGTGAGCTCGTCGAAGTCGTACAGCCCTATGCTCACGCGCTTTCTTCTCCGCCCGTGCGTCAAATCCAGTTTTTCCTGCAGCTGGAACAATTCCTTCACGCCGTTCTCGTCAAGCTTTGCGTTTTCCACCACGGCGCCCGTGGCGAAAGGCCTTTTCTTGAGCGAAGGCGAATCGACGAATACTTTGACCCCGCTTTTTTCTATTTTTAGCAAAGGCAGTCCTTTCTCGATGCCGAGAAAGCCTCGCACCGCTCTTGCAACGCCTTGCGAGGAAAGCAAGTCGGGCCGGTCGGCGGTGGTTTCGAGCGTAATCTCGTCGCCTTGCTCCGACTCGACGGGGCATTTGATTTGGTGCAGCGCGTCGTAAAGCTTTTCTTCGCTCACCCTCGCGCTGATTTTCTTCAGCAAGCTTTTTTTGCTTACGGTAATGGAAACCATTTCTATGCCCTCAACGCCTTCAAATCCTGCGTGAACAAATCGCGGATGTCCTTCAAACCGAGTTTTATCATCGCAAGCCGGTCTATGCCCAAGCCCCACGCCAGAACTGGAACGTCTACGCCTAACGCGGCGAGCATTTCCGGCCTGAACATTCCTGCTCCCCCTACTTCAGCCCAGCCTTTGCCCGGGATTTTAGCCATTAACTCCACGCTCGGCTCGGTGAACGGGAAATACGACGGTGCAAAGCGCACTTCCTTCGCGCCGAAAACCTCGAGCGCGAATTCCTTCAAATATCCCAGCAGCTCGCGAAAGCTCATGCTCTCATCCATGACAATGCCTTCGCACTGATTAAACTCAATAAAGTGCTTCCAGTCTATTTCGTCCGGGCGGAAAACGCGGCCCACGCAGAAAATCCTTTGCGGCGGCCTGATGCCTTTCGCCAGGCTGCGGGCGGAAACGGGCGTGGTGTGCGAACGCAAAACCAAGCGCGCTGAAACTTCCGCGTCCCAGCGGTAACGCCAGCCTTTGCTTCCCGCCAAGCCTTTCTCGTGGGCGATGCGCACTTGCTCCAACAGCTTTTTCTCGAGAATCTCTCCGCGCGCAGGGTCTTCCACCTGGAAAACGTCGTGAATCTCGCGCGCGGGATGGTCTTGCGCCATGAACAGCGCGTCCATGTTCCAGAATTCCATTTCCACGAGCGGGCCGTGCGCTTCCACGAAGCCCATTCCGACGAGCTTTTGCTTTATTTCCAAAAGCAGTTGCTTGTAAGCGTGTTTCTTCCCCAGCGCAAGCGGCACGGAAAAAAGCGCCGGAACGTCGTAGGGAACGAATTTCTTTCCCTCCCACGCGCGCGCCTTCAGCATTTGCGGCGTAAGCTGCGTTATAACCTCGCCGCGCTCTTCCTTCAGCGCGTTCAACCCCGACGGCGTGGCTTGGACGAAAACTTTCTTCGAAACTATGCGCTTCGCCAGGGTTCTTTTCTCGAGTTCGGAAAGCGTTTTCTTTTCCGCCTCGGAAAGCTTCGGCTCCGAAGTGCCTTGCCCTATCTTTTCCAAAAGCAAGTCGTGCGAAGTGGGGGAAAGCGAAAGCAAAACAAGTTTTCCCGGTCTTATTTCCACGAGCCCCAAGGCTTTAGCCCACTGCAACGCAATTCCGAATTCTTCCGGCGAAAGCCCTCCTTCCACCAATGTTTTCGACGCAAGGCTTTCCTTCAGCTCTTGGATTGCAGCGGTTTGGGTTTTCTCCAAAGCCCGCGCCAGCCGCTGTTCCGGCAGCGTGCGCGCAAGCATTTCCATTCCTTCCTCGGTCAACGCATATTCCAGCGAAGCGTGCACTTCGCTAGCCGCAAAGCCTTTCTCGCGCAAGCTTTCCACCGCGCTCATTACCGAAGACAAAGGAACGCCGCATAGCTTTGCGAGCTCGTTCGCCTCGCGCTTTTCCTGCGCTTTCGACAACACGCTTTTTTCCAAGTCCTTAAGCATTTTTCTTTTCCGCCTTTTTGCTTAAAATATTCAACCGGTTTTCTTGAATACCGCGAATCCGACCAGGCGCCCGACGCGCACGCTCTGGTTGATCAAAAACGGTTCATCCCCTTCCACAATTACCCTCGTTTCGTCGAAACGCATGCAGTTGCATCCGCCCAACTGCACGATTATGCTTGCGCCGGTGCAGTCGGTTCCGAAGCAAACGTTGTCCCCGCCTTCGACTATTGCATACGCGGTAACGTTCAAATTGCGCAGCGCCAGGCCACGGGCTATTTCGGAAGACATTATCGCCACGTAGGAATTGTTCGAAGTGTTGCCCGCGAAAAGACGCTGTTCTATGCGCACGAACTTTTCCGGAATCCTTTTCTGGATGTCTCCCACCGGGTCTTTCGACTTCACCAAAAGCGAGTTTTCAATGAGGGTGTCTCCAGCCGCGTTCCTGCTTGAAAGGAAGAAGAAAACCGCCGCGGCTATGGCTATGAAAACTACTGCAAGCAAAACGATTTCTTTTCGTTCCATTCAACCACGCTTCTCCCTTTCGAGGGGGTAGAAAGCAAGAGGGCGTTCAAATAAATAATTCCATGCCTTCCTTGGCGAGGGTGCTTTCCCCGAAAACCGCCTTTGCGTCGCGCAAAACCACACTCCGGTCCTCGTAGCGGTTGCTGATGTGCGAAAGCAAAAGGCGTTTTGCCTTCGCCTTGAGCGCGGTTTCTGCCGCTTCGCGGGCGGTGGAATGGAATTTTTCCTTCGCCGCCGCGGCTTCGGAAGAAGCGAAGCACGAATCATGCACGAGCAAATCGGCGTTCTCGGAGTTTTTTTCTATTGAAGGGCATGGCGCCGAGTCGCCCGTGAAAACTATTTTCCTTCCAGGCGTTTCCTTCGCCACGCTTTCCAAGCGCACGGTTTTCCCTTCCACCACAACCTTCTTTTTCTCAAGCAGTTCCGAGAAAAGCTTTCCCTTGACGCCCACCGCCTTGGCCTTGCGCTCGTCGAAATTCCATTTGGGCGGCTCTTGCACCACAAATCCCACGGCAGGGCAGTTGTGCCTTACCGGAAACGCGCGCATGGAAAACAGCGGGGTTTTGAAGAAAACGCCCGAAGAAACGTCTTTGATTGCAAGGGGAAATGTAGGCCGCAAGTGCGGCATCGAGAATATTTTGGAGAGAAACTCTTTCGTCCCTTTGGGCCCGAAAATCTTCAATTCATCCTTCCGCCCCATGAGCCCCATGCTTTGCGTCAAGCCGAACAGGCCCAGGAAATGGTCTGCGTGCAAGTGGGAGAGGAAAATCGCGTTTATCCCGAACCCCACGCCGTACCTGAGCAGCTGCACTTGCGCCGCTTCGGGGCAGTCGAACAAAAACACTCCGCCGTACTTCAATGCAAAGCCCGCAGGCAGCGTGTCCCGCGTGGGCAGGGACCCGCCGCTCCCCAAAACGACCAAGCGCATCATTTTTTCCACAACCAGACAGTTTAATTAAACGCCATTAATTTAAAGTCTTGAAAGTTTAAATTACACTAGTCGGCAAGGCTTATTTTACGGTAGGTTGCTATGTCCAAGCTCAAAACTTCCATCAAAATCAAAGACACGTCCCAAATGAAAGTCCCCCAGAAAACCGTAGACCACGTCATCGGCCAAGAGCGGGCAGTGGCGATAATAAAGAAGGCTGCGAGGCAAAAGCGCAACGTCCTGCTCATAGGCACGCCAGGAACAGGCAAGAGCATGCTCGCGCAGGCGATGAGCGAGCTCGTACCTGCCGCGGATTTGAAAGACATAATGATTTACCCGGGCGAGGAAGACGCCAACGTGCCGAAAGTGCGCGTGGTGAAGGCGGGCGAAGGAAGGAAAATCATCGAGCAGGAACGGCTGAAAATGCCTTCCAACAACTTCAACCTCATCATAATCGCCGTCTTATTCCTATCCTCATTCTTCCTCCTCTCATTCGGAAGGCAGCAGTGGGGAGACGTCATTACTGCAGCCTTGCTCATCGGGTTGTTCATGGTAAGCGGAATTGTAGCCATCGGAATGCAGCTCGGGAGAAGCAGGATTTTCGGCGAAATGGCCGGCCCCAAGCTGTTGATAGACAATACCGGAAAAAAGAACGCGCCTTTTGTTGAAGCCACTGGAGCAAGGGCAGGCTCGCTGCTCGGCGACGTAAAGCACGACCCCCTGCAGAGCGGCGGGCTCGGCACTCCCGCCCACTTGCGGGTCGACGCGGGCTTCGTCCACAAGGCCAACGGAGGCGTTTTGTTCATAGACGAAGTTTCCGCACTATCCGCCCGCAGCCAGCAGGAATTGCTTACGGCAATGCAGGAAAAGAAATATTCAATCACCGGGCAAAGCGAGCTTTCATCCGGCGCGCAAGTCCGAACCGAACCCGTGCCCTGCGACTTCGTGCTTGTAGCCGCAGGGAATTACCGGGATTTGCAGCGCATGCATCCCGCAATCCGCTCGCGCATACGCGGTTACGGCTACGAAGTGTACATGGAGGAATCCATTGAGGACACTGCGGAAAACGAAAGCAAGCTCGTGCAATTCATAGCGCAGGAAGTGTTGAAAGACGGCAAAATCCCGCACTTCGACGCGTCGGCAATAGAGGAAATCATACAGGAAGCGCGCAAGCGCAGCGGAAGGAAAAACAAGCTTACGCTCAAGCTCAGGGAACTCGGCGGGTTGATCCGCGCTGCGGGGGACGTTGCGCTGGAAGAAAATGCGCCCTTCGCTTCCGCCAAGCACGTCTTGCAAGCCAAGGGCATCGCGCAAACGCTCGAACAGCAAATGGCGAAACAAGCTATTGAAATTCGCAAGGAATACCGCGTTTTCACCACCACAGGCGCGCAAGTGGGAAAAGTGAACGGCTTGGCAGTCATGGGCGACAGCGGGGTAGTACTGCCCATAGTTGCGGAAGTCGCGCCTGCCAGCTCGCGCGAAGAAGGAAAGACCATTGCAACCGGAAAACTGGGTGATATTGCGAAGGAAGCGGTGGAAAACGTTTCTGCGATAATCAAACGCCATACGGGCAAGGACACGTCGTCTTTCGACATCCACATCCAATTCCTCCAAACTTACGAAGGCGTGGAAGGCGACAGCGCAAGCGTGAGCGTGGCTACGGCCGTAATCTCCGCACTGGAAGAAGCGCCGGTAAGGCAAGACGTCGCTTTGACGGGCTCGCTGAGCGTGCGCGGCGAAGTGCTGCCCGTGGGAGGCGTGACTCAGAAAATCGAGGCCGCAATCGAAGCCGGCATTAAGAATGCGGTCGTGCCTTACGCCAACAAGGACGACATCATCCTCAGCGAAGCGCAGGCGAAGAAAATCACGATCATTCCCGCTAAAGACATTCACGACGTTTTGAGCGTGGCGTTGAAGGAAGGAAAGCGGAAGAACGCCCTGCTCTCGAAAATCAGGAAGGAAATCGCGTGAGAAAGCACATGGCTCAAACGAACCAGCAGCCTATTCCCACTAAAGAACTGGAGAAAACCTGCCTGGAGGCGGCGGAAGCAGGCGCGAAAAAAGCTTTGTCATACTTCAACAAGACATTCAAAATAAGGTACAAGGACAAAGTACAGCACGCCGGAACAATAGTAACGGAAGCCGACGTCGCGGCAGAAAAGGAAGTAATAAAAGCAATAAGAAAACGCTATCCCAACCACTCTATCGTCGGCGAAGAGTCCGGCGGCACTGAAGGAAAAGGGTATTGCTGGTTCATAGACCCTGTTGACGGGACTGGCAACTTCTCCCGTGGCCTGCCGATTTGGGGGACTATGGTCGGCGTAGCATTCAACTCAAAACCCGTCGCAGGCGCCATGGTCTTTCCCGTGCTTGGAAGAAAGTTTTACGCCTCCCAAGGAAACGGGGCTTTCGCCGACGGAAAGAAAATCCACACGTCAAGCAAGACGCTGGACCAAGGCATGATTTTATGCCAATCGCTCCACCGTTTGGAATACATCCAAAAAGGCCTGGCCTGTATCAGAGAATTTTGCGGAAGCGTCGGCGGGGTCAGAATACTGGGGTGCACGGGCTACGAAGGCGCGCTTCTTTCAGAGGGAAAGGCCGAACTTAAAATAAAGATCAGGACCACGCCGTGGGATTCGTGCGCCCCGGCGATAATCGCCAGGGAAGCAGGGGGCGTGTACCGCAACATGCAAGGCGGGCAGTGGACTACCGAAGATGCAACCGCACTGGCTGCATCCAGCGAAAAAACGTTCAGCCAAGCTTTCAAACGCCTGAAACCCCTTTTCCACGGTCGTGGAAAGGCACATCGACAATAAGCGAAA
>Ga0209541_10011249_pt1 | contig 14044 bp, 13 predicted proteins | sample RifCSPlowO2_01_FD_184027 | JGI IMG/M metagenome (GOLD analysis project Ga0209541, IMG submission 184027) | Groundwater microbial communities from Rifle, Colorado - Rifle CSP2_plank lowO2_0.1 (SPAdes) (version 2) | ecosystem: Environmental > Aquatic > Deep subsurface > Groundwater | place... | reverse complement strand
ACCTCCGCCGGCCGGATCCCGACGCCGATGGCGCTGAAGTACTACGTTCGGGAGTTGATCAAAGAACAGGAACTGTCGGTGGCCGAAGAAGTCGCCGTTAAAGAAAAAGTTTGGGACCAGCGTTTTGAAGTGGAAAAGTTTTTGCACCAACTCACCCGGGTGTTGGCGGAGACGACCAGTACTTTGGCGATTGCCTGTACCAGTAATGGCAACGTTTACCACGCCGGCTATGCTCACATTTTGGACAACCCCGAGTTTTACGACATCGACGTCGCCCGCGAGGTCCTGTCCTTAATCGACGAGTTCACCCACATCAACGCGATTTTTACCAAGGCTTCGGGCGACGAAACCGTCCATGTTTTAGTCGGTGACGACATCGACGCAAAAGGGTTTGAGTCTTTAGGAATGGTCTTTACCGATTTTAAATCGCCGCAGTTGTCCGGTTCTTTGGGGGTAATCGGTCCGTCGCGGCTTAACTACCCTCAACTGATTCCGGTAATCAGATATTTTGGCAATTTAGCCAACGAAATTTCTCAAAATTGGTAAAACTTTATGGCAAAAAAAAATCTCCAAGAAGAACAGTTAAAACGGGCTTTGGCCGACTATCAGAATTTGAAAAAACGGGTGGAAGGCGAGCGGCTGGAGTTTGTTAAATACGTCCTGGAACAGTTTTTATTAAAGCTGCTGCCGGTGGTTGATGATTTGGAAGCGGCTGAGGCTCATATTAAAGACCAGGGTTTAACTTTGGCGGTTGATAAATTAAAAACAATTTTAAATGAAGAGGGAGTCAAGGAAATGAATTTATTAAACCAAGTCTTTGACCCGAAACTGGCCGAGTGTTTGGAGCTGGCGCCAGGGAAAAAAGACCAAGTAGTCAGCGTGGCCCAAAAAGGTTATTTATTAAATGATAAAGTACTGCGACCTGCCCGGGTCAAAGTCGGCAAAGGAGACTTATGAGCAAAATTATCGGCATTGATTTAGGCACCACTAATTCGGTGGTAGCCGTCATGGAAGGCGGCGCCGGCAAAGTCATTCCTACCAGCGAAGGGCGGAACCTGATTCCTTCGGTGGTCGAACCAACTAAAAATCTGGTCGGCGACGTCGCCAAACGGCAAATGGTTTTAAACCCCGGTAACACTATTTATAGTATTAAACGGTTAATGGGCCGGAAGCTGGGTGATGCCGAAGTCAAAAAAACCCAGGGTATGGTGGCTTACAAGATTGCCTCCGGTAAAGATAACATGGCTGTGGTCGAAGTCGACGGCAAAAAATACACCCCCCAGGAAATCTCCGCCAGGATTTTAGCTAAAGCCAAGGCCGACGCCGAAGCCTATTTGGGCGCCAAAGTCGAAAAAGCGGTCATTACCGTTCCGGCTTATTTTAACGATGCCCAAAGGCAGGCGACCAAGCAAGCGGGCGAGATTGCCGGGCTAAAAGTCGAGCGGATTTTAAACGAGCCGACCGCGGCCGCCTTAGCTTACGGCCTGGAAAAGAAAAAAGCCCAGACGATTGTGGTTTACGACTTGGGCGGCGGCACCTTTGATATTTCCGTGCTGGAGCTCGGCGATAACGTTTATGAAGTCAAAGCCACCAACGGCGACACCCATTTGGGCGGTGACGACTTTGACCAGGCAATCATTGACTACATTGCCGGCGAATTTAAAAAAGACAACGGCATTGATTTAAAGGAAGACAAACAGGCGCTCCAAAGAATCAAAGACGCGGCCGAAAAAGCCAAAATCGAGTTATCCAGTTCGACCGAGACCGAGATCAATCAGCCGTTTATTACCCAAGGGAAAAACGGCCCCTTGCACCTGACGATGAAATTGACCCGGGCTAAGCTCGAATCATTAGTTGACGACTTGATCCAACAAACCATGGGGCCGGTTAAAGCCTGCTTGAAAGATGCCAAAAAAACCGTCAAAGATATTGACGAAATCGTTTTAGTCGGCGGCCAGACGCGTATGCCCAAAGTCCAGGCGGTGGTCAAAGAGTTTTTCGGCAAAGAGCCGAATAAATCGGTTAACCCGGACGAAGTCGTGGCTTTAGGAGCGGCGATTCAAGCCGGAGTGTTGATGGGCGACGTTACTGACGTATTATTGTTGGACGTGACTCCCCTGACCTTGGGTTTGGAAACTTTGGGCCAGGTGGCCACACCCTTAATCCAGCGCAATACCACTGTGCCGACGAGTAAATCGCAAGTGTTTTCGACGGCGGCGGACAATCAGACCTCGGTGGAGATTAACGTCCTGCAGGGCGAACGGCCGATGGCCGCGGACAACAAATCCCTGGGCCGGTTTATTCTCGACGGCATTCCGCCCGCGCCAAGGGGTGTGCCCCAAATCGAAGTCACTTTTGACTTGGACGCCAACGGGATTTTAAACGTGGCCGCCAAAGACAAGGCGACCAATAAAGAACAGAAAATTACCATCCAGGGTTCGACCGGGTTGAGCAAAGAAGAAGTCGAGCGGATCACTAAAGAGGCGGAAAAACACGCCGAAGAGGATAAGTTGAAAAAAGAGCGGATCGAGGCCAGGAATCAGGCAGACACGCTGATTTTTACCGCCGAAAAGACGTTGAAAGACGCCGGTGAAAAAGTCAAAAAAGAGGACAAAGACGAGGTGGAGACCAAGATCAAGGCCTTGAAAGACGTCTTGGAATCCGGCTCGAAGGACGAACTGGAAGCCAAGACCAAAGACCTGTCCGAGTCGATCCAAAAAGTCGGCGCCGCCATGTACGAAAAACCTAAAGAGGAATCCAAAAAGGCCGACGTCCAAGAAGGCGAAGTCGTCAAAGACTAATGGCCACCAAGCGGGATTTTTATGAAGTTTTGGGTGTGGCCAAGACTGCCTCGGCGGCTGAGCTGAAAAAAGCCTACCGCCAGCAGGCGTTAAAGTATCATCCGGACAGAAATAAGGCCGGCGACGCGGCCGAAAAATTCAAGGAAATTTCCGAGGCCTACGAAGTCTTGGCCAACCCGGAAAAGCGCCAGGCTTACGATCAGTTTGGGCACAGCGCTGGTGATCCTTTCGCTAACGCCAGTTCTTACCGCCAAGGGCCGTTTACTTATACCTACACTACGGGCGGGGGCGGCAATCAAGGTTTTGATTTTGGCGGTTTTTCCGATCCGTTTGAGATTTTTGAATCGTTTTTTGGCGGCGGCGGCTCGCCGTTTCGTCAGGCTCGGCAGATTCCCCGCTACGGCCTGAGAATCGAGTTTATGGAAGCGGCCAAAGGCGCCGAGCGGACGATTATCCACCAGGGCAAAGAGTATAAAATCAAAATTCCGGCCGGGGCCGATGACGGTACCCGGATCCGCTTTAACGAGTTTTACGTCACCGTGGAAGTCAAACCCGATACCCGGTTTAAGCGTGACGGCGCCGACATTTTTATCGATGAGCCGATTACATTTTCTCAGGCGGCTTTGGGGGCGGTCGTGCCGGTGCCGACTTTGGACGGCGAGCTGAAATTAAAAGTCCAGCCCGGGACTCAATCCGGCACTTTAATCAGGCTTCGCGGCCAGGGTATGCCGCATCTCCAGTCCCGCGGCCGCGGCGACCAATATGTTAGGTTGATAATCAATATTCCCTCCCGTCTTTCCCGCCGCCAGCGCCAGCTCCTGGAAGAGTTTGAAGAGGAAAATTAATTACTTTTTTATAACTCGGGAATGTGATTGGGGGAATTTTGGTATAATCCGGCGGCGGGTAACTTTATGACAGAAAAATCACCCAAAAAATTAGGTTTATTGGCAATGGCCAAATTTGTCGGTGAGGCCTTGGAGCTTGATTTGCAATTGACCAATGAAGGAAGATTGTTTTCTGACAACTTCCCATATTTAGGAGTTGAAGCGATAGTTTATAAGTTGATGAAATTAAGACTAAAAGAACTAAAACAGGTAACTCTTGCCTATAGTTCCTATAACCACGGCAAATTTATTTTAGATAGTGTGTTTCCAACCGTTGACAATCCGGAGCCGTTTCATTCAACTTCGTTTGTGGTTGATTTGAGCGATCGCCCGGTTCAGGTTTTAGGCTGGGCGGATAAGAATAGAATGACAGAACAAGGCGTGGCTACTGGTTTAATCGAAGAGTGGATAGATTTGGGTTTTTCCAGACGGGCGATTGAACGAGGGATTGATTTGGAGTGGCATTTCCACCAATTTCCCCCTCAAAACAGCATGCAAACAGGAAATTTATTAGAATAATGGACTATTTTCCCCAAAGAGCGTGATAAATTTCGGCGGTATCGGGACTAATTGTTCCTTCTTGGGCTAAAGCGTCAACTACGGAAAGAATGCTCGGATATTGATTAACCGCTTGAGTGACTAATTGGTTTTGCTCGTTTAAATCTATTCCCGGGCGAAACAGATAGGCAAATAAGACTAACACCTTAGAGGTGTTATAGATTATGTTTTTGAAAGGCGAAAAAAAATAACATGTCCGATTATCTTAAAAATATTAAAATTTTCGAGAATAAATTAGCTTCGTGCTATGTCTATTGGCTTAAATCTGGGGGAATTGAAAAGAAACATTATCATCACGCATTAGAAATTGAGTATGTTTTAAAGGGGAATTGCAAAACCCATAAGCAGGGGAAATTATATCTTTATAAAAAAGGTCAAGTTCACGAAGTAATTAATGATTCGAATCATCAGCTTATTTTTAACGGTTTACTTAAGGGAATGACTTTAAGTGGAATAATATTGTCAATTAACTTGACAAATAACTTTACAATTATTAGGGTTGGCGCTATAATTTGATTAATGTTTCAGCCGAAATTTACTCTGTCCTCTAAGTTATTAACCAACATTACCTCGATTGAACGGTTTTACGGCCAACTGGAATCGTTACGAATTTCTCCTAATCTCCAGCTTAATCTTGAACGCCATAACTTAATTCGTTCCTCTTATATTTCCAATAGCATTGAGGGCAATCCATTGTCTTTGCCGGAAGTGACAAATTTACTTTTAGGCGACCGTTTGCCGGTTAACCGCGACGAAAAAGAGGTTCAAAATTACTTCAATATTCTGAAAAACTTGTCAACTTATCTTGAGCAGCCTTTTTCTTTATCAGTTGTCAAAAACATTCATCAACAACTGCTTCAGGGGGTTAACGATCAAATTGCCGGCAAAGTTCGGGACACCCGGGTAGTAGTCGGTCGGTATATAAGCCAAGACGGACATAAGAAATTAGAAGTTAAACATGAACCGCCTTGGCACCAAAAAGAATTAATTGAAGCCGGCATCAAAGATTTAGTTGATTGGCTGGAGACAGACAAAAATACTCCGGTAATTGTTAAAGCCGGAATCTTTCACCACCAGTTTGTTTTTATCCATCCTTTTATTGATGGCAATGGCCGGACTTGCCGGTTATTGACCGCCCTGTTGTTTTTAAAACATCAATATTTAATCAATAAGTATTTTGTTTTGGATGATTATTACGACATTGATCGATTGCAATACTCACAAAAATTAGGTTCGGCTGATAAAGGTGACAAAACCGAATGGTTGGAATATTTCAGTGATGGCGTTAACTATTCTTTACAAAGCGCTCTTGGTAGAGTGAAAGATGCCCTGGGAACAGTTAAGGTGGTTGATCGCCCCACCGCTAAAGAAAAAGCGGTGCTTAATTTATTTCAAGAATTAAAGGAAATGACTTCGACCGATTTGGTTCAAAAACTGACAATTTCTCGCCAGCAGGCACATAATCTTTTGAGCGGTTTACTAGCTAAAGGCTTTTTGGTTAAAAAGGGCAAAACTAAATCTGCCTATTATTATTTAAAGTGACCCGATCGGTGACCCGATTATGACCCGATTACTCTTGACAAAATCGGGTCATAATGTTAAAATAACCATAGAATGACTTTTAATCCCCACTTTTCCATTACCTCAAAACTAGCCAATTTATTGACAGAAATTGCCGTTTGCCGGCAAAAAATTTTAAGTTTGCCGGTCTTGCCATAAAGAGAGATTGGTTTAATTAAAAGCGCCCGCCTAAGAATGATTCATTCCTCGACGGCGATTGAGGGCAACTTATTGGGGTTAAAGGAAGTGGAGGCAGTTTTGGCCGGTAAGGCCGTGACCGGTGCTGACCACGAAGACATTATTGAAGTCCAAAACTACGAACAGATGTTGCGATTTATTGACAGCTTGGATAAAAAGCTCCGGGTAGATTGGGGAAAAACGGTGTTAAAAATTCACCAATTGACGACCAATAGATTGCTGCCTAAAAAAGACAGCGGCCATTACCGAACCGGCCCGGTTTATATCATTCAGCGGCCGTTAAATAAAATTATTTATACCGCGCCTGATTATAAAAAAGTACCGGGATTGATGGAAGATTTATATTCCTGGCTGGAGGCCGAAGCCACTAAAAAATTGTCACCGGTAATTGTGGCCGCAATCACTCATCATCAATTTGTCACCATTCATCCGTTTATTGGCGGTAACGGCCGGACGGCCCGCGCCTGGGCGACCCTGGTTTTATATCATCGGGGCTGGGATATTAAAAAACTGTTTGCTTTGGAAGATTATTATAATTTGGACCGGGGGAGCTATTACGAAGCCATTCGGCGGGTGAGAACTGAAAAAGACCTGACTTCTTGGCTTGAGTATTTTGCTCAAGGGTTTTTACAGGAACTAATGCAAGTCTTGGAAAAGATGGAGCTGTTTTCTTTGGAAACCAAAACTAAAGAGCCAATTTATCTAACTAAGCGCCAACGGGAAATTTTGGAGTTTATGGCCATTAATCATAAAATTTTCCGCTCGGACGTGGTCGATATTGCTTCGGTTAGCCCGAAAACCGCCTATAGAGAGTTGGAGTGGTTAAACCAAAAAGGTTTAATCAAAAGAAAAGGCAAGGGATCAACCAGTCACTATATTTTAGCCGAGAAGTTATAATATGTCCGATTATCTAAAAGACAAGAAAATTTTCTGCGGCCAAATTCACGAAGTGATTAATAATTCGAAAAAACCTTTGGTGTTTATTTGTTTGACGATTCCGCGGGAAAACGACAAAAACACGATTTATTTAAAATAATTTTTTCAAAAATTGGCCGGTGTAGGAGTTTTTAACTTGACTGACTTGTGGCGGGGTTCCTTGGGCAATAATCCGGCCGCCTTGATTGCCGCCCTCCGGGCCTAGATCAATAATCCAATCGGCATTTTTTATTACATCAAGATTATGTTCCACGACAAGGATAGTGTTGCCGTTATCAACCAGCCGGTTTAGAAGTTTTAATAATTTGGCCACATCAGCAAAGTGGAGGCCGGAAGTGGGCTCATCCAAAATATAAAACTCGCCTTGATTTTGCAGCCGGCTGGCCAATTTTAATCTTTGTGATTCTCCGCCGGATAAAGTGTCTAAGGTTTGGCCCATTTCCATATAATCCAAACCAACCTCCTGAAGTAAATTTGTAGCTTTAAAAATTTCCGGATTATCAAAGAACTGGCCGACTTCGGCGGCGGTCATTGCCAAAACCTCGACAATATTTTTGCCGCGATATTGGTAACGCAGGACTTTATTTTTATAGCGGGTGCCGCCGCAGTTTTCGCACTTAATTTTAACGTCGCCTAAAAAGTTCATGTCCATTTCGATAAAGCCGACGCCCTTGCATAAATTACAGCCACCAGAGGAGTTATAGCTAAAAAAGCTCGGGTGCATCCGGTGCTCCCGGGCAAATAACTGCCTGATAATGTCAAAAACACCGACGTAGGTAGTCAGGCAACCGCGCTTGTTGGCGCCGACCGGGCTTTGATCAATTAAGACAATTTTGTCCTCGTGCTGGCTGATAATTTCTTCAATTAAAGAGCTTTTGCCCGAACCGGAAACGCCGGTCAAACCGACCATGATGCCGGTGGGAATAGCTAAATTTATGTTCTTTAAATTGTGACGCTGGGCCTTAATGACTTTAATCGAACCAATAGGTTGGCGGTAAACTTTTTTGGCTTCAATCGTGAGCGCGCCGGACAGATACTTGCCGGTCAGCGATTGCGGCTCATTTAATAAATCTTTGAGATTGCCGGTAGCTACCACCCGGCCGCCGTTCTTGCCGCCACCAGGGCCAAGTTCAATTAAATAGTCGGCGTTTCTGATTACCGTTTCGTCGTGCTCAACAACGATGACGGTGTTGCCGTTATCCCGCAACCGGTTTAAGTTTTCGACAACGGCGGCAACGTCTTTGGGGTGCAACCCGGCGGTGGGTTCGTCCAAAACATAAACCGTTTCGACCAAGCTACAGCCTAATTGCCGGGCCATTTTCACCCGTTGGGCTTCGCCGCCGGATAAAGTATCGGCCGATCTATTTAAGGATAAATACCCCACCCCGACATTAATTAAACCTTGAAGTTGGTCAATTAATCTGGGTTTGATGACCTCGGCATTTTTGTGATCAAGACTTTTTACAAAAGCCAAACACTCTTCAAGTGGCAGATTGCCAACTTCGCCTATATTTTTTCCATTTAACCTAACCTCCAAGGACTTACTATTGAGACGCCCGCCGTGGCATTCCGGACAATCGACTAAATCAAAATACTTCATGTCATTTTCTGATAAGCTGCGATGGGCATTGTTGTTACGGTGAATGATCCGGTGGACCACACCTTGGAAAGTCCAGCGGTCAATAAATTCGCCGCTGACAGATTGCAGCATTTCCGGCGGGGCATAGAGGATTCGTTCCAATTCCTCGGCGCCATAATCAGTCAACTTTTTATCCATGTCAAAATAGCCGGAAGCTTTAACAATACTCCATTGCCGGCCGCCCACATACCAATCACTGGGCACCAGCGCTCCTTCATTGAGACTTTTACTTTTATCAATAACTTTATCGACACTAACTTTGACTGCCCGGCCCAAACCTTTGCAGGTTTTGCAGGCGCCGTAGGGGTGGTTGAACGAATAGTATGACGAGTCCATTGAGGGCAAACCGACCCGGGAATAAAGCAGGCGCAGGTAAGTATAGGCTTCGGTTAAAGTGCCGACGGTGGAGCGGGGGTTGCCCCGAACGCGATCTTGACTGATAACGATCGAGGCGGACACTCCTATAATCTTATCGACTTCCGGCCGGTTGCTTTTGCTCAAGTAACGCCGGGCATAGGCTGGTAAGGATTCAAAATACTGCCGCTGGCCTTCACGGGCAATAATGTCAAAAGCGACCGTGGACTTGCCTGAACCGGATACACCCACCAGACACACCACCCGGTTTCTGGGTATAACCAAGTCAATATTTTTGAGGTTATTCTCTCTGGCGCCTTTAATGACAATTTGGTTCATTGTGATATAATATGGTATTACGTAACGTTATAGTCAATAGTCTATGAAAAACTTAATTTCTGCCGGAGAATTGGCCAAATTGGCCGTGACCACCAAGCGGACAATTCTATTTTACGACGAAAGAGGGGTGTTAAAACCTCGCCAGGTAAACGAGAAAAAATACCGCTTTTATGAACCGAGTCAGATTTTGGATTATCAGATGATTTTATTACTATCTACTTTGGGTGTGTCTTTGGATCAGATTAAAACTTATCTTAAAAACCGGGGCAAGCTGGCGCAACTTTTTTCTGCCAAAAAAGCGTTGATCCAAAAACAAATTAACCTGCTTCAGTTTAATTTGAATAATTTGGAAAAGTTTTTAGCCAACTTAAACACCAACAAGACTTTAGTCGATCCTCAAGTAAAAGTACTCAAGCCGTTCGGCGTTTATTACGTAGACAGAATTGGGGCTTACAGCCAAATCGACCATTTTTGCCGGGAGTTGCTGGCGATGTTTATTAACGGACAAAAATTGACCACTTTGGCAATTTTTGAAGAACAGGGTTACCGGCCCAAAAAGAGCCGGATAAAAATCGGCGTAATGGCTCAAAAAAACCTGGTCATTAAAAGTGAATATCGTGATCAAGTTAAATTCTTGAAGTTTAATCCCGGCAAAGTATTGACCTATATTCATCACGGCTCGGGCAGCTTATTGTCTTTATTTTGGAAAGAACTGGAAAAATATTGCCGACTAAATAAGATTAAAATTAGAAAAGATGTGCCGGATTTTGAAATCTACCGCAGTATTAATAGCGATATCACCAAACAATTTTTTGAAATCTATTTGCCGATAAAATAAACGGATTATAAAAACTATATACAGAGAATTTGTGCTAAACTGATTTTGATGAGACGGGTTTTGTGTCCGGCACAAATTGATCGTTTATCCGAATTTACCGCTAATCTGGGATTAGTTTTCATCGCCTCGGTAATTGCTCCACTTTTTTCTCCTGATCTTGCGCCGGTTAATTTTATTGTGGTAATATTGGGAGTAGTTTCGACAGTTGCTTGTTTGGTTGTTAGCCTATTTTTAATAAAAGGAGTTAAACGATAATTATGAACCTCGATTGGTTAAAAGTTTTTTATATTGCCGGCTCGATTCTGCTTTTGGCAATTGCGATTGTGGCTTATCCATCATTGAGATCCGGTCCGCGTAAAAAGTGATATAATATCCCTAATGTTAGTTCACTAATACCAGTCAAGCAGAGGCCAGATTGGTGGCAGTGGACTTTTTTGTGGCTAGTTTATGAGACAAAGCATCTTATACAACCAGAACTTTTTTAAAGACCCGCGATTGGTTGAGTCAATCGTACGGCAGGCAGGCATTGGCCCGAACGATGTGGTCTATGAAATCGGTCCGGGAATGGGCATTATTACCCGGGAATTGGCCAAGACAGTCGGTAAAGTGACGGCGATCGAGATCGATCCGCAGTTGTGCCGGCGGCTCCGGGTAGATTTTATCGAGAACACCAAAGTTAAAATCATTAACGCCGATTGGCTGGGCTACCGCGTGCCGGAAAAAAACTACAAAGTTTTTTCCAACATTCCTTTTAACCTGACGGCCGAGATTGTCAGAAAACTGCTGGCCGACCGGAAACTGACAGAGGCATATTTGGTGGTGCAAAAAGAAGCGGCAGAAAAATTTACCGGCACGCCCAAAGAAACTCAGTTTTCGGTGTTGAATAAACCCTGGTTTGAGTTTGAGGGTTTAAGGCAGTTTAAAAAGTCAGATTTTGAGCCAAGACCGAGCGTCGACACGGTTTTATTAAAAATTTCCCAGCGTTCTGAGCCGCTCGTTCCCGAGGCGGCGAGAAGCGATTACATCTGGTTTGTCCAACTCGGCTTTAACCGCTGGCGGGCTAACCTGGGCAAGAATTTGAAAGAGATATTTACTTACAACCAGTGGCGGCGGCTGGCCCATGATTTAAAATTTTCGGTTCGGGCGCTACCGACAGATTTAAGCTTTGACCAATGGTTGGGGATTTTTAAATTTTATAAGACCATTAAATAGGCCTTGACAAATTGTTGACTGTATATTAAGATAATATACAAATGAAATTTAAGGACCTGGCCGGGTTTGATTGGAATAAGGCCAATAAGCAGAAAAATCTGGTCAAACACAAGGTTCATTATAAAGAATGTGAGGAGGTCTTTTTTAATAAACCGTTAATCTTTTTTCAAGACGAAAAACATTCATTAAAAGAAAAAAGATACGGCGTTTTCGGCCAAACAAACAACAAAAGACTATTAACTATTATTTTTACGATAAGAAATAATAAAGTCAGAGTGATTTCTGCCAGAGTTCAAAATAAAAAAGAAAGGAAACAATATGAACAAAAATAAAAATATCAAATTAATGCCTAAATTTAAAAATGGAGACGAGGAACGAGATTTTTGGGCCAGCCACAGCGCCACGGATTATTTTGATATGTCTAAGGCGATTAAAAATCCGGTTTTCCCAAATTTGAAGCCGACCACTGAGTCAATTTCCTTGCGCTTACCAAAATACTTGTTGGCCCGGATTAAGCAGTTGGCCAACGCTAAAGACGTGCCTTACCAGTCGTTAATGAAAGTGTTTTTGTCTGATCGGGTGGATCGGGAGTTGGCGGCCAATTAAACTATTTGATTATTAACTTGGTGAAAAATGTGCTAAAATAGCAGTTGGTAATAAATGAAGAAAGGAAGAGGTGGAGAGATCCGCCTTTTTTATTAAATAAGCTATGCCAGTCGACTTGTCAAAAATGGCCCGGACGGAATTTACCGCCGCGCTCAACCAGATCTGCTCCGAGCGGGGCATTACCCCCGAGTCGGTGATTGCTTCAATTCAAGAGGCGTTGGTGGCGGCTTATCATAAAGACTTTGGCGTTAAAGAAGGGTTTGAGTGTTTGGCGGAACTTGATCCGCTTACCGGTTCGGCCAAGATTTTTGAATTTGCGACAGACAAACCGGATAAAAAAACCGACGTCACCCCGCCGGGATTCGGCCGGATTGCCGCCCAAACCGCCAAACAGGTGATTTTGCAAAAAATCCGCGAAGCGGAAAAAGACGCCATCATCGGCGAGTACCAGGATAAAATCGGCTCTTTAGTCAACGGCATGGTTTTAAGGTTTGACGGCCAGTTTATTGTCTGCGATATCGGCCGGGGGCATGCCCTGATGCCGCCGGAAGAGCAGGGTAAAGACGAGCGCTACCATCTAAACCAACGCCTGATTTTGTACATTAAAGACATTAGCGAAACAGTCAAGGGTAAGCAGATCATCATTTCCCGGGCTGATCCGGCCCTGGTCAAAGCTTTGTTTAAGCGCGAAGTTCCCGAAGTTAATTCCGGCGCAGTGGAGATTAAAGTCATCGCCCGCGAGGCCGGCAGTCGCAGTAAGGTCGCCGTCGTCTCGACCCAATCGGGCGTCGACCCGGTCGGCTCGTGCGTCGGCCAAAAAGGCGTCCGGGTGCAAAGCGTTATCAACGAATTGGGTGGCGAAAAGATTGACGTCATCGAGTACTCACAAGATCCGGTTAAGTTTATCTCGGCAGCCCTTCAGCCGGCAGAGAATTTAGAGATTAAGATCAACGAGAAAACCAGAACCGCCGAAATTACCGTGCCTGAAGACCAGTTGTCTTTGGCCATCGGCCGCGAAGGGCAAAACGCCCGTTTGGCGGCCAAGCTGACCGGTTACAAGATTAATCTGAAAGGTCCCAAAGGCGCCAAGCACACCGCCAAGAAAGACGACCTGGAACACGAAATTGACAAACTACAGCTGTCGAGCCGGACCAGAAACAGTTTGGTTGAAGCCGGTATTACCATGGTTACCGATTTAAAGAAAAAGACCGAGTCGGAGCTGGCCGAAATCAGGGGTTTGGGGCCGAAATCGTTAACTGAAATTAAAGCCAAGCTGGGATGAAACATGAACACACGACCGCCAATTATTACGGTCATGGGCCACATCGACCATGGCAAAACTACTCTTTTAGATGCGTTTCGGTCGACAAACGTTGCCGCTAAAGAAGCGGGTGGGATTACCCAGCACATCGGCGCTTACCAGATCGATCATCAGGGCAAGAAACTGACTTTTATCGATACTCCCGGCCATGCCGCTTTTTCCAAGATGCGCTCGCGCGGCGCGGCGGTCACCGACCTGGTGATTTTGGTGGTGGACGCAGTCGAGAGTGTTAAGCCCCAAACCAAGGAGTGTTTGGAACATATTAAGGTAGCCAAGGTCCCATTCCTGGTGGCGATTAACAAAATGGATTTACCCAACGCCGTGCCGGAAATTGTTAAAAAAGATCTGGCCGATAACGGCGTTTTAGTTGAGGGTTACGGCGGCGACATTGTTTGTGTCCCGATTTCCGCCAAGACGAAAAAAGGCCTGCCGGAACTGCTGGAAATGGTGTTGCTCATGGCCGAGATGCAAAAATTAACCGCCGATCCCAAAGCCGAACTAAAAGCGGTGGTGATCGAGTCGACGCTTGACCCCAAGCGCGGACCGGCGGCGACCGTGATTGTTAAAACCGGGTCTTTAAAAGTGGGGCAGGACGTGTTTACCCCGGAAACCAGCGGCCGGGTGCGCAATCTTTTGGACTGGCTTCACCAACCGTTAACCCAGGCATTACCGGGAGACCCGGCCCAAATTTTGGGTTTTAAGCTGGTACCGGAAGTTGGCAGTGTTGTCAGCGACCAACCAATCTCTATTTTACCAGTAGTGAAGCAGGTTAAAATTGTGTCTAGAAAAAAAACTAAA
>Ga0209541_10011246_pt1 | contig 14047 bp, 15 predicted proteins | sample RifCSPlowO2_01_FD_184027 | JGI IMG/M metagenome (GOLD analysis project Ga0209541, IMG submission 184027) | Groundwater microbial communities from Rifle, Colorado - Rifle CSP2_plank lowO2_0.1 (SPAdes) (version 2) | ecosystem: Environmental > Aquatic > Deep subsurface > Groundwater | place... | reverse complement strand
CTCGTTATCCTGTCGAATCGTATGTCGTGTGTCCTCGGCTCTCCTATTTCACTGATGCGGCTCCTCCTCATCCTCGGAGTTTTGTTCAGTGTAACGAAAGTGAAAATCAGGCTCGTAGTTTAACGCGTGATGAGATATTAGAGTATACTCAAGACTGTCCATTTTTTAACCCTAAACCTGATAGTTTGCATGATGCTGAATATGCGGATAAGTTACGCAAAGAAAGAGCTGCTCATCTCCGTGAAGCTAGCAGAACAGCCGACTATTTTCGTAGAAAGTGAGAAAGCCTTAAATACCTCCATCCCTTCATGCTCCTTGACAAAGCTGTGATTACGTGAACACACGTGGCGCAAGCCAGACGGTAGTAACTGATGAGCTTTGTCTTTTCTTTTTTCAATCAAAAACCTCGGCCTAAAGGCCGAGGTTTTTGAAAATGCCTTCGCATATCGGAAGAGAAAACAAAGAATGTGCGGGCACCTTCGGCTTAAAAGCCGAGGTATGCTCGGCATTAATCAAACTCAATTCAATCAGTACCCTATCAGAACGCTTTTCTCTTGTTTCATCAAACCTAGAAATTCTCCAACTAGAAAAATAGAACCTATAATCACGATAACCTGATCTCCTCCATGATCCAACTCCCTCGCTTTATCCAGCGCTTCTTCAAGATTTCTGGTGATTGCTCCTTCGTGATACTGCGCAAGCTCTTCAGGCTCTGCTCCTCGCTCCATATCTGCTTTGGTAAAAATAAGGGTTTGCTCGTTTTTGAGATACTGCATACAGCTTTTCATATCTTTGTCTTTACTCATTCCTACAATCATAATCTTCTTTTGCGGTATTCTTAGCAATTCCTTTGTCAACTCTACAAATGCAGGCTGATTATGTGCACAGTCAAGCAAGAATGCGTGGCCTTCATAGTTTACAATCTGCATTCTTCCCGGCCAGTTGACATCAAGAAGGCCTTGTTTTATGACATTTTTTTGGATGCCCAGCAATGCGGCAACTTTTTCAGCAACCGCAACATTTCGCTCCTGAAACGCACCATAAAGATTCGTTGCTGTTGCAGAGTTTGTTGTCATATACAATCGTGCATGTTTATCTTCGCAGGTTTTTCTAATTATCCCAAGAACTGCATGATCATTGCTCGTTACCACATCAATTCCTTCCTTAATAATCCCACATTTTTCAAGCGTAATTTTCTCAACCGTATCTCCCAGAATGTGCATGTGGTCAAGTCCGATATCTGTCAGCACGGCAATTTGAGGCATGATTACATTGGTAGAATCAAAGGTTCCTCCCAAACCAACCTCAATCACTGCATAATCAACGTTCTGATCAGCAAAATAAAGAAAGGCAATGGCATTGACAGCTTCAAAGAAGGTATTCCCTATCGCATCAACAAACGGGCGAACTTTTTTGATGTAAGAACCGAGTACCTCATCCTCAATCTCTTGATCATTGATCTTGATGCGTTCATGCACGCGCACCAGATGCGGTGAGGTGAACATCCCGACCTGATATCCTGCTGTTTTCAAAATCGAGGAAAGCATGGCACAGACAGAACCTTTGCCGTTGGTTCCCGTGATATGGATAAACGTGATGTTTTTGGTATCATGCGGATTTCCCAGCTCTGCAAGAAGCTTCTGCATGTTCTCAAGTCCAAGCTTCATCCCTCGTGCTTTGAGGTTGTAGAGATACTGCAGTTGTTCATCTAAGTCTTGTGCCATGACAATGGAGAATAAGAATCCTGATATAAATCTATCTGAGAACCTATGGACCCTCCTACCCAAACATATTCAAATAATCTTCCCCATCTTCCCTGATCTCTTCCTTCACCTTTGTAATGGCCCGCAAGAAATCCTTTTGTTTTATGATGGTTCGGTTATCCCGAATGGCAAAGTATCCTGCTTCAGTACAAGAAGCTCGAATCTCAGCTCCAGAAAATCCTTTCATCTGTTTCACCAGCCTATCGATCTCAACACCCTTCTCAAGTTTCATATACCTGCTATGAATCTTAAAAATCTCTTTAATTCCTTCTTCATTGGGTGCATCAATCTTAATCAACCGATCTAATCTTCCTGGTCGAATAATTGCAACATCTAGAATATCTTTCCGGTTCGTGCATCCAACGATCTTAACATTCCCTAATGGTTTAAACCCATCGATCTCAGCAAGGAGCTGCATGAAGGTTCGCTGTACTTCACGCTCGCCCGAGGTTCCAATCTCAATCCGTGTTGCTGCAATCGCATCAATTTCATCAATAAAGATAATACTGGGCGCTTTCTTGCGTGCAAGCTCAAAGATTTCTTTGACCAGCTTCGAACCTTCACCAATAAATTTCTGCACCAACTCAGAACCAACAATTTCAATAAACGTTGAGTTTGTTGCCGTAGCGACAGCTTTTGCAAGAAGCGTCTTTCCTGTTCCTGGCGGTCCATACAAGAGAATTCCTTTCGGAGGCTGAATTCCAATTTTCTTAAATAGTTCAGGCTTTTTCAGCGGAAGCTCAATAACTTCGCGAATCTCTTCTGCTTGTTTGGTAAGCCCTCCAATTTCACCCCAAGCAACTTCAGGTTTTTCTACAATCACAAACTTTTCAACATTAAACTTGCGCTGTGCATCAATTTTCTTGACTACGGTCAAGCTTTTCTGTTCCACCAATACTGTATCCCCCGGATACAAAGGCTCGCATGCACTTGCAACTTCAACAAAGAACTCATTTCCATTGTTGAGTTTGAGCAGTGCATTCTTTTCAATCATATCTTTGACTTCAGCAACAAGAAGCGGTGTGCGATGGAATTTGCTCAATTCTTCTTTCATATTGGCAACGGTTTCCTTGAGAATGCGATTTTCTTCTTCGATGGTGCTGGTATCAACGGTATAGTGCGCCATCACTTTATTGAGAATATCGTCGTGCGATGCCATCCAGTCCTTTGTTGGTGCGGGGAGTATATAAAACTTATGATTTTTGCAGTTTTCCTGTTGTTGCTCTTTCCTTCTTATGTGGTTCTTCTTATTTTCCCTCGGCAACTGCAACAAAAAAACAAAACCTTTATTAAGGAGATCGTCCATTGTCGAGGGGAGAAAGAGAAATGCGGGGGTTAAAAGAGGTGGTGGCGTTTCGGTCATCCTTCTGTTGCACCATCCCTTTTCATCTTTGATCTCAAAGAAAAACGAGAGAGTCAATACAAAACTAAAAAACAAAAAATAATCAACTAAAAAAGGGGGTAGATCATGGCAACGAAAGTAGCTAAAGTGGGAGTCAAGCGAAAATCTGGCTTTCTTTATTTTTTAGATAAGAAGGGCAATGTCGCAATGGCAAAAATGGCCCGTGCAGGACGCAAAGGCGGACGACAATCTCAAACCGTTATCGCTCGAACCGGCGTGAAGCGAAAAGCTGGCTTCTTGTACTTCATTGACAAGCAAGGAGATGTTTCTGCTGTCAAAATGAATCGAGGCGGACGAAGAAAAAAACGACGCTAGAACATTTTCACGTTTTTTCTTTTTTTCATTGTTTTTTCTCTTCTCTTTCCTTATTTGATCCTTATTTTTTCACGATCAACTTCTTAGAAATCTTGGTCAGCACTTCAGCCTTTCCATTTTTCATGATCAGTGTGTCTTCAATCCGTATTCCCAACTTTCCCGGAAGATACACTCCTGGTTCTATCGTAAACGCAATGCCATTCTGCAATGGAACAGTTGAACGTTTTGATACCAATGGAGCTTCATGAATTTGCACACCCACCCCATGCCCTAAGCTGTGCACAAAGTATTTTGCATAAGCTCCGAGATCTTTCTCGCACGTGTTGTGAAGATCACCGAATGTTTTGATTCCTTTTGCACTTCCCTCCATTCTTGCTCGTGCAACCGCTTTTTCCTGCGCCGACAAAACGAGTTCATAGATTTTGCGTTCTTTCTCCGTTGGTTCTCCAAAATAGATTGTGCGTGTGGTATCTGAGCAGTATCCTTGATACTTCACTCCAAAGTCAATGACACAAAACCCTTTCTTGAGCGGAATATGCCGGGATTGGTAATGGGGTTGCGATGCTCCGCTTCCTGATGCCACGATGGGGGTAAAGGAAATCACCAAGCCGCGTTTATGCGTTTCTGCAATCAAAAAATCATACACGTCTCGCTCTGTTGTAAACTGATGCCATTGATTGATGCAGGTTTCAAGAATCTCATCGCTTGCCTCGCACGCTTTTCTGAGATGTGCTTCTTCTTGTGCTGTTTTGATCATGCGCAAGGTTTCACACATTCCTGACACATCGGCAAAAGAAGATCCCGAAGCTCCTTTCAAACCCTTTTTTAATGCTGAGAAAAAGGCGAGCGTGACTGCACGTTCGTCAATCCCAACTCGTATCTTTTTTTTTCCAAGTTTTTTTTCCAGTGCTTCCATAAAACTTTTTTTGTACACCATAACAGGGAGTCCTGCTGTGCGCGTTTTCTCAGCTTCCATGACTGAAGTAATGATGCAGGGTGCACCTTTCTGCGGAACAACCAAGCACCCTGAGACCTCGTGCTGGACAAAATAGAAAAAGTTGGGATTTGTATGCTCTTCTAAATTGAAAAAGACCGCACCATCCATGTTGTGCTTTTGCAGTTGTGTTTGCAGTTCTTTGATTTTCATGGTATTTTTCCAGGATCTTTTTTCTATCGCGTCACTTTGAAACTCAGAACCTGATCCAACAAGTTCTTTGCTTTTCCTTTGGTGAAATGTTTTCTGGTGGGATCAAGGAGCTGGTTCATCGAGATAGCGACTGCATTCTTCAAATCCATGGGGTGCAGTTCTCCTGCAACAAAGGACTTTTCCAGCTCTAAAAAGCTGGTAAATTCCAAATCTCCTCCAAACTTTTGAGGCCTCTCGACTTTGAACGTTTTCTGATGCTCAAAAATAAGATAGCGTGCATATTCCATCATAGGATTTTCATTGACTTCTTTTGCAGGGCAGTATGCTTGTTTAATTTTTCGGATGACTTCATGAGGGGAATCAGTCATAAAAATGGCAGTATCAGGCTTTGACTTGCTCATCTTGAGTTCAATTTTCCGTTCGAGTGCATCCTTGTCTCCTTTCGGAGGCTCTCCCAAGCCCATCAGCATATGGTGGCTGACGATAACCGGTTTCCACCATCCTAATTTTTCGCCCATTTCCCGTGCCAGGATATTGACTTTTCGCTGATCCATACCCAACTGCGTGATATCTGCTTCAAATTCAAAAATATCAGCAGCCTGCATGCAAGGATAGAGAATTTGAGAAGCTTGCTGGACTTCTCCTTCTTTTCTTCCCATAATCTGTCCGCATCTGAGAATCCGTTGGATGGTTGATTCGCGGGCAATCTTCAGGACTTTTTTCCAGTATTCTTGGTTGTTCACCACATCCGTTGCTCGAATAAACTCCACCTTATCAGTATCCATACCGCATGCTTTCCATACCTCAATAAGATAATCTCCTGCAATCTGGATCTTTTCAAGGTCTCCTCCAAACTTCAAATTTGCCCAGGCATGCCAATCTGCTGCATACATCTTAAAACGCATGCCTGCTTTGAGCATTTTATTCACATTGAGGGCTCTGAGAATTCCCTGTGCAATATGGACTTGTCCGCTTGGCTCAAAACCATCATAAGCAATGGGTTTTTGTTTGGTTTCCAAGAGCTGTTTGAGATCTTCTTCAGTAATGATCTCTTCCCCTACCTGCTTGATCAGTTCGAGTTTGGTTGCAACATCCATGCCTATGCTTTTTGTGAATACGCTATTTAAAGTTTCTGGAGTCTGCGGTCGTCTGCTGTCCTCTGCTGTCGTGTATTCTGCACCCTCGAAACATTTAAATAGACCACCTACTCTTCGTTTTGTATCTTATTGGGCATCTCAGGGGTTAAGACGAGGCAAGAAAACAGAGGTCGATGGTATGGCAGATGACGACAAAAAATTCTCAAAACAACTGATTGGCAAGACCATTGTTTCTAAAACAGGAAAACGCTTTGGTGAAATTGGAGATATCATCTTTGAAACCAAATCCGGAGAACTCATCCACATGGTTCTCGTGAATCCAACTCCCTACACCCAAAAGCTCGATCTTGAACGAGATAAAGAAGACAGGATCTTGATTCCTTTTAGTTCGCTCATTGCAGTAGGGGACTACATGGTCATTGCAGAAGAAGACATTGTTTAGGTAGTCGGTTGTCGGTCGTTGGTTGTAGGTAGTCAGTTATTCTTGTATTGCTTCTCATAAATCTTTATAAAAGATAAGCCGATCTTTGGTGCTATGTTAGCCATCTGGACAGAAAAGTACCGGCCAAAAACCTTTGAAGAAGTTATCGGCCAGAAAGAAATCGTTTCTCGTGTCCAAGCCTTAGTAGAAACAAAGAATCTTCCCCACCTTCTTTTTGCAGGTCCTCCTGGTGTTGGGAAAACCACGCTTTCGCTGGTTATTGCACGTTCCCTATTTGGAGACAATTGGAAAATCAACTTTCTTGAATTAAACGCGTCAGATGAACGAGGTATTGACGTGATCCGCGTCAAAGTCAAAGACTTTGCACGGACGAAAGCACTGAGCAATGTACCCTTTAAGATTATCTACCTTGATGAGTGTGATGCACTCACCAAAGAAGCTCAACAGGCATTGCGAAGAACCATGGAAAATTACACCCAAACAACACGCTTTATCCTCAGCTGTAATTATTCTTCAAAGATTATTGAGCCCATCCAATCTCGATGTGCGATTTTTCGATTTAAACCGTTGGCTCAGGAAGCATTAGGGGGATTGATTGATCAGATTGCAAAAACTGAAGATCTTTCAGTCAGCTCAGGAGCAAAGCAAGCCTTGTTTCTGGTAAGCGAAGGCGATGTCCGACGTCTTGAAAATATGATGCAGAGCTGTTCTGCGCTTGGCAAGAGTATCACTGAAGAAATGATCTTTTCTATTGCAGGCCATGCAAAACCCCAGCAGATTGGCAAGGTTCTTGAACTTGCTATTCAGAATAAATTTATTGAAGCTCGCAGTGATCTTTTGAAAATCATGCTGGATTATGGTCTGAGCGGATTAGATATCATCAAACAAATTCAGAAAGAGCTGATGCAGCTCCCGAACGTTGAAGGCAGAAAGTGCATGGCCATGATGGTTGCCTGTGGTGAAGCAGAATTTAGAATGACCGAAGGAAGCGATGAATTTATCCAGCTCGAAGCCTTACTTGCGCATATTTGTTTATTAGGCTCCCAAGAAAAACTTTCCTGATCTGATTCTCTCGTACGCGAGTACCAACACCGTACTCACTGCAAAAATGCCCAAGAACAACACCTTATTCTGCTGCAACGGAATATGAAGAGTATACAACACCCCAAACACCAGAATCATCTTTACAATAACAACTGCAATCTCAAACTTGATGAACCACTTGATCCCTTTCTCCAGTTTTCTGCTTACGAATGCATGCATCTTGCTTATACCCCTTTCCTTTCTCTATTCATACCTCAATGCTTCAATCGGCTGCAACCGCGATGCTTTTACGGCAGGAATCAGCCCTGAAATAACCCCAACAAGAAACGAAAATACAATGCTCCAAAAAATAAGGTCCGGCGGTGTTTCCACAACAATCTTCACTAACCCATAACTGTTAATTACTTTCTGGAGTCCATAACTGATTCCCAAACCCACAACAGTCCCCAGTATCCCCCCTATTAATCCAAAGAATCCTGCTTCTAAAAGGAAGATGATCCAGATAAACCGCTGTGTCGCCCCAAGGGCTTTCATCACTCCAATTTCGCGTGTTCTCTCCAAGACTGCAGTAAACATGGAGTTCATAATCCCAATACCTCCTACGATCAGCGAAATCAAGGCAATGCCTGCTACTATTATCTGCACAATCCCCATAATCTCTCCCGTTTGTTCTTTTATTTTTGTGGGGGTGGTCACCTGGAAGTTTTTATCGCCTCGCTTGCGTTCCAGTTTGTCTTCCAGTTTTTTTGCAACAGCAGCCACATCCTCTCCTTGTTTTACGGTTGCTGTAATCGTTGTTATAGCTTTTGGTTTATTTTTGATCTCACGCAAGGTGTCTAATGCCATGTTGACGACATAATCCTGATTCTTGACACCTTGCTCTTCTTTTATTCCAATTACTTTGAACTTTTTTCCATCAATTTTAATGCTATTCTTCAGGCGAATTTCCTCATCAAATGCTTCTTTTGCAATACCATATCCAATCACAATGCCATAAGGATCTGTTTCATCAAACCATCGTCCTTCAAGAAGCTTGACATCCAGATCACCAAATGTTCTTTCTGCATCTTCAGGCTCGTAGGCAATGACCTCAAGATTTTTATGCTCTTGTTTAAACTCAACTTTTCCTGTTTCCATATAAATGGGCGATACGTACTCAAGCGAAGGCATGGCGTCCAGAAGATCAACATCTTCTTTTGTAAAATCAGAAAGTCCTGCCGGCGGGTGAAATCCACTTGCGCTTTTAGGGCCGACAAAAATTCTCCGCACTCCGAATTTATCAAACTGATCAGTAACTCCTTTTTCCAGTCCCTGCCCCAGCACCAGCACTGCAATCAGGCTGGTGATGCCGATAATAATGCCCACTAGAGTGAGGTACGATCGCATTTTTCGATTGAGCAGGTTTTTCCAAACTAACGGGAGATAGAGTTCTCGTAAGGTGCTCATTTGGCCCACCTCAAGGCATCAACGGGATGCATCTCTGCTGCATGTTTTGCAGGAAGGGCTCCTGAGCACGCACCTACCACCAGTGCAAAGAGAAGTCCACCGAGGATGAACCCAAGGTTCGGGCTGATTTTGAGGATTGCAAATCCTGACATTGCAACTTGGTATTGTACAAAAAAACTCAACGCATTTCCAAAAAGAACTCCTAAAATACCCCCTGCAAGACCCATCATTCCCGCTTCAATGAGAAAGACCATAAGAATATCCATGTTGGTAGCTCCAAGACTTTTCATGACTCCAATCTCTTTTGTTCGCTCTCGGACAGCAGTATACATCGAATTCATGATCCCAATTGCTCCCACAACCAGCGAGACGCCTGCAATGCTCAGAAGGATTGCCCGTACCAGGCCTAGAGTTGTATGCAGGAACTGAAGAATTTGTTCCGGTGTAAGCACTTCAAAATCATCGTTATGCCGTTCTCGTTCCAGTTCATGTTCGACACGCTTTTTGACAAGGGCAAGATCTTGTCCTGGTTTTACCGTTGCTTCAATAAAACTGACTTCATCCGGTTTGTTGAACAGCTCTCGTGCATCATCCAGAGGGATGTAGACTTGAGAGTCATCTTCCTGATTGCCAATTGCCTTGTAAACCCCTACTACCTTGAATTCTTTATCAAGAATTTTGATATGGTCATTGACATGAATCTCACGTTTGTCTTCCTCATCAAAAAAAACTTCTTTTGCAACTAAGGGGCCGATGACTGCACTTCCCCGTTCACGGTCATGAAACGTTCTTCCTTCCGTATACGTGATGTCATAGCTCTTTACTCGTTCTTCGCTGTCTTTTGTCGGCCAGCCAATAACACTTGCATACCCCTTTTTTTGTTTATACTTCATATCAGTTGATGGCGCAAAAAGGTAGGGGGTTACTAATCTGAGGTCTCTCATTTTTTCAAGCACATCTGCATCATTCTGTGTGAGCCCTTGTTTCGTTCCTGGTTTTCCGCCGGGGATCGTGATATAAATTCTATTGGCCCCCATTTTCACACTGATCATAATTCCCATCACCGTAAGAACTGAGCGGAGCTTTCTATGGTGAATATTTTTCCATCCTAAAGAAATATAGTCAGTGATCATTGGAACAGGGGAAGGGGGCAGCCGGAATGGATCCAGCAGAGCATTGGTTAACCATGCAGGATTTTTTTAACAAACTTATGAATCTCTCCTTTCTTTTTATAATAAACAACCGTAAGGATGGCAATAATAAGAATCCACACGCCCCAGTTGCTTTGTTTTGCGCCTAAGCCATAGCGTTGAATTTCTCCGGGCGAGTAGACTGCCACAGGAATCTCTTGTTCAACAACATACTCTTCATTGTAGCTGTCTTTAAAGGTGGTTTGTATTAACAGTTTCACATCTTTTGTTTTTCCTTCTTCTACAAATACCTCAAAGGTTGCAGTCTCATAATCATCGCTCTCCAGATTTCCAAGGTAGGATGTTGGAGGCGAAAGAATCGTGTACGCCGGCGAGGGAAGAAGTGTTAAGACCACAAAGTTAATGTCGCTCTTTCCAATATTTGAGAAGCTGAGAACCACGTTGCCTTTTTTCTTGGGCTGATACACTTTTGTTTCATCAACATTAATAATAAATTGAGGGGGATTATCTACAATCAGGCCAAAGTTGGTTTGGGTTTCATATTTTTTTCCTTCCCTGTTGGCATAGGTTACTTTGAGCGGGATGCGGTGAACTTTGGAGGGTGCAGTTCCATCAACAACCAATTGAAAAATGATTTCTTGGCTTTCGCCTGCTAAAAGCTTTTTAATAGCCTTTTCTCCTGCTGAACCAACGGTTGCAAAAGGAAGATCTTTCAAATCAACCGATACGCGAACATCATCGACAGCAGAATCTGCTAAGTTTGCAATGGTGACATGCACTCTTGCTTCTTGTCCTGCCTGGGTTCGTTCAGGAATCACTTCCACCTTGTCCAGCAACACCACGGTGTCTCGGCTTTTAACATGGACTGTAAAATTCTCAAGTTTCACTGAAGCATCGCCCATCCCATACATAAAATCAACTTCATAATTGCCTTCAACTGCTTGTTCATCCACATCAAATTCCCATTCCACTGCATAGCTGTCTTTTCCAATCTGTCGGGAATCTAAAGATCCTATCTCTTTGATTTTTTGTTCTTTGGGTGTTAAATGGAGCGGCCCTTCTTCAACAATACTGACACTGACATCATTGAGCGCCCCTGCTCCTTTATTTTCGACCTTCCACCTCAGTTTAACGCGTTCTCCTGGCTCTACGGGGTCAGGGTCTTGATTCAAAAACGTTACCTTAACATCCAATGCTCCTGGTGATTTTTTAAAGAAGGGGGTTGTTTCTGGTTTTGCACTGGCAAGAACACTGAGTAAAACCATGCTTATCAACACAACGGTCATAACAAGTACGCTGCGAAAAGAACTCCCTAAAAATAGAGATTTCACCCTACTCGATACTATCCCTGATTCTTTTTTTACCCCCTCTTTTTGCATGGTATTCCTCTTTTTTCCCAAGCTACCTCTTTTTGGCTTTATTTGTTTATAAAGGTTGTTACGCTGTTACTTTCCCATCCTTCAACAAAATCACCCGTTCAGCATATTTTGCAACCTGCTTGTCATGCGTAACAACAACAAGCGTTTTCTTCTTTTTTTCATGCAAGGTCTTCAATAAATCCATAATCATCATGCTTGCTTTGCTGTCCAGGTTTCCTGTTGGTTCATCTGCAAGAATAACTTCTGGTTCATTAGCGAGCGCCCGTGCAATCGCAACACGCTGCTGCTGCCCCCCACTTAATTCAGAAGGCCGATGCTCCATTCTCTCGCCGAGCCCCACCAGATTCAACAAATGTATAGCTTGCTGTTCTCTTTTGGGATAGGGTACATTCTGAAATACCATTGGCAACATCACATTCTCCTTTGCAGAAAGTGTGCCGATGAGGTTAAAGGTTTGAAAAACAAAACCAATGGTTTTTCCCCGAATTTGTGCAAGGTGGGATTCGCTCATCCTTGCGATGTTCCTGCCTTTCAGAAGCACTTCTCCCTGTGTCGGAATATCCAGGCACCCCACCATATTCACTGCAGTTGATTTTCCACTTCCACTGGGGCCCATGATTGCAACAAATTCGCCTTGTCTCACTTCGATATCCAGACCTCGAAGGGCCTCTACCTTCACATTGCCTATCTCGTAGACCTTCCATACCCCCTTCAGTTGAATGAGTGTTTCCCGTGCCATGGTTGCCTTATAAGTCCGTGCTTTGATTATATAAATATTTTTAAAGAGGGATGATGCACTCCTCCTTCCATGTCCTTTTAGGTTATCATACTCAGGTAGGTTATCATGAAAAAGTTCAAATACTCAAAAAAGGCTCTTGAAAACTCAGGGAGCGGAGCTTCCCAGCATCAAGAAAAATGGAAATGGAAAACCCGTTATACAGTTGGAATCTTTATCATTTTTGTCATGGTTTTTAGTGTTGTAGGTTTTTTTAACACCGACCAACCCAATACCTACAACAAGATCCCCTTTGTTCAGGTGCAGAAGGGCTGGATCGCAAAAACTGATTTAGGACGGCTCCTGTTTTCAACCCATCCCTCTAATGTTGAAACGATCCCTGTTCCTCTTGGCGTTATGAAAACACTGCAAGATAGCAAAGTGATTATGTTAACACACAACCCCCTCGATCCGAATAAAGAACTCCTCGCTTCACTAGGATACAACTTCCTCCGCATGGTCGAAATGGAAAATAAAGAAAATAAAAAAAACAAACAAGTGTTTTTTGGAGTGACTTCATCTCCTGTTTCCGATTTAGAAGGTTCAAAGACAAACCAATCGAACATTACCCAACCGCAGCCACCCTCAACTTTGAAGATGATTGACTGTAACGATGCAAGTCCGTATATTCCGGTTATTAAATACGAAACCGTGAACCGCAGTGTGATGGATGCAACATCAAATATTACCGTTGCTAACAACTGTGTTATTCTGCGCGGTGCTTCAGAATCTGCACTGGTGGAAGTTGGCGATCGTCTGCTGTATGGTTATTTAGGAATTATTGAGGACACATCATCATGATCAAAACAAAAACAACATCAACAAAAATCAAAAAAAAAACAGATAGAACGCAGAGAACTCAGAAACAAGAAAAAATCTCAGTTCCCCGTAAAGAAGAAATTATTGATCCCCATCTTGAAGGATTATCTGCTTCTCAGGAAAAACCTCAAAAAATCGATCCGTATGCAAAACTGATCTCTGAACCGAAGCGATTGTACATTATTGTCGGAGTGATTATCCTTATCTTTGCCCTCTTGTTTGGCCTGCGTTTTGTTCTCAAACAACCCTTAAAAATTTCTTCCCTTGATGATCTCCACGATCTCAACTTTCAAGGCAAGCTTGATCCTGACCAGGGATATATTCATGACGGATTTAGCTTTGTGAAATATGGAGGAACATGGCATACCCGATTTTTACGTATGGCAAATAATCAAACGTATCAGGTTGAACTTCGTTATGGCCCCCGTGATATCGGCGATATTCCTCTGCGCGGCGATTATGAACTGATTCCCCGTCAATTCAACAGCACCTTTGTTACATTTGATCCTGCGGGAGATAATCTCAGTCATGTTGCGCTTGCTGCTGCTGATGTGAGTGGAAATCTTGCCGGCGTGCTTCAAGTCTATCCTTTTGCTGCATGCACCAAGAATGAAACACGTGGATGTAGAGATAGACCGGTTGTTCGTTGCGGTGCACCAGGAGTTCCTGTTATTTATCTGAAAGAAACAGCGGTTGCTTCTATTGAACAGCAGGGCACTTGCTTAATTATTGCCGGCCAAGAACTGGATCTTGTGAAAGCGGTTGACCGCTGGTTGCTTGCGATGTATGGGATGATGAAATAGGTGGTGGGTTGTAGGTAGTCGGGAGTGGATTGGAGGTCGTTTGTCGTACGACACACGACTCACTACACATAACAAACTATATAAACTGACTTTCTGATAGCATCTGCATGGCATGCACGGCAAAAAAGAAGCTCGGCAATCAAAAAAAGCTTGAAGACTACGATCCTCTCTACCAAGAAGCACGGCGCAAAGCAAAGCGTGAATTTATTGGGGGCCATATGTTTGTTTTTTTGATTCTGCTTCTGATTGTGATGGTAACGGTCAGCATGTTTTCTGATGCTCCGCTTGCGCAGAAGACGTTTGAAAAATTGGATCCTGAACAGCAAGTTGCTGCAAAAAACAATGCAATCCTTACCAAGCTGACCGGAACGCTGATTGGCCTATCAGATGAACGAGTTGCAGAAAACAACCAAGGAAAAGTGGATCATCCAACTCCCTTACCTTCAACAACCCAACTCCTTGAA
>Ga0209541_10011245_pt1 | contig 14048 bp, 11 predicted proteins | sample RifCSPlowO2_01_FD_184027 | JGI IMG/M metagenome (GOLD analysis project Ga0209541, IMG submission 184027) | Groundwater microbial communities from Rifle, Colorado - Rifle CSP2_plank lowO2_0.1 (SPAdes) (version 2) | ecosystem: Environmental > Aquatic > Deep subsurface > Groundwater | place... | reverse complement strand
GCAAAAAGGAAGGGGGTTGGGGGGAAGGAATTTTTGCCCGCCCTCGCTTTCCGATTCCGATTTTTCCGCCGCCGCCGAATTTCGTGCCAGTGGAACTGGCGCGCCGCCGTTGTTATTTTTTCGTTTCAAGATTCTTCATTATAAACAAATACTTGAAACCTCTCAAATAAAAATTAAATTGCCTTGCTCGGTTATGCCAAATCGGAGTATTTGAAGTTTGATTTTTTCTCGTCAAACAAACAAGATCAATCGGCTCAAAGTATTTTTCCAAGCGTTGCCAAAGTAAAAATCCAACAGGTGTAAATTTCTTTTTAATCCATTGATCGGCAATAACCCAACCCATTGCTTTACCCGGTTTTAAAATTCTTGCCATTTCACTCGCCACTTTTTCTAATTCATCGTAAAATTCCGTTTTCTCGCAAGAAATTTTTCCGATACACTCCTTATTGTCAGAATAGTTGATATTGTTGGAGTATGGCGAATCAATGAAAACAAAATCAACAGAATTATCCGCAAGCGGAATTTTACGAGAATCGTTTTTGATTATTTCTGGTCTTGTTACATTCAAATCGTATCCAATAACTTTTCGCTTTAATTCTTTAGCAACATCAATAGTCGTTCCGCTTCCGCACATCGGATCAACGACCAAATCGTCTTCTTTTGTGTATCGTTGCAACAAATTCCAAATCACCAACGCCGGAGTAACGCCGTTATATTTGTTATTCCCGTGCGGGGTATCCCCATAATTCTGTCTCGGAAAATCCCAAAGTGTTGTTGATTCAATTTCCATAATTAAATTCTTATTTTGTTGTCTCAACTTTACTTTTATTCCATAAATCTTTTCTCATCGCATTTGCCACCTTAATAAAATTGTCTTCACTCGGATCTTTTATAAAATTTTCAATCTCATTTATAACATTATCGGAAGCGTAGAGAAATGAATGATAATAATACTCTTTTAATTTCGATTTAGCATAAGTGATAATTTTTTCTGTGTCGTCTTTTATTCTATTTAAATTAATCTCATCTTTATTGCTAAAACCAAACTGATTGATAACAGATGGATCTAAAATGCACCTCATAAAAACAAGAACTGAACGATATTTATCTTCATTTAATGATCTAACTTCTTTTGTTATATCACCCTTTTGATTCAATGCATATTGGATATAAGAACCAATAATGCCACCTACGCCTAATAAACCAAGTATTGAAAGAATAGTTTGAATGTCCATAAAATTATTTGAGTAATTTCTTTAAATCATCAATAAACTTATCAAACATTTTTACCTTTTTGCTTTCTTCAATATCAGTTTCACTTAAAACATAGCTTCCGTCGGTATCAACTTCAACAATTGCTCTACCTTTCTTTGCTGGTTTTTTAACTGTTAGCGTTCCGTCCTCGTCAGGCGTTACGAAATAAACTTTAATGTGTTTTGTCGCCTCGTCAGAAGCAAGTTTTATTTTCCAATAACCCGTCTGTGCGATTCTTTCCCGCAGAGTAACTTTACTGGACAATACAGCGACAACCTTGCTTGTTTTTGGATTGTAAATAATTAAATCAACATCGGGTAAATGAGAGCCAAACTCTCCATAATCAACAATCAAATTTCTTTTTACCAAACTCAACTCCTTTGAAAGATTTGATCCGTTTGTTCTTTCAAGGCTATTTCCATTTACCACCTGCAAACCCAGAGCATTAACTTCGTCTGTGATGATGTATTCAATTAATTTTTCCAAGTTTTTGCCTTTAAACGCTCGCCACGATTGTTCGTGGTCATCACCGGTAAAATCTTTTTTGTGTAATTCCTTAGCTTCTTTCAAAACATTCGAAATGTGCCTATATGCTTGCAGGCCATACTTTTTCTTTTTTGTTTCGTAAATTTTGATGAGGTCTTTTATTGTCATATTTTTTATTTCTCCATTATTAAAATATATTCTGTTGGATAAACAGAAACTTTATTTTTATCATTTATGCCGGCAAACCTGCCCGTCTTTTCATCTCTAACAGACGGCAAATTTTTTGAAGGTATTTCTCTTTTGATAATATCGGCAATCTTCAATCCCAGGTTTTGCAATTGCTCGGCAAAAACTTCCGCATTGAGTATCTCAACACCCTTCAAGCTGGTATTTCCGATAACAATGCAAGTTTTGCCACCTTTCTTTAGTATTCTTTTCATTTCAATAAATACTTGGTTCATCTCGCTAAAATATGTAGAAACTTCCTCGGCGGTTTTTTTGTTCTTTTCTAGCAATTCTTTTCTGATATTTTCTGCGATTGTGCTATTAAGCGTCAAATCTTTTTTGTTGTGATACGAAGTGCCAATAAATCGCTTTCGGAAATCACTCAAATCTTTTGTGTATTCCAACCATAAAGCGGTGAGCTGATGTAAATCGGCATATTCATAAGATGTAACATAGGGCGGTGAGGTAACAATCAAACTAACGCTATTATCTTTTGCTGGGATCTTTCTTGCGTCCGTGCAAATTACTTTGCTTGGAACTTTCAAATAACCTTTTTTTGATAGCAATTCAAATAGCCGTGCGTTGCCTCGCAACATCATTTTTATTTGCTTCAAAAATGTTTTGATTGGTTCTGATGGTTTCTTCTCAAAATCTCTCGTTGGCTTATTACTTTTTTGCAACCATATTGAGCAATTTTTGAGAATATTTGAAAATCCGCAAAAGAAAAAATCCTGAATATCCTGATCTTTTATTTTTGAAATCTCGGCAAAGATAAAAGCAAGTGTTCTTTTTTCTTCCGGCTTGAACCAATAATCAATCCTTTCATGTTCGGGGGCTTTCACTCTCGTTTTTTCGCTGTATGTTTCCAATCTATTTTTGATTGCTGTAAATGCCTTTTCAATTTTAACTGGATCAATCGGCGTGATTTTTGCCTTTGTAATCAAAACAGCAACGGGGTTAATATCAACAGCAATTGATGGTCGTCCCATTACTTTTGATTCAACAAGCGTCGTCCCACAACCACCAAACGGATCAACAATAAAATCACCATCTCGTGTATATTTCTCTGCTAAACGAGAAACTATTTGAGGAATAAACTTTGCAGGATAGCGATGATAGCCGTGCGTAATATACGCCGTGTCCTTCCTTGTTTTATCGGAAAAAGACCAAGACGGATCAATTTTTGTTTTATTCAATAATGAAGTGATAGTTTGGCTCATATTTATTTCTTGATTAAGTCGTCCACTTTTACATCTAATGCTTGGGCAATTTTAGTTAGTGTTTCAATAGTTGGGTTAGGATTTAAGCCCGATTCTACCGTAACGACGGTATTTAGCGACAAATCCGCTAGCTTGGACAAACGATCTTGAGAAATACCTTTTTCTTGTCTAATTTTTTTAAGGTTTTTACCTATAGTTGATTTAGAATTATTGTTTGACATAGTTTTCATTAAGATATACCATTATATTGTATTGGTTATAAAGTATCCTTTAACCTTCATCAATTATAATGATACCAAATTTTATAAAAACAATCAAGCAAATTTCTTGGCGGCGCATTTCGCAAAGCGAAATACGAAATTCGGCGGCGGCGGAAAAATCGGAATCGGAAAGCGAGGGCGGGCAAAAATTCCTTCCCCCCAACCCCCTTCCTTTTTGCCCGCCCGAGCGTTCAGTTTCTGCCGCGCGAAGCGCGGCAATCAATCGGAGTTTCGTTCAAAATAGGTTCGAGCTTCGTTCAGTAATTGCGACCAAGTTAGACATTTTGAAAATTCAGAGGCGATTGGTTGCTCGCTCGCCCCGCCGGAGTTTATCCCGCACGGCGATGCGGGAACGGGTCTCGCTTCGCAAAAAGCCCTGTATTTCGGAATTAAATCGTAAGGTCGGACAAATTCAAATTCAGTTTTTCGGGAAAGCAAACGGCGGTTCGGAATTGCGAAGCAATTCACAAATGAAATTTGTATCCAAATTTTTCCAATTCTTGCGTAAGCAAGAATACAAAGCAAGTTTTTTAATCCCGCGCTTTTGCGCCGTAGGCGCAATGGCCAAAGGCGACTAATAATTAAGGAGCAAACATTATGAAAACAAAATTTTTTCTCTACGCAAGGAAGTCCACTGAAGACGAAGAACGGCAAATAATGAGCATTGAAGCACAGCTCGCGGAGTTGGCGGAGTTTGCCAAGCGGGAAAATATTGAAATTGCAGAAACCTTTATTGAATCAAAAAGCGCAAAGAAACCCGGCCGAGAAATTTTTAATGAGATGATGAGCAAAGTTCACGATAGCAAAGAGCCGATTGGCTTGATTGCGTGGCATCCTGACCGCTTGGCAAGAAATTCTGTTGACGGCGGACAAATAATTTATAGCATAGACATCGGCAAGATCGTTTCTTTGCGCTTTCCAACATTTTGGTTTGAGCCAACTCCGCAGGGGTTTTTTATGCTTCAAGTCGCCTTTGGCCAATCAAAATATTATTCCGACAATTTGTCGGAAAATGTTAAGCGCGGGATTAGACAAAAACTCAGGCGGGGCGAATGGCCCGGCCTTGCGCCTTTCGGCTATGTGAATAATCCGAAAACAAGAACCATTGAACCCGAACCGACAAAATCAAGGTGCGTTACCAAAGCGTTTGAGGAATACGCGCAAGGCCGGCACACTTTGGAAAGTTTAGGCCAACGCCTGAGTTTTTGGGGCGTGGTGAGCGGAACCGGAAAACCGATCTGTAAAGCGACTTTGCAAAGAATGCTGACAAACAGAGTTTATCTCGGTTTAATTATTCATAACGGCGAAACTTACGAGGGCGGTTTTCCGGCAATTGTTTCCAGAGCGACTTTTGAAGCCGTCCAAAAAGTATTGAAACAGCGAGCAAGACCTCGCAAAAGCAAAAAGAGGCATAACTTCCCATTTGTCGGGCTTTTAACCTGTGGCGAGTGTGGCGGAGCCATTACCGCGCAATTTGCCCACGGACACGGCGGAACATACCGCTATTATCGTTGCACAAAAAAACTGGGCAAATGTTCGCAAAGATATTTGCGCGAGGACTTGCTCGCCGAACAATTAAAATCACGGCTTCAAAATGTCGCTCTTGGCGACGACTGGGCGGAAAAAATGTTTGCTCAAGTTGATGTTTGGGAAAAAGATAACGCCCAATCGTCGCAATCTTTCGCCCAAAATCTTGATGAAAGAATTAAAGAAGCAGAAACGAAACTTGATAAGCTGGTCAACGCTTTTTTGGACGGAAGTATTGAAAAAGAAACTTACCTTGTCAAAAAAGACGAACTCATCAAAACAAAAACAGATCTCAACAAAAGAAAGTCTGATTTTGGGCGAAAGGGAAACAATTGGATTGAACCTTTGCGGGAATGGATAAAAACCGCTCACCACGCCGAAAAGCTTGCTTTGTCCAATGATTTTTACGAAATAAAATCATTACGGAAAAAATTGGAACGAACCGCCGTTTGCTTTCAAAACAAGTCCTCGTCGGGCTTCGCCCGCCGTTTGATTTAATCGCCAAACAAAAGGCTTTTTGCGAAGCGAGACCCGCCGAAGGCGGGGCGAGCGAGCAATCTTCTCGTTCTGAAAAATCGTTAAGTTTAAGTTGGTCGGGGTACCCAGACTTGAACTGGGACTAAATCCTCCCAAAGGATTCGTGCTGCCATTACACCATACCCCGTCTTTATAGTCGCCGAAGCGACCTTCGGCGGGCAATGCCCGCAAGAAGTCGCGAAGAAGGGAACTTGCTTATTTGTATATCATTTTTGGCGCACAGGGTCAATTTTGGCATTTCGCAATTCAAAGTATATATTAAATATTCTTAATAAAAGCGGAGTATATCAGCCACGATCGTGGCTGATATACTCCGCTTTTTAATTTACCTATCTTGGATTCCCTGCGCGTAAACATGATGGATGCAGGTAATCCCGCCGAAGGCGTGACAATCCACAAGGATTGTGGCGGGTAGATACTATAGGCGTAAGCCCACAGCGATTCATTAAAGTTAGTATGCCAATTAGTTAATATCTTTAAATTGCGAAATGCTTTCTTGGTCCTTTTTCCAAACTTCAAAGTGAAAATTTGCTACAATTATGAGACGTATGCAAAGCATACGTCTAATAATTATATTTGATATAATTCCTCGCTCGGTCGGAGTAAGCGAAAATGTGTTTTCGTTTACTCCTCCCTCCCTTCGTAATTATATTTGATATAATTCCTCGCTCGGTCGGAGTAAGCGAAAATGTGTTTTCGTTTACTCCTCCCTCCCTTCGTAATTATATTTGATATAATTCCTCGCTCGGTCGGAGTAAGCGAAAATGTGTTTTCGTTTACTCCTCCCTCCCTTCGTAATTATATTTGATATAATTCCTCGCTCGGTCGGAGTAAGCGAAAATGTGTTTTCGTTTACTCCTCCCTCCCTTCGTAATTATAGCAAATTTGCAGCTGAAATTTGGAGAAAATACCAGGAAAGTCTTTTTTTATTTGGCGTTTCGTAATTCAAAGTAAATAGTATTTTTTTACCGGATAAAATGTTTTTCTGTGGATTCCACAAGGTCCGTATTTTTCAAGGGCTTTGCAATGTAATTTCGTGGGGTATCCTTTATGAATATCAAATCCGTATTGAGGATATTTTTTATGGTATTTTTCCATCAGCCGATCCCGATAAACCTTGGCGATAATGGAAGCCGCTGCAACGGAAAATACCTTTTGATCGCCTTTTATTATTGATTTCTGCGGAATGTCCGAATAAATCCTAAAATTCCCATCAATAATTAAAAACATTTTCAACGCTGAGGAGGTCGTGGTAAATTTCCTGCGATCGTAGGAAATTAGCGACAATGATTTTTGCGGTTTTCTTCCTTTTTTTAATTTTTTCTCAAAATTTCGCACTGCTTTTAACATCGCTAACTTCGTCGCTTCCAAGATATTTATTTTATCAATAACTTTTTCCGAAACCCTGCCAATCCCCCACCCAATTAAAGAGCAATTAGTAAGAATTTTGTATAATTTCTCCCGCATTTTTTCTGAAATGAGCTTTGAGTCCTTAACCTCCTCCATTGAAATCCTAAATCCTAAATCCGAAATTCTAAATAAATCCAAATTTTTGAAACCAGAAACTCCAAACCCGCATTTAAAATTTTTAGATTTGAAATTTGGAATTTGTTTAGGATTTATAATTTTTGATTTAGAATTTACAGCTACTGCCGCCGCGACAACGGGTCCGGCCAATGGCCCACGGCCCGCCTCGTCAATCCCAACTACCATATCATATCCTTTTATCCACAACTTTTTTTCCTCGTTAAAATTCGGATATTTCATATCATTTCATCATCTTATCAAAAAACCAAAATAACAAAAACATTTTTATCGTCAATTAAAAACCACGATCGTTGTTTTTAATTGACGATAAATAATACTGCAAAAAAATATTCTTGCGGTTAATTTTTAAAAATTTGATTAAAAAAATAATATAAAGTAAAATTGACTATTATGAAATTTACTCATCTTCATGTGCATAGTCAATACAGCTTGTTAGATGGCTTGCCGAAAATTGACGAACTTTTGGATTATGTAAAAGAACTGGGAATGGATTCTGTGGCAATAACCGACCACGGCGTTATGTATGGCGCGGTTGAATTTTATAAAAAAGCAAAAGCAAAAGGCGTAAAGCCAATAATTGGATGCGAAATATATGTCGCCTGGGAAAAATTGGAACAAAAACGGCCCAACATTGACGACAAAAAATATCACTTGGTTTTATTGGCGAAAAATCAGCAAGGTTATAAAAATCTGGCGCAGATTGTGACAAAAGCGCATCTGGAAGGATTTTATTATAAACCCAGAGCCGACGAGGATTTACTGGTAAAACATTCCGAGGGATTAATCGCTTTGAGCGCCTGCGTTGCCGGCAGAATCCCACGCCTGATTTCCTCAAAAGACATAGATGGAGCGGAAAAATTAGCGATAAGATACCAAGAAATTTTCGGCAAAGGAAATTTTTATCTTGAAATACAGCATCACCCTCATATTCCGGAACAGAAAACCGTGAATGAGGCCTTGATCCAGATGTCAAAAAAACTCCAAATTCCATTAGTCGCGACTAACGACAGCCATTATCTAAAACCAGAAGACGCTGAAGCTCAGGATATTTTAATGTTGATAAACACTGGCTCCGCGCCAAATGATCCTGATAGGGCAACAATAAAAGCCGACGATTTTTCACTCAAGAAACCCGAAGAAATGGCTGAATTATTCAAAAACACGCCTGAGGCGCTGGAAAATACCCAAAAAATAGCCGACGCTTGCAATTTTGATTTTGAACTCGGAAAAACCAAGCTCCCGCTTTTTGAGGTCCCAAACAACAAAACACCAGACCAGTATCTTGAAGAACTCTGCCAGCAGGGCTTGAAAAAACGGTTTGGAAAAAATCCAAGCCAGGAAGTCCTTGACCGCCTGAATTACGAATTATCAGTTATTAAGCAAACAGGATTCGCTTCTTACTTTTTAATAGTTCAGGACTTTGTCAACTGGGCGAAACAAAACAGGATCGTTGTAGGTCCCGGAAGGGGCTCTGCTGGAGGATCTTTGGTCGCTTATCTCGTGAATATAACCAATGTGGAGCCCATAAAAAACAAGCTTTTATTTGAAAGATTTTTGAACCCGGAAAGAATTTCTTTTCCTGATATTGATATGGATTTTACCGACCGCCGGAGAGATGAGGTCATAGAATATGTGGCTCAAAAATACGGCCGAGACAAAGTCGCCCAGATTATCACTTTCGGAACAATGGCTGCCAGAGCCGCTATCCGAGATGTCGGCAGGGCGTTAAATTATCCTTATAGTTATTGCGACAAAATGGCGAAAATGATACCAGCCACAATGGATTTAAAAGAATGTTTGGAAAAAGTGGACGAATTCAGAACGACTTACGAAAGCGACGAACAGGCGAAAAAATTAATTGACCTTGCTAAAAAACTTGAAGGCGTCGCCAGGCACGCTTCAACCCACGCCTGCGGAGTGGTTATCTCAAACAGGCCGCTTACAGATTTAATTCCACTCCAGCATCCGACCCAAGGCGACCAAAGCATTGTTACCCAATACGAAATGCACTCTGTTGAAGATCTCGGAATTTTGAAAATGGATTTTCTCGGACTCAAAAACCTGACCATCATTGAAGACACTTTGGCGAGAATATACGTGCTTCGCAATGAAAAAGTAGACCTTGACAATATACCGCTTGACGATAAAAAAACATTTGAAATTTTTCGCAACGGGAACACTACTTCCGTATTCCAGCTGGAATCAGACGGAATGAAAAGATATTTACGCGAATTAAAGCCAACCAAGTTTGAAGACATAGAAGCAATGTGCGCCCTCTATCGGCCCGGACCGATGGAACTTATACCGACTTACATTAAAAGAAAAAACGGCAAGGAAGATATAGAATATATTCATCCAAAATTAAAGCCGATTCTGGAAGAGACATACGGCGTAATAATTTATCAAGAACAATTAATGAAAATCGCCCAGGAGTTATGCGGTTTCTCCTTGGGAGAAGCGGATATTTTAAGAAAAGCTGTTGGAAAAAAAATAAAAGCGCTATTGGACGACCAGGAAGAAAAATTTGTAAATGGAGCCATAAAAAATGGAATCAAAAAAGAAATAGCGGAAAAAATCTGGGAATGGATTTTGCCTTTTGCCGGCTATGGATTTAATAAAAGCCACTCCTGCGCCTATGCCACAATCGCCTGCCAAACAGCATACTTAAAAGCGCATTATCCAGTAGAATATATGGCCTCTGTTCTTACTTCTGAAAAAGCGGATGTGGAAAGAATAGCTGTTTTAATTGAAGAATGCCGAAAAATGAAAATAGAAGTTCTTCCGCCGAATATAAACGAAAGCTTGAAAAACTTTACCGTTGTGCCAAATGCGAACAAAATCCGCTTCGGATTGCTGGCAATAAAAAATGTCGGAGAAAATATAATTAACACAATTGTTGAAGAAAGGAAAACAAACGGAAAATTCGCTTCTATTAGCGACTTTCTCCAAAGAGTGGAGTCAAGAGACCTTAATAAAAAGTCAATGGAAGCGTTGATAAAATCCGGCTGTTTTGACGAATTCGCGGAGCGGAATCAGCTCTTGCAAAATATGGAACGGATTCTGGAATGGGCAAAGGACTCTCAAAAATCAAAAAATAACGGTCAAAAAGGGCTTTTTGATACTATAAAATTAGCAAGCGAAATAACATTATTTCCCTTTCCTCCGATAAATAATTTTGAAAAGCTTCGCTGGGAAAAAGAACTTTTAGGGCTTTATGTCACATCTCACCCGTTGGAAGGAATGAAAAAATTTTTCGCTGGAAAAACGGTTGCTATTTCAGAAATAAAAAATTCTTTTATGAATCAAAGGGTTAAAGTGGGAGGCATTATTTCCACGATTAAAAAAATAATCACCAAAGCCGGCAAACCAATGCTTTTCGTAAAATTAGAAGATATGACTGACAAGGCGGAAGTGGTTGTTTTTCCCAATGTAATGGAAAAAAATCAAGATGTCTTTCAGGAAAATAAAATCGTTTTCGTATCCGGAAGAGTTGACCATCGCGACAACTCTCCAAAAATCATAGCCGAAGAAGCGGAGGAAATAATCATTGAATCCACCTAAAATTTAATCAAATTCAGAAACACCAACTTACTCACCATCTATACGATCGTATTAATTTTGAGTAAGTCAATTTTTTAAAAAAAGAGGTCAGTCCCCTATTTTGTTTTTTTGTTGGGAGGTGCCACACTCCAAATGAATAACTGATAGAGATCTCTCTCAATGGAGAATCGTTGCTCATATATAGCGCCACGATATCCATTAAATCTATGAAGAAATCCGTAAGAAGAATGGTAAATCTCGCCCTCAAATCGCATACAAACCGCTATTACCGTAATCCATATTCTTTTCTTTAAGCAATCCAAAACCGAAAATCTTTTCTCGGTCTATTTTTTTATAAAAAATTTGCCAATTTTCTGAGAATAGTTATAATGAAATAATACTTTGAATTACAAAATTTTGTTATCCCTCACCCGCCCCTCCCTTCCGATGGTCATCGGAGGGGAGGGCGCAAGGAGGAGCTAAAAACGCCGTTTCGTAATAAGAATAAATAATATGGATATACAAACAATCCGCCATTCGTTAGCTCATATTTTGGCCTATGCTATTCAAGAAGTCTACCCGATGGTTAAATTTGGCATTGGCCCGGCGATTGACGACGGATTTTATTATGATTTTGACTTTTCTAAAGTCAAAGTCGTAAAATCCCCCCTCTCAATCCTCCCCTCCGATGGTCATCAGAGGGGAGGAAGGGTGGGGGAAATATCCGCCTCCGCCAAAGCTTCGGAAGACAAATCAGCGGGCAAACAAAACTCAAAGATGGATTTCAAATTAGCCCTTGAAGATTTGTCTGTTATTGAAAATAAAATGCGGGAGTTGATTAAACAAAACCTAAAATTTGAAAAAAAAGAAATTTCCAAAATTGAAGCGAAAAAAATATTTAAGAACCAGCCCTACAAGTTAGAACTCATAAAAGAAATAAAAGAGAAAAAAGTCGGAATTTATAAAAGCGGTGAATTTGCTGATTTATGCAAGGAACCCCATATCGCGTCAACAGCGGAAATAAATCTTGACTCTTTCAAATTAACAAAAATAGCCGGCGCTTACTGGAAAGGCAACGAAAAAAATCAAATGCTTCTGCGAATTTACGGCTTGGCTTTTGAAAATAAAGAAAAACTTGGCGAATATCTAAAAGCGCAGGAAGAAGCAGAAAGGAGAGACCACCGAGTTATAGGCAAAAAACTGGATCTGTTTATTTTTTCCGACCTTGTCGGCAAAGGCCTGCCTCTTTACACTGAAAAAGGAGCGGCCATAAAAAGAGAATTGGAAAAATTCGTGTTGGAAGAAGAAATAAAAAGGGGCTACAAACACATAAGCACTCCGGAGCTTGCCAGAGTGGAACTTTATAAAAAATCAGGACATTACCCTTATTATAAAAACACGATGTACCCTCCGATGAAAATAGACAAGGACGAGCTGATTTTACGGCCAATGGCCTGCCCTCATCATTTCCAAATTTATTCTTCCAGGCCTCGCTCTTACAAAGAACTGCCCTTCAGAATGGCTGAACTGGTAAAATTATTCCGATATGAAAAATCCGGAGAATTAACCGGACTGATGCGGCTAAGAAGTTTTTGCTTGGCTGACTCCCATATAATTTGCCAAAAAGAATTAGCTCAAAACGAAATAAACGAAGTTCTCAATTTGATTGAATATTGCTGTTCTGTCTTAGGTTTTGAACAAGGAAAGGACTATAGATACAGACTGTCTTTGGGCGACCGTCAAGCCAAAAAAAAATATTTCAAAGACGATGAGAATTGGGATTTCGCGGAAAATGTTTTAAGGCAGACGCTCTCCCAAAGAAAGGTGGAATTTTTTGAAGCAAAAAACGAAGCTGCTTTCTACGGCCCCAAAATAGACATACAAATGAAAAATTTCTACGGTAAAGAAGACACCGCTTTTACCGTCCAATACGATTTCGTTATGCCTAAAAGATTTAATCTTTCATATACAGACAAGGACGGGCTAGATAAGGAACCGATTGTCATACACCGCTCTTCAATCGGCGCCATAGAAAGAACAATGGCTCTGCTCATAGAAAAATACGAAGGCGCATTTCCTCTTTGGCTCTCCCCTATCCAGTTATGGATAATACCGATAAGCGATCGCCATCAGGCCTACGGAAAAGAAATCGCTGATCAGCTAATTCAGGACGGCTTCCGTTGCGAACTCAAAGACGAAAACGAAACCATTTCAAAGAAAATCAGAGAAGGAGAGATCCAAAAAATCCCTTATTTATTGGTTGTCGGAGACAGAGAAATAGAAGAAAAAGCAATAAGCGTCCGGCAAAGAGGAAAAGGCAATACTGGAATGATAAAATTTAAAGAATTCCTCAAAAAAATAAAATCCGAAAGAGAGCAAAGGAAATAATAAATTGCTAACTACTTTGAATTACGAAATGCTTTCTTGGTATTTTCTCTAAATTTCAGAGCGAAAATTTGATACAATTATGAGGCATATGCAAAGCATACGGCGAATAATTGTAGCAAATTTGCAGCTGAAATTTGGAGAAAAGACCAGGAAATTCTCTTTTTATTTGGCATTTCGTAATTCAAAGTAAATGTTTTTTTTAATTTAAAAGCGGAGTATATCAGCCACGATCGTGGCTGATATACTCCGCTTTTTATTTTGAACGAAAATTTGAAAAAAGACAGAAATTAAAGTAGAATAATTTAAATCATGAAATACTTTATTGTCACCTACGGATGCCAAATGAATTGGGCTGATTCGGAAAAAATTGCCGCGGTTTTGGAAGATACAGAATATAAACCCGCCTCAAAAATTGAAGACGCTGATTTAATTGTGGTTAATATGTGCTCCGTGAGGCAGTCGGCCGTAGACAGAGTAATGGGATTAAAAGAAAAAATAAAAAATAAAAAAACTATAATAACCGGTTGCGTGTTAAAAAAAGATTGGCTAAAACTAGAAAAACAATTTGGAAAAATTATTGATATTAAAGAATTTATCAAAAAAGCGAAGGGAAACTATTTTAAAAAAATTACATCATATGTGCCCATAATGACTGGCTGTAATAATTTTTGCGCTTATTGCGTTGTTCCCTATACAAGAGGCAGAGAAATTTCCAGGCCAGTCAAAGAAATCATTTGCGAAATAAAAAATTTAGTTAAAAACGGCGCGAAAGAAATATGGCTATTGGGACAGAATGTGAACAGCTATAAACATAATACTCCCCCACCCTCCTCCCCCTCAAAAAGAGAGATTTCCCCCACCCTCCTCCCCCTCCGCGGGGGAGGATGGGTGGGGGGGGTTGATTTTCCCGAATTATTGAAAATTGTAAATGATATCCCGGGAGGTTTTTGGATTAGATTCACTTCGCCTCATCCGAAGGATTTTTCCGACGAGCTGATTAATACAATGGCAAAATGCGAAAAATTAGGCGAATATCTTAATCTTCCGGTTCAGCCGGGCGACA
>Ga0209541_10011244_pt1 | contig 14049 bp, 12 predicted proteins | sample RifCSPlowO2_01_FD_184027 | JGI IMG/M metagenome (GOLD analysis project Ga0209541, IMG submission 184027) | Groundwater microbial communities from Rifle, Colorado - Rifle CSP2_plank lowO2_0.1 (SPAdes) (version 2) | ecosystem: Environmental > Aquatic > Deep subsurface > Groundwater | place... | reverse complement strand
TGTAAAAAATAACCCAGAGATGTGTGATCTAATCTACGCCTATCGAAATTTTAACTCCTTATTTGAGCAAAAAGGTTAGAAACCCTAGACTTTAGGTAAGGTAAGATTAATTAAATATTGGATCCCAGTAGGTATTGTCGCCAGAATCTGAAATAGATATTCCATGTTTTTGGGCATAAACTCTAAGGTCATCGGCTTCTTGGTATTTTTTTAGTGACCTCAAATTTTCTCTTTTTTCAATTAGCTGTCTTACAAACGTATTGTCTACATCCTTCTTCTTTAGTTCATACTTTTTAATTTGATTTACTACTTGATTAGGATCTTGATTAAATATACCTAACACTTTTCCTATCAAGTTTAGTAACTCAAATACTTGCTTTTTTTGTTCAGCTGATAAGCTTTTATCGTTTATCTTTTTAAATAACGTATCTACCCTCGAAAAAACTTTAACAGTATTAAAATCATTATCCATAATTGATATGAACTCCTTTATATACGGATTATTTTTATCAAAGCTCACTTGCGCGCGGGTCTTATATCCATTTTGTAATAAGGTCTTGTAGTAATAATAAATTCTTTTTTGACTGTCTTTGAATCTTTTTTCATTGTAATCTTGGTCAGATCGGTAATGGTTAGTAAGTACGGTATAGCGTATTGACTGAGAATGGTAGCTATTCAAAGCATCCTTAATTAAAATATAATTCTTGGTAGATTTACTCATCTTTTCACCATTGAGGTTCATCATGCCATTATGTATCCAGTATTTTGCCAATGGCTTACCATAAGCTGCTTCACTTTGGGCTATCTCGTTTTCGTGATGTGGAAAAATTAGATCCTTTCCGCCACCATGTATATCTATACTCTCTCCTAAGTATTTTTTACACATTGCTGAACATTCAATGTGCCATCCAGGTCTACCTTTTCCCCAAGGAGAGTTCCAGAAGATTTCACCAGGCTTATGAGCTTTCCATAAGGCAAAATCTTTAAAATCCTCTTTATCAAGTTCACTATCTTTTCTTGTACCTTTAAGCAAGTTACTGATCTTCTGGTTTGATAACTTTCCGTATTCAGCAAATTTTTCGACGTGAAAGTATACATTTTCTTCGGGGGTGCTATAGGCATAACCTTTTTGGATTAATAGCATAATGATATCAATTATGTCCTGAATGCTCTCGGATACTTTTGGGGTAAAATTTGCTGGTTTTACACTCAAACTCTTTAGGTTATCTTCGGTTGCAGCTATCATATTTTGTGAGAGAGTTAATGCATTTATTTTTTTGTTCTTAGCCGCGTTGATTATTTTGTCATCAACATCAGTATAGTTACGAACATATGTTACTTTATAACCCCTAAATTCAAAACATCTTCTAATTACATCAAAAAAAATACCTTGCATAGCATGACCTAAATGGGCGTAATCATAAGGAGTAATGCCACAGCCGTACATTTTGATTCTTCCTGGATTAATTGGTATAAACTCCTCAGTTTTTCTGGTTAATGTATTGTATATTTTCATACAACTTAGAAAATTAATACTTATATAAGCATATTAATAGATCTGCCTCATAATACTCAGTACTTTGGTTTCTGAAAAGTTCTACCTCCATTAATAATTAATTAATTATTTATGCACTGTGATATGGGTGTATTTTTCAACACGGCTTTCCATAACTCTTGGCGTTTTGACCTAGAATGCTCTAGTATTTTATTCCAAGCATCAGGAATTTCAAGCCCTGGAAAAGTACATTCATAGTTCACTCTTTCTCTCGCGGCACTCTCTCCAAAGCTTTCTTGAATTACGTCATATAAAAATAAATCTATTAATTCATGGTTATTCTCAAGGATACCACCATATTGAAACTGGTATTCTAGCAACAACCGGTGAGCTAATTCATGAAAAATTGTTCCCAATTTATGCCTCACAGAGAATCTGAATAACATTGGTTCGTTCAAAGCATTACCTGCAAAATTTGATTCGTAATTTCCTACAATTGAGTCAATCGTATCCTCTTTAAAAGAAAGTCCTGTAATCATCTTAAAAGAAAATTGAATCTTTTCACAATGAACTTGCCACAAAGCTTCATATTCTAATTTGTTTAAAACAAACTCTTTATTTGAACTAAATACTAGTTGCATAAAATTCCTCTAAATGAACATAAATTTACCGGATCGACGAGTTTACAAATATTCTCAAGTGCGTTTATAGAATGAGGATTAATAAATTTGGATAATTTCTCTTTATTTTTTAATAAATAATCTTTTACCAATAAGGGTGTTCTGTTATTTCCCATAACTATGGCCAAATTTAAGAATTGAAACGGTAAATAAATATTGTTTGAATAATCATACTTTATATAATGATTTAAAATCGCATCTATTAACTTAATATATCTCTCTCCTGCTTTACTTTTCCTTAAAGAATCCATATAAGAATTCTCTCTATTATATCTTCTAAATACTCCACCATGCTCATCTTCAAAAATTGCAATAGTGTCTAGCAATTGAAAATGTGTAAACGTAAAAAAGGAATCGTTTAATCCATCCATATAGAAATATGGATAACGTTTGTCATTTGCGAGATGTTGTCTATTAATCATCTTGGTCCATACAACAGGAGTTATACAAGTATCATTCTCCACCATGCTAGGAAAAAGCTCATTGAGCTTACATACTTGCGCACAAACACCTAAATGCTGAATTTCTATATAGCTATTATCTTTAAATTGAGAAATGTTGGCTACTTGTGAGGCAGATATTTCTGGATGTACTAAATGCTTGTTCAAATGATTGTAAATATAGGTGTTGGAAATCCAATCATCTGAATCGATAAAAATAATTAAATTACTATCTTCACTTTCTTTCCACAAAGTATTTCTAACTGCATCAAATCCTGTTACTTCACTTGTCACAAACCGATAAACTCTGTTGTCTTTATAATTATAATGATCCTTTAATGTGTGTTGAGCAATACTCATAGATTTATCTTCACTATCGTCATCCAACAAAACTATTTCGTAATTTACGGAATGGAAACAATTCGCATAATTAATTGAATTGATAATTGAAAGTAAGCATGTACGTATATATTTCTCAACATTTTTAAATGGAATCAGAATAGAGAGTTTCAAGACGATCTACCTCATAGAATTATCTACAATTGTGAACACTATAACACACATTATGCAAAGCACATGAATCGCAATCTCCACTTATATTGCAATGCGTAGTTTTTAAGATTATTGGTAAGGTATGCTGTATAAGCTTATTTTGAGTTAAATCATTAAAAATTTCTTTATCTAACTCTTCTTTGGTAAAATACTTACCTAACAAAGTATAATTACCATCTGTCCGTATTAAAACAGAACCAAACTCTTCCTTTCGACAATAACCGCGAGCATTGTTTGGAAGTAGTTTCTTATAATGTTTTTTTATATTTTGTAGAACAATTTCTACATTTTGAGGTCTTGTTTTAGGATCTAAACCATCCCAGTGACCCGTTTCCGACTTAGCAGAAACTCTACAACCACCAGAGCACATTTTGAATAATGGACAATTTACACAAACATCTGGTAATGAATCAGATGTTGCACAATCATCTATTCTACTCCATATTGTTTGAAAATCTTCAGTCATTAGATCCCCCACGTAATCTCCAGACTGAGGACATCTAGCTACTTTTCCCTCGCAGTTTATACCTAATTCTGTTCTACCTGCCACACAACGCCTATTCATAAAAGGTGTTACATCCCGCACTTTGCTTAAGGAACAAAGAGGAAAAGTCGTAATTGTACTCACATTTACTCCGTATTTATCCCTAATAAGCAAAAGAGGATTCAAGACCTCTGCGATATCATCTTCGCTAAAAGTAAAAAGAGGTTCCTTATCTGTACCTTTAGCATATTCTGGACATATTACAACACTGGCAAATATATATTTAACTCCTAAGTCGGCTATATAACTTGCAATATCATAAACTTTATGAAGGATGGGTTTACTTACAAGGATATTTATCATGATATCATTTCCCGCAGAAACACAACGTTTTATATTCTTAACTGTATTGTTAAATGATCCTTTGGCATTCGTCATGGAGTCATGCATTAGAGCATTACTACCCATCACTGTCGTAAAAATTTTTAGATTATGTTCCAAAGCATAATTTAATTGAATATCCGTAGCGACGGACAAATTAGTGTTTGTAGAAACAGTGATACCATTACTTTGCATATTTTCTGTTAAATACTGAAAAATCTTAAAATTTAGGAATGGTTCCCCTCCCGTTAGACAAGCTTTCTTTATTTCTTGTTCTGACATTACTTGAAGTATTCTATCAGCTACGTCTTTTGTCATACTTTTTGGCTTTTCACTTGTGGGTCTCCAATAATTATAACAATGAGAACAGCGACAATTACATGCGGAGGTTAATTCTATTTGAATACATACTGGTGATTTTAAGCGTCTATATAATCTCATAATTTACCTTCGTTGAAGTTTGATGAACCATATTTTTTGTCTACCTCGAGGATTTAAAATATAATCAAACAACGACATCTCCACGAGTTTAAATTTATCTAAAAATTCTTTTCTGGTTATATCGTCCGCCGAAATTCTATAAGCACTTAAGGAATTATCTGTTGAAGGAGGAACATACTCAGATATCGCACGAATATACAAAAGACCGCCCTTTTTTAGCAAATGAGATGCTGAATTTATGTACTGCAACCTATACTCAGGCTCTATATGATGGAAACATCCATTATCTGTCAAAATATCGAACTTATTTGATAGTCTTTCTGGAACAGATAGGATAGAGGCGTTCTCACATTCAATTTTCACCCCATAAAAATCAGCTAATTTTTTCAGTTTATTTAAAGCATTTTCCGAAAAATCTAAAACAACTGTATGTATTCCATTGCTCGCATAAAATATGCTATCCAAAGAACAACCACCTCCAACATCCAGCAACCACATACCAGCCCTAATGCTTTGATTATTCCATTCATCAAGCATTTTCGGCTGAATATAAGGTTCAAACCACTTGATGTATTGAAGTTCTTTATTATAATAAGAATCAAATTCTGCTTGTTTTAACGTCATAATTATAATTTCCTTACATATTCTTCGAAATGATATCCCTCTTTAATCTTGAATTCCTTAAAAATATTTTTTAGCCTCTCTGTTAGGGATTTATCCTGTAAGGCCCTTACACCATCAATATAAGATAATTCATTCTTATAGTCCGGACACGTTGAAATTGTCCCATCCGAAGCTATTCTGACCGTAAAAATTCCTTCTTGACAATATAAAGGGCATGTTTGACACCTTTTGGATCTCTTAGTCAGTTTAGAATCTTTAAGGATAATATTCATTTTTTTATATGATGTTTGCCATCCATATCTTTGGTCTGATTCCATGTTACCAAAATCTTTTATATGATTTTTTAAATATAACCATGTAAACTCAGACGAGATAAATTCACTAGCCCATTCATCTATATCATTGTCTGAGTTACTACCTTTATAATAAACTAAATCTAACAATTTGATACTTACATTTAACTTGCTAGCATGTTCTACATATTCAATTAATTCTTCTTGCGTGGATCTCATCGTCACCCGGTTTAATTGAACGTTAAATCCCAACCCTACCAAGAAATTAATATTTGACAACACATTTTCTAAAGCATCTACTCTTGTTAAATAATAAAATCTTTCTTTATTAAAAGTATCAAGAGAAACCTTAAATTTTGTTATGTAATCTACTCCTGGTAACTGTTCTTTGTATCTACCTAGTGTTAGAAGATTAGATGTTAGTTCTGTCGATACATATCCTAAGTCTTTACAATATTTCAGCATTGATAACCAATCCGGGTTTAAAGTCGGCTCCCCTCCAGTCAATGAAATACCTTTAAAACCAGCATCATAAAAACACTTAAATATCTGTAGCCATTGATCAGTTGATAAAACCCCGGAAGATATTGAACTCCTCCTAAAATCCTCCATTTTAGCATATCCTGCGTTGTTAGAATTTGAACAATATCTGCAATTCATGTTACAGAACGGACTTATTGCCGGACGAATGTTTTTGATACTCATAGCTCTATAAGTGTTACTCCCAAAAGAATTTTCATATAAAAATTTATAATAAATAATAATAATTGTCTATCCTTTAGCATGTATTTTTTATATGTTTTAGGAAGAATCGTCATTAACTCAATCAAACATTGTTTTAAATAACCTTCTACTATATATTTTTCTAGTCTATTAAAAATTAAAAGAAGCTCTTCCTTTGTTTCAAGCCTTGATAAAACATCTTCTACACTGGAATCTTTTAGTAAATCATTTAAAACTAACTCGTTAGCACTTAACAACTCTATCAACGAATGGCTAATAAAATGCTTAAATGATAAAAATAGCTTGTTTATTTGCGTTGGTATAGAATCGTCATAATTATAAAAACTACTTGGGTGCCCTCCTGACATAAGTATAATCATTCTCGCTGGGATGGGATCATTCTGAGAAATCAAATCTTGCAGTAAAACAGCAGTTCCTTGCGAAGAGGACATCCTTTTACCATTCTTCATACCCAAACCTAAAACGAAAAAGTTTTTAGTGCGATAGCAAGGACTAAACAAAAGAGATTCGGTATATAGTTTTTTGATAAACCAAACCTTCAAATGCTCTTCCATAATTAACAAAGAGGTTGGCAACCATGAAAGAACCCGAGTAACACCAGAGGGGATATTTGTTGATGAGCTTCCTGATAACACATTGAACAAAATTTCCATATCTCTATCAGTAAATTCATAACCATTTTTTGATACATGATTCACAATGTCATAAAGAGATAGGAGTTCGCTATCATGCATTGAATCAATAATTCCCCCATCTCTCCATTTAACGCCATATCCTTCAGTTTTTAGTATATTCCACCCATTTTTTAAATCATTCGCAGAATTTAATAAACCAATTTTTTCTTGTTTCCTTATTGTAGAAACCTCTTCTGACCAAGAGATCATCTTATTCCTCCACCCTCTATTGCTATAATCTAATTGAATATTATTTTCATTTTTAATAAGGACTTTTTTTGTCTCATAGGCCTCAAAGAAAGTGAGAACAAATCTATCATATTGAGGAGAATTAGTCGTATAATACTCCTCATAATCCGCAGACACATTTATTTTTTTAAAATCCTGAAGTGTTACAAACGCAAAATAATCTAGAATATTATAAGGAGATTGTTTCAAATAATTGGTAACATGGGGATGGCACTGATAAATCTCTCTAAAAACGCGCTTTGTATCATTTTCTTCTTTAGAATTTAAAGCTGCATGAAATTTATGAGCTGTCAAACCCGAATAATGAAATCCTATAGGAAAGATGACTTTTTTATTATATGCTCTATAGTATCTTGTGTATACGTCCCCAATAACATACATTCGTGCATGATCTATTGATATAGGACAAACAGGATAAATACATGGAAATGAAATGGCGCAATTATTTGTTTTATTTTTGAAACTAGCCGAGTCAATATAACCTTTTCTATATTCATACATAGCCAAATTACACCCCTTTGTTCATTTAATAATTTTTGTAATACAAAATGAGTTCTAGATTAGCATCTATAAATTACTGAAAAAATATAAGAAATTAAATCCATGCTCTCTTTCTTTTAAATGCAACCACTCTATCAATTTTATCACCAGCTCAATATTTCCTTAGGCTCATTATACACTTAACATAGTTCGAACCTGTAACCTATATGAATACAAATAATTATACTCATGTTAGAAGTTGAAAAATCATTTTTTATACTGTCTCATTTGTCTCAAATGCATCCCGGAGAATAAAATGGTTCTAGGCCGACATGCTCAGCCATTATTTTCTGTTTTTTGAATCTATGTAGAATTTGATTTGATTGATGGTGTCGTCTATTAGCTTGTTCTTTATGAAATATCTTTGTGATTCATCTTCAACTAGCTCTCCAAGTCCCAGATGTATTGTTTGGTAGTTGAAATTCTCTTTAATAAACCTCTGAAGTTTTTTAAGATATTTCAACAAAGAATCTCCTGATATCACTTTAACTATCTCTTCTGATATATCCCAGTTTTGTTTGAAAAAGTAGTTAATATCATAAAGATCGCGGGAAGTTGCCGAGTGCCTGTGTCTAAGTGCTATTAGCTTATTGGCAAATATATCCTCTTTTTTCATAACAAGCATTGAAGTTCCATAAAATTCAAGAAGTTGGTAACCATTAACTGATTCTATTTCTCTTGTCGATATCTCAATTTTTATTCCAGATCTCTCTTTTGTGTGTACTAAAAAGAAAAAGACCGTATTTTCTTTGATATGATTATCAGTAATGGTTCCGTATTTTTCTAGGATGCTTGGCATAGTTTCAAAAACAAGGAGTTTTTTGTCTAAATTAAGCAGATTGAAATCCAGATCAGTAGAAAATCTTGGGAGTTTGTAGAAAAAGTAACAGGCCGTCCCTCCTTTAAGTCCGAGCAAGGGAGATAGGTCCTTATGAGAATAGATCTCGTTAAGTATGTTTCGCATTGTGGTTTCGTGTTTAGTACGATCCAGCATGTTTTTTTAATCCTTTAACTATTTTGTTGAGCTTCTTTTGACCATATATGGGGAGTAAATTTTCGACAGCATCGAAGTCTATACCTCTTAGATTGTCAACCTGAAATGAGGAGCTTATGTACAGCATATCAAGCAATGCCCTTTCTTTAGATGCAATAAAATAATTGCTTTCTTCGTTGATTCCGGTTTTGTTGAGAAGTACCGAATCTTTTACCTGCCTAAAGACAATTTTGTAACCGTTAATCTCCATTTGGAGAGATTCTTTACTGGCTAACGTTATTCGCCTATCCCACTGAAAGATCACTCCTTCTTTATGCAGTACGGTTTCAAAAGAAATATAAGACGGAGTTCTAATTTTATTAGCGAGTTCAAATTCATTGATTTTTCTGCCCTCTATGGCATAAAGGCCTTTTCTTAGTTTTTTGAGCTTGTTGGTTTTTGTGAAGTATTCTACTCGTTCAAGCAACGAGTCGTAGTGGGTATATCCCCATACATTCCCAAAATCCCTTGTTGTAAAAACGGTTTTGGAGGAAGACGTAAATAACAGTTGTAATTTATCTCGATCGTCAGTCATAACCGTACGATATTATACGGTTACGACTGACCAGGCGTCAATACGTCGATTTAAATCACGTAAATTCCTCCTGAAAGCTATTCATTAAATCAAATTAAAATCCTCCTAAGAATGTTCTGTATGAGGAGGTGATTTTTGTGACAAAAAAAGATATACATACTGTAATTCGAGCCTTCTCAAAACAATATGTACATGCAGGAAAAAGAGGAAAAACTGATCTGTTAAACCAAATCATGCATACCACTGGATATTCTCGGAAACATCTAATGGAGGTACTTCTAAATCCTCCTAAAACCAGGAAAAGGAAAAAATGTGTTCGGAAATCAAAATACTCAACTATCCTTAAGCCTTTACGAGTAGTGTGGGCAGCCTCCAATTATTCATGTGGACAAAGACTTCAACCAATGATTCTGTCATATCTTGCAGCACTAAGACGTCATAAAGAATTAGCTGTTACACAAAAAGAAAGAAAGCTGCTTTTAAAAATCTCGTCAGCAACAATTGACCGATTACTTGTACATGACAGAAAACGTATTAACTTAAAAGGACGTTCTCGAACAAAGCCGGGAACTCTTCTTAAGCACCAAATACCAATTAAAATGTGGAGCGATTGGGATAACAGTACCCCTGGATTTATTGAAATTGATTCTGTTCATCATTGTGGAGCAAGTCTATATGGAGACTACATTTATACGCTGGACACAACAGATGTTTCAACCGGATGGAATGAGTGCTGTGCTCATTTGGGAAAAGGAGAATACCGAACCATTGAAGCTCTAGAAACTATCAGAAGAAGACTGCCCTTTCCCTTATTGGGTATCGATTTTGATTGCGGAGGAGAATTTGTCAACTGGCATCTTGTTAGATACTCAAAAAGAAACAAGGTTACCTATACCAGGGCAAGAGAAACAGTCAAAAATGATCAGGCATATATCGAGCAGCAAAACTACTCAGTAGTGAGACGGTATGTTGGATATCGGCGACTGGATACACAGGACCAATTGGTATTGCTTAATCAACTCTACGAGAAACTTTCTGACTATCAAAACTTTTTCCAATCGGTAATGCGGTTGAAAACAAAGATACGAGATGGTGCAAAAGTTACGAGGAAATATGATAAGGCGCTCACCGCCTATCAGAGGGTATTGAGACGAAAAGAGATACCAGGAGGTACTAAACAAAAGCTTAGAGAGCGGTACAGAGGAATAAATCCGAAAAAGATTTTGTTAGAGATAACAAATCTTGGACAAAAGTTGTCGAAAAGGTAACAGAGGTTCAGAAGGATTTTACTTGATTTAATGAAACCTGTTTCAGGAGGATTTTTAATTGATTTAAGACGCTTATTGCTCCATTTAGCTCGAGATTGTAGTATGCAGATATGAAAAATATTATCTTTGCAGGCGGTACCGGAAAAAGATTCTGGCCGGCAAGCCGTAAGAATTCTCCAAAGCAGTTTCAAAATATAGTTGGATCAAAACCACTTATTAAACTCAAATATGATTATCTTCGCCTTGGGTTTAAGCCCGAGGATATTTTTGTAAGCACAGGCATTCAGTATAAAAAGGAGGTCGAGGAAATCCTTAAAGAACTTCCCCAAAGCCATTTTATTTATGAGCCCGAAATGCGTGATACTGGCCCTGCGGTAGCACTTGCCGTTGCATACGTTAAAAAACATTTTCCAAATGAAGTTGTATCAACACAGTGGGCTGATCACTACATCAAGCATCCTAAAATATTCATCGAATCCCTCAAAGAAGCTGAAAAAATAGTCAAAAGTGAAAACAAAACAATAATCATAGGGGTAAAGCCGACTTTTCCATCTCCACACAGAGGGCATATAAAATTCGGCAAAAAGATTAAAAATTTAAATGGATCAGATAAAAATGTCTTATGTGAATTTATTAGATTCGTTGAAAAGCCGGCACTTGAAGTGGCACGCCAGTATATAAGAGCAGGAGATTATTCTTGGAACACAGGCTATTTTATAAGCACTCCTGATTTGATCCTCGATAAATATAAAAAGTTCGCAAGAACAACTTATGGAATTATCAAAAAGATTTATGATTCCGATTTCAGTGCAAAATCACTGGCAGAATTTGGAAAAGCCAATAAAATAAGCTTTGACTATGCTTTTGCAGAAAATCTTAATCCCAGTGAAGCATATACTATAAATTCAGGCATGGGATGGTACGATGTCGGCGAATGGATTTCATTGAAAGAAGCCCTTCAGCATTCTGACTCTGATGTAGTAACACATGGCGAAGTCATAGACTCAAACTCCGAGAATTGTCTTGTATATAATTATGAGCCCAAAAAGCTTGTTGCTACAATTCAACTAAAAGATATGATAGTGGTGAATACTCGAGATGTAATAGCAGTATTTCACAAAGACGACAACCCAAAGCTAAAAGAATTTCTAAAAAAGCTTGAAAAAAAGGGTAAAAGTCAGTATTTGTGATAGAATATTGCTAATGACAAAAGCCGTTCTCATCGATCAGAAACCCTCGCTCAAACTCTCCACCACAACCCCTTAGGGGATATAAATGTTTCTTTACAACTAATTTTCCAATTTAGTTATTATTTAGTATCATTGAAAGGTAATTATTATGAACGACGACAATAATCAAAACGAACTTTTGAAAATCCGCCACAGCGCAGAGCATGTTTTAATGCATGCGATGCTCAATCTCGGATATAAATTTCACATGGCGATGGGGCCGGCAATCGACGATGGATTTTATTTTGACTTCGAGCTTCTTGAAGGCATGGTTTCTGAAGAGGATTTTGCAAAGATAGAAAAAGAAATGAAAAAGATTATAGAAGGTGATTATCCTATCACATCTGCAAAAATTTCCATTGCTGAAGCTAGAAAACTGTTTGAAGGAAATCCATATAAACAGGAATGGCTTGATGGTATAGAAAAAGAAGGCGAGGAGGCAACAGTATACTGGACAGGAAAACCCGGTGAAAAAGAATCCTTCGTAGATTTATGCGCAGGCCCGCATGTTGATTCAACAGGCAAGATAAAAGCATTCAAGCTTCTATCGATCGCTGGTGCCTATTGGCACGGAGACGAAAAAAACAAAATGTTGACCCGCATTTACGGCACTGCATTTAATTCACAAAAGGAACTTGATGAATATTTAAAAAATCTTAAAGAAGCTAAAAAACGTGACCATAGAAAACTTGGAAAAGAATTAGAATTATTTATGTTTCATAATACTGCTCCAGGTTCGGCTTATTGGTTACACAAGGGTGTAATAATCTTAAACGAGCTCATAGAATTCTGGCGGATTGAGCACAGAAAAAGAGGATATCAAGAGATATCTTCTCCACTCGTAAATAAAAAAGATTTATGGGAGCTTTCAGGTCACTGGGATCATTACAAAGATGAAATGTTTTTAGCTGATATGGGTGAAGGTGAAATTTATGGTATCAAACCGATGAATTGCCCCAATGCCATGGTAGTCTTCGATTCGAAGTTAAGAAGCTATAAGGAGCTTCCGCTAAGATTATCGGATACAGACACATTGCACAGGTATGAAAAATCAGGAACACTAAATGGACTACTTAGAGTCAGGTCTTTCAGACAAGATGATTCCCATAACTTTGTAACCGAGGAACAAATTAAGCAGGAATATAAAAATATCCTCGACATAGCTGAGTTATTCTATGGAATATTTAATCTCGATTTTAAATATAGATTAGGCACACGTCCTGATAAATATATGGGAGATCCAGAAACGTGGGATAAGGCAGAAGATGAACTAAAAACGATTCTAAATGAAGGCAGCAGGGAATACTCCATTTTAGAAGGTGATGGAGCATTCTACGGACCTAAGATTGATATCCTGATGAAAGATTCATTAGGCAGAGAGTGGCAAATGGGTACTGTGCAACTTGATTTTCAGATTCCGCGCAGATTTAAACTTAAGTATATAGATAAAGATGGTTCAGAAAAAATCCCGGTAGTTATACATAGAGTTATTTATGGATCCTTAGAAAGGTTTATTGGAATCTTAATCGAGCATTTTGCCGGGGCATTCCCAGTCTGGCTGTCTCCGGTTCAGGTTGTTGTTCTTAATGTCTCGGATCAAGTTATAGATTATGCCAAAGGTATTTATCAAAAGCTTTTTGATGAAGGAATAAGGGTAGAGCTGGATGACAAGGACGAGACAATTGGGAATAAAATAAGAAAAGCCCAAGAGCAGAAAACTCCATACATGCTTATAATCGGATCAAAAGAGGCAGAAAGCAAAACAGTCTCTATTCGAAGCAGAGATGGAAAGCAGGAAAATCTAATATCCCTAGACGCCTTTACTAAAAGGCTTAAAGACAATATAATATCGAAAAGTCTGAAATTATAGTTTAGCTGGCGTGCTTTGGCAAAACACCTCAAGTGCTTTGTTAAAACAGCTGGACAGAGAGAGATACAAACAAATAGGCTCAATGAAAAAATATACGCCAAAGAGGTAAGGCTCATCGGCCAAAGTGGTGAAAATCTGGGAATAAAACCCATACAGGAAGCCTTAAACACCGCTCGGGAAGCAGACATGGATCTGGTTGAAGTTTCAAAAGGATCAACTCCGCCTGTGTGCAAAATAATGGACTTCAATAAGTATGCCTACGAGTTAAAAACAAGGCAGAAAAAAACTAAGTCCAAAAAATCTGAGTTAAAGGAATTTCAGCTTTCTCCGACTACCGCAGAAGGAGACCTGAACATGAGAATTGCTAGAGGAAAAGAGTTCCTGGCTCAAGGGAACATGGTAAAATATACCGTGAAATTCAAGGGGAGAGAAAACAAATATCCTCAGCAGGGCGAGATTAAGCTTAAAATCATAGAGTCTGAGCTTTCTGGCGTCGCCAAAATAGACAGACCTGCAA
>Ga0209541_10011243_pt1 | contig 14050 bp, 17 predicted proteins | sample RifCSPlowO2_01_FD_184027 | JGI IMG/M metagenome (GOLD analysis project Ga0209541, IMG submission 184027) | Groundwater microbial communities from Rifle, Colorado - Rifle CSP2_plank lowO2_0.1 (SPAdes) (version 2) | ecosystem: Environmental > Aquatic > Deep subsurface > Groundwater | place... | reverse complement strand
GGGTATACAAGCAGAACGAACCTAAAAATGTTAGAATAATAGCCGAGTTTCTAGCCCATCTCCGCAGTCAGCCAATTGACAAGATTATCGGGGCAAGCGCGGATAACGCAAAGAAATTGTTTGGGATATGATTAAAAAATTCGTCCAAAGATACGATCGACAAGTTCACCGGTTTTTGGAAATATTACCGGGGACTTTTTCGTGGACTCTGATTCTATTCCCTGTGTGGGGATCTTTTTGGATTCCCCATTACGTTGCCTATTACGTAATCCTTTTTATTATCTTTTGGTTTTACAAATCGGCAATTTTGGCGTTCACGGCAATTATTTCGCATCTGAAGCTCAATGCCTCCCAGAAGTACGACTGGATTTCTGATGTCAGGCGACTGCCGGATTATAAAAAGGTCCACCATTTAATTGTTATTCCAACATACAAAGAACCTCTGCACGTTTTGGAAAGAGGCCTTGATTCATTGGTAAAGCAGGATTTTCCGCTGAGGCAAATATCGGTCTGTATGGCGTTTGAAAAACGGGAAGGTAAGGCCGCGCAGGAAAAAGCCTCGGCAATTTACCAAAAATACGGCAAAAAGTGGGCAAACCTTATTTTTACATTCCATCCTGATATTGCCCATGAGGTCAAAGGCAAATCCTCAAACGAGGCATTTGCCGGAAAATTCGCCAAAAAGCTTTTGGTTGACAGGCAAAAGCGCGATATTAACTATATAACCGTCACTTCAAAGGACGCGGATGGCGTTCTTTCGGAAAAATACCTTTCCGCACTTACCTATAAATTTTTAACGGATGAAAATAAGTACCTTAGATTCTGGCAGCCGGTTATTCTTTTCTACACCAATATCTGGCGGGTTCCGGCCCCAATTCGGGTAATGAACAGCCTTGGGTCTGTTTGGCAGACCGCCCAAACCTCAAGGACAGATCGCTTGGTTAACTATTCGATGTACTCGCTTTCTATGAAGCTTCTGCACGATGTCGGCTATTGGGATGTCGATGTCATTCCTGAAGATTACCGCATATTTTTCAAAAGCTTTTTTCAAAATGACGGCCAAGTTGATGTTGAACCGATATTTTTACCGGCATACGCAGACGCTGCCGAATCAACAACTTATATAAAATCATTAATTAACTTTTACGAGCAGGAAAGACGCTGGGCATGGGGGGTTTCCGACGATGCCTACTTCATTAAAAAGTGGCTGACCCATACCCATATCCCTTTCTGGAGAAGGACAATCAGGGTTTTTAAAGTTTTGGAGGACCATTTTCTCTGGCCCGTTAACTGGTTTGCGATAACGTTGGGTGCCACCATTCCGGTTCTTTTGAACCCGGTCTTTGCCCAGACTGTGATGGGCCAGAACCTGCCAAGGCTAGCCTTTGGAATTTTAACCTTCACCTGGGTATTTTTGGCAATAATTTTGTTTATTGATTTTCGGCAAAGGCCAAAAAGGGATGTTAACGCCTCGCTTTTCAAGAAAATTATCATGCCGTTTGAGTTTGTAATGATGCCGGTTGTCACCTTTCTGTTCACGGCTTTGCCCGGAATCGACGCCCACACAAGGCTTATGCTTGGAAAATACTTGGAGTATCGTGTTACGGAGAAAGTTTAAGACTTCTTTTCTTTTTTTTCTTCCTCGTCTGCTAAAGACAGGATTCCCACAACGATAAAGGCCGCAAAAATCGGCATGATGAAGGTGAAGCGGTCGACTTCGTCTTTAAATAAAATCAAGACTAAAATTACGCCGATGGCGGCAATAACTCCCGCAATTGTCCAAGTTTTGTTTTCTTCAAAGATTCTCTTCAAACGTTTCTGCATATGTCAAAGATTATAAACTAACAGGTTGTAGAATTTCACCTGATGATATACTTTCGAAGTGAAGCAAGATAAATCTCACAAGCTGGAGGTGGCAACCTTTGTCGGAGGCTGTTTTTGGTGCACTGAGGCGATTTTTAAAAGGATCAAGGGTGTTGAATCGGCAATCTCCGGTTACAGCGGTGGAAAAATTGAGAATCCGACTTACGAGCAAGTATGTTCCGGCTCAACCGGCCATGCCGAAGCAATCCAGATTGAATTCTACCCAAAAATCATCTCGTTCGAGGAATCACTGGAGGTTTTTTTCAAACTCCACGACCCCACTACCCTAAACCGGCAGGGAAATGACGTCGGAACCCAATACCGGTCTGCTATCTTTTACCATGACGAAAAGCAGAAGACGCAAGCCGAAAAAGCAAAATTAAAAATGCAAAAAGATTACAAGGGCAAAATCGTCACCGAAATTGTACCCTTTTCAAACTTTTACAAAGCCGAAAATTACCACCAAAATTATTTCGAAAACAATAAAAACACCCCGTATTGTCAGGTTGTAATAGACCCCAAAATCCAAAAGCTATACAAGGATTTTGGCAAGATAACCAAAGATGATTGAAACCAAAACAAAAACCAGTCTTCTGATTCCTCTCCCGCCTAAAATCTAAGCCTCTGCAAGATTAATGTTACCCACTAAAAAATCACCGCAAGTTTCCTTACTTAAGACAAAAATTCAGAATCCGAAAATGGAAAAGCAGATTTCCTTAGCCTCTATCCCTTGAAAATGAACCTCTGTTATTATCTCTTCTGCCGCTGTCTTCTTTAGGTCTCGATTCATTAACCACCAGTTTGCGTCCGTCCATTTCGTAATTATTAAATTTCTCAATCGCTGCTTTTGCTCCATCTTCAGTTTCCATTTCAACAAAAGCAAAACCGCGGCTTTGGCCGGAAAATTTATCCGTAATTATATTACAGCTTTCCACCTTGCCGGCTTGCCCAAACAACTCTTCTAAAGAATCCTGCTTTGCTGAATATGGAAGATTTCCAACAAACAGTTTTTTTATCATTTACATCCTCCTTTCTGCTGATTTATGGGATTTTCTGACGAAGTTAAAAGGGAAATTCTAACTACACATACGATCCAATCGAGCCTATAAATTATATCATAAATAGGGTTTTGTCTATAATGAAAATGGTTTATGGGAAAACGTTTGGGTGCATTTAAAATCAGGGTCGACGGAAAGATACTGGACTACAGACTAGGTAAAAACCTAAATTTAGACGACGTAAAAAATTTCTTTAGCAAGAAATACAAAGTCAAAAAATTATGGCAAGGTGCAAGACACGTACTTGGAGAGCTCGAAAAATCAAACCAAAAACTTTTTTTAAACTTTCAACAACCGAAGGCATCGGTGCAGTTACAAAAAATGAATACAATTGGAATAAAGAATTTAACAGCCAAATCAAAAGGCCAAGCTCAAACTATTGGGTACCTAAAAATTACGACTGCGGAATTTATCATAATAATCTATTTTTTCTAATAACCGATAAATTAGAAGGAGAATTTTTGGCAAAAACACCTGCCAAATCAAAGATATCTAAATTGTTTATCTCCAACATTCCAAAAGTCATTGCCTTCTCACAGCTGATTCAAAATCTTAAGACCAAAAATCCTAATCAAAAAGGCATTCACCATGAAATTTTTTTAAACAAAGCAAAATCATGACTCGATGGAATACCCAATGATATACAGACAAAATATGATCTTGAGAAACTTTATAAAAAAGTGGCAAAAGGTGTTTCAGATTTAAAAGCAAAAACCAAGACATGGCGATTTTGCGCCGTGGCATCTGATTAAGCTTAAAGACGGACAGCTTGCATTAATCGACGGCGAACATGCTCTAAAAAACGGGGTCGAGCTTTACGATATTGGCTATTTTATCCAAAGAGTTTTTTCCGTTTTAAAAAATCCCAAATTGGCACAAGACATCTTAAATTTACTTGCTCATCAAGGTTTCGATATCAAAAAATTAAGATGCATTCTTGCGGCAAGGACAATCGGCGGATTTCTCGATGAATCACTTGCACACACACCGGATTATTCCTTCGCAGATCAATTCAGAAAGTGGATTGGCACCCTCGATGTGTAGTTATGCGCAAGATGTGGTAAAAAGGAATTGAAACAGAAACTAAATGGAACTTACATCCTTGGCAAAACTTCTGGACCTTTCCTCAAAAACTGCAATCGTGACAGGTGGCGCAAGGGGGATTGGTTTGGGCATTGCATATCGCTTTGCCGAAGCGGGAGCAAAGGTAACAATTGCAGATATTGACAAAGAAAAAGCAGACGATTCTGCTCAACAATTAAAAGCCAAGGGCTGGCAGGCTGTGGCAGTCGCCTGCGACGTATCAAAGGCAGATGAAGTCGAGAACATGGTTGCCGAAACTGTCAAAACCTTCGGATCAGTAGACATCTTGGTAAACAATGCCGGCATTTTCCCAAACATTTTAGTCATGAATATGCGTGAAGAAGACTTTGATAAAGTAATCGATGTCAACTTAAAAAGCGTTTTTCTTTGCTCTCAAAAGGTTGCCAAACAAATGATTGCGCATGGCAAAGGCGGAAAAATCATTAATATCACCTCAATTGACGCACTTCATCCGTCTTCTGCCGGCCTTACCCATTATGATGCTTCCAAACACGGCGTCTGGGGTTTTACCAAAAACGCGGCGCTGGAGCTTGCCCCCCATAAAATCTGGGTTAATGCTATTGCACCGGGGGGAATTGCAACGCCCGGCGTGGAAAAAGTCCAAAAGAACTTAGAGCTTCCCCAAGGCGTCGACATGCAAAAACTTCTCGAGAATTTTATGGCCAAGATTCCAATGGGGAGGATGGGCGAGGCCGATGATATCGGCAAAGTCGCCCTTTTCTTGGCAAGCGATCTATCCTCGTATATTACCGGAGGGCAAATTGTGGTAGACGGCGGAGTTTTGCTTTCGTAAGATTAAAAGGACAAGAGATCAAGAAGCCTTGAGAAAAATCCCTGCTTGATATCCAAAAGATTGCCGTCATCAACGGCAACAACAGCCTTAAGTTTAATCCCAACCGGAATTAACCCAATAAAATTTTCATCCTTAACACCCGAAATCACATAAACCGCCTCATTATCTTCTTGGGTTAGCTCGATTCCTGCGCCGGCAACTGAAGCGGCAGTAGTTCCCTCGGGAGGCTGAGCAGAGGGTGTGCCTTCGGGGCTGGGGGATGCTTCCGGTTCCGGCTCTCCTTCAACTCTGGTCAATATTCCGGCTCTGATCATATTCTGAACAGCCACATCCGGAAGGATCGTGACCACTTTCTCCCCAGCCGGAGTTGTAACAAAAAGTTCGCCGGTTGCAGGGTTTACCGAAAGCGGGAAATTGGTTCGGACTTTCCTGCCTTTTTGGACAAATCCAATTTCCGCAGAACCTGTGGCAAGTTCAATGTCATCATCCTCAAGCTCTGCTTCCAGCTCTTCTAAAAGTTCGTCCTCTTCTTCATCTCCCAGCTCGACCTCTTCATCATTTTCATTTTTAACTTTGAGAACACTGATACCGTTTTCAGTTTTGATCTCGATTCTGAGGTTACCAGATCTGATTTTTGTTTCCTCTTTGTCCTCTTCAATCTTTGTCTCAAACTTTCCTTCTTCGGATTCGGTCTTTATTTCCGTCTTTTTCGGGCTTGATTCTATCTTTGTTTTACTTTTACCGCTTCTTGATTCAACTTTGATACTGTCTGAGGACCTGGAGCCTGATGAACCAGAAGTAGTCTTATTTTGCTCTTCTTGTTCGTCGTCATCGTCATCAGCGTCTGATTGTGAGCTGCTACCCGAAGACCCTGAAGAGCTTCCTCTATTACTATCATCTGAGCTTGAAAGAACTTTGCCGACAGCCTCTTTTTGAGCCTCTTCACGGCGAATCGACAGCGCACTAAAGGCCCCGGCAATAACAACCGTAATAATAATTAATGGAAGTATGTGAACAAAGCCTTTCTTGGGCATCTTATTAATTAAAGAAGGATTTAGTGAAAATTGTCAAACGCTTATTTCTTCAAATATCCAAAGCCTGCGGTGATAATCGGAATCGCAAGGTAAGTGAAACCAATATCCTTGAAATAATCTACAAGAGACATCTTCATTGGCCCCCAACTAAACATCAAAAGATCGACAGCCACGCTTATCAACAGCCATAGAATCCCAAGCCTAACCCACTCCTCAAGAACAATACCTTTTACCTGCCTGCCGTACAAAACCGCAAATATGACAGCTGAAAAAACTCCCGCAACCGGCATTATCGACTCGAAAAATATTCTGTCTGATCCATGAATTGGAAAAATTGCAAATGCAGTTGCAAAAGGAATCAGCCAGTCTAAAAACCCATATGCCAAAGCCAATTTTAAGTTTGTCACTACTTTAATTTTACCACTTGGTAAAATTAGTTAAATGGCATCAGAGAAAAAATATTGGTCCGGCAAAGTTACAAAAAGCAGTTTTGCGCTGGATTTGGAAGAGGGTGTTTTTACATGGACTGATCCCAAAAAAATCGCCTTGAGTCTTAAAAAATCAGCAGAACAAAGCACCAGACGCAAAACAACTCCGTTTGTGTCGGCAATGAGCATGCTCAACTTTTACATCAACCGCGCCGGTAAAAATCTAAAACCTCAAAGAAGAAGAGTACTTGAGGAGGCAAAAGGGGAGTTGAGGAAACTGTTTGATCGATAATCCTTGCAGGAACAATTTTCGATATCACTTATTTAAATCGTAATATTTAGTAACTTCTTTAAAATTGTAAATACGTTTATTATCCAACGAAAAATAAGTCTTATCTGGTAGGATCGACAAGTTTGTGCTGAAATAATAGTTCAAAATAACCCGAAACGTATTAACCGGGCTTAAATTTGGCCCAAACCCAATTTTTTCATAATTTGCAGGTTTAGAAAAATCATCTTTGTCTGGCAAGTAAACAGCATTTAAAATTGCTCCATGGATGAGATATGATTCTGAATTTTCCGGTACAGACTCTCCATCTCCATTGAAATATTCAAGCGGCAGAAAAGGACCTTCATCAGATTGAAAAATAATTACCACCGGCCGGTCAGAACCCGACTGAATTTCAGAAATCAAGGATCGCATAACGCGATTGGCACATTGAATCTCGTTCAAATAACCACTCTCATAATCTTGTTGGGAAGATGTACTGAGTGTGTAAGAATCGCATTCCGGAGAAAATACATATGGAGGGTGAGGAAGAAGAAAGTGCCCAAAAACAAACAATGGCTGAGGTTGATTCTTCTGCCTGTTAATTCGATGCAACCTGTAATCTAAATTTAAACTTATCTTATTAAACCTTTCTGTACCTGTGAAAAGTTGTTTCTTCTCAATAATTCCCCTTATTGCGTTCAGTAACGTTCTTTCGTAAATATACAAGTGGAATTCGTCAAAATCTGCAAGCAGATTGTAATTTTCGTCTGCAATACCCTTTTTTTGGAAAGGGTCCCAAGAACTCCCAAATAGTACATATTTATAACCCTGCGATTTTAAAAACCGTGCCAGCTGATTATCTTGCAAGAGTTGGCGATAAACATTAGCTTGATCAGCTTGTTGATCACCCAAAATGTCAGTCAGAAATTGAAGGTAGGACATATTAAGTGACGAGCTCAAAGAAAGGAAAGTGTTCGGATAGTTGGCATAACTCTCGTCTCCAACCCAAAAACCATTTGATCTCAAATAATCAATGTGGCTATTATTTTGAAAATCAAAATATTTTTCTAAAACATCATGCCTCGGATAGCGGTCGAACACAAAGTAATAAATATTAGGCTTGAAATTGGACGTACCGGAAGTCTCTATTTGGCCCAAATTTTTGGAAACATATTGCTGAAGTTGTCTGCCATCTATCCATCTGTTTATTTCAAAAGGGACAATTTTAACTAAATTTATAATGAAAATGGTGATGGAGACTAGAGAAAAAAAGATAATGAACCGCCTGGTTAATTCAGTCTTAAAAAGAAGCCACACAGTTAGAAGCAAAATAATCCCATATGTTCCAAACAGAAGCTTATTTAAACTTAGCGGTAAACTACTCGATAATTTAGTTTCTCCTACGACTAAAAAAAAGTAGCCGAAAGAGAAGAAAAGAATAACCCAGATGGCAGTAAAGACGCTTGCTTTTTTTTCGTTTTTAAATATGGCATAGACAACACAGCCGCTCAAAACCATAAAAACAACTGAGTACAACAGAGGAACTAACATTCGCTCAGGGCTAAGAAAATTTAAATTGTGTGCATAGACCGCCAGGGTAGGAACAATTGAAAAAAGAAGCGGCGGCAACCAGATTATTTTTCCTTTAATGTATTTTAAGAAAAGGTCCTGTCTCTTCATTTCTTTCTTTCCATTAGGTACACAATACGGAGAGAGTTGTTTCCAATTGGGTCACGTTTGAGAATTCTAAAATATTTCGAAGATTCACTCTCGAATGTTTTTTGATTATACCAAGGGAAAATATCTTTTCTGTTTCTAAGCAGTGTCCGCACCTTGCTATCGCTTTTCGGGACAAACTCGATGATAAGGCTCTTACCAATTTTCTGGAAATATGAAGCTATCAGCCGGAAAGTAAGGTTCCGGCTAATGCAGAGGTGATGGGTCAAAGCCAAGGCCATTACTAAATCGCTTGGGCCTCTTTTCTGGAGCGATTTTCTTTCTTCGTGAGCCCAGCCTAAATCCGCAGTAGGATTGGCAACATCCATAAGTAAGGGCAAAATGTTCGTTTCGCCGTCTTTTTTTATTTGTAGATAATTAGTATTAACTGCGGCATGGTCAAAATCAAAGGAAATTGTAAAAATACCCAAACCTGCAGCTATTCGGCTAAATTCTCCAGTATTTGCTCCGAGATCCCAGACACTTTTTGGTTGTTGCCGAACCAGATATGATTTAACAATCTTTTTTTTATTCTCAAAAGCTGCTTGCGTATAATTCATCATGTTGGAATATTCCCCCCATTCGGTTTGGCCATTTGAATACTTTGTGTTTCGAATCAGGTTTTCCAGATTGTCAATAATTCCCAGAAACATGTTTTTTGTCAGGGCTTTACTCTTCAGCCGAACCGAAGAAGAGCTTTTGCCATATTTTTTCTGATTGTGTGCGTGCATGTGAATGTGGGCAAGAGTTGAAAAGTTTAAATAGCTGGACTTTGGCAAAAGCCGGCTTGTAAGATCCAGAGGAACACCATCCAGAAAAATCCCCGAAACCATTCCTAACCGAGAGTCAACTTTTGCCATCAACAAAAGTCGGCTTAGAAATTGCTGACAGAACTGTAAATAAGCAACCCACGGTAAACCTTCTTTGTAACGCTCAAAAGAGAGAATATCGATCATAATTGGTTTCCCTGCCAAAAACTGAATATTAAAAGCGCTGGCATCTTTAAGACTCATATTGTGTTCGAGACAAACCCGCTGAATTCGAAGTGTGCAAAGGGCTGCGTCCTTCAGCTGCTCAAAACACCATTCATATGGATAGGAGATAAACGGAATAGTTTCAGTTTTAAGAACGGCAAAAGCTTCACTATCCGCACTTTTGAAGTTAGATACTTCCCTAAAAGGGATTAGTAGCTTTTCGTCTACCAGCTTCTTGCAGAGGCCTGAGTTTTTAAAATGGAGATAATCGTTCTTATATGAGGTATTCACTTGTCGGTATATTGTGTTACCGGAGTAGAAAACAAAACCGCTGGGATCGCGAAATGAGCTAGCTTCTCTTATTAGTTCTCTTTTTTTCATCAGTCTTTTTAGGCTTTCTAAATAATCTTTTTACAACCGCCGCAATTTTCCGCCAATACACTTTAAGTAAATAAAGACCGCCTGCTACAAATCCAATCATTAGTTGAGTTATATAGCTGCCGGTTCCGGGATCAAGATAGGCGTAGGTAGGTTGGGCAAATACAAAAAAATAAATAAGAAGCAAAAGAATAATCGCCAACATCGCTTTGGCAGTCTACCAGATTAGTTTTTTTATTAGCAAACCCGATAAATGATTCAAACTCAACCTTGATTGACTTTTAAATCAACCGCGCCGGCAAAACCTAAAACCCCAAAGAAGAAAAATGTTAGAACAGGCGAAGATAGAATTAAGAAAACTGTTTAACAAATAATTACATCTGCCCTAATCCCATCTGCAATTTTCCGCTTCTTCAATAATTTTCCTCATGTAAGAAACTGCCTCTAAGGGATATTTACCTATAGCTGTTTCCTCGGAAAGCATTACGGCATCAACCCCGTCAAACACAGCATTGGCAACGTCGGAAACTTCGGCTCTGGTTGGCGTTGAATCATCCGTCATGGAAAGAAGCATTTCGGTTGCGGCAATCACAAATTTCTTGTTGGATATGGCAATTTTGGTAAATCTTTTTTGCAAACAGGGTACCTTCTCCAGACTAACAGCTTCGCCTAAATCTCCTCTTGCAATCATGATGCCGTCGGAGTTTTCCAAAATATCGGTGAAATTATCTACCCCGTCCTTTGATTCGATTTTGGCAATTATAGAAGCACCCGAAGATAACTTTTTTATCTTGCGAAGCTGGTCGCCGGATTTAGTAAACGAAACTGCAATAAAATCCAGTTTATTCTGGTTGAAGTAATCGATGATTCCGTTGTTTTTAATGTCAAAAATCACCTTTACGCCCTTTTTGGTTTTTCTTAAATTAGCCAAGATTTGGTCATACTGCTGATAATCTCCATAGGCTGTGTTAATCCGGATAAAATCAGCCCCTTCATCCACCAATGATTTAAAAACCCTAAAATCTAAAGTCGCCGGCCCAATAGTTGCTATAATTTTTGTTCTCATATCAGATCCCGTTTTTATGAACGGAGATGCTGGCCAAAATTGAACCTGTCTACAATCAACTCACTAAACCCTGCAAAAGGTACGGCAACCAAACTTGCAATCATAACTATTTTGGGGGTAATCGGTTCACCGGTTGAAACAAAAATAGCAATTAAGTCCTCAACTATGCCCATCAAAACTCCAAAAAGAAAAAACTCAACAAAAATTTCCGTCTTCCTGCCTATAAAAGGAATGTTTACCTTATCGACAACCAATTCACCAAAGGCCGCAAAGGGGATTGCAATTAAAGTAATTAGAGCAATAATTCTTGCGGTTATTGGTTCTCCTGTAACAAAATAAACTGCAAATAAGTCCTCGACTATTCCTAGACCAATCCCTAGAAATAGAAATTGTAAAAAGAATAGAAAATTTTTAATCCTAATTAGAATTTAGCAGAGATTCAGGGGAATTAAAAACTTTTGATTTAAAATCAGTCCGCAAGGGGTGTAATTTTCAAACTACCCCTATGTTCATTCAACTAGTATGAAGCCGGCCATATTTTCAGGATGCGCGGAACAATGATAAGGATAAATACCTGTGGTGTTGAAGGTTACAGAATAACTATCGCCCTTGCCAAGAGCCCGCGAATTTTGCTCTGGAAAATAAGTATGAGCCGGATGCGAGTCGGTATTTACGTAATGGTCAACATTCTCCTCGTTAATCCAGGTTACTTTAGTTCCCTTTTCAATTTTAATATTCTGAGGTTTAAATTGAATTTCGGATAAGGAGACAGTAACTTCTTTTGCCCCTGTAAAGTCTTCAAAACTTTGCGACTTTGTTCTGTCAATGGCAAACTGGAAACTACCATCATGGCAGGTTTTGTCCGGCCAACAGGCTTTATAGTTAACCGTATACACACCGTCCGGCGAAGCGGGGTCAATCTGTCTTCTCATCGTAAGTTTGCTCTCATCGATTAATGTTTGCCCTACACCGTAATCTTTCCCCTCCTTTTCGATCTTTATCGCAGAAGGCGCCGCCAAATCGAAGTTAAAATTGACAACCGCATTTGGCGGAACTCCAGCCAAAATCGCACCGTGCTCGGGCGTATTACTTTCATAGTGTGCGGATTTTTTCTCATTACCGAAAGATGCTGATTGGGTTGAGGATGTTTCTTGTTCCGGGGAAACAGAAGGTGCTGATGGCGATTTATTCGTTCTGAAAAATACAAAATAAACAGCGCCGATAAGCAAAACGATTATGACTGCCGCTGCTATAAATGTCTTATTCATTTAGTTAGAAGCGAATATACAGTCTTTCCAAGAACCTTGTCAATTTGCAAACCAAAAATAAAGTGCCGGTTACGAACTAAACCTTGATTAATTTTGGCTACAAACCCAAAATATCCTCATGGGCGCCGCAATATTAATTTTGACATCTTCTGTTTTCGTCTTCTTTTCTAAAATCGCAAGCTTCCCGCTTCGAAACTGGGACGAGGCCTGGTATGGAGAAATAATCAAAAATATGGCCTCTGGTCAATACGGCTACCTCATGCCCTTCTGGAACGGGCGCTATTATTTTGACAATGCTCCATTATATTTCTGGCTTTCGGCGCCGATTTTTAAATTTTTCGGTGCCGGTGAATGGCAGGCAAGGTTTGTTTCGGCAACAGCAGCAGTCTTTTCCGCTTACCTGATTTTTTTAATTGGCAAAAAATTAAAAGATGAAACAACAGGCTTTATCTCAACCTTGGTATTTCTGACATTTGGAGGGGTGGTCGTCCGTTTTTCCCACGGTAATCTGGACGCACTTTTGATCTGTTTTTTCCTTGCGGCGTTCTATTTTTACCTAAAGAGTGAAGAGAAAAAAATATTCGGATTTGCAGCAGGAGCTTTAATCGGTCTTGGATTTCTTATAAAAAGCTGGGGCATTGGCCTATTTCCCCTTGCTTTAATTTTTATTTATGCGTTTTTTAAAGATAGAAAATTGCCCCGCAATTTAGTTTTGATTATCTTAGGAATTTTAATCTTTTCTTCCTGGTGGTATTTTCTGGGAATATTAAAGTTCGGCAGTCAGTTTATTAACTGGTACATTTTAAATCCAGCAGAAGGAAGACTCTCGGATCCTTTTTCCAACTTTTCTCTGGAGTATTTTAGGTTTTTTATCCGCGATGTCGGCTTCTGGTTTTTGGTGCCTTTTGCCTACATTGCCTTGAAATTCAAAAATATCAAAAAACTGGATAAAAATATCATCGTTCCTTTTCTTTTGCTTGCCGCAATCTTTGTATTTTCTCTTAATTTTTTAAGCGACAAATCGGACTGGTACATAATCCCCGCCCTTGCCTTAATTTCCTTAGTAATCGGCAATTTGGGCCGAGAGCTTTATAAGTCATTCCCGAGGATTGCAGTTGTCATTATCTCGTTAATTTTTGTTGTCCAGATTTTCAACGCCATAAGAGTTGAAAATATTTACCCTGACAGGTCAAAAGTCGGGGCGCAACTTGGGCTTCATACCAAAGATTTGATTCCAAAATCCGCAAAAATCATCCTAAACGATCAAGATTTTACCTCTTTTCTTTTCTATTCCAACCACCGGCAAATTTATACTCTGGAAAACAAAACACCTAAAGAAAACGAATGGTGGATACTAAATTCCGCAAGCCTTTTGCCGTTTCTTGGCAAAAACCCAAACACTTGGATAATTACGGCCAATCTATCTAACTTGCCGTTTAAGGTTCAAAAAGAAGAAATTATTGACAATTACAACGGTTACTACTTTCTCAAAATCAATTCAGTTAAAAAGTAAGATCCCCTATTAATACCAAGTGGGAAGATTTTCGAACAAAATTTAATAATTTATCTCCTAATCTTCTGATAAATGAAAACGATTAAACAGGATAATAAATAATAGAACAACAAATAAGAAAAAAACATTGGTGGGGTATCATCAAATTGATATGGGTAAATCCTTTGGTAAGTAGTTCTATAAACTATAAATGCAATGATTTTTGGAAAAACTTTCCAAGGCCAAAATATTACATCAGAATACAGTAACCATATTATTCCTGATTCTGTACTAAACAGCCCAGCTGATAAGAACCAGGTGAAGAGAAAAATAATCGGCAATATTAATTTCCAACCATTCGGCTTAATAAATTCCCAAATAATATTCACGCTTTAAGTCTAGCAATATGGGAGAATTTAAACAAAATTGAGGATGCCAAATTAGATAAATCTCAAGCTCAGAAGATTTAAAATCTCAGCAACCGCTGGGGTGCTTTAGGGCTTTATCTGGAAGATTTTAATTCTTTGTTAACCCTGTCTGCCAAAAAAATCTTTATTAAAGATTGATACGGGACATCCTTGGAATCGGCAAGTTCTTTTATTCGT
>Ga0209541_10011241_pt1 | contig 14051 bp, 11 predicted proteins | sample RifCSPlowO2_01_FD_184027 | JGI IMG/M metagenome (GOLD analysis project Ga0209541, IMG submission 184027) | Groundwater microbial communities from Rifle, Colorado - Rifle CSP2_plank lowO2_0.1 (SPAdes) (version 2) | ecosystem: Environmental > Aquatic > Deep subsurface > Groundwater | place... | reverse complement strand
CTTTTGAGGAGCTTAAGCATATTTTTGAGCCTGTCATTACAAAAGCAATAGAACCTAAAAAACCAAGCGATCTTCCAAAGCTTGTTGAAGTCCTGAGAAAAGTCGGAAGAGAAGATCCTTCTGTAAAAATAGAAATAAATGACGAGACAGGAGAGAATCTGATTTCAGGAATGGGAGAGCTCCACTTGGAAATTATAGAAAACAGGATTATAACTGAAAAGGGAGTTGATGTAAAAACCTCTCCTCCAATAGTTGTTTACAGAGAATCAATAACCAAGCCCTCGCTTGAAATTGAGGGAAAGACTCCGAACAAGCACAATAAATTTTATTTTACTGTTGAGCCTTTATCTCCAGAAATACAGAAGATAGTCAAGGACGGCGCTGTTCCGGAAGGAAGGATAAAAAAGAAGAATCTAGAAATAAGAAATAATTTTATCAGCGCAGGAATGGAGTCAAAGGAAGCTGAGCAGGTTAAAGACATTTATAATGGAAATATTTTTGTTGACAAGACAAGAGGGCAGGTTTATCTTGGAGAAGTTATGGAAATGATATTGGATATGTTTGAAGAAGTTATGAACAAGGGACCATTGGCAAGAGATCCATGCACAAATGTAAAAGTCAATCTTACTGATATGACACTTCACGAAGATTCCATACATAGAGGGCCTGCTCAGGTTTATCCAGCAATAAGGGAGGGAATAAGGGGAGCAATGCTCACTGCCTCTCCAATAATGCTTGAGCCAATGCAGGTCATGCTTATAGAGGCTCCTATTGAATATACCGGTGGCATGACTAAGCTTGTAAACAGCATAAGGGGGCAGCTTTTGGATTTGAATCAGGAAGAAAGCATTGTTTTTTTAAAAGCAAAGCTTCCGGTCATGAGTATGCTTGGATGGAGCTCTGACTTAAGAAGCGCTACAGAAGGAAGAGGAGTTTCCTCTCTTGTTGACCAGAGCTTTGAAAGGCTGCCTGCAGAACTTCAGGAAAAAGTTGTAAAAGACATAAAGAACAGAAAAGGGCTTACTGATGCTCAGGTTGGAGTTTGATTTTGAATATCTTTTCTTTAAATTTTTTTGAGTTTAAAACTTTTTGGAGCAGTTCAATCAACATTCAATAACCTCTTTCTCTGTCACAATAATATCAAGAGGAACATCATGAGCTTCATTTGGTATTTTATCAGCAATCTGAAAATCAAATGCAATGCCGATTTTAACTGCCTTTGGAATTTTTCTGAGAAATTTATCATAATAGCCGTAGCCGTATCCAATCCTGTGGCCTTTTCTGTCAAAAGCTATCCCCGGAATAATGATGAGGGATATATTCTTCAGCTCTATTTTCAGAAGCTCTATCGGCTCCAGAATATCAAATTTTCCAAACGGAATCATCTGGTCAAAATCTATGAGCAGTGAGGGCTGCATCTCTTTTTCAACAACTTTCGGAACAGCAATCCTTTTGGATTTTAATGCTTCTTTAATCATTTCATGAGTATCAACCTCACTGTTGAAAGAGACATAAAACATAACAACTTTAGAGTCTTTGAATTCTCTCATTGAGAAGATGCTATTTTTTATTATTTCAGATTTTGATTTTACCTCCTGCTCGCTCAAGGAATTTCTCTTCTCAAGAATGCTCTCCCTCAATAAATTCTTCATTCGCATCAAAAAGAATTCCAAGTTTAAATTATTATCGGATACAGATTACTATCGCATATTTTTCTTCAAAATCTCCATAATCCTCTTTCCGTCTATCTTGCCCCTGTATTTTGCCATTACAAGTCCCATATACCCTCCCGCATTCAAACCAGGTTTTTCCTTTACTATTCTTTTAATCTCGGATTCTATCTCTCCTTCGGAAACAGCAGAGTATTTTGACAAGTCTGTTTTTTCCCCCATGAGCTTTTCAATTAATATGTCAATGACTGCCTCTTTTGTTATTTTTCCATCATTAAGGTAACCCAACACTTCCTCCAAATCTTTTTCTGAGAGTTTGGAAGGGTCAAGGCTGTACCTTTTTTTTATTTCTTTGGGAGTATTAATTAATGTTGATGCAATGAAAAACGGCTCAATTTTACTGAATGCGGAAACAAACTTCTCAAAAATCCCGTTATAATCCTCATTTATTATTTCTCTGGTCAATTCTTCAGCAAGCCCGTATTTTTTCCTGAACTCCCCTACTCTTTCAGTAATCAGCTTAGGAAGTGATTTTTTTAGTTTTTCCAGTTGGGCAGGGTTTATAACAACTGGAAGGGAGTCAGTTTCAGGATAAAGCCTCGCAGAGCCCGGCATCGGCCTTAAAAATGTTGTTGTAAAATCCGGCTCAGCCTTTCTTACTTCTTTCTCCATATTTTTTCCCTTTGAAATTATTTCAATCTGCCTTTTTGTTTCATATTCTACTACTTTCGGTATGCTTCTCAAATCCTGAAATCCCTTTATCTCTGTTCTTGAACCGCCTTTTATTGAAACATTCACATCCTGCCTTATTGTTCCCAATCCTCTCTTTATGCCTTCAACACTTCTCAGCACCATTCCAATATAGGCTGCGGTTTCTTTTGCGTGCTCTGGATTTTTTATTTCAGTTCCTGTTGCTATTTCTATTAAAGGTATTCCCAGCCTGTCAAGCCTGTATTTTATGTAATCCTTTCCATCTTCAATCTTCTGGGCAGCTTCTTCTTCAAGGCATATAGTTGGAATGCTGACGCTTCCCTTTGATGTAGGCACCCATCCATTCATTGCAATAAGCGATGTCCTTTGGAATCCTGAAACATTGGAGCCGTCAACAACTATCTTTCTCATAATCTGTATTTCATCAACAACCTTTGCGTTAAGAAGCATAGCAACCTTTACGGCAGTGTTAACTGCATCAATATTTATGCTGTTTATCGGCTCTTCATCATAATCTATCAGGCAGGTATCCTCAGAACTGCTTACATAAATAAATCTCTTTGACTTGTCCATCTCAAACTGGGCAGCCTTGTCAATCTCTCCTGTCTCTCCTCTTGTAGCCTTCAGCTTTCTCTCGATTTTTATGTCAGGTTCATTGCTTGAGTTGAGAGTGGGGCAGTTGCAGAAAAGCTTACATCCCTCAATCTGCTGATGTATCTCAAGCCCGCATTTAAATCCAAGCTCATTATAATCCGGATGCGCTGTGTCTTTTTCCATTAACCTGCTATTCCAATTACAGGTTTATATATTTTTGTTTTACAGTCCTATGTTGCATAACTAAAGTTATGCGGAGTTATGCGACACGGGAATTTTTAAGAAAGCTTTATAAATAAAGCTTTTATTCTTTCAAGGTTAAAATGTTCTATAAAATAGAATTGCAAGACCATATCAGGGTGCCTCCAAGCCTATTCGGCTTGCCTATTGAGCAGGCATTGCTTGAGAGAATAAAGAAGAAATACAGCGGGTTTATATCCAAGGATGTTGGAATAGTAGTCAGTGTTCTGGACTTAAAATCAATAGGAGAAGGAATAATAATACCCGGAGATGGGGCTTCTTACTACAAAGTGATTTTTGAAGTGGCTTCTTTAAAGCCCGAAATGCAGGAAGTCGTTCACGGCAAAATAAGGGATATAGCAGAGTTTGGAGCTTTTATAAATATGGGACCAATAGACGGCATGATACACATAAGCCAGACAATGGACGATTTTGTAAGCTTTAACAAGGATAAGACGCTTGCAGGCAAAGACACAAAGAGAGTGCTCAAGGTTAATGACATCTGCAGGGCGCGCATCATAGCAATTTCATTTAAAGATCAGCTCAATCCAAAACTCGGCCTTACGATGAGGCAGCCGGGTCTTGGAAGACTTGACTGGATAAAAGAAGACGATTCTGAAAAGGAAGATAAGGAATCAAAAGATTCCAAGGACACAAGGGAATCAAAAGAAAAGAAGAAAGATAAAGATTCAAAGAAATAAGATGAAAAAAAAATCCTGCAAGAGATGCAAAATTTTCGTGGAAAAGGAAGAGTGCCCTATATGCAAGGGAAACCAATTTTCAACAAACTGGCAGGGCAGGCTTTTCATACTTAATCCAGACAAATCAGTTATAGCTGAGAAAATCAGTATGAAAGTAAAAGGGGAATACGCAATAAAAGTGAAATAAAATGGATATCAACATTGAAAATAAAAAGGAAGAGCCTCTTTTGTCAAGGGCAAAAGTTGAAGCGACAATATCCTTTCAGGGGGCAACACCATCTTATGCGGATATTGCAAAGAAGCTCTCATCATCATTAAAAGCTGAGGAAAGCACAATAGCTATAAGGCATGTTTACACCCAATTCGGCTTGAAGAAGGCAAGAGTAATTGCAATGGCTTACAAAGACGAAAAATCAAAAATCTCAATAGAGCCTAAAGTAAAGAAAAAAGAGGCAAAGAAGGAAAAATCAAAGCCAGCAAAGGCATAATAATTCCTGATAAGGCGGTAAATTAGAACAAAATACAAAACTCAATCCAAAATGGCAGCAGCAAAAGAATCCCCAAAAAAAGGAAAATCATTGAAAAGATGGAATATGTACGAGAAATCTGACAATTCCCTGACGAGAAAAAACAAATCCTGCCCTAAATGCGGTAATGGAACCTTCATGGCAAAGCACAAAGACAGAATCACATGCGGCAACTGCCATTATACAGAATTCTCAAAGAAATAAAATCAGTCATTCTCTTGAATATTTCTATACTCTTGCCAATACAAAAATTATTTAAATTACGGCATAAAGAATGGAATTATGCTGAAAAAAAGGGTATTGATTGGAGTTTTTGCCTTTGTTCTTCTTTTACCTTTGGTTTATTCAAGGATAGACATCCAGATTGGACAATCACAATATAATCTTGGGGATGGCATTGGAGTGGACATCTCCATTTTGAGGGAGGAAGATGTTAACGGCCTGTTGAAGATGGAGCTTGACTGCGCAAATTATAATCTTCCTTTTTATCTTACTCCAATAAGCCTAGAAAAAAATTTTAGGAGCTCAATAAAAGTTCCTGGATTCAAAGCAACTGAAGAAATGATTGGGAGCTGTTCAGTCTTAGCTTACCTTCTTGAAGGAAATTCCCTAATTGAGTATAAAGAATCCTCGGAATTTGGAGTTACTGATGAATTTTCAATAAAGCCTTCACAAGAGATGATTACTGCCCTTCCTGGCGACAGCATAACCTTAACTGGAAAGATTTTTGGGGCATATGGCAATGAGGTGAGTGATGCATTAATTGAAACAGTTTTTGAAGGCCAGAGATATGCTGCAAAAAGCATTAACGGAGAATACTCCATACCAATAAAAGTTTCATCTTCAATAAAATCAGGAAAGCACGATATAAATTTTACTGCAATCGATAAAAACAAAAATAAAGGCATGTCCGGAGTTTATGTTGATATAATCCCATTGGCAACTACTTTAAGCATAAGCATAATAAATGAAACTATGAATTCTGGGGATACTGCAATTATCATTCCAGCCCTTCTTGACCAGTATGGAGATGAACTTAATAAGACTGCAGTCATAGAGATAAAATCTCCCGAAAAGAAAAAAATTATGAAAAAGGATGTTGCTTCGAACAAGGAGGTATACTATCAAATAGGGCAGTATGATGCTTCAGGCCAGTATGTTCTTGAAATATATTATGAGGATTTGAAGGATTCATATTCGTTTACTGTGCTAAGAAAGAGGGAGATTAAGCTAACTTACGGAAATGAAAGCGTGCTTGTTGAAAATATAGGCAATGTTGTTTATGACGGTCCAATAGAATTTATTGTCAAGGGCAAGGAAAAGAAGTATACAATAAGAAAAAAGGTTTCTCTGGAACCCGGAGAATCCACTGAGATAGCCATAAACAGCGAGGTGAGCGGCGGAGTGTATGACATACTTCTAGCTGATGATGGCAATTCATCTATTTTGCTTGAAAATAACGGCGTTGAGGATGGAGTGATAGCGAGTGAGAAGGAGATAAGCGACCACAGGCCTTTTTATAAGAAAGTAACAAGCGGATTAGGAAGCATAACTGCTTCAGTAATAGGCGCTGACGGAATTCTTGTCAGGAACCCTTTAGCAGCTCCAATAACCCTCATTTCAATAGTGCTTCTTTTCACTTTATATTACTCAAGAAAAAGGATAAGGAATGTATTCAGGAAGAAAAAAAAGAGTGAGAACGAGGAATACTCTCAACAAAAGCCTTTGAATTGATATTTCAATAAGATGATTCTTCAAGGACATCCTGCGCTGTCTTTGCGTTGCCAACAGAATCCTGAGAATTGCAGTAAGGGCACATTTTTGGGATTTCTCTCCTCTGGAGCTTATATCCGCACTTGAAGCATTCCAATGATATTTTATCTGCCATAATCTGTATCAAGAAGTCAAACATTATAAATTTTTCTGAGATTATCAATCTGAAACACAATCTTTTGTTTTGAATAATCGTATCCAATAAACTGAATTAAATTGAAACTCTGAAGATTTTCTATAAATCCTTAAGAAACATTTTTAAACAATATAAGAATAGACAGGCAAATGCTTGATATAAAATTTGTCCGTGAAAACCCTGATGCTGTAAAGCAGGACCTGAAAAAAAGAAAGGATGCCGAGAAGCTTGGATGGGTTGATGATTTGGTAAAATCTGAAGCAGAATACAGGCAACTGCTTCAGGAAAATCAGAAGTTAAGGCAGAGGCGCAACGAAATAACTGATGAAATCAATCAGCTAAAAAAACAAAATAAGGATATTTCTGAGAAAATAAAAGAAGTGAAAGAGATTCCGCAGAAAGTAAAAGAAAGCGACTATAAAGTGGAATCTTTAAAAGACAAGGTGCACAATTACTTAATGAGGATTCCAAACATACTGGATGATGATGTTCCGTCAGGAAAAGACTCTGATGATAATTTAGTTGTAAGGGAATGTGGAAAAATAAAAAAGCCGAAATTTGAGCTTCTTCCTCACGGAGAGCTTCTTGAAAAGCACGGGTTTGCTGACTTCATCAAAGCCGGGGAAGTCAGCGGAAACGGATTTTATTATTTAATGGGAGATGCTGCCCTGATGGAACTCGCTTTAATAAATTTTGCAACAGAACATCTGATTAAAAAAGGATTTACTCTTGTAGAACCTCCTCTCATGCTGAGGAGGAAGCCTTACGAGGGAGTTACTGACTTGGCAGACTTTGAGACAATGATGTACAAAATAGACGGAGAAGATTTATTTCTGATAGCAACATCAGAGCATCCTATTGGGGCATTGCATATGAATGAAACATTTGAAGAGAGAGAGCTTCCAAAAAAATATGCGGGAATAAGCCCCTGCTTCAGAAGAGAAGTCGGCAGCAGGTCAATAGACACAAAAGGAATTTTCAGGGTGCATCATTTCAACAAGATAGAGCAGTTTGTTTTTTGCAGGCCTGAGGACTCTAAAAAAATTCACGAAGAGTTGATATCCAATGCGGAAACTCTTTTCCAGAAGCTGAAACTCCCTTACAGAATTGTAAACATATGCACCGGAGACATAGGAACAGTGGCTGCAAAAAAATACGACCTTGAGGTATGGATGCCGCGCGAGAACATTTACAGGGAAGCGGTAAGCTGCAGCAACTGCACCTCCTATCAGGCTGTGAGACTCAATATAAAATACAAAAAAGGAGAGGACAAGCACTATGTCCACACTCTCAACAGCACAGCAATAGCGACAGGAAGGGCTTTAAGGGCAATAATAGAAAATTATCAGCAGAAAGACGGCACTATCAAGGTTCCATCTGTCTTGCAGAAATATATCGGAAAGAAATCTATCGGCAGCAAATCCTGATTTCTCAGCTTTGAATGCTTAATGGCAGAGATGACTTGGTATTTTTATGTTATTCTCCAATAGAATTTTTGTAGAATTCTATAATTTTTGGAAATTGAACGATAAACTGGGCTAAACTTGTTTTTCTAAATGTTTTGTCGGGCTATAATCTATCTTCCAGTCTAAGGGAGAACTCAAACTTCTAAAATCCTATTTAACGTATGGCCTGCCTGTTAAACAATTTTTCCATACAAAGTGTAGGAAACTTTCGACCGAAAAGTAAATTTAGAGTCTATCAATTAAAAGAGCGAAGCAATACGTAAAGTTCACGAAGAAAGTGAAAAATTTATTTTATATTTTTTTATTATTTTTTTAAGTAAGAAATAGTTTATGATTGGGCAAACAATATCCAAAATAATCAGACCTGAAAAAAGCACAATAAAATTAGCATCTTTTGTCATCTTTGAAAGGAATGTGTTAAAATCAAAAAACCTAGCAAATATAAACAAACCCATTGGAACGAAAATTGTGATATAAGCTTTACTTATTTTCTTAGAAATTTTTGCAAAAAATAATGCCAACCACAAAAAAAGGACTATTCCTAAAAAATAAAAAAATATCACCGCTAAAACCATTATTATAATTGAGAATATCAAACCAAATATCACCTTTGCTATAAAGTCTAAATCTAAAAAAATGACGAAGGAAACGAACGAAATAATAAATATTATTGGTGCACTGTAGATTAGTATTTTTTTAGTTTCCTTAACTATTGGAATTTTTTCGTGGCTCTTTTGCATATACTCCAATAATTATAACCAGTTAATAAATTTTGCTCATTAAACTATTAGGACTCCGGATTTATTAAACTTAACATACTGTTTATCGCAGTGCTTCTTCAAAATCTTTACAACATCTGAAATGTGCCCTGCTCCAAGAACTACAAGTATCCTCTTATCAGGATTTTTTGATGACAGGTTTATAAGATTTTGCGAGATGGCTTTGTTTCTTTCTGTTATCAGCACCTTGTAAACATTAGGATATCTTTTTTTTACCTGAGAGAGTAATTTTTTAATAATAGCTTCTTCAGGAACTTTTCTTATATCAAATTCAGCTTTTCTTTTTTTTGAGAAAACTGCTTTAAGCATATCCATTGCAAAGTTGAATTTTTCCTTCCACGTTATTGATTTTGAAAATCTCCTTAAAGTTGTTTCTATGTGCTGGTCAACTAAGGCTATCTTTATATTATGCTGTTTTGCAAGAAGTATTGCATGCTTCATCTCAGAGCCAGGCGGAACTCCGGTAAGCTCTCCCAATTTTTTCTCTGCCCACGCACCCAAAAGAGCAAAAACATATCCTTTAATTCCAAATCTAATGGCGTTTCTTATGCTTAAATCAGGTTTTTGAGGCTGCATCATGGCGTGAAACCTTGCCTCATCAAGCTCCAAGGCAACAAAATCAGGCTTTTCAGTCAAGATTGAAGATTCAACTTCCTCAAGGCTCTGCTTTGATATGTGGGAAGTGCCTAAAAAAATGAAATTTTTGTAATCCATTGGTGGGAATAAACAGGTCAATATTAAAAATGTTTTCCAAAAAGTTTATATAAATGCTGTTGTTGATTTACTTTGGTGATTCACAATGCTTAAAATGAAAAAGGTTTCGGAAACTTACGACATGAAGGTGTTTACAGATAATGGGGAGTACTTTGGAGATGTTGAAGAGTCAATATTGACCCAGACAAAGGTTTTTGGATGGAGGATAAGGTCAACAAAGAATTCTTTTCTGAATAAGGTGCTTGGCACTGCAAAGGGAGTCATAGTGCCTCACCAGCTTGTCAAATCAGTAGGAGACATAATGATTATAAGCAAGGCTGCTGTGCCATCTTATGGCTCTGAAGAGCCTGTTGAAAAAAAGGAAATAAAATAATCCGTTTTTTTGATTTTTTATTTCTTTGATTTTTTAAGTTGGCTTAATGCTACACATTGATTTTTTTAGTAATTGAATTTTTTCTAAATTCTCCCAATTCAATTCACAGTAAACCATGCTCCGGAATTACTGGAAAATCCATCGCAGGTTATTTTCGCAAACAGTATGTATTTTCCTTTCTTAATCTGGATTGGCACAGAGAACTTTCTTGAGAATTTCAGGCTGTTGGTTATTGTAAGAGGATACATCTTTGAATTTATTTTTTTATTTTTTGAATTTAAGAAGCTGATTTCAAGATTGGCCTGAGATGTGTATTTTTTTTGGGTTGATGATTTCCTATAAATTGAAAAGTCCGCCAAAACAACACCTCCTTGTTTTGTTACCATATTTTGTTTATTTATGGTTATATATATCCCCAGTTCGTTGTGGTTTTCTTTATATTCTGTTTTCTTTGAGTAAAGCCTGTATCCGAGCACATTGAGTAGTATGACAATTAATAATACCAAGATTCCTCTTTCAAGTGATTTGACACGCTCATCATATCCGAATATTTCAGCCTTGTCTTCAATAGTAAAGAAAACTGCGTAAGATTCAACTCCTCCTTCATGCACAAGGTCAACTACAAAGGCATATTTTCCAGTACGCAGCTCAGATGTAAGAGGAATGGATTTGTATATTGTTTCTTTGTCAATGTAGACTGACTGAGACTCCTTGTAATAAATATTATTGTCGGCATCCTTGATGAAGTAGTTGATTACAGCATTCAATGGATTGGCAGACGCATTGCTTATCTTTATCCAAGCCTTTATTTCATCTCCATTAAGCAGCGCATCATCTTCTAACTTCACATTGACATAATATTTCTGTGTTGGAGAAACTACATTTAGTATTATAGGCACATCCTTGGAATCTTTTAATGTTTTTGTGGAATATTCTATGGTGAGCTTGCCTTCAATTACAATTTTTCCTAGTGAAACACCACTGCTTTCAGGCTTCACATAAAGATAGACTGTATGCTTTTCACCAAATGCAAGGTTGAAGGACGGCTCACTGATCTTTCCGTTTATTCCATTAAGCTCTAAATTTATTAAAACATTCTCTTCAATAAGGTTTGTTATATTCATTTCTATTGTTTTTTCACTTCCTACTGTGATTTCCTCTATGCTTGAGCTCATGCTCAATGAAAACAACCTTTCCTTTTTCTTCCCAATCGCAAACAAGCTGAACCCTTCGCTTACTGATTCAAAATAAATGTTTGAGTCATCCTCTCTTAAAGTTCTTGTAGGAAGCTGCTCCCAGTCTGATTTCAGCCTGAAAAGAGAAATGTCATTCTTCGCAAGATTGTTTTCATTTATCCATTCTTTCGGAACCTTGAATTCAAGGCTTGCTTTTTTCATGTCTGATCTGTCTATGTTCTGCTTCTCCACCCTCAGATACTGATAGACTGATGATGAAGGAGCTGATTTCTGCTCCTGCGGAGCTTCCTTCAGGGATGAAACGCTTATCTCAGCTCCTTTGATGTCATTTACAACATCTATTGTTATCTTGTTTATCCCTATGTCCGGGTTTGTCACAGTTATGACAGCAGAGTTTTCAGGAGATGCGGACTCTACAATCCTTGAAGCAAATGCTCTTGCATCAGCAGGAGCCTGCGATGGAGTTGCTGCTCCTCCGCCTCCTCCTGAAGATGAGCCTGAGCTGGATGACGAGCTGGATGAAGTACTTGATGAGGAATCTGTTGTAATTGTAGGAGTAGGAGTTATGACTGTCTTTGCCTTTGAAAGAGACGAAGTATCCACAGACTTTGGCACAGTGTACCTTATTGTTGCTGACTTTGAGCTTGTGAAAAGCCATCTTACTATTGGATCCTCAACAAGGATTGAAAAGGTTCCTGAGTCTGCCTTGTTGACAAGCTGGGAAGCATTGAATGAGCTGTCACCAGTTATGTTCTTGTCAATGTATTCATTTATGTAGAAGGAATCCTGTGCTGTGGTTATGTTGATTTGCTTTTCAAAGAGCGTTGAGTTTATCTGCCTTCCATTTACATAGATTATCTCCATGACAGAGCCTGCATTTGTTACTGTTGTTATAGATTGCAGCGCGCTTGTTGAAGACTCAAAGCTTGACTGGTCTGAACTGCTCAGAGATTCGGAATTTGATATTGTGGTTGTCACATTTGAATTTATTGCTGTTGAGGGAGATGCACCCGAGATGTTTGAATCATATACGCTGACCCTTATCTCCCCAAATGTGTTGTTCCTAACTATTCTTGCTGTTGTGATTTGAGAGCTTATGTTTGTTGTCTTTATCGCTTCGCTCGCAGAGGAGGAGTTTATTGCTACGATGTTAGTCAACAATGACTTCAAAGATGTTATTGCGTTTGTCAAATTAGTGATTACGCCCAAAGAATTTATTGTGGAGTTGTAGGTTGCCACATCCAATGTAGCTCCTGAGTTTGAGAGCAAAGATTGCAGTTCTGTGCTATTCAGGAGGTTGTTCTTTGTTGTGTTTGTCTTGTTTATGACTCCAAGCATGTAGTAGTATGAGGAGTTGAAGTAATTGTCGTAGCTTGTTGAGAACTGGAATGTGTAGTTGTTTATTGTTGAGATTGAGTTCTGGTCTGTTGCATTTATTATGATATAGTTTGTTCCGTCAACCCATTCGGGTGTTCTTGCCTCTATGTCAAATATGAAGTTGAAGTTGTTGAAGGTGTTGTTGTTTATCTGGTAGAAAACTGAGGAGAGAGCCTTGTCTGTCACTTCAAAGCTGATTAAGCTTCCGTTTGCAACCGTGGAGCTGTTTGGAGGAGAAATTAAGTTTACTGTTGTCGGAGTTGTGTCTGACAATGCAGATGCTCCCTGAGATGTGGAAGTCGTGTTCCTGAAATTTCCTGCCTTGTCATAAGCATAGACATTAAACCTGTTCCATCCTTCTGTGAGGTTTACAGTGACATTGAAAACTCTAGTCTGGTTGTTGAAGCTTGCATTTGCTATGTAAGAAGCGTTCATCTCTATTGTGATATTTTGAACGGTGTTTGTCTCATTTATTGTTCCGTTTATTATGATGTGCTTCTTTGTTGTTATCCTGTCCTTCCTGTATATGTCTATTGTTGGAGATGTTGTGTCATAAGTGAAGTTTATGGTTGTGTTTGCGGAGAAGTCTGTTCCGTCGTATAAACTGATGCTGAGGTTGTAAGTGCCGTCTGACAAGTTGACAGAGATATTATTTGCTGAAGTTTGATTTAGGAGTTTGTTGATGTAAATATACGCTGTAAGCGAATCGCTGTCTGTATCTGCCATGTAAGTGAAATTAACCGGCAGTGGCATTATTGCGAGTTCGGAGTTGTTTGATGGGAAGATTATTGTCGGAGAGGTTGGTATTGTGTTTGCGATTGTGATTAAAGTTGAGTTCTGGTAGATTGGAGTTCCTGTTGTGTCATTGATGAATATTGTGAGGTTGATTACATTGAAGTGAGAAAGATTTATTGTGATGTTCTGATTCAGAGAGGCAGTGAGTCCTGACAATTGGAATGAGTAATTTATCTTGCTGGTTCTTCCTGTGAGATTTAAGCTGATTACCCCGAAGGATAAGATGTCATAGTCTGTAACATTGGAAGTGATATTGATTATTTCATTTATTCTTGGATTTGAATTATTCGTGTTGATTGTGAGATTGAATGCAACAGTGTCTGCCACTGTGATTAAGGTTGAAGTCTGGTTTTTGTTTCCAGCTTTGTCAAATACAGTTCCTGTGATGTTGATTGCATTTCCTCTTGTTAGGTTTATGGTTATGTTTTGGGATGGCTGGTCGGATTGACCACCTCCGAGGTAAATGAAAGCAGCACCCGAGGATGAGATACTATCCTCATCACTAAAAGCTCCGACAATGACGTCATTATATCCGTCATCATCAACATCTCCTGCTGAGGAAACACTAATGCCTTGATAGTCATTTACGCCACTACGGGTTAAATTTATATTTATAGTATTATTCTGCATGTTGGCTCCGCCGTAATAGATGTATGCCGAACCTGAATTTAAACCACCACTATCACTTAAATAAGCACCAACAATAACATCACCATATCCATCTCCATTGACATCTCCTGCTGAAGCTACACTGGTCCCTTGATAGTCTCCTGCAGCAATACCTGTTAAATTCACATTTATAGTATTGTTAGGCATGTTGGCTCCGCCGTAATAAATGTATGCCGCACCTGAATCTGAACCACCATCATTATTATAAGAAGCTCCAACAATTACATCTCCATATCCATCTCCATTGACATCTCCTGCTGAGGATACGCTGATTCCATGCTGGTCTCCTGCAGCCATTCCGGTTAAATTTACACCTATGAGGGTATTATT
>Ga0209541_10011239_pt1 | contig 14052 bp, 13 predicted proteins | sample RifCSPlowO2_01_FD_184027 | JGI IMG/M metagenome (GOLD analysis project Ga0209541, IMG submission 184027) | Groundwater microbial communities from Rifle, Colorado - Rifle CSP2_plank lowO2_0.1 (SPAdes) (version 2) | ecosystem: Environmental > Aquatic > Deep subsurface > Groundwater | place... | reverse complement strand
AAAAGCACTTTAACATATGCCTTATCAGGAAAAATTACAGATACTCATTCTGAGGAAATAAAAAGAGGAATTACAATAAGATTAGGGTATGCTGATGCTACTTTTTACAAATGTGAGAAATGCGGGAAATATGGTGTTAAAGAAAAATGCGAGTGTAATGAAAAAGCCAAGCCATTAAGAAAAGTAAGCTTTATTGATGCTCCTGGGCATGAAACTTTGATGGCAACTATGTTAAGCGGAGCTGCTATAATAGATGGTGCTTTATTGTTAATTAGCGCTAATGAAAATTGTCCGCAACCACAAACAAGAGAGCATTTGATGGCTTTACAGATTATTGGAATTAAGGATATTATAATTGTGCAAAATAAGATTGATTTAGTTGATGAAAAAGAGGCTTTAGAAAATTATAAACAGATTAAAAATTTTATAAAAGGGACAATTGCTGAGAATGCCCCTATTATACCAATAAGTGCACAGCAGAATGTAAATATTGATGTTTTAGTTGAAACTATCGAGAAAAATTTTAAGACTCCAAAAAGGGATTTAAATAAAGATGTGAGAATGTTTGTTGCCAGGAGTTTTGATATTAATAAGCCTGGAAGTAATTGGGAGGAGTTAAAAGGAGGTGTTTTAGGAGGGGCATTGAAATGTGGCAAGTTAAGTGTTAATGATGAGATTGAAATTTTACCTGGGATAAAAGAAGAGGAAGATAAAATAAATTGGATTCCTATTAGAACAAGAATAATTGGATTGCAGCATGGTGGAAATAATGTTAAAGAAGTAATTCCTGGGGGAAGCATTGGTGTGCTGACTAGTTTGGATCCTTCTATAGTAAAAAGTGATAGTTTAGCTGGGTGTATTGTTGGTCATGTTGATAAAATGCCTAATGTGTTCAAGGATTTAAGATTAAAGATTGAATTATTAGATAGGGTTGTTGGAATGAAGGAAGAATTAAAAGTGGATAATATAAAACTAGGAGAGAATTTAATGCTGAATGTTAACAGCAGTGTTAGTGTTGGAATTGTTGATAAAATTGGCAAGGATGAAATTCATGTAATATTAAAAAGACCTATTGCTGTTGACAAAAGCGATAGAATTACTATTTCTAGAATGTTAGGAAACAGATGGAGATTAATAGGGGTTGCTGATATTTTATAATAATTAAATCTCCTTTCAAAATTATGTTCATGGCATAATTTTTATAAAATAAGCTGAATATCTTACGAAATAATCATCTAATTTTTCTGCAAAATTTGGCATTTTAGAAATATTATTTTTTCATTTCATCAATTAATTTTCTTGGAACTTCAATTAAAGCTTCTCCTTCTCCAACTTTTTTCTCAAGTCCTGCTTCAGATGGATTAACTAACTTTCCTACAATTAAGTAAACTTCTTTTCCTTCACTTCTATAAATTATAGGGCAAAGACCAATACCACAATCCATTTCTTGTGGTGTTATTTCTCTTAATCCTTTATAAATACCATGGCAACTACTTACAAGACAAGTCATGCTTTCTGGAGTTACATTCTTTATTTTGTATTTCATTTTCTTTAAAATTTATAATTCATTTGAATATCTAAATTCTTCCATCAAAAATTCCTAAATAATTAAAATTATAATAGGAATATTTAAATATATTAGGATTTTATGTATTTTATGGAACTTAAAGAAAGAGACCATAAATTATTAGGTTACCTGTATCATAGCTATAACGAACCTCTTTCAAAAATAGCAAAAGCCACAAAACTATCCAGAGACCAAGTAGGGTATAGAATAAACAAATATCTGAAAGAAGGGATTATTCAAGAGTTTATACCTATTTTCGACTGGGGCAAATTAGGTTATAATGTTCTTGTAATTTTGCTTTTGAAATTTGAAAAGCCCAAAATGGCAGAATATTTTTCAACCATATTAAAAAAAAATAAAAACTGCATGTCTCATGGCAAGGTTTATGGGGGATATGACTTATATTTAAATTGTATTTTTAAAGACGAAAAAGAGCTTAATGAATTTATTTCTAAACTTTTTGAAAGTGAAAGCCATTTTATTACAGATTATATTCTGATAAGGCCGCAATTTGCTGAGCTCTACCCTTTGAAATTTTTTAATCATCAAAATAAAGAGGATTATCTTATTTCTTCTGAACCAAAAGAAGAGATAAAATTAGATGCAACAGACTTAAAAATTCTAAAAATCTTGTCTGAAAATGGAAGAACAAGATTAATTGATATTGCAATTAAATCAAACATTTCAAGCGAGCTTGCTTTATACAGACTAAAAAGATTAAAATCTGAAAAAATTATTCTTGGAAATAGAATTCAATTTAATATGTCTCAGTTAGGTTATTTTTTTACTCTTATTCTAATTAATTTCAGAAATTTCTCAGAAAAAAATAAAGAAAAGATAAAGTCCTTTGCTAAAGCTTCTAAAAATGCCAATTCTTTGATTTTTAACCTGCAGAAACCAAATTGTGTAATCCAGCTTTTTCATAAAGGAGAGAATGAACTTAGAGAGAATATAGAGAAAATAAAAGACTTGTTTAAAGAAGATTCAATAGAAATTAATATCCTACAAATAGGGGAAGATGAAGGAATAGTAAATCCCCTGCCATTTTTATAGCAAATCAAATATCCTACTTATAAATTATTATCTTCTACAATTTTTGCTATTGCAACTAATTTGTCATCAGAATCTAATTTAATTAATCTTACACCTAATGTGTTTCTTCCAATAGTAGAAATATTTTTTACTTTTGTCCTCATTATAATGCCTTTTTGTGTTATGAATAAGACCTCATCTTCATCATTAACTGTTTTTGCACCTACAACTTTTCCATTATCTTCTTTAATATTAATAACACCAACACCGCCTCTTCTAATTAATCTGTAATCAGATATTTTTGAGCGTTTTCCATAACCAAGTTCTGTTACTGTTAATAAAGTCTCATTATCATTAGCTATATTCAGGCTGACAATTTCATCATCTTGCAGCCTCATTGCTCTTATTCCTGAGGCAGATCTGCCCATTGCTCTTACATTTTCTTCAGAAAATTTAATAGCCATCCCATTTTTTGAAGCAATAATTAATTTTTGATTCCCAGTTGTTTGTAAAACTTTTACTAATTCATCTTTCTCATTTAACCTCATACAAATTACACCTGTTTTTCTTGGCTTTGAGAAGTATTCTAAAGGAGTTTTTTTAATTAAGCCGAGCTTAGTAACCATAACTAAGTATCCTTTTGAATAATCTTTAATAGGAATCATTGTTGTAACTTTTTCATTATTTTTTAAATTTAAGAGATTAACAATTGCTTTCCCTGCTGAATATCTTCCTGATTCTGGTATGTCAAATGCTCTTAACCAATATAATTTTCCTAGATTAGTGAAGCATAATATATAATCATGGGTAGAAGCTATGAATAAACTTTCAACAAAATCCTTTTCCTTGGTTTCTGTTCCAATAATTCCTTTTCCACCACGCTTTTGGGTTTTGTAAGTTATAATTGGGATTCTTTTAACATAACCAGAATTAGTTAGAGTAATTACAACGTCTTCTTTTGGTGTTAAATCCTGCTCTGTTAAAGTGACATGCTCTGCAATAATCTGGGTTTTTCTTGAATCAGAGAATTGCTGCTTTAATTCTATTAATTCAGATTTAATTATAGCATAGATTTCTGTTTCTGATGCTAAAATTTTTTCCAATTCTTTTATTTTTTGTATTAATTCTTCATATTCTTTATTAATTTTATCTGTTTCTAGGGAAGTTAGATATTGTAGCCTCATTTCTAGGATTGCTTGTGATTGTTTCTCTGTCAAGTTAAAATTATTTATCAAGGATTCTTTAGCTGTTGAAACATCCTTAGCTGCTTTAATTGTTTTTATTATGGAATCAATATTCTGCAATGCTATTTTTAATCCTTCAAGAATATGAGAGCGTGCTTTTGATTTTTCTAATTCAAATTTACTTCTATTAGTAATAATTTCTTTTCTATGTAAAATGAAATAATGCAACAATTCTTTTAGATTAAGCAATTTTGGCGAGCCATTTACCAAAGCAACCATTATAATTCCAAAAGTTGTCTTTAATTGCGAAAATTTGAACAACTGATTTAGGATAACCTGGGGATTTGCATTTTGCTTTAATTCAAGAACAATACGCATGCCTTTTCTGTCTGATTCATCACGCAAATCAGTAATGCCCTCTATTCTTTTATCACGGATTAGAGAAGCAATTTCTTCAATTAGTGTAGTTTTATTAAGCATATAAGGAATTTCTTTTATTATGATTGAGAATTTATTTTTCTTTTCTTCTATTTCTGTTTTAGCTTTAAGAGTTATTTTTCCATGGCCTGTTTTGTAGGCTTGTTTAATTCCTAAGTCTCCTGAAATAAATGCTCCTGTTGGAAAGTCTGGGCCTTTTATGAAGTTCATTAATTCATCAATTGTTATTTCTTTATTGTCTATTAAAGCAATTAATGCGTCTATAACTTCTGAGATATTATGGGGAGGAATATTGGTGGCCATACCAACTGCTATTCCTGAAGAGCCGTTAATTAGCAAATTAGGGATCTTAGAAGGCAGGACAATCGGCTCTTTTAGTGAGTTATCAAAATTAGGAATAAATAAAACTGTATCTTTTTCTATATCTTCTAGAATAATATCTGCTATTTTTGTTAGTTTTGCTTCTGTATATCTTTGAGCTGCAGGATTGTCACCATCAACACTTCCAAAATTACCTTGGCCGTCAACTAAAGGATAACGTAAAGAAAAATTCTGAGCCATTCTAACCAAGGAATCATAAACAGCCATATCACCATGGGGATGATATTTACCTAGAACTTCACCAACTATTCTTGCTGATTTTTTAAACTGCTTGTTATGCTGCAAGGAAAGTTCATTCATTGCATACAAAATTCTTCTGTGAACTGGCTTTAATCCATCACGAACATCTGGCAATGCTCTTGCTGTAATAACTGACATAGCATAATCTATGTAAGACTGCTTCATTTCTTCTTCAATTAATTTAGTTTGTATTTGTTCTGGCATTTTATATATCCAAATTTCTTACCTCTTTTGCATGCTTTTGAATAAATGCTCTTCTAGGTGGAACTTCATCACCCATTAGAATTGTGAATATTTTATCTGCTTCAACTGCATCCTCTATTGTGATTTGTTTTAGGATTCTATTTTCTGGATTCATTGTTGTTTCCCATAGCTCTTCTGGATTCATTTCACCAAGACCTTTGTAACGTTGAACAGTAACATCAGGATTTTCCTGCAAGAATTTTTGCAATTCAGCATCGTTATATAGATAAGTTTCTTTTTTGCCTTTCTTTGCCTTGTATAATGGCGGCAGTGCAAGATAAATATAACCTGCTTCTATCAATGGCTTCATGTAACGATAAAGTAAAGTCAATAATAAACAAGCTATATGATTTCCATCGATATCAGAATCTGTCATTAAGATTATTTTATGATAACGTGATTTATTAAGGTCAAATTCTTCTCCTATTCCTGTGCCAATTGCTGTTATAATAATTCTAATTTCTTCGCTTGTTAGAATCTTATTTAATCTTGATTTTTCAACATTTAGGATTTTACCTTTTAATGGAAGTATTGCTTGGAACTCTCTACTTCTACCTTGTTTTGCTGAATTATGAACAAAAATACCTGAGGCTAAAGCAAAATTATGTGTATTTGGCACCTCAATATCATAAACATCTATGTTTTTATCTAAAAAATTAATTTGTTTAATTTTGTGATTATAATATTTAAGATGCTCTTCTAATTTTTTGGAATCATCATTAAAAAATCTTTTACAAAATGTATTTAAAGTAAGTATATTTTTGTTATTTAATTTTTTTCTAACCTCTTCGAAATTTTTTAAGTTCCCATATTCATCAAAAACTTCTTTAAGCAACCTTATTGTATGTTCATAATAAATTTTATTATAAGCTTTATATCTTCTAATTCTAAATTCCTTCGTCCATTGTTCTTTTGTTTTATTACTTCTCCATCTAATCAAAAATTCATCTTGCCATTGTTCTCTTGCCTTTTTGGAAAGCTCATTTTTCTTTTTAGGATTTAAGTTGAAATAATCCTTAACCCTTTTAGCTTGTTTTTTCCTATTTTCTTCCTTAGACCAATAATCTTTCTGAGCTTGATTAAGTATTTCTAAATTCTTTTCTTGATATTCTGGATTTGAGTTGTAAAAATCCTTAAATTTTCTTTTCATATAATTTTTATATTCTAGATTTTTCCATAATTCTTTTGAATTTTTAGATAAAATCTTTCTTGTTTGAGGTTCCATCATCCTTTTACTCATTTTTTCTCTAAATTCTTTTGTTTTTCTTAATTCTCTCAATTTATCTTTAACGTCTTTTCTATGAAGTGTTTTGTTGGCATATTGTCTATGATATTCCATATGTATTTCATTATCCATTCTTATTATATTATTTGGATTATTATTTAATTTATTAAAATCAATATGATGTTTATCTGCTCCAAAAGATTCGCTATAAATTTTATTTTTTAAATTATATTGATCGGCTAATAAATGTGTAAATATCCATTTTTTTGTAATTGGATTAAATACCATTTCATAACCATCAATTGTTACTCCTTCTTTTCCTTTTTTTGAAAGTTGTTTGTATAATGGCATTAAAGAGATATTTGTAGTTAGATTTTTAGCTTGAATATAAGAGCCATCTTTTAACATAAAATTATGATCTGGGGTACAAAGAATTTCTTCATTATTGTCCAAAATAATTTTTATAACTTCTACATCTCTTTTAGTAATCCTTGGATTTTTTATTATTTCTATTCCCATTGAACCATCTTCTTTAATTGTATAACAATAGTTTATTTTTCCTAACTTGTCTTCTTCTATCAATTCTATAAAACTTAAATTTCTTCCATCAGCCAAGGCTATTTTAGTATCACCTGAAAAACATCCTCCTGCTGAATCTCCTTCTACCAAATAAATTTCTGCTTTTTTTGGATCTTTTTCCTGGCAATCAGCTAACTTACCTGGCAGTGAAGAACCTTCTAATAGACCTTTTCTTCTAACTAATTCTCTAGCTTTTTTAGCAGCCTCTCTTGCTCGTGCTGCATTAATTGATTTTTCTATTATTAGTTTGGCTATTTTTGGATTTTCTTCAAAATAAGTTGTTAATTTATCATAAACAATTGAATCCATTAAGCCTTTAATTTCTGAATTTCCAAGTTTTGTTTTTGTCTGTCCCTCGAATTGAGGCTCTGCAATTTTAATTGAAATAACTGCTGTTAATCCCTCTTTAACATCCTCTCCTGTTAAATGGGCGTCAATTTTATTTTTTTTAATATAGTCATTAAATGAACGAGTTAGAGCTGTATAAAATCCAGATAAATGAGTTCCACCCTCAATTGTGTTAATTGTGTTTACAAATGAAAATATTCTTTCTGTAAATTCTTGAGAGTATTGTAAGGCTATTTCTATAAATGTTAAATTTTTTTGTGATTCAAAGTATACAACTGAATGTAATGGAACTTTATTAATATCAGAGACAAGGCTTTTAATGCCTCCATCAAATTTGTAATTAACTTTTTTATCTGTTCTTTCATCTAAAAGAGAAATTTCCAAGCCTTTATTTAGATAAGCTAATTCTTTTAATCTGCTTGATAAAATTTCAAAATCAAAGATTGTTGTTGTGAATATATTTGAATTTGGCAGAAATGTAATTTTTGTCCCTGTACCTTGCGATTCTCCTATAATTTCCACGTCTTTAACAGGAACTCCCATCTCGTATCTTTGTTTATACAATTTGTTATCTCTCTTAACCTCGACTTCTAACCAGAGTGATAATGCATTTGTAACTGAAATTCCTACTCCATGTAAACCTCCTGAAACCTGATAGGTTTTTTTGTCAAATTTTCCACCTGCATGTAGTTTTGTCATTACTAACTCGAGGGCTGATTTTTTATATGTTGGATGAATATCTACTGGAATTCCTCTTCCATCGTCTTCTACTGTAACAGAATTATCTTTATGAATAATAACAGATATTTTTTTACAAAAATTTGATAGTGCTTCATCTATGCAATTATCTACAGCCTCAAATACAAGGTGATGCAAGCCACGAATACCAATATCTCCTATGTACATGCTCGGTCTCACCCTCACTGCTTCTAGGCCTTCTAGCACTTGAATTGAATCAGCTTGGTAACTATCTTTTGTCAATTTTTAGCCCCCCTTAAATTAAGATAATAAAAAAATTTGTTTGGAAATTTAAAAAGGTTTCTAAGGCTGAAATGCCCAAATTTGGGCACTACAAGGCTTATAAAGGCAAAAAATCTGAAAAAATGGAATAAAAAAAGAAAAGTATATAAAGGAGAAAATCAAAAATTAAGGAGATGAAGATTCTACTTGACACTAGCTTTTTGATAAGTGCAATTAGGTATAAAATTGACTTTTTGAATGAGTTAAAGGGGCATGAATTAGTAATTTTAGAGCCAGTTAAACAAGAGTTAGAAAAACTTATAAAGGGTAAAAAGAAGGGAAATTTAGAAGCAAAAATTGCTCTAGAATTGATTAAAATTAATAAAATAAAAATAAAAAAAACAGATATTAAAGAGGCTGATGATGCTTTAGTAAATGAAAATGAAATTGTAGCGACTCAAGATAAAGAGCTTAAAAAAAGATTAAAAAAGGTAATAACAATAAGACAAAAAAAATTTTTAATAGGAATATAAAATGTTTTATGAGCTAAAGGTTAAAGATCATATAAGGGTACCGCCAGAGCTATTTAAGGAAGAGGATATTAAGGGGATTATATTAAAGAGTTTAAATGAAAAGTATGATAGCTTTATATCTAAAAGTTTGGGAATTGTTATAGGGGTGTCAAATGTTTTGGATGTTGGTGAGGGAATAATTATTCCTGGTGACGGCGCTGCTTATTATGACACTGAATTTAATCTAATTGTTTTTAAGCCTGAGATACAAGAGATTGTTTTGGGAAGCATTAGTGATATTACTGATTTTGGTGTTTTCTTTAATATAGGGCCTATTGATGGTATGATTCATATTAGCCAGACAATGGATGATTTTGTTACTTTTTCAAAAACAGGTGTTTTAGTTGGGAAGGAGAGTAAAAAGGTTTTAAAGCAGAATGATAAATGCAGAGCAAGAGTGATAGCTGTCAGCTTTAAAGAGATTAATAATCCTAAGATTGGATTGACTATGAGACAACCTGCTTTAGGTGCATTACAATGGCTTATTGACGAGAAGAAGAAAGTAAAAGGTGAGGAAAAGAAAATAAAGATAGAGAAGAAGGAGAAGAAGAAATGAAAAAAAAAGTTTGTAAGAAATGCAAATTATTTGTAAAAGAAAGCGTATGCCCTATTTGCAACAGCAGTGATTTTAGTGAGAACTGGAATGGCAGAATCTTTATATTAAATGCTGAAAAATCTGAGATAGCTAAAAGAGTTGGGATAAAAAATAATGGGGAGTATGCTGTCAAGGTAAGATGAAAAGATTAAAAGAAGAAAATGTTGATTTATTACAAAGGAGAAGAATAACTTATATTTTAGAGCATGAAAAGAAGCCAACACCATCTAATCAAGAGATAATAAAGGATGTTGCTAAGGATTTGAATGTTAGTGAAGAATTAATAAAGATAAGGCACATATATTCTCATTTCGGTGTTGAAAAAGCCAAGATAATCGCACATGTTTACGAGAATAAAGAGGCTTTAAAAAAGTTTGAAGAAATAAAAAAGAAAAAGAAGGTAGAAAAGAAGGAAGAAACTTCAAAAGCGGAAAAGAATGAGGTAAAAGAAAGTGGCAAAGAGGAAAGTAAAAAATAGGAAACCAAGCCAAACTTGGAAGAAGTATAAAATTGATAATGATAAAATAGTTAGAGCTAAATGCTGCCCTAGATGCGGACAGGGATATTTCTTAGCTGACCATAAAGACAGATGGTATTGTGGTCATTGCCACTATTCTGAGTATAAAAAATAAGAATTAAATTTCTATAGTTTTCAGAAATGTTTTTATATTAGATAGATTATAAGATGAAATATGAATGAAAGTTATATCTATGTTTTATTTGGAATAGTACTTGGATTGTGTGCTTTTTTAGTAATAATAAATCCAAACATATCTATTACAGGTAATGTAGTTAAAGAAAATATATATTCTAATCCATCTGAAAGAATAGACTTACCAGAAGGACAAATCTGCTGTCAATATTATAAAAATAAAGAAATTTTTTATAATTTAAAACCTTCTTACATAATAGTAAAAAGTATAGAAGAATGTTTTAATAAATATGAAGGAATTAAACATTCAGCTAATGCATGTTTTGAATAATAAATGAAATTTAGTTTAGAAGAAGCAAAAAAGATTGGTGAAAAATTAGGCATTAAATGGGATAAGTTTAATGTTGAGCAGTTCAGGATGGGTATGGATGTTGAGGTGGAGCATGGCAAGATAAGTCCAAAAACAAATATCACTAATGATGACCCATTAATGACTGGCAAGATAGCTTTGGCACATTTAAACGAGTTTTCTGATTATTATACAAGGCTCGAAAGGCTAGAGAAAGAAGCTGACAAATTCTGGAAGAAATAATAATAGTTATTTTATAGAATATAAATCTTTAAGAACTAAAATAGTTTTCTAAGTTTATGTCGATATCTGGTTTGAGAAAGGTTATTAAAGAAAATGAATTATATAATAATTTTATTTTTCCTTTTGGAAATTCAATTATATTTACAAATAAACAGATTTTAGTCAGAGATGATCCTAATTTAATAGAGTATTTTGGGAATTTTCTTTTAAGTAAATTAATTAAAGATGGTTCTGCTTGTAATTTAGGGGTTGAGGGCAGTAAAATTAAATTTTTGGGTGAAAAGCAACCTCCTGATCGAGAGTCAGTTAAAAGCTATTTAGAAGCAGATATAACTAACATAATCTTATTAGACCCCACTAAAAAATTAAGAGTCCAAAAAGGAGAAATAGAAACTTATGAATTACCTAAAGATGGTGTAGTAACAAGTGTTGTAAATAGACTTTATTTTGATTATTTAACTAGTGTTGGATATGATCAAGTTGGTGTAACTTCAGTAGAAAAATACCATCCTATTTATTGTATACAAAAGGATATAATTAGAAGTGTTTGTATGTCAATTGGACCTTAGAAATCTTTTTTTTTAACTATAATATTAATTATAAACCCAGAATCCAGCACGAAGCCGAATCCTGGGAAAAAGAGGTGATAAAGTAAAGATATAGAACTTATATTTAAAGCTTTCGGTATGTTTCTACTTTAATGTAGTTACAATTCAAGTGGTAGCTTTTATATATATAAAAATTTGCTTTATTGTATGCAAGACAGGATTTTTCATATGCTGATGCAGGAAAACGAGATAACCTGGCAGAGCATTATTTATGATTTAGTAAGGACAGAGGAGATGAACCCTTGGGATATTGATATAAGTATTTTATCAAGTAAGTATTTAGAGATTATAAGAAATTTGAAGAAAATGAATTTTGCTATTTCTGGCAAGGTGATATTAGCAAGTGCTATTCTGCTAAAATTAAAAAGCAAGAAATTGATTGAAGAGGATTTGGCTAGATTTAATGAGATAATCAATCCTAGCAATGAGGATATTAATTTATTAGAAGATGATGAGGAGTTTTATGAGGAAAATAGGCTATTGTTAATTCCAAAAACACCACAGCCCAGAAGAAGGAGGATTAGTGTTGAGGATTTAGTTAGTGCTTTAGAAAGGGCTTTAAATGTCAATACCAGAAGAAGCATAAGGGATTTTATGGATTATTCACCTGCAAAAACTGTAGAAATTCCAAAAAAGAAAATAGATATAAACCAGTTAATCAAAGATATATACGGCAGATTGGTTAATTTTTTTAGTATTGGGAATAAAAGATTAACATTTAAGGAATTTGTTAATAGTGATAGGAAGGAAGATATAATAATGACATTTTTGCCGTTATTACATTTGGACAATGAAAGAAGGATTAATTTAGAGCAAGAAAAGCCGTTTGGCGAGATTGAAATTCATATGAGGTGATAAAGTATGAAAAAAATAATTTTAATATTAAGTATATTTTTATTATTTAGCTCATTAGTTGTTGGTCAAGAATGTGTTCCACAAGGAGATGTTAATAGAGACAATCAATTAAATTCTAATGATAGAGAATTATTAAAAAAAATTTTAATTGGTGAAGAAAAAGAGGTTCCTTGTGCAGATGTTGATAAAGACGGAGATATAGATAAGGAAGATTATGAATTACAATATAACTTAATCACATCAGCTCCCGAATATGAAGGAGAAGTGGCAATTACTTTTACAGAAGGCATGATAAAAGATTATCAAGGTAGCTCAATAAAATTAGAGAATATTTCTTACGATAAATTTACGGGTTATTCAATGATTATCATTTCTGTGAATGGTAAACAAATTCCAATTAGAGTAAGTAATGAATTATATAATAGTATTTATCCAGAAATAATGCCAACTATATATGAACAAGGTCTGAAAATTTTAGTTGTTAAGTTTAATGAAGAAGAAGTTCTATTAAGCATAAGTAAAGGAGAAGAACAAGTAATAACAAGAGAAATAGATTTTGAATCTCATCTTCCAGCAGTTTTACAAGGGAATATCAAAGAAATCGAACAAAATGATGAAGCAGATATAAGATTTTATGTTGATATAGAAAATCTGAAATTAATTATTATTGATAAAAACACTAATGAGAAACAAGAGTCTATTCTTCAGAAAGAGACCATAAACACTAAATATTTTCCGGGGCCAAGGGGTGGTCTTTCTGATAATTATGAGATTATTCTAAAAGGAAATTTTTCATACAAAAATAAGGTTTATGAAGTTTATGTGTTTACATCTTCTTTAACAATAATAAATGCTTTGGGAAAGCCCAGCATAACTTTATATTCTTATGGATGTGATATTAGTGATACGTTACAATACCCAGAGGAAGAAGGAGTAATTAGTGGACGATATGCTATATGGCATATGAAAAATGAATACAATATTAAAATTAATTCAGTTGATGAAAAAGGGGCGTCTTTTATAGTTAATGATGAAATTACTCCTATTTTAAACAATGAAAAAAATTATTATCAATTAACAGGTCCTTATGCTACTGAAAATAGTTTTATATATTTAACCAAAATTACTAAAAAGAATAGTGTGTTTTATGCTCGATTTTGTTTAACAGAAAATGATGAACTTAATTTAATTCCAATAATTAATCAACCAGAAAATATTATAACAAAAGAAAAAATTATGACTTCTGATTGTATTGGTTGTTTAACTCTAGATGGTTGTGTTCCTGTAGGTACAGAAATAGGATATAATTATTGTGATGAATCAAATAAGATGCAACTTAAAAAATATGAAAATACCTTTTGTGATAATAATTTTGAATGTTATACAAATTTCTGCGTGAATAATAGATGCACATATTTAAACATGTGGAATAAATTTTTATTATGGTTTAAAAAAATATTTGGTTGAGGTGATAAAATGGTAGATTATATTGAGGCAATAAAAAAACCTTTTACAGATTTAAAAAAGTCTGGACTGGCTGTTTTGTTTGGACTTTTTGGTATGATAATTTTTATACCTTATCTTTTTAATTTTGGGTATTTTTTAGAATGTGCAAAAAATAGCAGTAAAAAAGAATTGCCTGAATGGGAAAATTATTGGGAGAAATTTGTCAGAGGATTTTTCCTTTTCTTGATTTTTTTTATATATGCAATACCCTTGCTAATATTACTTGTTTTTTTACTAATTAAATTTACAACAGGCTTAATTGGAAGTGGAGAGAGATATGTAGAAACTATAGCAACAGGGAATCCAGTGCTGATTTTAAATTTTATGACTAAACTATTTTCAGATCTTGATGTAAGGTATCTTGTTATAATTGGTATCTTATTAGGGGTTTTGATACTTTACTTAATTCCAATGGCTATGCTATTTTATATAACAAATTGGCAGTTTAAGGATGCTTTTGAGCTTAAGTCAATTT
>Ga0209541_10011237_pt1 | contig 14054 bp, 9 predicted proteins | sample RifCSPlowO2_01_FD_184027 | JGI IMG/M metagenome (GOLD analysis project Ga0209541, IMG submission 184027) | Groundwater microbial communities from Rifle, Colorado - Rifle CSP2_plank lowO2_0.1 (SPAdes) (version 2) | ecosystem: Environmental > Aquatic > Deep subsurface > Groundwater | place: Rifle... | reverse complement strand
ATACCTCCCTTGCTATTCATCATGACTAACGGGCTATGGGCTTTTTTAGCAATAGCATCTTTTACAATAGTATCTCCTTTAAAGACTAAAATAGGCAGAATTTCAACTTTCTTAGAAGAAAAAGAGGTTGCTACAATATCTTTCTTCGGGATACTTACTTATGTATTCATAGCACTTATTTTAGATATAATCACAGGCTATACTAACCTAATAGAAACAAAAATTCCTCTCTTGTTGGCCCTTTACGCTTTAATCCCAATACCAAACTTGCCTGGAGCGAGATTATTCTTTGGAAGAAGAATAACTTATTTCTTCTTATTAAGCTTAACCATTTCCTTATTCATACTGCTTCCAATCATAGCTATGCCGGATTCATTAATAATTTCCACCATATTTTCTTTAATTATCATAGGATTATATTTCTATGCGATTGAATCAGGAATAAAACAGCCATTTTCAGTAGAAGAAACATCAGTTAATATGGGGTGGAAGCTACTCTTCATCATAGTAACCATAGCAATAATATTCTTACTACTAACCTTTTCACAAGTAAAGATGATTACAATCTTAGCATTATCAATAATAATTGCAACGCTTATCATACTGCTACATTATTATTTAATCCAAACTAAAAAGTAAACTAAAGATTCCCTTCTGAGCTAACCATATTATAAAAAACCAACTAAAAAAACTAAAACTAATTCCTAGAATAAATAGAGCTATATAAAACCCGCTAAATAAATCTAAAAAGCTTGAAAAATCTGGTAAGAAAAATAAACCTTTAATTAACAAATAAAAGGCAAATGTAATAGCAAAAACTTCTCCTATCCCAGATATCAAAAACAATAAAGAGGTTGCTGCTACCAAATCCAGTAATCCAAATAGTTTTAATACCATTAATCAATAAAAAATAATTAAATTTATAAGCCTTCCTAAAAATTTAAAATTGGGGATTTAACAGTGCTATAAAAAGAAAGATATTTAAAGATTAAGTGTTTATTTATTAATATGGATATTTCTGAAAATAAAAAATGCCCTAAATGTAGCTCTAGTGATACTTCTATAATTAATTTTGGAGAAATGCTCTTAATAAGGTGTAACGACTGTGATTCAAACTTTAGTATGTAATTCTACATTTCTTTTGGAGAATCAATAAATAACAATCTTAGGCCATCTTTAATAATATAAGAAGTTGCTACAACCAAACTCAATCTTGTATCTTTTAATTTATCTTCAGATTTTATTATAGAATATTTTTTATAATTATCATTAAATTTTTTAACCAAATTTAATAAATAATTTGAAATTATAGAAGGTCTGTGATTCTCTGCAGCCTCACTTACTATATGCGGATAATCGCTCAACAATTTCACCAACTCAAGTTCATCTTCATTTAATAGCCGCCCATAGAATTTATAACTCCTTTTCTTTATCTTTTGTAGGATAGAATTTATTCTTGCATGAGCATATTGAACATAGGGTCCTGTATCTCCCTCAAAAGACAAACTCTCATATGGATTAAAATTTATATCTTTGTTTGGATCAAATTTTAATATAAAAAAGATTAGTGCTCCAAAACCAATTTGTTTTGCTCTATTTTCTTTTTCTTTCTCACTTAAATAAGGGTATCTTTTAATTAATTCTTGTTTAGATAAAGTAAGCATCTTGCCTAAAATATTATCTGCATCAACAATTTTGCCTTCTCTAGACTTCATCCTTCCTTCGGGCAAATAAACCATTCCATAACTCAAGTGGTAGTTTTTTTTAGTATTATTTGCTTTAAGGAGGGCTAATAATCTAAATAATACCTTAAAATGATAATCTTGTTCAGACCCGACAACATAAACTGACTTGTCTAATTTATAATCCTTAAACTTCTGCTCAGCCAAATACAAATCTTGCGTGATATATAAAGAAGTTCCATCCTTCCTTAAAAGAACTTTCCTACCCAACTCAGGCCCTAAATCAACAGATATGCTCCCGTCATCCCCTTTTTCAAACAAACCTTTTTTATAACCATCTAAAATTATCTTTTTTCCTTTCCAATAAAAATCATGTTCATTATAAGTTTTATCAAAGCTTATACCTAATTGATTATATGTTTGATTAAAACCATCTAAAGCCCACCTCGTCATCTTAGACCAAAGTGCTTTAGTTTCCTTATGGCCATGTTCCCACGCCTTCAGTAATTGTTTGGCCTCCTCTTCTAAAGAAGGTTCTTTTTTAATTTTCTGATTATATAAAACATAGAAATCTCCAACAAAATGATCTGGTTTTTTATCTGGTTTTTTGCCACAGCCATATTTTTTGTAGGCGACCATAGCTTGACATATGTGTATACCCCTATCATTATTTAGATTAGCGCGAATTACTTTATTTCCTCTTTTTTCTAAAATTCTGGAAAGACTTTCTCCAAGAAACATATTCCTTAGATGGCCCAAATGCAGTGGTTTATTTGTATTTGGAGATGGAAATTCTACCATTATCCTTTTTTTCTCTTTACCAGAACCAAACTTCTCCTTCTCTTTTAAGATTTTAGTTAATGTGAGATCTACCAGTAAAGATTTATTGATAAAAAAATTTAGATATGGTCCTACAGCTTCTACCTTACTAAAAGATTTATTTAATTTAATTTTGTTCTTTAACTCCTCTGCTATTTTGTGTGGTTCTTGCTTATACTTTTTCGCTAAGAAAAAACAAGGTAGAGAAAAATCGCCATAAGTTTTTTCTGTAGGGACTTCCAATAAATTAGAAATATCTTCTTTAATCCCTTTTTTAATTAAATTAACCAACTCTTTTTTAAAGTCCATAGCAAATTATATAGAAAAATTTGTTTTTTAATGTTTCTATTACTTCTTTAGCTCTTTCGACTTAAAAGTTAATTTCTTAAGGATATGCTCCTTACTTTTCCAATACAAGGCTTCTTTCCATACCTCTTCAATCCTATCAACAGGAATTATTTCTATTTTATTTTTATCTCCTTCCTTTAAGATTACATCTTTTTTATTGGACTTTGGGATTATAACTCTTTTTATACCAGCTTCTATAGCCGCTTCTATCTTAGAGCTTACTCCGCCTATTGCCAATACCTCTCCTCTTATACTTAAGCTACCAGTTATCGCTGTATCTTGCCTTATAGGAACTTTCTGTAAAGCAGACATAACAGCTGTTGCAACAGCTATTGAAGCTGAATCTCCTTCAACACCTTCATGAGTTTGTAAGAATTGAACATAAATATCATATTTCTCCTTAATATCCTCTCCAAAATAAGTCATAATAATGGCGGATACATTCTTTACAGCTTCTTTAGCAATCTCTCCCAATCTTCCAGTAGCAATAATTTCTGCTTTATCTCCACCAGGAGTAACAGCAGCTTCTATTGGTAAAACAATCCCAGAATAGGATGCTGCATCTCCTATAACAGCTAAGCCATTAACTCTCCCTACCTGCTTACCTTCACTTAATATAACTGCATATTCTTTTTTACTCTCTATATATTTATCAGCGATTTGTTGTTCTAAGGTTCTTGCAAAGAATCTTGCTCTAATAACATGCGCTCTATTAACTAACTTCGAACCATCTTCTAGAGCTAAATCACCTGCAGCTCTTATTAACCCACCAAGTCCTCTTAATCTAACCGTTAGCTTACCGCTTCTACCAGCCCTTCTCCTAGCTTCTTCAATTATTTCATCAACAGCTTCTTTACTAAAATGAGGAATTTTCCCATCTTTAACTACTTCTTGGGCAACAAATTTAAAAAGATTATTTCTATTTTCTAAATTATCATCCATAACATCATTCATATATACCTCATAGCCATAACCTCTTATCCTAGACCTTAAGGCCGGATGCATTTGTCTTAAGGTATCCATATTTCCTGCTGCAACTAAGATAAAATCTGTGGGTGCTGGCTCTGTTCTAACCATAGACCCTGAACTTCTTTCACTTTGCCCAGTTATAGGATACTTCCTTTCTTGTAAAGCTGCCAATAATTCCTGTTGGCTCCTTGGAGATAAGGTTGCTATTTCGTCTACAAACAAAACACCTCCATTGGCCCTATGAATCATCCCAGGAATTATCCTTTGATAAGCAGGTGTACCTAATCCTCCTGACTGTAAAGGATCATGAAGTACATCACCAAGCAAGGCGCCCGCATTAGCTCCAGTGGCATCTATAAAGGGTGTTTTTTTAGTCTCAGAATTGTCAACCAATAGCTTTGGAATCTGTTGTTCAAGGGGTTTAAATCTTTTATTTAAATTTACAAAAATTACAAATGCTGCTAAAAAAACCATGCTTCCTATTAAAGACGCTGCCGCTAATATTGCACCAGTAGTTGGATCATAAACCTCAGAATAATATCTTAAGACTAACCAAGGAGAAACTACAGCAAGAAGTAAAAGTGCAAAAAACAAAAGGCTTTGGGTTTTAGGTGATCCCATATACTGCAATTTTAATTTCTGGATAAAATTCTTTCCTTCACCCCTCGGCAAAGTTTTTATTAAAGGAAGATTATCATCTTGCGGGTTTAATATTGAGAGAATATCTACCAACTTCTCGTGGGGTAACAGCGCAGATAAGGCTTGTCCAATTAGGCTTTTACCTGTACCAGGTTCACCTATAAGAAGTATGTGTCTTCTTTGTTTAGCTACCTTTTTAATAAGATTTACAGATTCCTCTTGACCAAGTACCTGATCAACTAACCTTTTAGGAATTTTTATCTCCGCTGTAGACTTAAAATTAAGAGGTTTAACCATCTTATAAGAATAAATAAATCATAAAGAATATATAAAGGTTTTCTATCCCATATCTTCTTCAGCAATAACAACAAAATCCCCCACAGCAACTACAGCGCTAAAAGGAATCAAATGTTTACCCTCCTCATCTTTTGCTAAGTCCAACCCTTCAATATAACCCGTTGGCTTAGAAACAACAAGGTGTAGCAGTTCTCCTGACCTAGTTTCAAAGAGTATATTTCCAACCTCTCCAAACCTCTTTCCAGTTTTACTTACAACCGTCTTTCCTATAAGCGTTTTTGAATATTTCTTCTCTGCATCTTCTACCATACCACATTCTCCCCCTTTGAGTGAATATAAATCTACAAGCACTACTTATTTATATATCTTTCCTTAAATCAATAATTATAAAAATTTCCATTGGAACTCCCCCCAGGGCTTCCTCTGGAAGAATTAAATATAAAAAAACTTCGTATCGAATAAAATCCTTAAGTAGGAGATAAAGCGACTGTTAACCCTTCCCAACGATTTCTATTTAATTTAACATCTTTTTAATAAGAAATTTAAAATGATATCATAAGGCTTATAAATTCAATCTTTAACTATTATATAATAATAAATATATTTATATATAAATTTATATATTATACAAAATATAAATCAAAAAAACAAAAAATTCTCCAAAGGAAGCAAAGGCACTCTTAAGCAGTAATAATAAAACTTTCGAATAAAAAATACAAAAATTAGTTCCATTAGAAATGTAGGTGGGTGTGTATATAGGTTCTAATCAAAAAGTATTTAAACAAAATATTAGTTAAGAATAATGTAAAAAATGAAGAAGGGGGGATTAACTAGTTTTTTTGAGAACTTTTTGAAGAAAGAATCTATTTTTAAAGATAAAGCGTCCTTACAATATAATTTCTTTCCAGATACAATCTTGCATAGAGGTGAAGAAATAGAACAAATAGCAGGAGTACTAGCCCCAACCTTAAGATCAGAAAAACCTTCTAATCTCTTTTTGTATGGAAAAACAGGCACAGGAAAAACCTTGGTGGTAAAGCACGTAACCGCACAGTTATCAAAGCTCGCAAAAGAAAAAAATCTACCTATAACCGTAGTTTATCTAAATTGCAAACTAAAAAGGGTAGCAGATACAGAATATAGATTGGTTGCGCAAATTGCAAGAGAACTTGGTCAGGATGTTCCAGCAACAGGTTTGCCTACAGACGAAGTCTATAAAATACTCATAGAATCCTTAAACAGCAAAAAACAAATTTTAGTGCTCGTTTTAGATGAAATAGACCAACTAGTAAAAAAAATTGGAGATGAGATATTATATAATCTAACGAGATTATCCTCAGAATTTAAAAATGTTGAAGTAGCTATTATCGGAATATCCAACAATTTAATTTTTGTTGATAATTTAGACCCAAGAGTTAAATCTTCTTTATCAGAAGAAGAGTTTTTATTTAACCCATATAACGCTTTGCAACTACAAGACATCTTAAGACAAAGGGCAAAATTAGCCTTTAAGAAAGACACCTTAGAAGAGGGGGTTATCGAAAAATGTGCAGCCTATGCCGCAAGAGACCACGGCGATGCTAGAAGGGCTTTAGAACTTTTAAGGGTTGCGGCAGAATTAGCAGAAAGGAAGAACAACCCAAAAATAGCAATAACCCACCTAGATTTAGCAGAAGAAAAAATAGAAAGAGATAGGGTTGTAGACATTTTAAGAACACAACCAAAACAATTTCAACTAACCTTATATTCCATAATTTTATCCTCTTATAAAAATGAGAATAATATCTTTACGGGAGAAATTTATGAAGTTTATAAAGAAAACTGTTCAAAAATAGGTTTAAAACCTCTAACACAAAGAAGGATTTCAGATATCATAGCAGAATTAGATATGTTGGGTGTAATAACCACAAAGATCGTTTCTAAAGGGAGGTATGGAAGAACAAGAGAAATTGGTTTAGCAATCCCATCTTCAACAAAACCAGAGGTCCAGGCGATTTTAAGAGAGGGTTTAAATTTATGAGCAACTCAAAAAAAATTGGAGCCTTCCTAGAGAATGGATTTTTAGTAAGCCCAGATGCTTTAATCGTAATAGAAGAAGATTCCAAAGACAGCGTTGTTTTATATAAAAAATTAAATGAAAAAAAATCACAAGAAAAGTTAGTCGTAGTGAATAAAGATATATTGTCTTTAATCCACCAAAAAAAAGAGATTATAGATATAAACTGGAAGGAATTTGAAAGAGCTAAATCCTTAATTGAAAAAGGGAAAGATAGGGGAGGGTACGACACTTTCTTAGACCTGCTTAATTATGAAGAAAAAAAGGAAAAACTAAATAAAATTTTATTAGAAGTCCAAAAACCAGAAAAAAATATAAAAATAGAACCAACATCATCTATAGAACCTAGCGTAATTGTCCTACAGTCCTATAATAAAAAACCTAAAAAAAGAGAGGTGGGAGATTTTGTAAAACATTTTAAGGTTAGATATGATAAAATAAAAAATATCTTAACAAACCACCAAGCCCTACAAAATATAATCTCTATAGGAAAACTTAAATTAAAAAAAGAAAGGGAACCGGTCACTTTAATTGGTTTAGTGCGTGATAAGCGGATAAACAAAAATGGAAATACTTTCTTAACTTTAGAAGATCCTACAGGCGAAATTAAAGTTTTAATATCAAAAAATAACAGATCTTTAGGTGAAATAGCAAAGGAGATAGTCTTAGACGAAGTCCTAGCGATATCCGGCACTCTTGGTAAAGATATTGTTTTTGCTAATAAAATAATCTTTCCAGGTTTACCGTTAAATAAAGAACTTAAAAAATCACCAAACGAGGTTTATGCGGCCTTTATATCAGATATTCACGTGGGATCAAGATCCTTTCTTGCAAAACCCTTTTTGAATTTTATAAACTGGCTTAATGGAAACACGTCTAATGAAAAATTAAAAAAAATTGGAGAGGGGGTAAAATACCTTTTTATAGCTGGGGATTTGGTAGCCGGAGTTGGTGTTTATCCAGGTCAAGAAACAGATTTGATAATCCCAGATATTAAAAAGCAATATGAAGAATTAGCAGAATATCTTTTAAAAATCCCTAAGAATATAAATGTAATCATAGCCCCTGGCAATCACGATGCAACGAGATTATCAGAACCACAACCCCCTTTAGACAAGAATTTCGCAAAACCAATTTGGGATCTGCCTAATGCAATCTTAGTAAGCAGCCCCTCTTTGATAAATATCCATTCTTCAGAAACATTTCCTGGATTTGATGTGCTTTTGTATCATGGAAGTAGCTACCATTATTACAAAACTGAAGTAGAAAGCTTAAGATTGAGGAAAGCCCATGAAAATCCAACCTTAGTCACAGAATTCCTGCTACAAAAAAGACATATAGCTCCAACACACGAATCAACCGTTTATATTCCAGATGATGAAGAAGACCCCTTGATAATAGAAAAAGTCCCAGATGTTTTCGTCACAGGAGACCATCATAGGTCGGCAACATCTTTAATTAATAATATAAATTTAATCTCTTGCTCCTGTTTTCAAAAAAAGACAGATTACGAAGAAAAAAGAGGGTACGAACCAGACCCAGGTATGGTCCCCGTATTAAATCTAAAAACTAGGGAAGTTAAAATTCTAGATTTTAATCAAGATGAATGAAATAAAACTTTACTTCAAAGATATAGATGAAAAAATAGAAAAGGCATATGGGGTAGCAGGAGCAGCAAGACTACAAGGATATGACCCAACAGATAAAATAGAAATACCCCTTGCAAAAAATTTAGCGGAGCGTGTTCAAGGATTGATTTCCATAGTTGCGCCGCAAATAACAGAATCTAATTTTCTAGAAAGAATAAAAGTATTAGAGCAGCAATTTGGACTTCAAGATTGGAGGGTAGCATTTAAAATAGCTTTAGAATTTGCTCAAGAAAGGATATGTAAATTTGAAGACAAAATTAAGGCCATGGAAATAGGGCTAAGGGTAGGGTTAGCATACCTCACTGTGGGTGTAGTATCATCGCCTTTAGAGGGGTTTACTAGACTCCAACTTAAAAAAAGGCTCGATAATCAAAAAGAATATTTTTGTTTGAACTTCTCAGGCCCTATAAGGAGCGCAGGAACAACAGCCGTTTGCGTTTTTCTAGCCCTATCAGATTATATAAGGAAGAATATGGGCTATGCAGAATATGATCCTACAGAAGATGAAATTAATAGGATTAAAACAGAAGTTGCAGATTTTCATGAAAGGATTACAAATCTGCAATACCTTCCATCAGAGAAAGAACTTGAATTTATAGTAAAACATCTTCCATTGCAAATTGATGGAGAAGGCTCAGAAAAATTAGAAGTATCAAACTACAAAGATAGCCCAAGATTCGAAACCAATAAAATAAGTAATGGATCTTGTTTGGTCTTTGGAGAGGGCATAACTCAAAAGGGAGCCAAGTTCTGGGGAAAATTTGAGAAGTTAACAAAAGAGCTTGATATGGAACATTGGAAGTTTATGGCAGATTTTGTTAAATTGCAGAAAAAAATAAGGTCTAAAGGGCAAATAAAAGAAAAAGAAAATGAAAAGATCCTACCAGATTATAATTATATAAAAGATGTTGTAGCTGGAAGACCAGTTTTAGGTCACCCTTTAAGATGTGGAGCCTTTAGGTTAAGATATGGAAGAACAAGAATGTCAGGATTTTCAGAAGATGCAATACATCCTGCAACTATGAAGATTCTATCAAATTATCTCGCTATAGGAACTCAACTTAAAATAGAGCGTCCTGGAAAATCAACAGTGCTTGTAGCCTGTGACAGCTTAGAAGGACCGATCGTAAAACTAAAGAATGGATCTGTCATTAAAGTAGACACCAAAGAACAAGCAGAAGATTTGCTTCCGGAGGTTGAAGAAATAATCTACTTAGGAGACATATTAATTAATTATGGGGATTTTTTTAATAGAGCTCATATCTTACTTCCTCCTGGATACTGCGAAGAATGGTGGTTTCAGGAATTAAAAAAAGCAGAACCATCAAAATCAAATTTAATAACAAAATTAGGACTAAAAGAGAACTTGGTAGAAGCTATTTTCAAAGACCCTATTTTAACAAAAATCTCATTTGAAGATGCTTATGAGATATCAAAGAAATTAAAAATTCCTTTGCACCCAAGATACACTTTTTATTGGAGAGCAATCAACAAAGAGCAACTTCATGCATTAACAGATTGGTTAGACATAGCAACAGTAAAAAGAGAGGATAATGAAATTCAAAAAATAATCTTTACTTTAGAGCATGATACCAAAAAAATTATAGAAAAAGAAGACCCTAAAAGGGCTTTAGAATTAATTGGAATCCCCCATATAACCGCAAAAGACGAATATGTAGTAATAGAAAAGGATTACGCAAAGGCATTCGCCTCGTCTTTAGGTTTTTATTCAGAATTGCTAGATAAAGAAAAAATCAAAAAACTAAAGGAGTTGGATTATGAAGATCCTTTAGAATCAATAAACAAAGTATCAGAAATAGAAGTAAGAGATAAATCAGGTTATTTTATAGGTTCAAGAATGGGTCGTCCTGAAAAAGCAAAACAAAGAAAGTTGACAGGATCCCCTAATGTCTTATTTCCTGTTGGTGAAGAAGGTGGAAGATTAAGATGCTTTCAATCAGCTCTAGAAAAAGGGAAAATAAAAGCACAATTCTCAACCTATTTCTGTGAAGGCTGTAATAAAACAACGGTTTTCCCAAGATGCGAAGCCTGCGATAAAAAAACAAAGAAACAATACTACTGTTATCCCTGTAAAGAAGATAGTTTAACTGAGAAATGCCCTAAACATGGTAAAAATCAAACTTATAAAACGCTGGACTTGAATATAACCTCTGTCTTTAATGACTCGATGAAAAAATTAAAATTAAAACAATACCCTTCTTTAATAAAAGGAGTTAGAGGAACATCAAATAAAAATCACGCTTCAGAAAATCTTGCAAAGGGGATTCTAAGAGCATCATATAACCTCTATGTTAACAAAGATGGAACAACAAGATATGATATGACAGAACAACATACAACCCATTTTAAACCAAAAGAGATCAGAACTTCTATAGAAAAACTAAAGGAGTTGGGTTATATCCAAGATATACATGACCAACCTTTAAAAGATAAAGACCAAATCTTAGAGATAATGCCACAAGATGTTATACTTCCTTCTTGTCCAAACTCCTTGGAGGAAGGAGCAGACCAGGTTTTGTTTAGGGTAGCAAACTTTATAGACGATTGCCTAGCAAGGATTTATAATCAACCAGCTTTCTATAATCTAAAAACAAAGGAAGATCTAGTAGGACACTTGCTAGTCTGTCTATCCCCCCATACAGCAGCCGGAGTGACAGGAAGAATAATTGGATTTTCAAAAACCCAGGGTTTCATAACACACGCTTATACTCACTCGCTTATGAGAAGAGATTGTGATGGGGACGAAGCAGGGGTTATGTTATTAATGGACGCCCTGATTAATTTCTCTAGGGAGTTTCTCCCAGCACATAGAGGGGCAACGCAAGACGAACCTCTAGTTTTAACATCAAAGATAATCCCCTTTGAAGTGGATGATATGATATTCGATATGGACATTGTTAAAGAATATCCTCTAGAATTTTATGAAGCGTGTTTAGCTTTCAAGATGCCCTGGGATATTAAAATAAAACAAATTAAAGATATTCTAAATACGGACAATCCTTATCAAGGAACTTCATATACCCATGAAGTAGATGATATCAATAATGCAAATACTTGCTCATCTTATAAACTGATACCTACAATGCAAGAGAAAGTACAAGGGCAAATGGAATTAGCAGAAAAAATTAGAGCAGTAGACGAATCAGACGTAGCAAGATTAGTGATAGAAAGACATTTTATTAGAGATATAAAAGGTAATTTAAGAAAGTTTTCCATGCAGCAATTTAGATGCGTTAATTGCAATGAAAAATATAGAAGGCCTCCATTAAAAGGATGTTGTTTAAAGTGTAATGGAAGGCTAATCTTTACGATATCTGGAGGCTCAATTATAAAATATCTAGAACCTGCTTTAAGTTTAGCAGATAAATATGATATCCCCCATTATCTAAAGCAGTCCTTAGAGTTAACGAAGCAGAGAATAGAATCTGTCTTTGGAAAAGAAAGCGAAAAACAAGAAGGACTGGGCAGATGGTTTCAAAGCACAACTAATATAAATTAAATAAATAGTGTTATGCTATGGAGCTTTTTGGAAGAAAAGAAAAAATAAAGAATCAAGTTCTAAACCTTAAAACAAAAGAGAAACAAGAAGAGCCTAAAAATAGTATTATCAAGCCAATCGCTATTGGTATTGCAGTTTTAGCGATCATAGTTTTAATAGCATTTCTAACAGAAAGCACAATTATAACTATACTAACTGCTATAGTAGGGCAGATAGGCTTTATAGTTTATTTAGCAAAAATTCTAGAAAAGGCGCAAGAAATAAAACTAAGAAATCTAAAAGAAAAGGAAGCGGTAGAACAAAGAGCAAAAAATCTCCAGCAGCAACTGGAGAAAACAAAGGCTCAGGCAAAATATCCAGCAACCTCAAGGATATTAATACCAAAAATTACAAACTTCGAAGATATGAAAAAATACATAGAAAGGACTTTAGGATTAAGGTTTAAAAAAGAAGAGATAAGCGCAGCTTTAATATCTGCTGGTTGGCCGTCTAAACAAGTGGAGAGAGCTTTTTATGAAGTGCATCAAGCTAAAGCAGGAAAAACAATATAACTGGAAGGATTAAACAACCCATTAGATGATTTCTTCCACAGTTTACTAAAGGCGGTATTAAACCAACCATTGTACTAACAAGCAGGATAAGCAAGCCTAACCAAGAAGAAAATATAAAGACTAATAAAGTAATAAATAAAATTATAGAGAAACACAACACACTATATTTAATTTTAACAATCTGCTTAGAAAATATTCTAGATAAACTCAAAGCTAAAATAGCGCTAATACCCCCAACAAACAGGCTAACACCAATAAATAGGATAAAATTCTGCAATGTTAAAACTTCCAATAATTTGCTTACAACTACAATAGCACCATTTCTAGCTTTATTTAAAACAAAAAGACTAACAAAGCTTAAAACAAAGTTTACAGTATTAACCCCACCAACTAAGATTAAAAATCCTCTATCCCCAATTTTACCAGCAATTTGAGAAGCTATTATAGAAGCCTGGGCACTTCCTACTCCAGGCAGTAAAGAAACCAAACCGCCTGCAAAAACACTGCTTCCTATAGCTTTAAACAAAATATTATTATTTACTCTTAATCTTCTAAATCTCTGCTTAGGTAGCTTAATTTTATTAACTATACTCAAAACCAAACTACTTGTACCAAATAACCCGCTTAAAAGAGGAAGCAGAGGGTCTTTCATATTTAATCCAAAAACTCCTAAACCTAAAACACCTGAAATAAAGAATAAAGCAAGAGCCCACACTCGTTCTTTATCTCTAAAAATTAATAAGATTACAATAAAAATCAAAAAATAAGCCATATACCTTTGTAAAAAAGGAAAAATCTTTTCTATAAAAAGAACTACAGGATAAGTTAACAGCACCGCTAACCATAATCCGCCTAAGCTGCCAACAACTGTAAGCCTAACAGCACCATAACCATCTCCATTTAAAAGCATTCTATGCCCTGGAAGGACATTTAATACTTGATCGCTATCTGGAGCGCCTAAGAAAATTGTAGGGACAGCATCTAGAATAGTATGCGTAACGGCCATAGAAATAATGAAAACAGCTAAAACAACTGGTTCTGTAAATTCAAGAAAAAATCCTGACAATCCTAAAAGAATTATTGATACAAGATTAACATGAACGCCAGGTACCAAACCAGTAAAGCATCCAGCTATTATTCCACCAATTGCTGCTAACATAATCTCTGCTAACATTGTCTACCCTACTTTAATTTCGTCAGCCTCTATTTCTAGCTCGCCTTTATACATAGCAACTATCCCATAAACTTCCAAAGGCATACCGTCTTTTATTAATGTAGAGTTATCAAAAGCAATTACCTTAATGTCATAAAGGCCATCATTTAGGTTTATTATTGTAACATCCTTGCCCAAACCAACCCTCCCAACAGTTCCTTTAATTCTAACAACCTGATCTAAATAACTCTCATCAATGTCTTTTATTTCTAGTAACCTAACTTCTTTATTTTCTGCGATGTATAGGATAATCAAAATACCAATAACGCTTGTTAAAACCGCAATTAAAAGTAATCTTACCATACTAGACC
>Ga0209541_10011235_pt1 | contig 14055 bp, 13 predicted proteins | sample RifCSPlowO2_01_FD_184027 | JGI IMG/M metagenome (GOLD analysis project Ga0209541, IMG submission 184027) | Groundwater microbial communities from Rifle, Colorado - Rifle CSP2_plank lowO2_0.1 (SPAdes) (version 2) | ecosystem: Environmental > Aquatic > Deep subsurface > Groundwater | place... | reverse complement strand
TTAATAAAGGATTTTGTATAAAATACCCATATATCTGAGCCAACAAAGTTTTCCCCTTCGACAAGCTCAGGATAATGCAATGTTCTCTATTGGCCCTGCCCAAGGAGAATGGTCAGAATGAAATGACCAAGGAAGTATCAGGTTAATTAGATTATCGAGGGTTTTCCGAAAACATCTTTTTTGGAGGGGCCAAGGGGAGGGGAAAACTTTCACACAGAAAACAGCAGAAATGCCGGTTTTTTGTTGCTATGCAAAAGATGAGATACATCGGTAACGCTTCTGATGTATTTTTTTTGTATGGACAAATTAAGCAAAAATGACCTTTTAGTATTTAAAAAACTGGGCATAGAGCGATATATTGGGGGCATGAGCATACAATACGTTCTGCCCGAGATAGACCATGTATCAGACATCTCCAAACTGGCCCAACGGCGCCTTAAATGGATGGATCACTATGCCAAGGCCAGAATGCCGCCCAGACCTGCCGATACTTCGGCATCTCCCGGAAGACCTTCCACAAATGGCGGAAGCGATACGATCCGCGCAACCTCACAAGTCTTGAGGAAAAGAGCCGCCGTCCAAAGCGAACCCGTATCTGGCAAGTTACCAGGGAAGAAGAGCGGAGGATCCTGGCTCTTCGCGCCAGATACATCCGCTATGGCAAAATGAAATTAGCGATCATCTATCACACTATCTACGGCGAAGCCCTCTCGTCATGGAAGATACAGCGAGTCATTAAGAAACATGGCCTCTACTACCATCCCAAGAAGAACAGGGTGACTCAAGCCAAACGAGCCAGGTCCGGTCTCAAGAAGCGCATTACCGAACTCAAAAAAGAACCCCGCTCTGGATTCCTGATTGCTGTTGATACCATCTGTTTGAATGTATATGGCCAGAGAAGATATATTCTTACCGGCATTGATGTCCATGGCAAGATCGCTTTTGCCAGGATGTATCCCGGCCACGGCTCCGCCTATGCCGCAGATTTTCTGAAGAGGATTCACTATCTTCTTGATGGCAAGATCGAGAATATCCAGACCGACAATGGCTCGGAGTTTGCCAAGTATTTTGTTAAAGCTGCCACAGAACTCAAATTAACCCATTATCACTCGCGGACCAGAACTCCCAAAGACAATCCTGTTAATGAGAGATTTAACCGTACCCTGCAGGATGAATTCATCGCTCTTGGCCACCTGACCAATGACTGTGCTATATTTAACCGGGAGCTTACCGAATGGCTGATTGAATACAATTTCCACCGACCGCGTCAGACCTTGCAATACCTGACCCCCATTCAATTCGAAATTAATTACTCAAAAGTGTTACCGATGTACCCATCCAGTACAGGCCAATATTGTTGATTTGATATGTTTGTTTTAATTTGATAATCTAAATATATGATTAAGAATAATAATAAAAGAGTAACCCTAGAAGATTTAGCTAATATGGTGGCTATGGGTTTTGAGAATACAGCTACAAAAGACGATTTGAAAGAATTAAGGATGGAATTAAAAGGAGATATACACGCATTAGCAAAAAAAGTTGATAAGATAGATTATCAGATGGATGAAGTTTATGATATTCTCAAGCGTTTTGAAGAAAACGATATTTTAAATCTCCAAAAAAGAGTTCAAATTCTCGAAAAAGCGGTCAGGTCTTTGGCCACTAGTCAGGGCTCTAAATAAGTAAGCTCTAAAGGATTCTTAATAAAATACCCATAGATTTCGTGGAATAAAGTTTTCCAATGTTCTCTATTGGCCCTGCCCAAGGAGAATGGTCAGCATGAAATGACCAAGGAATTATGAAGTTAATTAGGTTATTAAGGGTTTTCCCAAAACAGCTTTTTCGGAGGGGCCAAGGGGAATGGAAAACTTTTACACGAAAAACAGCAGAAATGCTGATTTTTTGTTACTATTGCCTATCTCCTAATGATATGCTATTATATTGCCGGTTCGTTGACCAACAAGGAGATTCCATGTTCCAATCCATTGCTGTGTTTTTCATGTTAGTATTTCTTGTTGCTTGTGCACTAGCTTCTCAAAAGACTAAGAACCATGGTCATTATGTCGGCATTAGTCCGATCTTAGCGTCACGAGGCGCATCTTACGAGGAAAGCCAAGTAGCATTTTCAGTAGATCAAAATGGTATTGTCCTAGACACTACTGTTGTATCTGAAAACAAACCGTTGGAGTTTAAAGTTCATTTTACTCCTGAATGGATATTCAGCTTACAAGGTTGGGAAGTAGAAAAATGCCTATCCGTAAGGCAACACGAAACTTCTAAACTGGCTCAATTGATTTTTTGTTTTACGGAAGATTTTCCAGAAACGAAGAAGAAGACTGATCTGAATTTTGATGTTGAAATGATGTTGGGCGAAGGTATGCCCGCCTCACTTGGACTGTTTGTTCGTACTGGTAACCCAAACGTAGGAAGTCGTGTACGGGGACTGTACGACGCTTACTACAAACCAAAGGCAGAAGAGGCAAATCATAGCTGGTTGAGCCAAGTTGATATTGCCGAAGCCAGAAAGGTCATGAGATCTACATCTACAGATCAATATCGAAAAATCGAAGTCTTAAAGAATGCTACTCAAAATATGTGGACTGGCACAGATCAAGAGATTAAAGACCGGCTCGAGCTGGTGGCCCAAGGTCTCGAAGATCCTAGTCCAGAAGTTCAAAAACAAGCACTGGATACTTTTAGTGTCAGCGGCAGGGTTATTGGAGGAGTTGATTTAGTTGTAAATTTCTTCAGTAAGGCAAACCTAAGAGACGACGTTTCGGTAGCTGGATTAGAAGCAGCTACATACCTATTGTATGAAGCTCATAAATTCAACAGCGATGTCGCTCTCTTGCAAAAGGACTTCGGAACTACAGATCCAGAGATGATTCAGAAGAAATCCAATGGCTTAATTTCTCCGGATCAATACGATGTGCTGAATAAAGTTTGTCAGCAAGTACCCCAAACACGCTGGACAGTAGAGCACCAGATAGCTTTGACAAATGCAATAACACGGGCAGCGTCAGATCCTACCAAGGTATCTCCGGAAGCACTTAAAGTAGCAACTAGGGCATTGAAAGAATATTCTGTTGTAAGATAGCATCCCATTCGGGATGTTTTTATTTGGCTATAACCGTGTTAAATTAAACTTGCCAACACACCACCATTTTCATCATTATTGACTGAATGCGTAGGAATCCGGAATTAACAAGGGTTCACTGATAAAACTTTGATAGATATTTCTCAACAAAGTTTTCCAATGTTCTCTATTGGCCCTGCCAAATGGAAAATTTGACAAATCTAACTGATTTTTTATAATTCAAAATATGGTTAAGAATAAAGACGGCCACAATTCATCGGAGATTGGAACATTGCTGGAACATATTGACGGTAAGGTTACTTTAATTGCCGAACAATATACTGACCTGAATGACAAATATTCTAGATTAGACAAAAAGACGGACACCTTAATTAAGAGAGTAGATAATGTTGTGGATATGGTCGGAGCAATCAAGGAAGATGTGGAAGTATTGAAGGAAGATGTCTCTATTATAAAGATGGATATAGAAACTATTAAGCACGACCTGAAGAGTAAGATTGGCAGGGACGAGTTTTCTGTCTTAGAAAGACGAGTGGCTTTATTGGAAAACAGGAGATAAAAAAACTGCCAAAGAACCTGATAAAAATATCGGCTCGAATGTGTAGAACTATGATATAATATCAACAGGTTCTCAAACAATAAGGAGGTATCCGTTTTATTGCCGAAAAGACTCAGCTCCCAGCGAGCGTTTTCCTCAATCTCATGAGAAGCGAAGCTCAGCTCCCGTTAGAGGTGTTTTTAATTTATTTTTGTTTCGTTGGGCAATTTGGTATACTTGAGTAATGGATATTTATGAAGCCATTAAAGATTTTAATAAACAACTTAAATATAAGCCGGAAGTTATAAACGCCGATAAACTTGGTAAGTACGAAAGATTTATTTTTGTGGGCATGGGCGGGTCGGCTTTGGGGCCGGACCTGTTGAGAGTTTCAAATTCCGAACTGGATGTTTTAATTTATAGGGATTATGGCTTGCCTGATTTACCCGACAAAGTGCTCCAAGGTAGCTTAATAATTTTAAATTCTTATTCCGGGAATACAGAGGAAGTTTTAGATGCATTCAAACTGGCATTGAGTAAAGGTCTCTCCGTGGCGGCGGTATCCATCGGTGGCAAATTGCTTGAGCTTGCCCGTCAGAATTCAATTCCTTACATAGAGATGCCTGACTGGGGTCTTGAGCCACGTCTGGCCCTGGGGCTTAACTTGAAGGCCTTGCTGAAGATTTTAGGGCAAGGCGACGCCTTGACAATAGTTTCTAAGATTCAACTTCCAGAAGCCCGGCTTCTGGAAAAAGCAGGTAAAGAATTGGCGGAAAAATTGAGGGGATTCGTACCTATTGTTTACTCGTCTAGAAAGAATGGACCTCTTGCTTATGCTTGGAAGGTTAAAATCAATGAAACAGCTAAGAAACCTTCGTTTTCAAATGTTTTTCCTGAATTGAACCACAACGAAATGGCAGGTTTTCACGTGGGAGAAGTATCTAAGCTTCTTTCCCAGAATTTCCACTTTATTTTTTTGAAAGATTCGGCGGATAGTCAAAGAATTTCAAAAAGAATAGAAGTAACAGCCAAGTTGTTCCAAAAACAGAAATTAAATGTTGAAATTGTTGAATTGACCGGAGATAATGTTTTTGCTAAAATATTTTCTTCTCTGCAATTAGCTGACTGGGTTTCGTATTACATTGCCAAAGAATATGGCATCGACCCGGCGGACATATCCGCCATCGAGGAGTTCAAGAAAATGTTGTAACAGAGAAGACGGTTATTGAGAGGGGCACACCAATTTGCATTGAGGGGGGATGTTGGTTGGGTCGGGTTGGGGTGTTGCGTTTAGATTGAGGACCTTGTCTATTATTGACTCCATAATGCCCTTATCGTCTTTCTCAAGGGTGGACAGGTTTGTTATTAAACTTTTAGATCCGTTGAATGCCTCAACGGCTTTTTGAATTGTTGCTTTATCCGCCGAAGACACGGTTTTTGAACTCAACAGGGTAGGAGCGGTTTCCGAAAAAAACTTGTCCATGCTCTGATAATCAGAGTTGATATTATCTATAATGATTTCTCTGGCCGTTTTCGGAAACAAGGTCTGGCTGACCTTGTCTTTTGCCTGGCCTATAAAGTTACCAACAAAATTACTTCCACCGCCCATAGACGAAAATATTACTGCTAAGATGAGGAATACGCCTATAAGATAAGCCATGAGTTGTAAGTAAAACCCTTTTAATTATTGATTAACCCCCGGAACATTGCTGTGACTATTTGAACATGACTGCTGACAAACTCCTCCACAGTAATCTTTGGAGGTCTGGTCTTTTGCTGGTGGTAAGTAACCTGGATTCAGTGGGCAGTCGCTGTCGGTGTTACAAGGTGTACCACTTATTTGGCATTTTAAATTTGTGCATGCCAAATCTGGTCCTGCACATTCTGTTTCAGGAGGTATTTGTGAAAATGGTATAACTAAATCAATATGGCAAACTTCCCCTGCTTTTTTGTTGCCGTATTTCAGAAAGCCACTATCACAAGTTGTAGTAGTATTACTTCCCTCCGTGTTGCCACCAGAAGGTTTTTTAGTTCCTAATCCAGGAAGGTTGACAGTGTTTCTCACAAAGTCGGGGTTGATGGTATATAAAATCAAATACGAAGACAGGAGTAAGATTGCCCCGAACACGGCATTGGTCATGTGGTTTCTTGCTTCACCAATCCGAGCGGTGTTTCCCGCCGCTGTAAGCCACAAAAAACCGGAATAGAAAAACATTACGAATACTGAAATGCCTAATACGCCCAACGACCAGGTGAATATTTGCTCGATTAATGCGCCTAAGTCGGTGGGGAGGCCTTTGGTAGGAGGAGCGGTGGCGGGTTGTGTGGGAAAACTTCCATCCTCCTCACAAACAATAATGTCAGGCAAAACAACATCATCGCCCATGCCGTCGCTTACGCCGGAAGGATCTATGGGGGCCATCCAGCGAGAGACGTCATCCGTATTAAGATCATTAGCATTCCATTGAGGTTTGCTGGGGGCGGCGACGGAAATTCCGTTACAAATACCCGGAGAGTCATTAAAAACATCATAAATAATCCCACTATCTTTGTTGATTAAAATATCGCAGGCAACCGGCGTGGACCCGACCGGGCAATTATTGCCGTCGGGCTTGCTCAACAATCCCCAGTTCTCATTTTTGTGATTCCAGGCGACTGTGTCCAATATCTTAGCAGCTTGCTCATGACTTATCGTAGCGCCATATTTCGCGCGGGCGGCTTCGAGGTCTGAAAGAAGGTTCGTGTCTTCAGCTCGGACTGCCTGAGATGCGGCAAAAAAGACGCATACAAAAAAGATAGTTATGGATACAAATTTTTTGTGTTTAGACATCAATATCAGTATACTAATAATTAGAATGGTTATCCATAGCAAAATCCACACTCTCATTTTTTTGGCGTTTTTGGCCTTACCATTTTTTTATGCCGGAGCTACTGTCCAAGATGACATAGACGCTAAAAACAGACTACTGGAAGAGTATCAAAAACAGCTAGAGGAGTATTGGTCTCAAGCCGAAAACGCAAAATCTCAATCCAAAACTCTTCAGGGCGAGATAGCTCGCTTGAATGCCGAAATAAACCAAGTTCAGTTGGAAATTAAGTCATTAGGCGTTTCTATTAACAAAATAAGCTTAGAAATAGGCGTGACGGAAACAAAGATCAGAGAAGCTGAAGATAAGATAAATAAACACAAAAACGCATTGGGTCAATATATTAAGATTATTAATGAAAACGACCAGAGGTCTTTGATGGAGATTTTACTTAAGAATCAAAACCTGTCGGACTTTTTTAACGATTTAAATAGCATCCAAACCACTCAAGACAATTTAAAAACAGCCATAGACGACATTAAAGAATTAAAAGTAGAACTGGAACAACATCAATCTAATCTTGAAGAAAAGCAAACAGAACTTGAGCAGGCTAAACGTTTACAGGAAATAGAAAAACGTTCTATTGATTCTACCAAAGCCACACAGGCAAAATTACTTAAAGATACGCAAGGCAAAGAATCAAAGTATCAAGAATTGGCTAAGAAAACTCAAAAAGATATTGAGGCATTAAAAAATCAAATCGGATATTTGTTACAGAACGGTATTTCGGCTGAAGAGGCGGTTAAATATGGCCAACTTGCTGCTATCGGAGCAGGTATTCGCCCAGCTTTTTTGATAGCGGAACTGGAAATAGAGTCAAAACTCGGCATTAATGTGGGCAAGTGCTATATTACGGACACAATTAGCGGCAATTCCCGTAAAATTACGACGGGCCAGATATTTAAAAGAGGGATAAATCCCACACGAGACCTCGCGCTTTTTCTTAATATTACCCGGGAATTGGGGAAGGATCCTTTGCAGACGCCTATTTCATGCTGGCCTGGTTCCGGCTGGGGAGGCGCTATGGGGCCGGCCCAGTTTATTCCCTCAACATGGGTTGCTTATGCGGCCCAAGTGGCAAGATTGGTCGGACGAAGCGTTGCCAATCCATGGAATATAGAAGACGCTTTTACCGCCGCGGCCGTTAAGCTTGCAAACGGTGGCGCGACATCCAAAACACGCGCCGGCGAAGTAGCCGCATCCAAGGCCTATTATTGCGGAAACTCTAAAAGCACCAGCTCAGGTTGCGTTAATTACGCTAATATCGTCCAAAGAAAAGCGACCGAGATAGAAGCTAATTTGTAGATTGAATTTTAGAAATTAGAAATTAGGAATTAGAAATTATTTATGCTATCTTGTTTCTATGTAACTTAACAATTTTGAGGTAGAATGAAGGAAGTAATGAGCATGAATTCAAAACTTAATCTCCTCCTTTTTTTGTTGGCTGGTTTCGGTATTACTATATTTTCTCAAAGGTTAAATGCTGGAAATATAATTCCCGATAAAACAATAATCGTCAGCGGGTCAATTCTTTCAATCATCCAAGATTGGAAACTGTCGGAAAAAATAGAAGAAGGCAAAAAACTGCTGGAAAATTCTCCATCTCTTAAATTTAAAGAAGAGCCGCAAAAAGATAAGAAGGGGAGGATAATCAAGAAAAAGGGCCAACCGGTAATGGAGTTGACCGAGAAAGAAATTGCCTTAGCTGTCTTGGATACTGAAACGGGCGAAGTATTTGAGAAAAGGTACTGGCTTAATGTGGCCGAGATCAATAAGGCGAGTGATTTAAGGAAGAAATATCTTGATAACCCTGACAATCTTCCGAGATTCCAGTCCGAAAATGCCGGCGAAAAATTCATGGCCGTCAGTAATTGGTGGAATAGCTTTAATTCTGATATTTCGATAACCCGAGAGGGAACTGTCGGCGGCCGATATATTGTGGTAGCTAATAAATATCTGATGTCTAACGAAGATCTGGCTTATCCGGAAGACAGAAAAGGTGAGAAGTATTCGGATATTGTTTATGTGCCTTATTCCCCAGCATTGAAAGACAAAATATTGATTGCGATGGGAAAGCAATTTTTGAACGAACATGTTGGCACAACCTTCAACGAGCTGGCTGAAGATGGAGTTATGTCAAAGGCTTTTCCTGAACAGCTAGTAACAGACACAATGACTCAGACATTCGTCAAATATATTTTCCTAACCGAACAAACCGACCCTAAGATGATGTTTCTTTCAACCGACGGTGGCTTGGAACTTGCGGAAAGGGTCCTTATCCGTCTTGGAACCAACGGCGAAAAAGCATTCCGCTATACGGTATCCAAAACCGGCGCTTCCGGTCTTGGGCAGATTATGCCAAAAACCTATGCAAGCATTTATAAGGGCTATTCGTCTGCCAAGCTTATAAAAGATGTCGATATTGGAAGAGTTGATGTTAAAAACGGTATAAAGGCCTCGGTCCTGGTCTTAGACGATCATCTTGCGGGAGTTAAGAGTAGAGCTTACTCAAGCGGAAAAGCCGCCAGAAAAAGGTTTGACGATCTAACCCCCGACAAGTTAGAGGAAGCCGGAGGCATGGCTTACAATGGCGGCGCAGGTAAATACAACACTTCTACTGGCGGATTAAACATGAAAAGCCGGGGAGCAAGTGAAACTGCCGGTTTTCTCCAGAAATTCCGGATGATAAGAGGTTTAAACCTCTTTAATTAGATTAACCTTGCGATTTCCTTTCACGACTTAACTCTGGCATAGCCGGAGTTTTTATCCCTCACCTTTCCGAAAGGTGAGGGATTTTTAAATACATCGATAAATTAAATTTTTGGGCTAACAAAAGCTTATTTTCGGTATGATCCAAAATCACCCCATCCATATCAAATCCAATAATTTTTTTGTTTTCTTGCCCTTTTTTCATTTTATAATATACTATCATTAAATTTTGTTCCTTAACAAGGATGTTAATAAATGGATAAAGTTCGCATATACCTTCTTCCCGGCGGTAAAATGCCGGAAAGAAAGACAAAGGGAGCCATCGGGTTTGACGTGGCAATCAGAACCGTTGTTTCATCGATGGAAATGGACCCAACAAACCCAATTCTAAGAAAAACTTTGTTTGATTTTATTGAAATTCCCAAAGATAATCCGTATATAGAACGCCATGTCGTGATTGTTCCAAGACAAGCCGGAGATCAGCTGGCTTATCAGATGGATCCCGGAGAATCTGTTCTTGTCGGTATCGGATTCATTACTGAAATGGAATGGCCGATGTTTTACTGGGTAGCTCCAAGGAGCGGTCTTGCCGCAAAATGGGGCATCACGATCACCAACGCCCCGGGTACGGTTGATCCTGACTATCGGGGAGAGGCCGGTGTTCTTGTTTACAACAGAAATCCGCATCCGTTTCTTTTGCACAAAGACATGCGTATTGCCCAAGTTATATTTCAAGAGGCAATAATTCCTAATTTGGTTGTCGTGGAATCTTACGAAGAACTCTCCAATACCGCCAGAGGTACGGACGGGTTCGGTTCTACGGGTATAAAATAACTGATTGGCCGGCTTATGCAGGCTTTTTTATTTGAAAAATTAAGGAAAATGTATTAGGATATGGGTTAATTAACGAAAAAGTATTGCGAGAAGTTCTAAAAAAGCATTTGCATAATTTAGAACTTTTAGTGGTTTATTGTGAAATTATCAATTAATAAAAAACTGGTCTATGTTGCCATGTCCGGAGGGGTAGATTCTTCTGTTGCCGCCGCTTTGCTCAAAAGGCGGGGATTTGAGGTGGTCGGAGTTTTTATTAAGCCCTGGCAGCCCGAGACGGGTAGTTTTTGCTTATGGAAAGAGGATAGGGAAGATGCCATGCGAGCGGCATCGGCTTTGGGCATACCTTTTAAAACTTGGGACTTTTCTAAAGAATATAAAAAATCCGTCACAGATTACATGATTCGTGAATATAAAGCCGGAAGAACTCCTAATCCTGATGTGATGTGTAACAAAGAAATTAAATTTGGCCTGTTTTTTAATAGAGCCATGAAAGAAGGGGCCGATTATATAGCCACGGGACACTATGTCAGAATTAAAAGAGTAAATAGTAATTTGAAACTAGTAATTAAAGATTCAAGAAAATTACCAATTACCAATTACCAGTTACTGACTGCTAAAGACAAGAACAAGGACCAGTCATATTTTTTATGGACTTTAAATCAGAAACAGCTGGGGAAATGTCTCTTTCCGATAGGGGATTACATTAAACTCAAAGTCAGAAAAATAGCAAAAAAATTCGGCCTGCCGAATCACGACAAAAAAGACAGCCAAGGAGTGTGTTTTATCGGGCCTTTAGACATGAAAGATTTTTTGCAAACCAAAATTAAAACCAAAAAGGGCGAGATTATCCATATGGACGGAAGGGTTTTGGGGGCTCATGACGGAGTTTATTACTATACTATCGGACAAAGACACGGCTTAGATATAGGTATCGGAGGCGGACCGTATTATGTAGTTTCCAAAGATATTAAAAAAAATATTATTTATGTCGGCTCAAACAAGGATCTTTTTTCTCAAAAAATGAAATTAATTAGTATAAACTGGACAAATTCAACGAGCCAATCTGTTGATAACCGATTTCGCAAGTCGGTTATCAACAGGGGATTCAAAGTGAATGTAAGAGTACGTTATAGGGCTAAATTAAAAAAAGCCGTATTGAAAAAAAACGGCGAACTTTGGTTGAAAACTCCCGAAAGAGCCATCACCTCCGGCCAGTCAGCGGTATTTTACCGAAAAGGAGAACTCCTCGGCGGCGGAATTATTTTATAAGAGACAACAAACTATCTCCGGTCATTTCGGTCGGTTTTTCTATGTTCATCAATTCAAGAATCGTGGGCGCAATGTCAGCCAATAGTCCGGAAGGATTTTTCATGGCTGATTCTATTTCTTCATCCGACCTGTTCCACTCGAACTCTTTGCCTATCAAGTGAAATGGCACTGGATTATCATTATGTTTGGTCTCGCTTTCGCCGGATGATATGTATGTCAGTGACTCTGCGTTGCCGTGGTCGGCCGTTACTATCATGATTCCTCCTCTTTCTAATACTGCTGATCTTATTTTACCGACGGCCTCATCTATGGCCTCAATTCCCTTCACGGCAACTTCCAGATTTCCAAAATGGGATAATGTGTCCCCGTTGGCGAAATTGATTACAAAAAAATCATATCTGTCCAGTTCCGATAAAATTATCTCGGTTATGTCGCTCGCTTTCATTTTTGGATTTTCCAATGGATCTTTTACCGATTCGGACAAAAAATCCGTCTCACCGTCGAAGGGAGTATTTTTAAGACAATTGAAAAAGTAGGTGACATGAGCGTATTTCTCCGTTTCGGCGATGTGGAGTTGTTTTTGACTATTCTTGCTTAATACCTCGGCAAGGCCGTTTTGTATTTTGGGAACAGGAAAAGCGACATGAAGGTTTGGATTCTCAACATACTGGGTTAAAGAAGCGACGTAAAGATTGTTTAATTCTTTTCTCTCAAATATATTGAATTCTTTCTCGACAAAGAATTCGGCAATCTGCCTCATACTGTCTTCTCTGAAATTAAAAAAGATCAAAGCGTCGTTTTCTTTAATAATCCCATTATTGTCAGTTACTGTGGGTGGAATTTTAGAATCATTCAGGCCCAAAGAATAATGCTCTTCGAGTTTTTTATAAATATCCTGGGTTTTTTCTCCGATGCCCGCCGTCAAAAGTTCATATGCCGCTTTGGTAAAATCCCAATTCTTACTCCTGTCCATTGCGAAATCCCTGCCTATTACAGTGGCTATTTTGCCTCCGCCAGCTGGCAGACCCGCCCGAGATAAATAGTCCTCGACCTTTTTGATAAGCGCCGGTGACTCTTTCAGGCCGGAGTCCTTTCCATCGGTAAAAAGATGGATTTTAAGATTTATAATATTGTTTCTTTTTGCCAAATCTATCAAAGCAAAAAAATGGGTGAGATATGCGTGAACTGAGCCGGATGTAAGAAGGCCCGCCAAATGGAGAGTGGAGTTGTTCTTGTGGACATGACTGACGGCTTCAATCAGAATTTCATTTGAAAAAAAACTGTCGTTATCTATGGCCTTATTTATTCTTGATAAATACTGAAAAATAACCCTTCCCGCGCCGATTGTAAGATGGCCCACTTCACTATTCCCGGATTCCCCCCAGGTCATGCCGGCGGCTTTTCCGGAGGCCTGGATAAGCAGGGACGGATAATTCCGCTGGATAAAATCAATATTAGGCGTCTTCGCGTTTAAAATAGCATTGCCATGCTTTTGCTTGGAATATCCCCACCCATCCAAAATTGTGAGAACCACAGGTTTCATAATTTTAGTATACCAAAAAACAAAATAAACAGATAAGCTCCGCCCCATCGCCTCCCGCCAACCGTTCGCATTCCCCCGCGAGAATGAGCGAATATGGATATTGTCGCGGTTATTTAGGGAAGATACGATACGTTTGCATAAAATCAAAGAATCTGGTATACTTTTTGTGTCAATTATTAATTTTAATCTTTAGTTTAGTAATCGTTAGCTTCGCAAACTAAGTTTTACGAGCAATGTACTTAACTTTAAAACAACATGATTTCAGGTTTAAACCCGCTAATAGCGGCAGTTTCGGCGTTACTTCCGGGACTGGTCATCGGTTACCTCATCAGGCATTTAATCGCCAGTAGAAAAATCACCCTTGCTGAGTCAAAAGCTGAGGCGACTCTTGCGGACTCTAAAGCAAAGGCACAAGAAATAATTCTTGAAGCTAAGAATAACGCTTTTAAGGTTCTCGAGGAGGCTAAAAAAGAAGAAAAAGAGAGAAATTCCCAACTTTCAAGGATAGAACATATCTTAACCAAGAAAGAAAATGAGTTGGAACAAAAAGGCAAAGAACTTTCTTCTGAAAAGGAAGCCCTTAAACATAAAGCGGTTGAACTAACGGCGCTAAAAGGCGAACTTGAGCAGTCCAAAGAAAAACAACTGAAAGAATTAGAAAGAATTTCCGGATTGGATAGGGAAAAAGCCAAAACTGAATTGGTTGTTAAAACCGAGGAAGAATACAAGGACGATTTATACAAAATGATGAGGAAGCTTGAGAATGAGAACAGAGAAGAACTTGAGAAAAAAGCCCGGGAAATAGTCACCATGGCGATTCAAAGATACGCATCTTCTCAAATCGCGGATGCGATGACCACGGTTGTGAGTTTACCTTCGGACGAGGTGAAAGGCAAAATTATCGGCAAAGAGGGAAGGAATATCAAGACAATCGAACGCCTGACCGGGGTGGATATTATTATTGACGATACCCCCGAAGCGCTTGTCGTATCCGGATTTGATCCGGTCAGGCGCCAGATAGCCAAATTGGCCATTGATAAACTGATAGCCGACGGCAGGATACACCCGGCCAAGATTGAGGAAATGGTGGAAAAGGCCAAAAATGAGATAAATGAAAAAATAAAAGAAGCCGGAGAAGCAGCGCTTTTTGAGACCGGGGTAGGTCCGGTAGACCCTAAGCTCACATATTTGCTGG
>Ga0209541_10011234_pt1 | contig 14055 bp, 8 predicted proteins | sample RifCSPlowO2_01_FD_184027 | JGI IMG/M metagenome (GOLD analysis project Ga0209541, IMG submission 184027) | Groundwater microbial communities from Rifle, Colorado - Rifle CSP2_plank lowO2_0.1 (SPAdes) (version 2) | ecosystem: Environmental > Aquatic > Deep subsurface > Groundwater | place: Rifle... | reverse complement strand
CGTTGTATGGGTACTGAAGATTAAACAGTATCTTTCAACACATATCTTTAAATACTTTTGCCGCACATCCTTGTCCAGTGTCCAGTGACTCAAGGTTCGTTTAAATAATGCGATTTCTGAAAGTGAATAGCACAACACTCCAGCCGATTCTTTAACAGCCGTCATTTAACACCCATTCCTTGAACAATACCATGCCTCCGCAAAGCTTATATAAAGCCGCAGCGGCTGCATCCTGGATGTTGCAACCAGTCCATCTTCAGCAGATTGTCTTGTTGTTATTCCTTGTCGCGGCAGCCATAAGCGATATCAGGAAGAGGGAGGTGCCAAACTGGGTGAGCTATGGGCTGATTCTGGCTGGCCTTGCTCTCGGGCTGCTTGGCTCTGCCGTGGTTCTTGACTGGAAGCCGCTTGCGTTCAGCGCCCTAGGCGCCGGGGCTGCATTTGCCATTGCTGCGCTGATGTTTTACGCTGGGCAGTGGGGTGGCGGTGACAGCAAGCTTCTTATCGGCATTGGCGCGATGCTGGGGTTGCCTTTTGCGCTTTCAAGCCCGTTCGTAAGCGCCGAAAGCCCCTTGGCAGCTTTTCTTGCCAACCTCGTGCTGGCAAGCTTCTTTTACGCTGCATCCATGGCAGCACTGCTGGCGGTGAAAAACAAGAGGCGGTTTGCGGCTGCGCTGAAGGAACAGTCAAGGCGCTACTCGCTCATCAGGAAGGCCGGGCTTGCCGCGGCGGCTGCCGGGCTGCTTTTGGTTTTGCTGATTAACGACCCGCTTCTTAAAATAGGGATTGCGGCCATACTCGCGCTTGGGATTTCCTGCATTTACCTTTCAATGGCAGCCAAGGCAGTTGAGTCAGCCTGCATGCTGAAGCAGGTAAGCCCGCTCAAGCTGACAGAAGGCGACTGGATTGCAAAAGACGTCATCATCGGTGGAAAGCGCATATGCGGCCCGAAAGACCTTGGCATTGAGAAGAAGCAAATCCGGCAGCTTGTGTCGCTTTACAGGAGGAAGAGGATACGTTCAGTCCTCATCAAGGAAGGCATACCGTTTGCACCAAGCTTCCTCATCGCTTACCTGGTGACAGTGTTTTTTGGCAATGTTTTCCTCACGGCCTTCTCCTGAGCTGCCTGGTGAGGTATGAATCCTTTTTCAGGGCAGCTTCCGGCTTGGCAGCGCCTATGGTAACCGGTTCCTTCTTTTCCGGCACCACGCCAACGTCTTTTGCCTGCTCCTTGAGCTGCAGTTCTATCAGGCCCATCTGCTCGTCGCTCAGTTTCTTCGGCTGCCACTGGAAGTTCAGGCCGTCACCCTCAACCCTTGGGATGACGTTAAACGCCAGGTGGGGCACCTGCTGGTCTGCGCCTGTGCCATTTTCAACGATTATGTTCGTGCCAGCCGCCCCAAGCACGTTGAGCAGCGCTGTTGACACCTTGTTTGCGAGCGTTGCAAGCTTCCTGATGAGCGTATCCGGGGCCTGCTCCATTATGATGAAATGTTCCGTTGGGAGCACGAGCATGTGCCCCGGCATTGCAGGCGATCGGTGAATCATGATGGCCACGCCGTCTTCCTCGTACACGACCCCTTTTTTCCCGGCCAGCAGTTCGCAGTATGAGCAGCCCATCACTTGCCCTCTTTGGCCAGCAGGCTTGCGATGGCGTCAAGGTCGATGGCATCGCTTTTTTTCCCGCTGGTTTTTCCCTGCTTTGGGTCATCCTGCTTCACTTCAGGGGCAGTTTCGCCTTTCTGCCCGGAATCCTGCTTGGCAGGGGTTGCATCAACCGGGGCTTCACCCTTCCTTCCGCCCAGTGCTGTTGCAAGTGCCGCGGCTATCTGCTCCGCCTGCTTTTCAGGAAGGGCCCTTGAGGGGATGTAAAGCCCGACCCCGTCGCTGGGCGTTCTGGGGATTACATGCAGCATGAAGTGCGGAGCCCTCTGCCCGGCGGCAACGCCATTTGCCGCAAAGATGGTTGAGCCCTTTGCCTGGAGCGCCTTGAGCCCGGCCTGCGAGAGCGCCTTTGCTATTATGAAGACGTGGCCAAGGACATCCTCAGGGACATTGAACATAACTGTGTAGTGCTGCTTTGGCATTAGCAGCACATGCCCCGGCCCTGCCGGGTTGATGTCCAGTATTGCCAGGCAAACGTCGTCCTCGTATACCTTCCTTGCCGGGACCTTGCCTGAGGCAATGTGGCAGAACACGCAGTTCTTCCTCTGTAGCTCCTCAATCTCAGAAGGGCTCAGGTTGCTTGTCTCCTCGCTGCTTTCGTCGTTGTCACTCATTTTTTCCCTTTTGCCAGGATTTCCCTTAATTCTTTAATTTGCGCCTCTGTTATCCTTGAGATGATGTCCTTTGTCTTGATGAAGAAAACCTTGCAGTATCTGCTTATTTGTTCAATCTCTCCGTCATCAATCGGCCGGTCAGCGTAGTATTGGAGGTCTATTCTTGCCTTCATTGCCCCGCTTATCATATCGTTGTCTTCCTTGACGTAAAACATGCGAAGGTGTTGCCTCATGAACTCAAGCGAGCATGGGTGGATTTCGCATTTAATCCCAATCCGCATCATCAGTGAGTAGAGGGAATAATAAAAGATGTAATACGACGTGACTGCCGTCCATATCCTGCTGTTGCTGACCCCAGGTAATGTTTCTATTGACTCCTCTGCCATTTTAATGTATGAGCGGGAAACATTGATATTCGGCTCTATCAGTTCCAGCCCGGCTTTCTGCCTTATGCACCAGCTAATTAAAACCATAGTAATGGCTCCAAAGCATGTTCACAAACCCTTCCGTCCCAAAAACAACAACATGGTTTGCGACTATCTCATTAACAAGGCCGTTTTTATCTTTTAGCCGGGTTTTCCAATCCCCTTGTTCAAAGTATTTAATGCTTATGTCAATGTCAAAAAGCTTCCCTTTTGCGTCATAATCCTCTTTTTCCTTGTTTCCAATGATGAAAACGTCAACGTCAGACCAGCTCTTTTGCGCATTCCTTGCATGGCTTCCGAATACCCCGACAATCCGGTCATCCTTTCGGAAGATATGGGCCAAATTCCTTCGGGTTGTCAGGAAGTCTATTTTCCTGGCAATTTCCAGCATTACAACGACGTCTTTTATTTCCGAATATTCCGTGTTGAGTCCATAGTGTTTTATCCTGCCTTGGCGCCTTGATTTCAGAATGCCTTTGCTTTCAAGTCCCGCCAGGGCAAGCGCTATTGCCTTTTGGCTTAATCGAACCTTTCCTACCAGCATCCGCCCGTAAATCTCGCCGGCATAATTGTTCAAGAACACCTTCAATATTTCGAAATCTTTTATGAGTATCATTTTACTCAAACGTGTAAATAAATACATATATAAACATTGTGTTTGACAAACTCTATAGAAAAGTTGGCGGTTCTCTTTTTGGTGCAACGGCCAAAAATCCGTAAGCTTTAAATACCTCCTCAATACAAGTATGGATAAGTTGGTATTGTTGGTGGGGTGTTGAGATTGACAAAGCTTAAGGTTTCTATGACCATTGATGATGAGGTTTTTGCATCATTCAAGAATTTTTGCAGGCAGAATGGCATGAAGGTCAGCACAAAAGTCGAGCAGATGATGCGGGAGGGCGTGAAGAACGCCACTTTGCAGCAGTTCATCAAGACATAATCATTTCATCAAGCGTGAGTTGGGATAGCGTGAGTCATTGAGGGGGCAACCCCTTGCAAAAAAGGGCCAAGCCGCCAGCATCCCGCCTTTGGCGGAATCGTGGTTGGGTACAGCCGGCAGTTGCCGGCTTGTGGGCGTGTCGCGTATGGGAGATAACACAGCAATAAGTAGTTTTAGCAGCAGCAGCGCTGCACAATCCTTTTCTTTGCCGCACGCTGCGGCGTTTCCATCAGGCGACACGCCCTTGTTTCCTTCTCACGCAGGGAATGAGGGCATTCCATTTATGGGAGCATTTGCCCGGCCAGGACATCGGCCCGTTGGCGTAGCTGTGTTACCGCGGCCCTCTGCTATGGAGGAGGGTAAGGCAGCCGCGCCCGCGCCGTCTAATGGTATTAGCGTAATAAAAGGGGTGTTTTTAGAATTATCCGCATGATTAGTGGCAAAACGCGCATGCCGTATCCCAAGTTCGTGTTAGCTGCAGCAATGTTCATCTCAACTGCCCGGTCATGCTTCGCTTTTGCCTTCGGTTTCTCCCCGATCAGAGAAGGTGGTTTTCAATGAATCATTTTAATCCAAGCTTTGACAGCAATTCAGGGGTTGTGAGCACTTCAACCCTTGGCTGCTTCTTGAGCAGCTTGTCTTCAGACCAGATTAGGCAGTTGAGCTTAAGCGCCAGTGCAAAAGACTCTGCATCGTCTTTGTCTGGAGAGATTAGTTTGGCTTCGCTCAACCGCTCCCTGATTTCAGGTAGTGACAGTATGGTGAGCTGCTCTTTTACACAAGCAAACGTGAGTTTTAGCTCTTTCTCAGGCAGCCCGCTTTGCTCTGAAATCCTCTTCCAGTACTTGCCAATTTCAAACAGCGCAAGTTCCGGCGAATGTGGAGTGATATGCCCTGAAAAGAACAGTTCCTGCTTGCTTCCCTTGGCTATCAGCAGGGATATCAGGATGTTTGCATCAACAACTACCGGCTGCGGAGAAGGCAATTACTCCACCAGTCCAAGTTTCTTTAACTTTTCAAACCTGCCTTTCTTCACCTGCCTTCCAAGCTCGACTGCGAACTTGTCAGCTTCCTCCTCTGTCAGCCTGGAGTTCCCAAGCATCTTGTCAAGCTTCCTTAGCAAGGACTCCCTCTTGACTTTCTCCGAAAGGAAATTCCTTACCGCTTCCGACCAGTTGACCTCAGGCAGCTTGTCCAGTTCCTGCTTTAACTCCTCCGGCACCGATACTGTAACATTTGGCATAAAATCACCTCCACTAAATGTTGTAAATTCTGTAAATATGCATAATGCTGTAGGAGCTATATTTAAATTTTTCGCGCAAGAGGTGTTTCGCTGATTAGTGCCTTGGTGTCAAGCAAAGGGGGGAAGTTATACATCAAGTTCGTATTAGCTGCCGCTCTCGTTATCGCCCTTGTTTCCGCTTACATTGCCCTCGCCTCAACCCCAACAGCATCACCGTTCATCACCAACAGCAATGTTACAATGGTTCCGAACGCCAGCATAGCCCGGGCTTCTGACCAGCTTTTCTTCGCTTCCAACTTCAGCAGCAGCAACGCCAGCCTGGAGGAGAACAGCACGTTCAAGTGGTTCAAAAGAACCCTTCCGAATCAGAATCGCAGTCTTGTCGGCTACTGGAAGATGGACGGTAATGGTAACGACAGCAGCAGCTACGGCAACGGCGGCACCATGGTTAATGGTGTCCGCAGTAACCAGAGCATGGACTGCAGGATTGATGACTGCCTGACTTTTGACGGGGTGGATGATTATGTTAACGTAACCAACAGCAACCCATTAGACATAACACAGGCAATAACGCTGGAAGCGTGGGTCAAGCCTTCAACAATTGAAGCCAATGCCGACTCGGCAGGCTTAATCTGCAAAACAGACGCCAGTTCAGGAGGCAGCTACTGTCTTATTTATGACGACCGTTCAGGAACTGGCTGGTCAGAGTTCAGAATAAACGGCGGAGTCAGCGGAAAGATTGTAAGAGCGCCAGCTTCAACAATACCAAGAGGCGCATGGAGTCATCTTGCGGTTACTTACAATTTATCCGTCATTAGATATTATGTAAACGGGAATTTGGTTAATTACACCTTTTCCACAGCCGCTATTAATTCTGATGCAGCTACGGCAGTTACAATAGGCAGGCGTTTTGACGGTGTTTCTTCAACTCAGTTTTTCAATGGCAGCATTGACGAGGTTGCCATCTACAATTACGCCAAGAGTGCAGCAGAGATAGAGGCAGACTACAAGAACTCGCCTTACTATGCCATGATTTACAAGGGCGCTGTCGGGTATTGGCACTTTGACGAGAACGGCGGCACAAACGGGTACGCTGACAGCAGCGGGAACGGGAATAATGGCGGGACAATTACTGGCGCTGTTACCAATGTTTCTGGAATTATTGGAGGTGCAGCGAACTTTGGCAGCGGGATGAGAGTTAACATCACTGATTCCAGCAGCCTTGATGTCCGCAACTTTACAATTTCAGCATGGTTCTTTCCCACTGCTACGGCAAGCACAACAAACAGAATCCTTTTAACCAAAGGAAACAGCGGAGGAAGCGACACAGCAACGTCTTATGCGATTGCGCAGCGCAACACGGCATTTGGCGAGAACAAAATAACTTTGACTTATGGTGATGATTCTAATGCAGGATACGTTTCAACAGCTTCAACACTTCAGATTAACGCATGGAATCACATAGTGGTGTCGCTTAATGGGACAATGGCTTCTGCCTATTTCAACGGAAAACTTGAAAACACAACGGCACAAACAATAGTGCCTTACAACAGCCCGTTTGACCTAAGGTTTGGTGGATTGGAAAACTTTGCAGCCAACTCATTCAACGGCTACATTGACGAAGTAGCAATTTACAATCGCAGCCTGTCCACTTTTGAAGTCAAGCAGCTTTACCTCAGGACGTGGTATGATTATAGTCCGCAGCTTTTCCTGTCGCAGCCTGGTAAGCTGAGCGGCCAGGTTGTCACAAGCAACACCCAGAACACTACGCTGCTGCTGCACTTCAACGACGGCTCTCCCGCTAACCCCAACTTAACTGACGGCTCGCCTTATGCCAATAATGGCAACATTTCGGGCGCGTCCTTCACGAATGACAGCATTAACGGCAGCGCGTTGAGCTTTGACGGCTCAAACGACATGGTGAACGTGACAACTCCTTCTATTGGTGATTTGCCTGTTTTTACAGTGATGGCGTGGGTAAGGACAACAGATACTTCAGGCACTATCCTTATGGACGGGAGGACATCAGATACCAGCCCGTGGTATTCTTTTGCCATTTCATCAAGCAAGCCTTACAGTTACCTGAGGGGCAATTCTGGCAGCCCTAATATTGAACGGCGGTCTAACATTCTTGTGAATGATGGCAGGTGGCACCATCTTGCCCTGGTAAGGACCAGCGCGAGCAATACTGACATTTACATTGATGGCTTGATTTACTCTTATGATGTTACGAATTCAGGCACCCCCACTGCCGGAACTTTTGACGTTTCAACGATAGGCGCGTACAGGCGCTCAGGCGAGATGGCTGGCGCTGACTTCCTTAACGGCATCATTGATGAGCTGAAGGTTGTGAACCGCTCATTGACCTCTGCCGAAATCACCGCGGATTTCCAGAAGGGCGCGCCTTTCAGGACGTCAGATGATGAGGGGCCCACTGCCATAAGCGGGGCGGTCCTGCAGCCTGGCAGGTTCGTGGAGAATTTGACAACAACTGGCAATTACGTCAACACGACCCTTTACCTGCGCTTTGATGAGGGAACCGGCACAACCGGCAGCACAACTGCTGACATCAGCGGCCTGGCGAATAATGCCATGTTGATGTTAGGGGCGACTTATGTGAATGATTCTGTAAGTGGTTTTGCGGTCAACCTCACAGGCAGCGCCTACGTTAATGTTTCCCGGCAGCCTATGCTTGACTTTTCAGTTGAGGCGTGGGTTAAGCCATTGGGGGCTATCGTGGGTTCAATTGCTGATTCTGAAGCATGCGGCGTCATTGATGACTGGGGCTTGCAGACCGGCGGACTTGGCGGCACTTTCAGGTTCCAGTGGGGGGATAGCAGCGCCAGCAAGGATTTCTGGTTCAACTCAACGAGCCAGATTCATCCTGGCAGGTGGCAGCACATTGCTGTCACAAGGCAGGGGACTACGCTGAAGTTTTACGTTAACGGCTTTTTGGACAACACCGTGACAGGCCCGCACGCAAGGGACCTGGGGCTTTCAACAACAGGAATGTGCGACATATACATTCGCTCAATAGGCATAGGCGGTCCTGCTAGAGGCGCAGAACTTGGCGCAGGCACATTCCGGGGTGTCATAGACGAGGTCAGGATTGTCAACCGCACCATTTCCGATGCTGACGTCCTGGCAGACTACAGGAGGGGCGCTACCGGCCTCGGCCTTCTCAACAACAGCTACATCAACTACTCCGCTTCCGGCAACATCAACGAGAGGGAAGGCACTGTAGAGTTTTGGGTTAAGCCTGAGTGGAACGGGAATGATGCCAACAACCATTACTTCTTTGATACTCCCACGAAGGATGACTTTTCAATCCTTTATGAAGGTGTCAATGCAGGCCAGAGACATATTACAGTTTACGCCAACAACCCTGCTAGGTACATGACCAATTATAATGTTGCCGATTGGCTTGCAGGGCAGTGGCACCACGTCGGGGTAACGTGGAACAATTACACTTCCAACATAACCCTGCACATTGATGGCTTGCAGGTGAATAATTCAGGCCCGGCATTTGTTATTCCTTCCATTGCGAGCTTCACATTGGGCGTTGCCGGGAACGGACAGGCGATAAGTAGGGCAAACGTCACCATCTCCGACTTCCGCATCAGCCGCAAAGCCCTCACCGCGCAGGAAATCAACGAAAGCTTCAGCAAGGGCAGGCAGCTTTTCAGCAACGAGTTCATGCTCAACAACAGCAATTACGGGAAGGATGACAGCTTCAAGGTTGAATACACTCCGAGGGACAGGGACAACCAGAGTGGCAGCAGCTTCAACAGCAGCTTCCTGGCTGTTGTGAACACTCCTCCTGTTGCCGTGAACATCTCAACCCCGGCGGCGGGCAGTTCTGTGCTTGACTTTGTCAACATCACGTGGAATGCGACCCTTGACCCTGCTGACAACGAGAGCATTGTAGCTTACTATGCCCTTGTTAACGGCACGAGGCAGTGCGAAACTAACAGCCTTAACTGCACTTTTGTTCCTTCCGCCAACGGCTTTTACCTTTTCAATGTCACGGCTTTTGACGGCACCGAAAACAGTACACCAACTAATGGCAACTTCACCTTTACGAACATTGCGCCCAACATGACTTTTTATTTGCCAACACCTTCAGACGCTGCGGTTATTACGGCGGATACCTTCACTGTTAATGTTTCCGTTAATGAGACTGCTGTTGACACGTGCAGCCTTGAGATTTATAACAGCACAAACGCTTCAAGGCTTAATTATTCGATGGTTGCCGCGAAGCTTAATTCGGCTGTGAGCCAGTATTCCTGCAGCCTCGCAGTGGGCACAGCCAACAGCGTTACTTATTATTACCGCGTTTTCGTCAACGACACCACCGCAGCTACGGCAGTTACAAGCGCGCAGAGCGTGAGGGAGAACTCTCCAGCCACACTTTCCGGCGTGGGCAACGTCTCAGTCAATGCCAGTCGTATTGACCCTGCCACCGGCCTTCCGCAGTCAACCGTTCCCGGCACTTCCAATCCGTCATCATCCCTTTACAAGCCCAGCAACCTCGTCGGCTTTGCAGAAAACTTCAGCGACGCCGACAGAGACTTTGAGGCCAATTCAACGTTCAAGTGGTACAAGCGCACCGAAGCCGGCAGGGGCGGCCTGGTCGGCTACTGGAAGCTTGACGGGAACGCAAATGACAGCAGCCAGTTTGGGAATAGCGCAAACATAAGTGGTGCCAGGAGCAACCAGAGCCAGTTCTGTAAAATTGATGACTGCCTGACCTTTGATGGCGTTGATGACCATGTTAACATCACAATGCAGACTGAACCAACAAGTGCCATTACTGTTGAAGCTTGGGTTAACCTCAGATTTGCCCAGAACTGGCATAGGATTGTGGAGCATCCCAATTGGGCAACTGGCGGCAGCAACAGCTGGCTTCTTTTCAGCAGCACAACTCAATTCATTTTCGGCATTAGCGAAGGAGCTGGCCAATACAACGATGCCGCCGCTGCAGTAACAACCAATTCTTGGGTGCACCTTGCTGGCATCTACAACGGCACCCATACTGCCCTTTATGTTAATGGTTTACTAGTTGCAACTCAGGATACTGTGGATAGTCTCTCATTTACCAATACCGGAATGAATGCTTTAGGCGCTTCAGGTGGAGGAGGCGTAAACGCCTTGAACGGCAGCATTGATGAAGTCTCCATTTACAGCTACGCCAAGTCCGCAGCCGAGATTTTGAACGACTACAAGAACAGCCCGTATTCCGCCATGATTTACAAGGACGCTGTGGGCTACTGGCACTTGGATGAGAACGGGAACGGCTTGAAGTATCTGGACAGCAGCGGGCGAGGGAGGGACGGTACCCCTAACGGCAACGTTACTAATGTAACGGGGATAACAGGCAGCGCTGTTCGCTTTGACGGCTTGAACAGCTACATTGATGCGGGAAGCGGGATAAACACTATAACTTACAATTTTACCTTTGCCGCGTGGGTCCACATCCCGAATCAAACGACTTCAAGCGGAAACATGATGGTTTTTGAGAACAGCGTGTCAGGCACCAACAGGGTTGCGCTGTCCGTGTATGGAAGCCGATTCAGGTCCATAAATTATATGGGCTCAGATTTTACAAGGTCATCCTCCGTTGTGACAAACGGCTGGCATCACATAGTTCTTGTTAAAGCCGCAGGCAACGGTGTTACCCCTGACCTTTATGTTGACGGCGTTTTGGATAATGCCGGCACTCTTGGAACAAATAGCGGCGGGACTGCAGGCTTTTTCATAGGCGCAAGGACTGATGTAAGCAACAGGATTGATATGTTCAACGGCTCCATGGATGAAATAGCAGTCTACAACCGCAGCCTCACAGCTTCAGAAGTCCAGCAGCTTTACCTTAGGACGTGGTATGATTACTCGCCTCAGCAGTTCCTTCTCCATCCAAATTATCCTGAAGAGCTTTCCAACAATACAGGGAACACTACGCTGCTGCTGCGCTTCAATGACGGCGTTGGCACGGCTGCCGCTGACAGCTCGCCTTACGGCAACAGCGGCAACATTTCAGGCGCGTCCTTTACAAACGACTCAATAAGCGGGAGCGCGCTGAGTTTTGATGGAACTAATGATTATGTGAACGTAAGCAGCAAACTTGATGTTGCAAATGGGATTACTATGGAGGTGTGGATTAAATATAACGGCGGGGATGCTGGCGAGGGCAGGTCTGGTTTTATTTGCGATAAATACTATGGTGAGTGCTGGTACGGCTTATATGTTCAGGGGTCTACTCGGGAAGTTGGCATAAATATGTTTCAATCCACCCCCGCAGCCCTTGAAACCGTTGAAGCAATTCCACTTAATGAATGGACTCATCTTGCTGGAACAATAGATGCGCAGAATGCAAAGTTTTACATAAATGGTCAGTTGAAAACTGTCAGTGCTGTTACGACCTTAAATGTTAATGGAGGTGCAGCGCCGATAATCGGCGCCGACGGTAATACCTATTTTTCCGGCCTCATCGACGAGGTCAAAATCGTCAACCGCTCCTTAAGCGCTACCGAGATAGCTGCCGATTACCGCAAGGGCGCTGCCGGGCTGTTTGCGAGCAGTGATGGCGAGATGCCAACCACGGACCCTTACTCAACAGGAGTCAGGCGGCAGCCTGGCAGGTTTGTCTCAAACTACACGCTTTACTCCAACGCTTCTGTTTACCTGCGCTTTGACGACGGCTCCGGGACAACGGCCTCTGACTTGACGGGAAACGGCAACGCCGCCACTTTCACTAACGTTGCTGCCAACGCTTCCTGGGTGAATGACTCTGTTGGCGGGACTGCGTTGAGGTTTGACGGCGTTAACGATTACGCAATGATGACATATACGGCCAGCGTTAACGCAACTATCGGCAGCCCTAACGGCTTTACCCTTGCTGTCTGGCTGAAATCAGGGAACAGGTCTACCGGTTCTATTCCTGTCATCAAGGAGAGCAATGACGGCAGCGGCGACTTTTGGGTGGGTGCGAGTTTAGGCAGCAACTATTCCTGCAATACCAGGGGCGCCACAGGCAGTGCAGTCACAAATGTTCCCGTGGCCTCGGGCGTGTGGCGCATGGTAACCCTGACTATGAGCAGCCCTAACGACCTCGCCACGCTGAAGTGCTACGTTGACGGCGCCCTTGCAGGCTCTAACGTGACTACAAGCCCGCTGCTGCGGTCCAACACCAACATTTACCTCGGCGCGTACGGCACAGGCACTAACGGGGCGATTGTCACAGGCCAGTACTGGAACGGCACAATTGACGAGTTTGCCATGTTCAACCGCTCCCTCACAGCCGCAGAGGTTGCCGGCCTTTACAGGAAGGGCGCGACCGGCCTTGGCCTTCTCAGCAACGACTACATCAACTACTCGGCTTCCGGTAACTTCAATGAGCGCGAGGGAACTATAGAGTTTTGGGTGAAGCCCGAGTGGGGCGGGGGTGACTCGAATCCGCACAACTTTGTCAGCATGGAAAAAAGCAATAACGATTTCATGATTTACAGGGAAGTTGGCGATGAGCTGCAAATTTACGTAACAGACGCCGTCTTCATGAAATATGGGATTGGCGGCTGGACTTCAGGCAACTGGAAGCACATTGCATTCACATGGAACAACTACACTTCAAATATGACTTTGCATATTGATGGCAGCAGGGTTAATAATTCAGGGACTGCTTTCAGCATACCGCCGCAAAATGGCATTTTGGTTGGAGCGCAATTAGCCGGTGGTAATCCTACTGCTGGATTCTGCAACTGCACCATCAGCGAGTTCAGGATAAGCCGCAAAGCCTTGACCGCCCAGGAAATCAACGAGTCCTTCAGCAAGGGCAGGCAGCTTTTCAGCAACGAAATCTTCCTTAACAACAGCAACTTCAATAAATGGGACGGCCTGAAGCTGGGCTATACGCCTTCTGACGGCTTCGAGCCTGGCAGCGAGGTCAACAGCAGCTACCTTACTGTTAACAACTCGCAGCCGAGTGAGCCGACAATTACAGACTTCGGAAGGGCAGGCGTAGCAGGCGCAACAGAGCCAGTTGCCGCCAACAAGGCGAGCAGCGCAACGCCAGCCAACGCCACTTTCATGACAGCGATAAACATAACCTGGAACGCTGTTGCCGACAACGACACTTCAGACGTGATAAATTACACTGTCTTAATTAACAACAGCCGCGTCTGCGATACAACCGAATTGAGCTGCAACACCACCCAGCTGCCCAGCTGGAATGGCAATGCTGCGTTTTACATCTTCAACGTGACCGCTTTTGACAGCGAGTGGAATTCTACAACGGCAACTTATGCTTTCATGTTTGACAACGCCACTCCGACTATTTCGCTGGTAGCAGCGACAGACGCAAACGCATCATTCATTAACCGCACCTTCAGCTTCATCAACCTTTCAGTGACTGAGGGCAGCGTTGACAGGCTCTTGTTTAACATCACAGGCCCGGGCTTTGACAGCACAACAGGCCAGAACATCACGCTGTGGGACAAGGATCTGGTCAGTATGTGGCACTTTGAGTTGGGAAGCAGCAACGCAACAGCGGATGACAGCAGCGGCTTTGGCCACACCGCCACGCTGCAAAGCATGAACAACACAGGCAATGCCACGAGCGGCTGGACAACGGCAGGCAAGCTTGGAACCGGGCTGCTGTTTGATGGCAACAACGACTATTTGAACACTGGGGATTCTGACTTTTTGGACATGGCAGGCGGGGCTATGACGATAAGCTTCTGGGTGAACGTGTCAAGGGACATTGCAGACAGCCAGAGGATGTTTGTTGTTTACAAGCACTCAAACCAGTGGAACGACAGGCCGGGGTATTCAATTGATATAATTGATTCAGGAGAAGTAGTGGACTTCATAGTTTGCGCAGCGGTGAGTGACTGCAATAACCTCTACGGCAGCAGTTCGGGATTGACGCTTAACCAGTGGGTCCACATAGCAGTCACTTACGATTCCGCCACGGCAAGGATTTACAGGAACGGCGTCCAGACAGACTCTCAAGCCCTTAACAAGGCAATAGGCGTCCACACAAACGGCCTGGTCATAGGCGAGGACGGCTCAACAAGCGACGGAAGCGCATCATTTCCATTCACGGGAAGGCTTGACGAAGTCAAGATGTGGCGCAGGGTCCTCACGGCAGCAGAGGTCAGCGCAGAGTACAAC
>Ga0209541_10011233_pt1 | contig 14056 bp, 13 predicted proteins | sample RifCSPlowO2_01_FD_184027 | JGI IMG/M metagenome (GOLD analysis project Ga0209541, IMG submission 184027) | Groundwater microbial communities from Rifle, Colorado - Rifle CSP2_plank lowO2_0.1 (SPAdes) (version 2) | ecosystem: Environmental > Aquatic > Deep subsurface > Groundwater | place... | reverse complement strand
GAATCGGGTCAGAGTCTTGATGTGCAGGGCAAGAGATTCAGATATCAAGGTCTATCCCCGCGCATACGGAAAGAAACAGACCCGCATCGTGATTTACCACAACAAATGGACTCAAGGGATATTGGCGGAGAAGAAGGTGCGTCAGGGGTTTGCCACTTTCCGCGAAGCTTTGCGGTCCTTTGACCACGCTATCGACTCGGTTCTGGATAGGGCTGTTCTTTGCGAGGAGCAAAAGTCGCAACTTCTGCAGATCCATGCGTTGATTCGTCCCGGGCAAACAGCTCGCGTGGAACGGGTACGGAAGGCCGAAGAGTTGCTTTACCAGATGTTCGGTCGGATAGCCCGGGTCCAATCGGGCAATTTGTATCAGCTGCGCGACAGCCTGGGAATAAACGAAGAGAGTGATTGGAAAGGCATACTGGAACTGCTTGATAACGATAACCTAGGGGCAGCATGTTGCCTGATAACCTCGAGGCTTCAGAAGCTCCCCGATAACGAATTTTCCCGGATATTTCGGCGCATAGTCCCTTCGATCTTGGCTCGAAAGAAACTCCTCAACTCTATATACGAGGAGGACCAGCGATTCGCGGGCAATTTCTATAGCTCCCTCGTTTTAGTAGTTGGCGAAATAGTTTCGGCCCGGGCGAATCGAATCATCTTCCCAAGTCTTGTGGATCGGCTCGAACTTTTTGTCACTACTTATCCCGACCCATACCCAAGGAGGCTCAATCAAGCACGCGGTGCCATGGTCTTTCTCAAGCATAAGCTCGAAGCTCGGGAGATGGACGCGAGCTGTCGGAGGGCCTGGCGGGAGGCAATATCTCAGACTCAAGAAGAGCTCAGCTGGCTCACCCTTGAGCGCAGTGACAGACAACTCAAACTTTTCAAAGGGGCGGCTTAGCCGCTCAAACATCCAAACCAGGGTGGCTCGAGATTTCTCGGCCACCCTTTGCTTTTGACCAAACGCTCGAATTCCACTATATTTTGGCCTATGGTCGAGCTCATCGACGGAAAAAAAATTGCGAGTCGGATTTTGAACGAACTCAAAATCGAAGTTTCCAAACTTCACGCAGCCGGAATATTTCCCCGGCTGGTCGTTTTTTTGGCCGGAGGGGATCCTGCTTCGATCTCTTATACTAAAATAAAAAAGAAGCGAGCGGAGGAAATCGGTCTCGCGGTGGATTTGATCTCTTTTCCCTCCTCCGTATCCAAACACGAACTCGCGCAGGCGATCGAAAAGGCCAATAGGGAGAAAGGCGTTAGTGGAATTTTGGTACAGTTGCCGCTGCCGCCAAGTTTGCCGGCGCAGGAAATCTTGGACTTGGTTTTGCCGGATTTGGACGTCGATTGTTTGAATAGTGAAAATAAGAGACGCCTGGCGGACGGGGATGACTTTCGATTTTATCCGCCCGCGCCCGCGGCCATAATGGAGATCCTCGAGAATTATAATGTCGGGCTCGCCGGCCATATTGTCCTCGTCGGCTCCGGGCAGCTCATCGGCAAGCCGCTTGCCTCGATGCTGCTGAGCCGAAAAATCAGTTTTGAAATAGCGAACCGGCAAACGCAAAATTTCGGGGAGCTCGTAGCGAAAGCCGACGTTTTGATCTCTGCTGTCGGCAAGCCCGGCCTCATAACCGGTGACATGGTAAAGCCCGGAGTCGTAGTCATCGACGCGGGAGCCGCTGGTTCGGAAAAGGGGGAGATCCTGGGCGACGTTGAGGTCAGGAGCGTTTCGGAAAAAGCCAGACTGCTCGCCGCGGTTCCCGGCGGTGTTGGTCCGGTAACTGTGGCGATGGTTCTTCGAAATGTTGTCAAATCCGCACAGCGGCAGACAAAGTTGCCAGGTAGTGAAAGTTTGCTTGGCCGCAAAGCGGCCTAACGCCTCACCGTCTAAAAGTTCGAATAAGTAAGAACAGATTGGCTGGTTATCTAAATTGGCCTCAAAAACTAGCAAACTTCTACTACCTGGTTGACAACGCGGACTTAATAACCTATCATCCATCACATGGCGAAAAAATATTTACTCACAGCGGAAGGACTCGAGAAGCTCAAGAAGGAACTGGAGGTTCTCGTGGGCGAGCGCCGCAAAGAAGTCATCGAGCGGATCCAGGAAGCAGTTGCCCATGGCGACCTTTCGGAAAATGCCGACTATGCTCAGGCAAAGGAAGAGCAGGCCTTCATTGAGGGGCGTATTCAGGAGCTCGAAGAGACCATCAAGAATGCGGAGATAATCAAGATCGACGGCAGCAAAAACATGGTGTCGGTCGGTTCCACAGTAAAGGTAATGGTAGACGGCAAAGAGTTGAAATACACCATCGTCGGCTCGAACGAGGCAAACCCTGCCCAGGGAAGAATTTCCAACGAATCTCTCGTGGGGCAGAGGCTTTTGGGAAGCAAGCCAGGGGATAAATTGAGCGTCAACACCCCGGCCGGTAAGGCAAACTACGAAGTTTTGGAGATAGTTTAGATAAACGGAAGGACTGAAAAACCGAAAAACGGAGGAACCGGGAAAACCGCATGTGCGGTTTTTTTATTCTTAAGTTTTTACGTCCTTACGTTTTTTTGTTTATTTGTGGTATAATTTAAACAATATGAGCACGGAAAAAGAACGTGAACTTTTTGAGGAACGGCTTCGGAAACTGGAGTCTTTGAAGAAATCCGGGGGGGATCCTTACCCGGCGGAAACAAAACGCACCCATACGGTCGCTCAGGCAATCGAAAAGTTTGGTGCGCTTGAGAAGACAAAGAAAAGTGTCACTTTGGCCGGGAGGATCCGCGGCCTCCGCGGCCATGGAGCGCTTATTTTCGGCACGCTCGAAGACGCCTCGGGGCGGTTGCAGTTTCTCCTGAAAAAGGACGAGATTGGCGAGAAGGACTTCGAGCAATTTACCAGCCTTTTTGATCTGGGCGATTTTCTAGAAGTTACCGGCACCCTTATGCAAACTCAGAGGGGGGAGAAGACGCTTCTTGCCAGTTCCTCGCGCATGCTGGCCAAATCACTTCGGGCCTTACCCGATCAATGGCACGGACTAAAGGACAAGGAATTGCTTCTGCGCAAGCGGTATCTGGACATGCTCTCCAATCCTGAAACGCGGGAGTTATTTGTAAAAAAATCGATATTTTGGCAAACGGTCCGAAAATTCATGATCGACGAAGGGTTTTTGGAAGTCTGGACCCCGGTTCTCGAAAATATCCCGGGCGGTGCCGATGCCGAGCCTTTTGTGACCCACCACAAAGCTTTGGATCGCGATTTTTATCTGCGCATTTCGTTGGAGCTTCCGCTCAAGCGGCTGCTTGTAGGCGGCTATGAAAAAGTTTTTGAAATTGGGAGGCTGTTTCGAAACGAGGGAATTGATCGTGATCATCTGCAGGAGTATGACGACATGGAATTTTACTGGGCTTTCTCCGACGACGAAAAAGGCATGGAGTTGGTCGAGGAGCTCTATAAACAAATTGTCAAAGCGGTCGCGGGCGGCATGGAAACAGAATACGAAGGAAAAAAGATCAATTGGTCTGAAAAATGGCCGCGAGTTGATTATTTTGAAGCATTCGAGAAAGAAACAGGGGTCGATCTCAACACGGCATCCGATAAAGAGCTTTTGAAAACTGCCGAAAAATTAAAAATCGAAATTCCAAAGCATATCGGGCGCGGCCGTCTCATCGACGCCATTTACAAAAAAACGGTGAGGCCAAAACTTATTCAGCCATGTTTTGTGGTTGGCCATCCGCTTGAATCCTCTCCGTTGGCGAAAAAAAACCCGAAAGACCAGAGGCGGATACTGCGATTTCAACCGGTCGCCGGCGGAGCGGAGCTGGGCAACGGTTTCGCGGAACTGAACGACCCCCTGGACCAAAAAAACAGATTTGAGGAGCAAATGAAAATGAAAGCCGCCGGCGATAAGGAGGCCCACATGATGGACGCGGACTACGTGGAAGCTCTTGAGTATGGGATGCCCCCGGCGGTAGGGTATGGCATGAGCGAACGGTTGTTCGCGTTCCTCATGAACCGCTCGATCCGCGAAACAGTTATTTTCCCCCCAATGCGTTCGGAAAAACATGATGAGAAATGAAACTTCTCCTCGGCACTCGCAATCCGGAAAAAATCCGTGATTACCAGAAATATCTGATACACAGGGATCTGAAGCTCGTTACACTGCCCGAACTCGGGATTTGGGAAGAGCCGCTGGAGATCGGCGAGACGTACAAAGATAATGCTCTGCAGAAAGCCAGATTTTATGCCGAGAAAACTGAATATGCGACCCTCGGGGAAGACGGGGGATTTGAAGTAGAGGCCCTTGATAACCGGCCAGGGATAGAATCACGCCGTTGGGTCGGGCCAAACGGGACGGATGAAGATAGGATAAAAAAAGTTCTCGAACTCCTGGGAAAAGAAAAGAACCGCAAGGCCAGACTTACCTTCACCGCTGTAGTGTATTTCCCAAGCGAGCGTGATTATGTAGAGGTTTCATCGTCAGTTGAGGGGGTGGTGCCGGAAAAAGCCTCATCAATCGTCAGAAAAAATTTCCCTTATCGATCGCTCCTTTTTTTCCCGCAGTACAATAAGTATTATGTCGACTTGAGCGAGAAAGAAGAGCAGGAGATAGACCATCGCAAAAAAGCGTGTAAAGAACTATTATTAAAGCTGGAACCTTATTTAAGTTAAATGCTACCTAAGCTAAAAGAAGATCTAGTCTTATTTACTGCTGTAGCTATTGTGGTTTTTGGGTTATTTTATTACTACGGATCAGCTCAAATAGAAAACGAAACGGAAAAGTATATCTCAGATACAGTTAGGAACATCCATGCTCCGCGGAAGATTAATCCACCAGATAATCCAGCACCCGCTGAGAAAATATGGAAGACGTATCGAAATGATTATTTTAATTATGAGGTTACTATTCCAGAGGATTTTAAAGTAAACCCCAATCTTGCTGATCCCTACCCGGGAGCGCCCGATTTGCCTTATCCAGGGGTGTCGTCATCGGTATCAGTTCGAAGGGGGCCCTCAGGCCCTAAGCCACTTTATATTGAGGTCCTTTTTAATGACCAGAATTTCACGGCGACGCAGTGGGCGGAGGGAGTGCTCAGAGGAGAAAGAAAATATGAGAATGAGATTAAGGCCGAGCAAACCTTCGAGATCAATGGCAGAGAAGGCTATCGCGCCGCCTTAAAAGGCGGTTATAAACAGCGGCCCGAAGATGAGCCGGGCACAGGCACGTCCACTTTGGATAGTTGGGAAATTATCACTTTTATCAAGGACGGGGATAGAATAATAATAATGACTTATACAAGTCCGGAAAATGAATACTGCGATGTTTGTGCTGAATATGAAACGATAGCAAGGTCTTTTAAATTCATTGATTGAAATGTTGGATATTAAATTCATCCGAGAAAACCAGGAGGTGGTAAAAAAGGCCATCAAGGACAAAGGCTTGACTTTGGATTTGGAAAAACTCCTGAAGCTCGATGAAGAGCGCCGGAAGCTCATTACTGAAACGGACGAGCTCAACAAACAGCGGAAGGAATTCGCAAAGGAACGCGATAAGGAGAAAGGCAAAGCCCTCAAGGAACAGTTGGGTAAGCTCGAGGAAAAACTCCGCGAAGTCGAAATGGAATATTTCGAGCTCATGCTTTTGGTGCCAAACATACCTTCTCCCGAAACCCCCGTCGGCGACGCCCGCGAAAACAAAGAAATTCACAAATGGGGGCAAATTCCAAAGTTTGATTTCAAACCTAAATCGCATATCGAACTTGGAAAAGATTTAGATCTAATCGATTTGGAGAGAGGCGTCAAAGCATCGGGATTTCGTGGCTACTACCTAAAGAATGAGGCAGTGCTCATGCAGATGGGCGTGCTGTGGTACGCGCTTCGCAAACTCATCGCCAAAGGATTTACCCCAATGGTCGCTCCGACACTGCTTCGAGAATTTGCGCTTGTTGGCAGCGGGCATTTTCCGTTTGGCCGCGAGGAAGTGTACCAGATCGGCAATCCCCACAGTCTCGAGGAAAAAGGCGACAAGGATAAAAACAAAGTTTTTCTAGCCGGGACGTCGGAACCTGCGCTTTTGGCCTACTATGCCGGAGAGGTTTTAGATGAAAAAATTCTGCCCATCAAAGTCTGCGCGATTTCTCCTTGTTACCGAAGCGAGATCGGCAGTTACGGAAAAGACACTAAGGGCATTTACCGCATTCATGAGTTCATGAAAGTCGAGCAAGTAGTGTTCTGTCAGAACGACATCGAGGAGAGCAAAAAATGGCTTCAGGAACTCGAGAACATCTCCCGCGAGATACTGGAAGAACTTGAGCTGCCCTATCGGGTCATCATCAACGCAACCGGGGACCAGGGAGCCGGCAAGTACGAGATGCACGATATCGAGACATGGATGCCTTCCCGGGATGGCTATGGGGAGACCCACTCTGACTCCGCTCTTACCGACTGGCAGGCGAGGCGCCTCAATATCCGTTATCGAACGAAAGCTGGCAAATTGGAGTTCGTTCATACCTTGAATAACACAGCGATCGCCAGTCCCCGTATACTCATCGCAATTTTGGAGAATCACCAGCAAGCAGACGGATCCGTTAATGTGCCAAAGGTTTTACAGGACTACGTGGGTAAAAAAATAATCGGTCCAAAATGAATTCGCGACAAATTATCGTTCGTGGCCTCCTGGTCAATTATTACTACGATGAATCCGCTCCTCCCGCTTCCCAAGCGGTCGTTTTTTTGCATGGCTGGCGCTCGAACGCGATGATCTGGCGCCCTATCCTCGAGTCATTCCACTCTACGTACCGCCTTTACGCGATAGACTTTCCCGGCTTTGGAAATTCCGAGTTGCCGCGCGCGGGGCTGCACTTGAAGGACTACTCTGATATTGTCGCCGGTTTTGTCGAGAAACTGGATCTCAAAAGGGTCTGCGTGGTGGGGCATTCGTTTGGCGGCAGGGTGGCGATCAAACTTGCAGTGAACCATCCCGCGCTCATCGAGAGGATGGTTTTGGTTGATAGCGGGGGGATTCGTTCCAGCGAAACGCGCCGCCGGATCATAACTACTTTCGCGAAGATCCTACATCCTGTTTTCGCGCTCCCGCTCCTGCGGACACTCAGGCCAAGAATTTATAATATGCTTGGGGCGGCGGACTATCTCGCGACTCCCGAACTTCGGCAGACTTTTCTAAATATCATCGAAGAAGAACCGACCCCCTATTTGAACCAAGTTCGCTGTTCGACCCTGATCGTCTGGGGAGAAAAAGATCAAGAGGCCCCTCTTTCTGCCGGACAAACCAAGGCGAAATTAATTCCGCGCGCCAGGCTAGTGGTTTTTCCAATGTCCGGTCATTTCAGTTTTTTGGACAGACCCGAGGAATTTAATCAGGCACTAACAGTTTTTTTGAATGAACCCCGTTAGAAAATTTAATTGTCATTGCGAGCGAAGCGAAGCAATCCCGTGGAATTTGAGATTGCTTCGTTCAGCCTTCGTAGCCACTTCGGCGAAGTAGGCTCGTTCCACCAGACGGGACTCCTCGCAAAGACGCCGTGGATATGAACCCGCTTAAGGTCGCATTGCATCAAATATATATTCTTCAGCTTGAGAATTATGAGCTGAGGCGGTTCTTCGGGAGGATGCGCTCCGGGCTGTGGCGGGCGAGACAAAATCCTCGGAAGCCACTCGTATGGACGCCGAAAGCTATCCTGCTGTTTGTTCTAGGACTTTTTTTTCAGTTCCTCCTCGCGGGTCTTCTGTCCACCTGGCTACTAGACGGCACTTTGGCGTTCACTGGATTCGTCATTTTCGCCGCGGCGTTCAGTTATGTATTCTGGATTTTCTTGCTGATTTCCGCAGTACTAGCGTACCCGGCTGACTATATTCTCAAGCAAGTAGTCGTCGCCCGCGGCCGTATGCGGCTCCGAGCGCTCGCCAATGTTCGGGTCGTGGCCATCGCGGGGAGTTACGGCAAAACGACTTTCAAAAATATTGCCGCGGCCCTGCTTAGCCAAAGCTTTAAAGTCGTCAAAACGCCGGACAGCGTTAACACTCCTGTCGGGGTGGCGCGTTGGCTTACCCGAGACGTTCGAAGCGACGCGCAAGTTCTTGTCGTGGAATTTGGGGAGTATTACCGAGGCGATATCCGCAAGCTTTGTGAGCTCATACCGCCTGACGTAAGCGTCGTCACCGGAATCAATGAGGCGCATTTGGAGAGACTCGGAAGTCTCGAAAACGCCGCCGCGACTATTTTTGAGGCCGTAGAGTACGCGAAGCCCGGGGCTCTGGCTATGCTCAACGGCGACGACGAGCTTGTTCGAGGCAGCGCGAAGAATTATCTGCAGGGCCGAAAGGCCTCGTATTTTGGAGCGCACGAAACCTCATCTGAGTGGCAGGTCGGCAATCCCTCATTTCATGCCGACGGTTCTGGATGGAGCTTTGACCTGTCCAACAAAGAAAAAAATCTCGGTTCTTACAAAATCCCTCTCCTTGGAGAGTATGCGCTCAGCGATATTCTCGGGGCGGCGTCGATCGCGAGCGAACTCGGAGCCCGCCCGGAGGATATCGCGTCGGGGATCGCCCAGGTTTCTGCCATACCGCACCGCCTGCAAGTCGTTCCCACTCAGAATGACATACTTGTGATCGATGACAGTTACAATGCCAATTCTCACGGGGTTGCGGAGGCGATACGGGTGCTGGGGCGGCTTCGCGGAAGACGGCGCATCTATGTTACCCCCGGCCTGGTCGAAACTGGGATCCGGGAACGACAAATCCACCAATCCCTCGGCTCGGAGCTTGCTGTAGCGGCTGAACTGGTGGTGCTCACACGCAACAGCGTCACTCCGTTCATTGCCGAGGGGCTTCGAACCGCAGGTTTTCCCGAGGATAAAATACTTTGGTTCGATACGGCCGAAGCGGCGCAAAAGGGTGTGGGGGAGCTGGCCCGCGCTGGAGACGTGATCCTCTTTCAAAACGACTGGACTGACAATTACATATGATGTCTGCGCTGAAAAAAATTTGGGAAATCATTTCCCGTCCACGGGTCAGATATGATCCGCTGGTAAAAGTTTTCATTGATTCAGATGCCTTGCGGAGCAACTACAAAGCATTCGCCGGGCAGTTTCCAGGTCTCGCTATCGCTCCGGTGCTGAAGAGCAACGCTTATGGACACGGGCTGCGGGAGGTCGCTTCCGTGCTCGACAGCGTCCACGCGCCGTTTTTTGCCGTTGATTCGTTCTACGAAGCTCTGGTACTGCGTCGAGCGGGCGTGAAAACCCCGATTTTAATCATCGGCTACACTCGTGAGGATTTGATCCGCCGAAAAACTCTCAGGAACGTCGCCTTCACGGTCGCCGACCTGCATGTGCTGAGCGAGCTGGCGGTGTCTCTCAAGCGTCCCCAGCGCATCCATCTCAAGGTAGACACGGGGATGCACCGGCAGGGGGTGATGCCGCACGAAGTTCCGATCGCTCTGGATTGTTTCGAAAGAAATCCGAATTTGATACTCGAAGGTGTCTACTCTCATTTATCGGACGCCGACAATCCCGACCCGACTTTTACGAACAAACAGATCAAAGTCTGGAACGAAGTAGCGGAGAAACTCTGGAAGGCCGATTCCCCGATCCGGTATTTTCACCTGACGGCAACCAAAGGATTCGGATCAAGCTCGCGGATAAAGGCAAATGTCGCAAGGATCGGCATCGGCCTCTACGGCATCGGTTCCATCCCGAATTATTCCCTGCCGATCCGGCCGGTTTTGTCGCTTCGCTCGGTAGTTGCATCCGTGAAGCCGGTCCTGGGCGGAGAAAAAATCGGATACAACGCGACCTTCGAGACGCCGCAGGAGATGCGCATCGCCATGGTTCCTTTAGGCTACAATGAAGGTGTCGACAGGAGGCTCTCGAATCTCGGCACCCTTCTGTTACAGAATAAACCATGCCGCATCGTCGGTCGGGTCAGCATGAACATCACAACGATCGATGTCGCGGGTGTACCGGAAGCGCAGGTAGGGGACGAGGTCGTCGTGCTGAGCGACGATCCAAACGCTGAAAACTCGGTTGAGAATGTGGCCAAAATTTGCCATACTACTCCATACGAAATTTTAATCCATATTCCTGGGTACTTGCACCGGGAATTGAAATAAAATTATGGACAAAAATTTAACAATCGGAGTATTCTTCGGCTCCCGTTCGCCGGAGCATGATATCTCGATCATCACCGGACAGCTCATCATCTCCGGTCTCCTTGGTATGGGTCTTCGCGTGTTGCCCGTGTATATCGGTAAAAACGGAGAATGGATGATCGGGGAGTCGCTCGGCACGCTCCGGGCGTTCACACAGGAGAAGCGGATACTGGATCGACATCTCCAGAGGTACGCGCTCGACCTTCAGGCCTCGCGGGGGAGGTTGGTATTTCACCCGCATCATTTCCTTCGTAAACACAAAATCATCGATATCGCTTTCCCTGCTTTTCATGGAAGCTATGGCGAGGACGGGACCATCCAGGGATTATTTGAGATTTTTGACGTCCCGTACGTGGGCTGCGATGTGGTGTCTTCCGCGGTCACGATGGACAAGATATGGACGAAGCAGCACTTCACCGCGCTTGGTATCCCGACGACCGATTTTCTTTTTTACGAGAATAGCGACTGGCAAGGTGACCGAAAAAAAGTGCTTGCGGAAATCGAGAGCCGATTTCATTTCCCGATTTTTATCAAACCCGCCCGGTTGGGCTCATCTATAGCGATTACCAAAGTCAAAGACTCCAGGGAACTCGAGGAGGCTGTGGACCTCGCCCTGCATTACGACGAGCGGTTTCTGGCCGAGGAAGCCGTTCCTGACCTCATGGACGTGACATGCGCGGTGCTGGGCGGCTCACAGCCCCGCTCTTCGCTTCTGCAGGAGTCTGTATTCGGACAGGATATGCTATCGTACGAGGATAAGTATCGGCATGAGGGAGGCACCCAGCTTGGAAAGGGAGCCGCGGTGGTCATACCCGCGCGCTTAAGCGCGGAAACAACCGAGGAGCTTCGCTCTGCCGCTGTTAAGATTTTCAAGGCCTTCGGCTGTTATGGCACTGCCCGCGTTGATTTTCTCTATAATAAACAATCGAAAAAGTACTACGCCAACGAGATCAACACCCTGCCCGGTACTCTCTACCACCACCTTTGGAAAAAGAGCGGCATTGAGTTTCCCGTTCTTTTGAATACACTCCTCGACCTGGCGCTCGAGCGGGCGAAGTCACGGGGCCGCGCCGCTCGAGTTTTTTCCTCTGACCTCTTGAAATTCGCGGGTTCGCAGAAGCTTCGATACAAGGGAGGGGAGAATGAAGGGCTTTGACCTCAGGGGGTTCAGCGAGAGACAAAGGCGGTTTCGCCGACCGGAATTTCAGAAAAAACTTCGCGCTGCGCGCGGGTTCGAGCGTAGGAGCGAACCCCGGCCGCAAAATATACGCGGCCAATTGCTCCGTACCATCGGCCTGCATATCCTCTGGAGGCAGATTTTGGTGGTTTTGGTGCTCGGCGCGGCTGCGTACTTTCTAACTTTGTCGCCCGTTTTTTTGGTTTCCGAAGTCGAGGTGGAGAGCGGGGGTTTCTCGGCCACTGAGGTGAGTCGGGCGATCGCGGGTATGGGCGCCTCACGGAAATACCTCATCCCGACCAATCATATACTCATCGTCAATGCAGAATCAGTTCTCACCGCTCTGCAGGAGGAGTTTCCACAGATCCGCTCCGTAACGTCGTTTTCCCGGAGCGGGTGGGATCGGGTGAAGCTGGGCATCGAAGAGCGCAAATCATCTTATGTATGGCAGAGCGCCGGTGAATTTTTTCTGCTGGATCAGGACGGGGTCATCTTCCAGCGAGTTCTCAACTATGACCCGACCTCATTCCCCGAAACCCTGCTTGTCGACCGTTCGGATCGGGTAATGCAGATCGGCGGGAATGTTAGTGCCGAAAAGATCCTGCAATTCGTGGAGAAGCTCAAAACCCTGTGGTCGGACGTGGTCACTCAGATTACTTGGCGAAGCTTTTCATTTCCAGGGGCCGCCAGCCTCGATATAGCGGTCAGAACTAGCACAGGATTCCAGATATATTTCGACGTAGAGAGGCCGGCGACCGCCCAGCTTCGGAACCTTAACCTTCTGCTGACGCGCGAGATCAAACCCGAAACATACACTGGCCTTTCGTACATTGATTTGCGCTTACCCGACGTTGCCTATTATTGTTACCTAGACGCGCCTTGCGCCTCGGAAAACGCTACCAGCACGCAAGCAATTAGTCGCTAATAGCTTTTCCTCCCCTCGATGGGGAGGGCAGGGGAAGGGTGGAAACCCAAAATCAATACCCCTCTCCTCACCTCTCCCACAAGGGGAGAGGAATGAAGAAAAGAACATTATGAAACAATACGTCATCTCCCTTGGGGGCTCGTTAGTTAACCCCGGAGAAATAAATGCTTCGTATCTTCGCGCCTTGCGAAAACTGCTTCTCGGGGAAGTAAAAAAAGGCGCTCGATTTTTCGTTGTCGTTGGAGGTGGACAGCCAGCGCGCGATTATCAGGAGGCGGGGAAAAGAGTAGCGCGCCTTGATAGCGCGGCACTCGATTGGGTAGGAATTGGTGCCACCAAGCTGAACGCGGAGCTGGTGCGGGCAATTTTTGGGAATCTCGGTCATGGTACAGTGATGTCCGACCCGACAAAGAAAATGAGGAACCCAGCTAAGATAAATGTTTTTTCCGGCTGGAAGCCCGGACGCTCTACTGACTTTGATGCTGTGAAGATCGCGGAAGTGCATTGCATCAAAACCGTTATCAACCTTTCGAATATCGACTACGTTTACGATACTGATCCGCGTAAAAATAGGAAAGCAAAAAAACTGCCTCGTTTGAGTTGGGCAGAATTTCAGAAAATGTTTTCCACGCGTTGGAACCCCGGCGCCCACGTGCCTTTTGACCCGACTGGCGCGCGCCTCGCGGCCAAGCGGGGAATCAGAGTAATCGTTGTGAATGGAGCGAAATTGAGCAATCTGTCAGCGGTCCTTAGGGGCCGGAAATTCACTGGAACGACAATAGGGTAAGAATCGCTTAAGTAAGCGCAATTAAACGGCTCAACACTCGGTTGAGCCGTTTAATTTGACCTAAGCTTAATATTGACAAATGCTTGATTTGCTAATATTCTACAATGTTCCGCACTCATCAGGTGCAGGAAACAAGGAGGAGTAGAAATGATGAAGAGTATTGCCAAGAGGGCCAGGGTAAGAGAGATCGTGCGTGAGTATATCAAAAAGCCGATTTCGGTAACGATTAAGGCTCTTAAGAAAGAGCGCTTGGGACGCTCAGAGAGCTACATCTACGGAATTCGGAGCCGGATTAAGGCAGAGGGAGCTGGCCGCAAAGCCAAGTCGTCGAGAAAGTCACGCAAAGTCCACCCCCGGCCGGGATCTACCCACGAAACTCTCAGAATCATCATCGAGGTGCTCATCACGAGGCGAACGCTCCTGGATAGCAGCATATCTGATCTTGAGCGGGCAGCAGAGGTCGTCAAGCTTTACGAGGCCGAATGAAGCAAGCTCGGTGAGCGAAGGCAAGAGCCAGACAATTTCGCGTGGGGTGAGACTGTAGGTACGGTCTCACCCTTTTTATTTTAAAAAATAGGTATCGAGATACCTATTTTGATACTTATCGGCTTTTTCGAATCTGGACTCCGTATCTAGTACGGAATGACAAATGAAGGATTCAGGGTACCCGGTAAACGTAAATCGAGTAGCCAATTTTGGCGACGGGTTCCATCTCCCGAAGCCAGGCGTAGCCGCCGTCCTCGCGAAGCGGGGCCCACCAGAGGTCATTCATGAGAAAAGTTTCGGAGACGGCGAGATATTTTGCCGGCGGCCGGCCCCATTCCGCGTGCCATGGGAGAAATTTGGAATTGTCGCAGTTGTAGCCGTCGGGCGTGGCTACGAGATTGCCAGCGTCATCGGTTTTACGCTCGCAGAAATAATACTTGGGATCACCGCCGCCGAAATAATCCACCGCTATTTTATCTATCTGGGGATTTACCGCGACGTAGTTGGCCAGCCGTTTC
>Ga0209541_10011231_pt1 | contig 14057 bp, 18 predicted proteins | sample RifCSPlowO2_01_FD_184027 | JGI IMG/M metagenome (GOLD analysis project Ga0209541, IMG submission 184027) | Groundwater microbial communities from Rifle, Colorado - Rifle CSP2_plank lowO2_0.1 (SPAdes) (version 2) | ecosystem: Environmental > Aquatic > Deep subsurface > Groundwater | place... | reverse complement strand
GCGCGGCCTGCGGCCGGATATTGTATTTAAACCCCAAGCCCACGGTCACGGCCTGGTTCCAAAAAGGCCAGAAGATTTTACTGGTCCAGCGTTCCCAAGAGCCCAGTAAGGGCGCTTGGGGCACGGTCGGCGGCTTTATGGAGTATGGCGAAGCGCCACTGGAGACCCTCGTGCGCGAAGCCAAAGAAGAGTTGGGCGTTAATATTAAGCCCGGCCCATACTTGGGAACCAAAAACGATTTTTACGACAATCAGCAAGGCGAGTTATATAACACCTTGGGCCTTGTATATAGCGCCAAGCTTGTGTCTGAAAATTTCAAACTAGCCGAGGAATTAAGCGACGCCCAATGGTTCGGCGCCAAGGATTTGCCCCAAGATATTGGTTTTCCCAGCACGCGCTGGCTGATCGAAAACTGGCGCGATCAAGGCGCGCCGTTTGCTTAGCGCCTTGCGATTTTGGCGTGTTTTGATTACAATCAAGCAAAATAAATGAGCCCAGGTGGAGAAATTGGAAAACTCGTAGCACTCAAAATGCTATGCCGCAAGGCTTGTGGGTTCAAATCCCACCCTGGGCATTCGTTCTAAATACCCTTTTCATGAAGGGTATTTAGTTATATAATTACACCAAACAGATATCGAACTTATGCCTGCCCATAAATTACCTCCACTTAAATATAAATGGACCCCGGAACTCGCCTATGCGGTTGGGCTATTGGTAACAGACGGGTGTATGTACAGAGATGGACGTCATATAAACTTCACATCTAAAGACCTACAATTAATAGAGGCATTTAAAAGCTGTTTGGGATTAGAAAATAAAGTTCAAGGAAAAAGCCGTGGCGGGTCCAAGAAAAAGGACTGTTTTCAAATTACTTTTGGTCGAGTCCAGCTTTATCAGTGGCTGATCGGCATTGGCCTTTCTCCAGCAAAAACTCATACCATCGGCAAAATAAAGGTGCCAAATAAATATTTTAGCAATTTCGTGCGCGGCCACCTTGATGGTGATGGCAGTATTATTAGCTATTATGACAACTATGAAAACTATCACGGCCGCACCTACAATAATTTTCGAGTTTACACAAGATTCATTTCGGCTAGTAAATTACATGCTGAGTGGCTGTATAAAAAAATCACCGAAATCACTGGCATTAAAGGGGCAATAATTATCAACAAGCCGCGTTTTGATAAACATGTGCCCCTTTATCAAATCAAATTCTCCAAAAAGTCATCGCTGGAGTTATTTAAATGGATATACTACAATAAGTCCGTACCCTGCCTGAAACGCAAGCGCGACATCGCCGAACGCGCCATTATTGCGGCAAAAAATGAAACTAGAAAGCCGTATAGATTTATAAATTAGCTTAATTCATGCAAACCGAACTTGAGGCCAAGTTTATTAATATTGATAAGGCGGCCATACGCGACCGGCTTAAAAAGCTGGGCGCGAAGTTAGTGGCGCCGGAGCGCTTGATGCGGCGCCGGAATTACGACTACCCGGACTTACGCCTTGAAAAAGAACGGGCCGGATGGATTCGGGTGCGTGATGAGGGCAATAAAATTACGCTGGCGTATAAACAACTTGATAACCGGGGCCTGCATGGTACCAAGGAAGTCATGGTGAACGTTGATAATTTTGATACGACTTGCCAATTACTTGAGGCGATCGGATTGAAACAAAAGAGCTACCAAGAAACCAAACGCGAATCGTGGCAATTGGCTGGCGCGGATATTGAGATTGACGAGTGGCCGTGGATCCCGCCATTTTTGGAAATTGAAGCGCCGGACGAGCCGACTTTAAAATCGCTGGCTGAAAAACTGGGTTTTGATTTTAAGAAAGCCCTGCACGGTAGCGCGGAAATTGTTTACCAGCAATATTACAAAGTGACCGACGCGGATGTTGACCATTGGCCCAGTATGATTTTCTCGCCCGTACCCGAGGATTTAATGGCTAAAAAGTTATGACGCAGTCACCACCCGTCATAACCTACGCGAATTATCATATTTCGCTCAAAATTTTGTTGCGCCGGGGCGACGAGTTTTTGATTTTAAACAGCCAAAGCGGTAAGTTTTTTGACCTGCCCGGCGGCCGGATTGATGAGCAGGACCGCGCCGTGCCGCTGGAAGATATTTTGGCACGCGAGGTTCGCGAGGAACTAGGACCAAATTTTGTGTATAAATTAGGGGGGCCGTTATTTCAGTTTCGACGACACCTTAAAAGGACCGATTATCATGTTTTTGTGCCGGTTTATGACGCCAAGTATTTGTCGGGCGATATTAAATTATCTGATGAGCATACTGGCTTTTTCTGGACCAAGGCGCCGGATTTTAAATTTGAAGAAAGTCAATTTTTGTCGGCCGAGGAATACCGGGCCTTTAAAAAATATTTTGCCGCGATATGCTCAAAGCCGTAATTTTTGACGTTGACGGGGTGCTTATTGATTTGTTGAGGCAAATTTCCTTTTTTATCCTAAAATCTTGCGTCATAAACCAAACAGTAATACAATTTAGCTTAGTTTATGAAGCCCAGAATTCTCCAACCTAAAAATATTGAGGAACAAATCCGCCACATCGGCGTGTTAGTCGAGCGCACCCATGACGACGTCAAACAGATTGTGGAGCGCCAAGATAACTTGGAGGACAAGTTTGACAACATGCAACAGACCCTGGACGGTCATACCGAGATGATTGGCAAACTAGCCGTTGTCCAAGAAATTCATTCGGAGAAATTGGACAAATTTGGAAGAGTCCAGGAAAGTCATTCTGAAAAGATTGATAAATTGGCCGCGATTCAAAAAACGCACACAAAAAAGATTGATAAGCTGTCGGTCGTTCAACAAAGTCATTCGGTAAAGTTGGACAAATTTGGAAGAGTCCAGGAAAGTCATTCGGAAAAAATTGATCAGCTCGCGGTTAATATGGAAATTGTAAAGTCAGATATTAAGGTCATCAAAAACACTCTCGATACAAAGGCCAACACCAAGGATCTGGCGGCGATTGAAGGGCGCGTCATGCTGGTGGAACGAAAAGTTTAGGGCTATTTTTTACGTAAAGTCGCGTAAGCCCCCATGCCGCGGGCATGAAGTTTGTGGCTTATGGCAACAACCTGAATGAGGGTGATACCGTGGCCAAAGATTTTAAGAGCTTGCCCGGAATCATTGGGTCCTTGAATTAATAAATAGTTTTCAACAAGAATATTTGGCCAACCAGCCGAAACTGTCGTATACTAATAATGTATGGAGATCGTGGCCATTTTATTGTCTCTGGTGGCTTTATTATCACTTTCGGGTGTTAGTAAGCGCGTTAAAGCCATTGAAAATTTTGTTAATCACACTCAAGAAAGAAAGCCGACTCCAAATGTTAAGACGGGTACCACATCCCAAGCGCCAGAGGCCGCACCCCAGGTGCCGATATCAAAAACTAAGCCCGGAGCGGGCGATTATTTCATCGAATGGCTTAAGGACGACTGGCTGCTGAAATTGGGCGCAATGTTGATTCTGATCGGCTTTGGTTGGTTTGTGAGCTACGCGTTTCTAAACAATTGGATCGGCCCGATTGGCCGAATTACGTTTGGGATAATCGCCGGTTTGGCCGTTCTCTTATTGGGCTGGTGGCGAATTAAGAAATTCGTGCGCCAAGGTAGCATATTTTTGGTTCTTGGGGCAGCCATTATTCTTTTAACCATCTACGCGGCTCGCGAAGTATACGACATGATCCACCCAGTCGTAGCGTTGGGCGTCATGTTTTTGAGCGTGGTTTTCGTTGCTTTGGCGAGCGTGAAATATAAATCGCAAGGTTTGGCTTTATCGGGTTTGGCGCTGGCGGGGATCGCGCCATTCTTGGTTAGTAACCCAAGGCCGGATTTCACAGGCCTCTTTCTCTACTTATTGATTATTAATTTGGGGGTGATCTGGGTGGTCACCATCACCGGCTGGCGAATCTTGATCAACTTTTCACTACTGCTGGCCTTTTTCTACAGCATCCCACACTTACTGGCCTCCACGGACGCCTCGGCCGAAGTACTCGTTTTGATCATCTATGGCCTAGCGTTCGCCTTGTTTGCCGCCCACACTTTGGGAATATTAAAAACAAATGACCCCAAAGAGGCCCTGTCGGACTTAATCACCGCCGCGGGTAATGGTCTTTTGATCATTGCTTGGACTATGACGGCCGTACCCGACAACTGGCAAAGCTTGACCTTGTCGCTTTGGCTTATTGTTTATGGGGTGGGCGCATTTTTAATGTATAAGTTCACCCACTCCTCGAAGCCATTCTTTGTTTATTCCGGTATTAGTGTGGCCGTGTTGGCCGCGGCTACGGCCGCCGAGTTAAACGGAGCCGCGTTGACTATCGCGTATACTATCGAGAGCGCCGGGGTCGCCATTTTGACTTATATAATCAGTCAAAATCTTCAATTGGCTATTCGGAGTAGCTTGCTCCTCATCGGCCCGGCCATTTTATCGTTAGGTAGTCTGATCAGGTACGTTGACACCTACCAGGTCCTCAATCGAGATTTTTTTGTGTTGTTCATTGTTGGCGTTACCGGCTTGGGGCTGGGGAGCTACTTCTGGCTTAAAGTCCGCGCCGGAGCGGAAAAAATTCCCACCAATGGCCCAATCGCGCTAGTTATTATCGGGTCCGCCTACTTGCATACCTTGCTCTGGTTTTTGCTTAAAAAAATCATGTCGGAAGACGCCTCAACTACGCTGGCGCTAACAATATATACCATTCTTGGTTTGGCGTTATATATCTATGGTCAAACAAATCGACGCCGTGTCATGAAAATGTACGGCGGCACTTTATCCGGACTAGTTGTGGCCCGGCTGATAATTGTCGACGTTTGGAATATGGCGATTGCCGGCAAGATTGTGACCTTTTTCTTAATTGGCGCCTTGCTCGTGGGTACGGCATTTATTAATTACCACAAAAAGCCGAGCAAATAATTTGGTTGGGGGAATTATGAATTTCATAAGAACCGTAAATTTTTTTGGCATATTGGTGACCTTACTAGCGATAGCCGGCATCGCGTCTGGCGCCATTGACCCAAACATCGACATTGCCGGCGCGTTTCGGCAATATCACCTTACTGGGCGGCTTGATATATCCGTGCCCACAGTCACAGTTGTGCCAATTAACGACTCCTTGTGGCTCGAGAGGTCTGATTTTGCCGTACTGGACACAACCACCAATAAGTTCCAGCCGAATCTCGTTGTTCAAGAAATGGACAGCGAGTCAAAATTTACCTCAACAAGCCCGATGGCCACGCCGGGAACAGATCGCTTCATGAAAGACGGCGATTACTCCACCTACGCCGAATTTAACTTGACCGACGATAACGCGAGTGAAGCCGTAGTCACCCTTCGGGCCAACGCACTGACGGCCTCATCCAGATTAACCATGGCGCTGGATAACTATGTTGCCTTGCCGGTGGCCATAGAAATCCGGGCATTAACCGCGGCGGGCGAAAAGATTGTCGTGGCCAAGACGGATTTAAAAAGTACGACCGTAAATTTCCCCGAAACTTCGGCTAGCACTTGGTTGATTAAATTATTCTACAGCCAGCCGTTGCGCATTACGGAGCTGAACCTGACTCAAAAGGACATTATCGCCGGCCGCTCACTGCGTTTCCTCGCTCAACCGAAACATGAATATGCTGTATATTTTAACCCCGATCGGTTCACCAGAATTCCGGTTGGCGAATCAAGTGATTTATCAAACGGAAACGATCTCCTGAAAATCAGTCCCCTGACGCCGTTGTCTAACCCCGAATACCGCGTGGCTGACATTGATAACGACGGCATTGCTGATATTCGAGATAATTGCGTTTCAATCAGTAATCCCGATCAGCTAGATATCAATGCCAACGGCCGGGGTGACTCTTGCGATGATTTCGATAAAGATAGCGTAATGAATATCAAGGACAACTGCGTTAACAACCCGAACTACCGCCAAGAGGATACCGATAATGACGGCCTGGGCGACGTATGCGATAACGAAGAAAGTCGCCTGACCGAACGTTTTAGCTTTTTGCCTTGGGTGGGTATTATAATCGCTGCCGGAATAATGTTGACCTTAATCGTTGTGATCGTTCAATCGGTCAAAAATGACCGATTGGATAAACCTAGCGCCTAAGGGATTGGCCCAGCGATACGTAAGCGCCCACGGCGCCTAAAATTGCACCGGCTACAACGTCTAGGGGCCAGTGCACGCCCGCGTAAACGCGGCTAAAGCTAATTAAGATCGCAAAAAACATAAAAATTCCCCCCACAATGCAGCGGTGGGGGTTTTTGTTTTTTAGGGCCAACCAAACGGCTACAGCCAAGGCAAATGCAACCGCGGCATGACCCGACGGGAAAGCGTGTTCCGCCGGCTCGGCAATGAGCGGCGTAAAGTTCAGCGCCACAAACGGCCGGGGTACGGCCGTAAAAAATTTGATGACCCAATGGACCGCCCAGACGCCAACGGCCACCAGGCCGGACTTTACAAAAAAACGGTGCGTGGCCTTGGTGCCATGCCACCAAAAGAACAGCACAAACCCAAAGGCCATTAAATAGATGGCGTCTTCCGCAAAAAAAATCATCAGGGCATCAAGCCAAGGCCAGTACCCCACGAGCGAATGAATGCTTAAAAAAACCTCCGTGTTCATAATTTAAATTAGCTTCCAGAGCGCGTCGGCGATTTTTTTAGGATCATGCCGGATCAGCCCCCGCGGCGTCATTAAGGGCGTAATGGTCAGCCGCGCCGGGCGCTTGGGCAAATCGCCCAGCTCCACTCGGGCCGCGCCTTTTTCGGCGTACTGCCGGAGGCGATTTTGAGACGGTCGCTGACGGTTTACTAAAATGTGGTTAAATGGTTTTGAGCCCAGTACCCCCGAAAGAATTTGCAAAAAATCGGCTAAAGTATAGCCCGGGGTCTCGTTGGCTTGGGTCATAATGTTACACACAAAGACCTTTTTACCGCGACTGCGCTTGATGGCCGCGGCCACGCCCGGCACCACCAAGTTGGGCAAAATGCTGGTAAATAAACTTCCGGGGCCAATGACAATTAAGTCCGCCTTACTAATGGCCCTAATGGCCGCCGGGTTGGCTTTGGGAGTGGGTATTAAAAAAACGCGCTTCACGCGGCTGGGCTTCTGGTCTTGCTCCACGTGATGCTCGCCGTTGATAATCTGCCCGTTTTCAAGCTCGGCCTTAAGGCGCGTGTTAGTTAAGGTCACCGGCACCACCCGGCCTTTAATTTCCAAAATCTCGGCCGCACAATCAATAGCCGACATAAAATTGCCGCCGGTCGTTTGCTCCAAGGCGCTTAAAAACAAATTGCCAAAGTTATGGCCCTCAAGGCCGCCGTTTTTAAACCGAAACGTAAAAAGATCGCGCCAAACGCGACCGGAACTAGATAGGGCCACCAACGCTTGACGAATATCGCCCGGCGGTAAAACGCCGTAGTCATCGCGCAGTTTGCCGGTGGAACCGCCGTCGTCGGCCATATTTACAATGGCCGTAATGTCACAGCGGCGCTTCTTAAGCCCGCGCAAGGTATTAAAAATACCCGTCCCGCCGCCAATGACCACAATCTTGGGATTTTTATTTTTCGCCATATAATCGTATTGTGCCGTACTTCAAACCAAAACTCAAGAGGAAATAATTTGCTCCCAATGGTACTCTGGATTTCCAAAATGTCCAAAGGTCGCGGTTTGTTGGTAAATCGGCTGGCGCAGATTCAGGCGTTCCATAATCGCCTTGGGCCGAAAATCAAAAAGCTTTTTTAGTACTTCGGTTAAATCGCCGCCTTGTTCATCGCGGGCCGTGAGCATCAGCGGCTCGGCTACGCCAATGGCGTAAGCCACGGAGGCCAAACACTCCTTAGCATGCCCCGTGGCCACTAAATTCTTGGCCGCAAAACGCGCCATATACGCCGCCGAGCGGTCAACTTTGGTCGGGTCCTTGCCCGAGAAACACCCGCCGCCATGGGGTATCAGGCCACCGTAAGTATCCACCATAATTTTGCGGCCGGTTAAGCCGGTGTCGGCCGCAAACCCGCCGCGGCAAAAAAGTCCGGCCGGGTTTACTAAAATATTTTTGGCGTTTTTAAACTCGGGGAGGGCGTTAATAATCTGCCCTCGTACTGCCGCGACCACGGCGTCGTGATTTTGATCCGCATTGTGTTGCACGCTTACTAATACCGTATCCACTACGCCGTCTTTAAGGGTCACTTGCGCTTTGCCGTCCGGGCCCAGCCAGTTAAAAGCCGGTTCTTGGCGAACTTGAGCCAACTTTTTCATTAAGGCATGAACCAGCACCACGCCCTTGGGCAAAAACTCCGGCGTTTCATTGGTCGCGTAGCCGTACATCATGCCTTGGTCCCCGGCGCCGCCCAAGTCCACGCCCGCGGCAATATCCGGCGACTGTTCGGCGATATGTACTTTTATATCCAGCGTGTCAGTGTAGCCGATATTTTTGTAAACCTCGCGCGCCACGGCCGCGTAATCAACTTTGGCGCGGGTGGTAATTTCGCCGCCAATGGTTAAAACGCCGTGACTGCCAAAGGTTTCCACGGCCACCCGGCTTTGCGGGTCTTGGGCTAAACACGCGTCTAAAATCGCATCGGAAATTTGATCGCAGACCTTGTCGGGGTGGCCCATAGCCACGCTTTCGACGGTGTAAGTTTTTGGAATAAATGAGTCGCTCATAAAAAATAAATGCCTTCCCCATAATATAGGAAAAGCGATTAAATGTTATCTTTCCCTTCTTTGGGCTGGAGGTGGCACTTTATCCCGAGCTAAGTCGAGGGACTTGCTCAAGACAGGTTGCCGGCGGGTTAACGAGCCAGATCTCTAACCGCACTCTGGATAAGATATTTAATTGTCACTATTATATCAAACTGCTTTCTCCTGTCTAACTTATTGGACTTAAACAAATGCCCAGCGGGGTCGGATCTAGCTTTACGAATCGATCTGGCCACCAGCTAGGTCCGACCCCGCTGGACGGTTGCTTTTTCTCGACCGCAAACAAAACTCGTCCGGGCCGCGGAGCGCCACGGCCAAGGTCGCAAAACTTAAACCAAAATCCCGGACGCCAAGCGGCGAGAAGCCAAAATTAAAAGTTATCACCATTAAGTGCGCGAAAAGTAGTAAGGCCACAGGCCGAACGGCGACACCCAGTGCCAATGTGATGCTGGCAATAATTTCAAATGTACCGTTTATTTGCATAATAGTCGCGGCGCTCAAACCCGAAAGTTGCGACGCCCATTCGGGAACCACGGCGGTCCAACTCTCACCGCTGGTTAATTGCGAATATCCAAAGTACAAATAAACCAAGGCCATGGCAATCCTTAATAGCGCCGGCGCGTAGCGCGATAAATTTAATTGATTCACAATGCACAGTATAAACTATTAAGCGCGGGCTGTAAAAATTAACGCTTGATTAAAATTTAAATCACCGTTAATATGAACGCATAATTAATAAATAATCTTTCACCATGATCGACGAAACTCAAACTGTTCAGACCCCATCGGGTCAAAAACCGCGTTTTACGTACTATGCTTTGGGCCTTGTGTTAATTGTAATCGTGGCCGGCTATCTGATTTTCTCCGGCAACAGTCAGGCGCCAACTGAAAATGCCGGCGAACCCCAGCCGGGCGAGATAACAAATGAACAGCCGACGCTTGAGGAACCAAACACCCCGGAAATGATTGTCGGCGCGGAGACCGACGCCACTATCAAAACTTTCACCGTTAATGGTAAAGCGTTTTCATTTACCCCGAACGAAATTCGGGTGAAAAAAGGCGACACCGTTAAAATCGTTTTTGTAAACGACGGCGGCTTTCATGACTGGGTGCTGGACGAATTTAACGCCCGCACGGCCCAAATCCAAAGCGGCCAGACCGCCGAGGTCCAATTTGTGGCCGATCGGACGGGCGCCTTTGAGTACTACTGCTCCGTCGGCGACCATCGGGCCTTGGGCATGGTCGGCCAGCTCATCGTGGAGTAAATAGGTGCTTTAGTTGGCCGGTCCAATCGTGACCAGGCCGCCCGAAGTGGGTGCCATATATACGACACTCTACCTCTCTAAAAGTTACAAAGCTATAGCGGCGCAAGGTCTCCAAGTCGCGGGTCCTAGTGGCCGGATTTATCCCGTAAAGGGACGTGGTCCCCACGGGACTTTGCGTCCCCGAAACCTCACTCCATTCTTCGCTCGGTTCGGGGAGCCCCAAATCCGCGAAAAGCGGCGTGGCCGCCTCCGAAAAGGAGCGTGCTCCCTCGGAGCTTTACGCTCGCGGCTTTACGCCGGCGTCACCCGCGACAATAGTCGTGTGTGTCGCTGACGGGATCCAATTCTAAATCATCCCGCAACTGTTCAAGCGTCACATAACGGCCTTCGGCAATTTGCTTAAGGCCGAGGTCAATACCAAGTTCCTCCTCAGGAGTTAAAACTTTTTCTCCATTCCAATCCTTCAACATTGCCATATTATTCATGACTAACTTCCAATATTTTATCCAACGCCGCTTTTAATTCCGTCACCCCGTCGTCTTGGGTAAAGTGGCCTTGGCGGGGGACCACCAGCGTTTCGGCGCCGAGTTTTTGGCTAAAGAGATCTTTTTGGTCCAAGGGTACATAAGGGTCGTTATCCGAAAAAATGGCCACCATTTTACCGGCCGCCTGCTTGGCTTTTTCAAAATCAAGCGGGGTATTGAGCCACGGCTCGGCAATGGCTTTAAATTCTTCGTCCGGCGTGGCTTCCGGGGTCATTTTAAACCAAGGCGCCACCAATACCACCCCGCCGACTCTTTGGTTATTAAGCCCCGCCAAGTAACGCAAAATGGTCTGGCTGCCAAGGCTATGGCCCACCAAAATTGTCTCTTCGTCAGGTGTACCCACCACTTCGGCCAAAGCGCTGACCCACGTTTCAATATCCGGCGCCTCGGGATCAGGCAGTTCCGGCACTAAAACCTCGAAACCCTTATCTTCAAGTTCTTTTTTGAGCCACGGGTACCAATCGGCCTCGGGATTCCCCTCCCAGCGGTGAACAATAATGACGCATTTCATGGATTTTAGTATAGCACGCCTTAACTTATCGCAAATAGGTCTCAATATTCCGCAAGTGCTCCGCGTATGTCTCGGCGCAGTGAATGCCGCCGGCTCGGTCGTGCAAATAATAAAGGCACTTGGTTTCTTGCGGGGCTAGCGCGGCGTTAATGGCCTTAAGCCCCGGGTTGCAAATGGGGTGCGGCGGCAAGCCGGCGTATTTATAGGTATTGTAGGGCGAGTCAATTTGCTTGTCTGCTGGAGTAATCGGCGCCCACCAGCCCGCGTCTGTGTGGCCGCGGGCGTATTGTAGCGTAGCGTCAATATCCAGCTTCATGCCAATTAACAACCGATTCCAAATGACGCCCGCAATTAACGGCATATCATTGGGCCCGGCGGCCTCGCGCTGAATTAGCGAGGCCACTTTAAGCAAGGTGGTCCATTTAATATTTTGCTTCACGGCTTCCGGCGCTAGCGGCGCGAATTTTTCGTCAAACCGATTTTGCAGGCGCTTGGCTACGTCCAGAGGTTGCTCGGCCATCGGGATTAAATACGTATCCGGAAAGTACACGCCTTCCACATGGTCAAAATCAAGAGCCGTGTAGTCGCTGACCCATTTATCCCTAACTTCGTTCGGCCAACCCAGAGCCGCGGCCAAAAGACCGGCAACTTCTTCTTTTCTTAAGCCCTCGGGAATTACCACCCACTTTAGACCCGGCGGACTTTTTAACACCCCAGCCAACTGCCAGGCGCTTAAGTCCTTAGAAGTTTTATAGCCACCGCTTTCAATTTTATTGACCCCCGACAGGCCCAGCGCCAACCCGAAAGCCCAAGGGGATTTAATAAATCCCTTGGATTTTAAATCCTGAATCACCGTTGGCATTTTAGCATTTAGGCCCACGGTAAACGTCTCTAAATCGGCGCCTTGGCCCGGCGCCCCGGTCAGCACCAAAAACCCGGCCGCTAAAAAAATCAGTATTGCCGCAAAAGCGCCGATTAAAATCTTTTTATTCATGCCTAGTTCTCAATTAATTTAACTTCCGTCCTTTCCGCGTTTTCCGCGTACAGTCCGCGTATGTCCGCGAGTGCCGTGTTAACCTTTTTTTTCGCTTGAGTAATATAACGCCATTATGAATTTAGAAAAAGCTTGCCGCAAAAGTTAAAGTGGCACTAAAGCACCTTAATCCCAAAGTCCTCAAGTTCTTTAGCCAGCCGCTTTAAAGGCAGGCCCATGGCGCTCAAAAAATCGCCTTCGGTGTGATTAATAATTAACGCGCCGATGTCTTGAAGGGCATACGCGCCGGCCCGACCCAGCGGCTCGCCGGTTTTAATGTAGGCCTCAATAATTTCCGGCGTCAGCGTGTCGAAAAATACTTTGGTAATTTCGTGGAATGAGCGCGTTTGCCCGGTTTGGGTATCAATGATGGTCACGCCCGTCACAATCTGATTCTCTTTGCCGCTTAACATATTTAGCATCTCCCGGGCTTTCTCGGGCGTTTTGGGCTTACCCAACCGCTGATGGTTGAACACTACAATCGTATCCGCCGCGATCACAATGGCGTTTTTGTTTTTATCAGCCACCGCCTTGGCCTTACCCAAAGACAAAAACTCCACCAGCTTTTCAGCTGGCATGTCCAAGGCCATGTCTTCCTCGTAGTCGCTTTCTTGGACCTCAAAAGGAATTTTAAGTTTTGCCAGAATCTCTTTCCGGCGGGGCGAAGTTGAAGCGAGGATGATTTTTTTGGAGGTCATGGAGTTCATAAATTAGGATACCCCGAAAAGCTCACCATGTTCGCCTCGGGGCCTGCTTAAACTAAGCTGTCGCTTCATCACGTTAGTCGCCTGACTTGCGCCAGCGAGTTTTACGTGACGGGGGTATCAGGGCTCGAACCTGAAACAAAGATTTTGGAGATCTTTATGATAGCCATTTCACCATACCCCCAGTAACAAATTTTATAAATTTTTATAAAGCCGAATCACGTCTTTGGCCATTTCTTGGGCCTCTTCAAAGGTCTCGCCTTGGGTCACGCAACCCGGTAAGGCGGGTACGCTGATCACAAAGCCACCTTCTTCGGCCGGTTCAAAAATTACCGTGTAGTTATATATTTGGCCGCTAATTTGTTCCATGGAACTATTGTAGCAGTATTAAGACCAAAAACTCAAGGTTTATTCAAATGAGAGAAGGGGCCGAGCGATTCGCGCGGCCCCTTCGTTGCGGGCTTATTTGCCCTTGCCGGGGTTGGGCGAGTCCTCGTCGCCGCCGTTGTTGTGATCCTCGGAGTTACCGGGATCGCAATCTTCGTCCCCGTTGCCGTTGCCGGAGTTGCAACCATCGTTATCATGGCCGCCACCTCCGCCGTGGTCGTTATCGTCATCGTCTTCATCGTCGGCGTTGTTGTGATCGCCGCTGTTGCCGGGATCGCAATCATCGCCGTTCTCGTCGGGTTCGGCACCGTTGCCGCCGCCGGCGTTACAATGGTCGTTATCGCCATCATCATCGTCCGGCGGGCAGGTATTGGTGGCGTGGCAATCCGGCGGCGGATTGTCATTGTCGTCATTGCCGCCATCGGTAGGCGGCGGGTTGCCATCGTCGTCCGGTGGGGGTTCGCCGGTGTCGTTGGGCGGAGTTTGAGTGGGCGCCGGCAGGTTTACATTGGGCCGGGTGGTCACTTGGCGCGGGTTAAGAATTACGTCCTCAACCTCGCCAGTGCCAACATCCCACTTTTGAGAGTTGACAATAAGCGGCGTGAGGGGGGTTGTCCCCAACACGGCCCGCAACGCCAGATTATCAACGTCTCGCGGGTGAATAACTGGCACAACGGCCTTGTCGCCATCAAAAACCAATTGCTCAACCGGAAAATTCAACAGCAGGGCCTCGGCCCACTCAAAACGACAATTGCGGTTCGTGTCCGCAAAAACGCTTAGGAGATGACCGGGTGTCCGTGCGCCTGGTGAGACAACCACGTACAACACGCCGTACTCAAGGACGATTTGCCCGTTGTCCGACGGGTCCGAGTCCTCAAAAAGTGGCTCGGT
>Ga0209541_10011229_pt1 | contig 14061 bp, 10 predicted proteins | sample RifCSPlowO2_01_FD_184027 | JGI IMG/M metagenome (GOLD analysis project Ga0209541, IMG submission 184027) | Groundwater microbial communities from Rifle, Colorado - Rifle CSP2_plank lowO2_0.1 (SPAdes) (version 2) | ecosystem: Environmental > Aquatic > Deep subsurface > Groundwater | place... | reverse complement strand
GTGTCCCGGTTGAACGACCAGTGCTTCCTTCGTATCCAATGACCTGCCCCTGAAACACGACAGTCCCGGAAGATACCGTGATCGACTTCAAGTGTCCATAGAGTGTCTGGGTTCCATTCCCGTGTTGGATGACAACATAACTCCCATAACCACCATTGTATCCTCCTTGCCGTGCAACAATCACGGACCCGCCCGCCGCGGCCATAACGGGAGCACCAGGCCATCGCTCGGATTTCCCATTCACGATACGCATCGCGGCAAGATCGACTCCGTTGTATCCATGGAGCCCCTGTGTCTTGCGGTAACTCGTGAACGGAGCGCGATAATATCCTTCGTACAAAGGGCCTCCGGCGTTGCGAAGTCTTGCCGTCCCCGAACTTGTCGTTACCGGAGCGCTCGCGATCTCACCATCAGGAATAATGATGAGTGACCCGACAGAAAGTACCGCACCATCATCAAGACCATTGAAAGAGAGGATCTCGTCGCGGTCTCCTCCATACTTTTTCGCGATGCTCGTCACCGTGTCGTCCTTCTTCACAACATACTGCACTCCGGAAACGGGGAGGATGACGAGAGTCTGACCGACCTGGAGCTTTGCACCCCGCGCAAGGTTGTTCGCCCAAAGGATCGTATTAACGGATACATCAAACATACTGGCGATAGAAGAAAGCGAGTCGCCCTCGCGTACGACATAAATGCTAATATGGCCGTGATCATAGCCACTATCACTCACATCAGCCATACCACCGGAAGGGCCGGCATCCGCTAACAACGCGCTTCCTGCGACGACATTCACATCCGCTGAGTCGTCTTTCGGTAAAGGCTCAACACCGGCCGCTGATGCAAGCAGAAAAAAATTCTGGGAATTGAGCATCTTGTCTTGGATGTTCGACTTTGTGAAGTCGGCGATGCCGCTTAAAAGGGCGGAAATAGAAAATGCATATGCGACGACACCGGGGAAGACAAGAAAAACTAGGACGGGGAAAGCAAGCTTCTTCCACGAAAGCTTTGCTTCGAGGCGCATATGACTCCGATCATGGCCGAAAACGCGCATGAACCGGGAATAGAAATCCTTAAGCTGTATAAGCCTATTTTGAGATTAGTCGCTCTGTGTGGCACCATGTTTTGGCGTCTTGCGCCTCTTCTCTATCGTTACAACCGTTTGACAGCCGTATGTCAAAAGCATAGCTGGTTGCCAAAAGCTGGTCAACGACTTTTTTGGGAGTTTTCCACTTCACCAAACGATGGGAAGAGACAGAAATACGCCTATAAATATGGCTATTTTATGTACCGCGTACTGAAGACCCGAGAACTACGGCCACACAGAGCCACAATAGCCAAAATCCAAAAAGAGTAGCGACCTCCAAAATACGGCCTTCTTTGGCCGTTTCTTTAATTTTCGATGATATTGCCAATGGGTGCTAAGATAATGCCTAATGAGAAACCTCCTTGAAGGACTAAACCCCGAACAAAAAGAGGCGGTCATTACCACTGAAGGCCCCCTTCTTGTTGTTGCCGGCGCCGGAGCAGGAAAAACAAAGACGCTCGCGCATCGGATCGGTCATTTGATCGAGCGAGGTATCCCTGGGGAAGCAATACTTGCCATCACGTTCACCAACAAAGCTGCGAAGGAAATGCGCGACCGAGTATTGGAGCTCCTCGGTAAAACGTCGCGGGTCGGCAACTGGGGACCGCCTGCGCCGGGCATTCCTTGGATCGGAACATTCCACGGCCTCGGAGGGTACATCCTTCGCGAGAAGGGTGGTGTACTCGACATCCCCCGTTCAGCAACCATCCTCGACCAAGACGATTCGCTCAAGCTCATCAAACAATCACTCACCCGCGAGGGAGTTGATCCGAAGGAATTTGAGCCACGCCGCATCCAATCTCTCATTTCCCGCCACAAAGGGAATATGGGGACGGCGGAAAACATCGCAACGATGACCAGGAACCAGCGACTTGGGGAGGTGCTTAAAAGGGTTTTCATACAATACGAGGGGGAACTTCGCACATCTCATGTCCTTGACTTCGATGATCTCCTTGAAAAAACCGTGCGGCTTCTCGAGGGACACCCCGCGATACGTGACCACTATACGGACCAATGGCACTATATTCATGTCGATGAATACCAAGACACGAACGAGGTGCAGTATCGCCTTGTCAGGCTTCTCTCGGGAAGCGGGAAGAATGTCTGCGTCGTCGGTGATAGCGACCAAAACATCTACAGCTGGCGCGGGGCATCGATCGCAAATATTCTCGAGTTTGAAGAAGATTATCCGGGCGCCAAGATCATCCTCCTCGAAGAGAACTACCGCTCTACGCAGAATATTCTCACCGCCGCGAACAGTGTGATCGCGAAGAATACGATGCGCAAGGAAAAAAATCTCTTCACAAAAAATGGTGACGGGGAACAGCTTTCAGTGTTCTCCTCATACGACGAGGGCGACGAGGCGCGTTTCGTCGCAACACGCATCGCGGGATTACTAAGGTCGGGGATAAGCCCGAGAGCAATTGCGGTGCTTTATCGTACAAACTTCCAATCACGTGTGCTTGAAGAAGCACTTCTCTACTCGGGAATTCCCTACCAGGTGCTCGGCGTTCGTTTTTATGAACGCAAGGAAGTGCGGGACGTCATCGCCTACCTCCGCGCCTCGCTTAACCCACGATCTACCCTCGATATCGCACGTATCGTGAACGTTCCCGTGCGCGGAGTGGGAAAAGTGACGCTCGAAAAGATCTTTCGCGGGGAAAAAGACTCGCTTCCCAAGGTCATGCAAGTCAAAGTTGCCACATTCTTTTCTCTTCTTGCGAACATCAAAGCCGCCGCAGCAACGATGAAGCCCTCCCAACTTATCGCACACATTATCAGAGAGACCGGCATTGAAAAAATGTACAGTGGCGGGGACCTGTCTGCGCAGGAAGGTGAAGAAGATAGCGAGCGACTCGCAAACATACACGAGCTCGTGACCGTTGCAAAACGTTATGACGCATTTTCGGATACTGATGGAATTGAACAGTTTCTCTCGGACATCGCACTGGAGTCCGACCAAGACACAATGAAACCCGAGCACGATGCTGTTCGCCTCATGACGGTCCATGCAGCCAAAGGTCTCGAGTTCCCCTATGTATTCGTGACCGGTATGGAGCAAGATCTGTTCCCGTCGCGCCGTTCACAAGACGAGAGCAAAGACCTTTCCGAACGCGAGGAAGAGCGCAGGCTCTTCTATGTCGCCCTCACCCGCGCGGCCAAAAAAGTTTTCCTTACCTACACTTCTTTCCGTACAATCTTCGGCCAACGACAAGTCAACGTGCCGTCCGAATTCCTTGCCGACATCGATGACGCGCTCATCAATTTCGAATCACATGACGGAGAGGCGACGCAATTTAAGAAAAAAGGTGAACGCATCAGCCTTCTCGGTTGGGACGAGGATAACGATGATATAGTTTACGTATAAAAAATCCCCGAGCTTTCACTCGGGGACAACTCAACCTTCAACCAACAATCCTCCTACTCAGAGACTATCTCGTATCCCGGAAATGCTTCTTGAAGCGTTGCGACTGTAGTCTTTCGTGACGGCTCCTTGCTGTAGTCGCCACTCTTGCCCCATATGGTGATGCAGGGATCGGAACCGCCGATTCCTGCAAAACCATTAGAGAAGTTTGGTCGGCTCGAGACCAAAGCCGCCGCCCTCTACGATGTCAAACTCCGGAAACAACTCTTTCATCAGTTGCGCAGTAACCGCCCTGTCCTCTTTGCCGAAATCTCCCGAAAAGTCATGCAGTCGAACCTGCCTGTAGGCGATATCCATCCTCCCGCCGCCAAGAGGTATTGCATTTTTTAGCCCTTCCACCTCTCTCACATCGCGCAATATTTCTATGTGATAACTCGCACCAGCATCTGCACGCAAGATTGTTTCCTCTCCAACCTTAAGGAGGAGATACTTGCCCGACATAAAGTGCTCTGACTTTGAGTTCAAGCGAACTTTCTCCACGTGAGTTCCCTTCAATGTCCACAATGCACCTTGCATTGTTCTGTGGTCATGCTACACTTTGTTATAAGAGTGGCATATATGGCCATAGGGTGGTATTAGTCACCATAGCAAAAAATAACCGCAAAAATATGATTATTGACGCACTGCAGGAATTAGGACTGGCAAAGAATGAAGCGCGGATCTACGAAACCCTCCTCCGCGAAGGAGAGTGCGGGGTGAGCACGATCAGTACAAAATCTGAGGTGAATCGTCGCAACGTCTACGATTCGATCAACCGACTTATCGAAAAAGGACTGGTATTTGAAGTGCGTACCGCGCTCGAGAACCGTTATCATGCTGTCGAGCCGGCAAAATTAACTGAGCTCATTGAAGAAAAACAGCGGGCACTTTCGACGGTGCTTCCAGAAATGGGGAAACTCTATTATGGCACACCGCGCAAAGAAGAAGTGTTCGTCTATCGCGGTATCGAGGGGTGGAAAAATTATCTGCGCGATATGCTGCGTATCGGCGAGGACAACTATACTATCGGCGGGACGGGGGCGTGGACTGACCAAAAACTTTCCAACTTTATGGAGCGATTTCTCCTCGATGCAGAAAAGGCGGGCATCAACTTCCATATCCTTTTCAATCACGAAGTAGGTGCACGCAAAGACATGACCACGTTCCTTTCGCGCAATAAACACAAATTCCTCCCCGAAGCATCTTCGACAACCGCCGCGATCGATATTTTTGGAGACCATGTCGTCACACTCTCGGGTGTTTCGTTGGGTACGTTTAACGAACACTCTTCCTTTACCGTCATCGTGAACAAAGAGATCGCCGACGCATACCGTACATGGTTTAGACTAATCTGGAACTTATTGCCGAATCCGGAGAATTCTAAAACCGAAAAACTGTGAGCTTGCGAATCCATCAAAAAAAATCGCTTGGCCAGCATTTTTTGCGCTCAAAAGAAGCGCTACGAAAAATTATCGTGGCCGCTGATCTCAAAAATGGTGAAACGGTGCTCGAGATCGGGCCCGGCGAAGGCGTGCTTACCGAGGCACTCCTTGAGGGGGGAGTGAAGGTTATCGCCGTTGAGGCGGACGTGCGATGTGTCAAAAAACTTGAGGAGCGTTTCGCCGAAGAGATCAACGGGGGGGAACTTTTCCTCATTCACGGTGACATTCGAGACGAGACGGCACAAAACAAACTTTTTTCCAAGAAGCGGGCAGCTCCCCTAAGGTCGGGTCTTTCAAGGCCAAGGCCCGACCTTAGCCCGCTTCTCGAAGACAAACCATACAAACTTGTTGCAAATATTCCCTATTATCTTACCGGAATACTTTTTAGGCTCTTTCTAGAGAAACTTCCTGCCCGCGCGAGGACACACGCAGGCGGGCGACAACCTTCTCTACTTGTCTTCCTCGTGCAAAAAGAAGTCGCAGAACAGATTGTCGGGCGAAACGGAAAAGAGAGTATTCTCTCGCTTGCGATAAAAGTTTACGGTGTACCGCGTTACGTCGCGACAATAAAGCGTGAGGCATTCTCGCCGCCGCCAAACGTTGACTCTGCCATTATCACGGTCACCGACATTTCTCGAAAAAAACTGGGGAAGCTAACCGACGAAGACTATTTCCGTGTTGTGAAGGCAGGCTTAGGATCAAAAAGAAAAATGCTCTCGGGAAATCTTTCTCGCAGCCTAAAAATTCCGAAGGAAAAACTGGGTGTAATCTTCAAAAAACTGAGCATCGACGAACGTACACGCGGAGAAGATGTGCCAGTTGAAAAATGGGTTGCCCTTGCACAGGAAATCAAAAAGGCAGTAAGTCTCAACTAGCACGCGCGGGACCGCTGTGCATTTTTCTCAAAGCGAGGTGCTGCTTTTTGAAGCCGTTTGCAGGTGCGAAGCTTGGTCTTTGTCAAGGCATTTTCCTTGACAAAGTTCGCGCCGAGCGCCCTTACATTGACGTACCCACGATGTTTATCATCGGCCCCCCTCCATCATCTTCACAATAGGGATATTGCAAACACGGCATGTACGCCGTCGCCAATCCAAGCACCCACGCTCCGGGTTGCCAGATCTGAAAAAACTCATAGAGGACACTTGCGCCCGGTTGATACATATAAATCCCCCCGACCGGCGGACCAACGACAACCTTTAAATTTTCTGAACAAAAACACCACTCCACCCACGTAATCATTCCCCCGAACGGGATCGCCTGCGCTTCAGCATTCTTTGGCAAAGCAACAAAAACACCCGCAACAATAAACAGTGTGACAAGACACGCTCCGAAAGCACGGTGCACCTGGGGTATATGTATATTGTTGTACGGAAACATAGATACTCTTAATGATACCTCAAAAAGTTAAAATGTCAGCGTGAAGATACCATTATTAGAGATACCATTCGCGTTCACAACATAAAACCAAACAGGAAACGTAGTGGTCGACACCCCAGATTGCCCCACCGGCATCCCGGGGATACCCATAGAAAAAGTAAACGTGAGTGTCGTCCCGTCAGGTGAGGCAATGCCTTTGGTTGGTGCATAGCCAAAATAAACTTCGTTGTCACTTTTCGTAAACCCGGTACCGACAACCGAAACAGGTGTTCCGTTAGAACCGCGCACAGGAGAAAAACTTACGACCGTCGGCGGAAGGGTTCCTTTCTCAACGACAACGAGAAAACTCTTATTGCTCTCCCCATTCGCATTGGACACCCAGAGGTCAAACTTTCCCTTCGGAGCGTCGAGCGGAATGACCACATCAAGCGAACTACGTGTGTTTGGGGCAAGGTTTGGAAAGGCGAGTGCGCCAACGTGCAAAACATTTCCCAATGAGGCGAACCCGTATCCTGACACGCTTATGCTATCTCCCGGGGAGACCACGTAGTTCGAGGGACGATTTACTTGTGGTGTGATGTTCGACGATTTCAACGGTAGTGGGAGTGTGGGGGCAGTCACCTCGATATTTCCTTTTCCCACAGAAACATCGGATTTTTCCATCGTGGAAGATGCGCCCGTGGTTGCGGGAGGCGTAGAATCTGTTGTCTCTCGCAAGATTGATCCCGCCGTTATTTTTTTTGGAACACAGAGTTCTGAAAGTTTGGCACGAGTATATCCTCCGACAAAACCGCTTCCTGAGGCCAACCCGACGGGCGAAAGTACTTCCCCTTTGTACAGGTTTTGAAACCGCACCACTGCATCCCTCGTTTTTTCACCAAAATACGTCGTTTCCATGCCCAAAGAGCCGGGACCGAAGTTGCCGAGATGAGTCCTTTCTTCGGCATTGAGCAACATCTGAAGCACGCGGACGTCTTCTCCGGACATTCCGACTCTAAGATTCCTTGATAACGCGGCGCAGTCCGAAGGAGAGAAGGAGGTCGCCGCAAGAGAAAACATGGGAAAAGTGAAAAAAAACAGCGTAATAGCAAGAAGCTTGTGTAGAACGATACTGTTAGACGTGATCACAGACCTCATTATAGCAATATACGTGTGCATGGGCGAAGTTACTGTTCCCCCTCTCCTCAAAGCGAGGGTTTCTCCTTTTGAAAGGTCTCGTGCGGGTCAACTGGCTTGGCAAACGCTTCCAAGCGTAGCAATTGACCGAGCGTGACGGCAGCCTCCGCAGGAAAGGCTGACCGTGTGCCTTTCAAAAGAAGAAACTTGAGTGACCGTTTATCCACCATTTTGCAGATATGTGTATTACCCTGTGGAGAAAATGCTGATAAGATGTGGATATACACTGCCTGTATTGTATCACCATGCGCTTTCAAACCTTGCCGCACAAAAACCTGTTTCTTAGTGCTCTTGTGGCACTTAGCATTTTTCTCATTGCCTTTTCCGCTACACGCAATAAACAAGCAATGCCCTCCGACGTGCAGGCACTCGTCGTTCAAACACTCCCCGAGGTGGCCGACGCGACCAGCATTGATACCGACCGTGACCTGCTTCCTGACTGGAAAGAGCGGCTTTACGGGTCCGATATCAACACTCCCGACACCGACGGCGATGGGACGAGCGACGGGGATGAAGTGAGCGTCGGAAGAAATCCCGTAGTTCCCAATACTGCGGGAAACGAAAACCCACCCAATGACAAACTTGCGTACCTTCTCGACCCAAGCTTTGCCACTTCCTCAACAGACATGCTCGGTCTAAAAAAAGAGTTCTTCGCACGATACCTCGCCGAGGGAAGCAGGGACGTCAAAGAAACAACGTTCAGTAGCCTCATCAAGCGCGTCGACACAAAACCTTTCATGCCACCGCACGAGATCATCGGACTCAACATCTCTTCCGACAACAGTGCGGAGGGGGTCAGGGTGTACATAAATACATTCGGTGACGTCATGGGAAAATACCTAAGCCCCACCATGGACCGGAGTGAAGACGTGGTCATAAGAGATTCCCTCACAGGCATAAATACGGAAACACGAACAGAGCTCCAGTTATTCGCCGTCGGGTATAAAAACTTTTCCAATGATTTACTCGCCCTCCGTGTCCCGTCGTCACTCGCAAAAGCACACCTCCTGATCGTCAACGGATATGCGGGAATGGGAGCGGGACTTCTCGGCCTTCAAAAGATGGAGGAAAACCCGATGGACGGCACCGCAGCGTACGAGGCATATCTGAAATATCGTCTCGACGTCGTAAACGGATATGCGATGATCGTTTCATACGTCATCGATCAACATCTGACGTTCACCCCCGACGAACCAGGTTACCCGTTCTACTGGAACGTCGTCGGGCAAAAAACTCGGGCGGCAAAATAACGGTTATGTTAAACTATATATGTTCATGACGAGGAAAAAATTGAGATGCTCACCCGATGGTCACTCTTGCCTGAAAAAACAGGGCGGGAGAAGCCCGTTCGTGCGGGCGGGCATGGTCGGTATGTTTTTTCTCTTTGTCGTGCTTGTCCCAACAGCCGCCTTTGCTGCGGACCCGATCGACTTTGTTTCGGACATCCCGGACGATGCGATACAAGATATCCAAACGACTGATGCCGCCGGACCGGCATTCCTTGCGAATCCTACAACCGATACTCTCGGTGCTCTTTCCCCGTCCACAATCTCCAGAATATTCAACAGCCTTCCACAAGGGACCGTGCAGGGTCTTCCTTCAAGTATCTTCTCCGGAATCCCGACAAATAAGCTCCCGAGCACCCTCCAGAGGCTCACTACCACGGTACTCCGAAACCTTGCACCGAGTGTCTTCTCCAGTCTTCCATCCGGGACGATCAGCACAGTCCTTTCCGGTGTTTCAGGAAGTACGCTGACCAGTTTGAGTGGAAGCCTGTTCAGCGGTTTGTCGAGCGGCCAGATCACGAGCGCACTCTCCACTCTTTCTCCTAGTGTCCTCGGCAGTCTTCCCTCAAACCTTTTCTCTTCTATCTCCCCAAGCACAGTGACGAGTCTCCTTTCTTCTGGAGGTCTTTCGAGCAATGTACTCTCCGGCATCGGTGGAAACTTACTCGGTGGCATGAGTTCAGGAGCACTCAATTCTGCATTGGGACCTCTCACGGGATCACTCGGAAGTTTTTCTCCGAGCCTTTTTTCTTCTATTGCTCCGAGCACGATGTCTTCGTTGACGCCGGCCATTACTTCGGCCCTTCCCTCAAGCGTTTCCTCGCTCATACCAGGTGCCGGCGGAGGAGGATTCGGACTATTTGTACCGGTGAACGACATACAGCTTAATTCGGCATTTGCCACCTATGCCGCAGCATTCAACACCCACGCGGCGAACATGAAAACATCGCTCACCGACGCACCGGATTCGCTCCGTAACATTATCGCGAGCGGAAACCCCGGCGGTGTGGCACTGGATGTGTGCAAAACGCGTGATGCAGCAAACCCGGCATATGCGTGGACTGTTGGCCCATGGGCCGATGCATATGCAGCTTCAACAGGAGAACCGCCATATGGGACGATTCCGACGACTATTCCCATATCATCGGCGGCGATCGGGAGCGACGGGGGGACATTCGTGCAGATAAATGACTCCGCTTCCCTTCGGTGTATCCTTCAGGATCTCGTCGGATACCAGAAAATGTCACTCTTTGTCCAGATACAACAGATGCTGAAGCAATACATTTCGGACGCGCAACAACAAGAACTCTCCAATCAACTCTTAAACAAGATCAACGCCGCAAATCTCCTCTGGGCAAAACAAGGGGAACAGATTATGGCCGCTGGCATCCTTACCACCGAACCGGTCTATGTGCTTAATTCCGACCAATCGCAGTATGCGAGAAACACACGTACGGCGCAGACCATCGTGGACCAAGCTGCCGCCCAGTCGGACGACCTTGTCGGCTCACTCGGACTCAACTGGGGACTCGAAACCGCAACTCAAGTTGCTATAAATCTGCAAGATAGGACGGAAGACCCGAGGCACTCTTTCGCAGAGAAAACACGTGGCACGCTCACTATCCCGGAGGGACCTTTCCCCGGAGCCGCAGATGGCATTGCCTCATTCAACAACTACATGGAAGATGCGAACGCCACGGAAGGCCTCGGTGCGGTCGTTACACTTTGGTCAATGATTGAAAATCCCCAGAACACCCCTCTCGGCGCCCTATTCCTTGTCCAAAGCGAAGCCGACCGACGTCTCGCACAAGACGCGAAGAGCTACGCCGAGGCGCGTGCGAACAGCGGCTTCCAACCGACCCAGAAATGCTCCGGCCTCGCAAGCGATCCAAACTGCGACCCTGCCTTCATGATCAACGTGACTTCAGCGGCCCAGAATGAGCAAACAGTTGTTTCGGCGGTAGAAAGCGGCAAGGAACAGATCGCAGACTCGGAAATTCTCGACTCAACCTCTGCAGACGTTGCGGAAAATCTCTCTACTAGCGTTAACGCCGACCAGGGTGGGGTATACGAATATGACACTACGGCACTTGCAACCTCAAAAACACAAGTCAACCGCCTCATTCAGGAGCTCTATGAGACTATCAAGTGGGGCTATTACGACCTCAACCCTGACCAGACAAACTGGGCACAGGCGGCATTACTCATGATCTATGATCAAATGGAGTTTAGCGACTCCCACCCGAATGTTGTACTCCCCATAGGCGCCGACGGAGGAGATTTTGACTTTTAGACCATGACACTAACCATGAGACAGAAAAAAAGACATTCTTTCGTTGCCGACGCGGCGACCCTTGCCGTCTTTTTTGCTATCCTCCTCCCCACAACTGTTCTTGGAGCGACGGGAAGTTGGTGCGCACAGTATCGAACGAGCGGGGACAAATTCCCGACGGTACACTGTTTCACTTCACAGGCCGTTTGTATGAGTTCGGTATCGAACGCAGTGTCCGGCTCTGTAGCCGCCCAATGTGCTGACGTCACACAGTCGAGCACCATCACGGAACCCGGACAACAACGAATGGTCGCACAAATTACGGAGGGACAACGGCGCGACGCAGCAACGGCAGCAATGAACGAAGATAATATATTCCCACTCCTCCTTCAACCCGTTGCGGGGATCCTCGCCGGACTTGCCGCGGTGATCTTCAAGATCGCAGGACTCTTTCTGACATCAATGGCACAGATCATGGACTGGTCCATCTCCGTGAGTATCGACTCACAAGCCCTCGGTTCAATGAGTTTCGTGAACATCGGCTGGACAGCGGTGCGCGATATTTCCAACATGTTCTTTATTTTTGCAGTCCTTTATATCGCAATCCAGACAATCCTTGGCCTCGCGGGTGGCGGGGCGAAACGTTGGCTTGTGCACATCATCATTGCCGCTATTTTCATTAACTTCTCGCTTTTTGCAACAAAGGTCGTGATCGATTCCGGAAATATTCTTGCAGTGTCTTTTTGGAACAAGATAAAGACGCAGCAGGGACCGGCCAACATCACTCCCGGCGCATCCGCAAAGATTCTCGGTGGTCTTGATCTGCAGACAGTCTTCGCACAAGACAAAAGGATCACGCTTTTGCCCGGTGGCTTCAGCTACGGCAAAGTATTTCTCGCTTACACTGGTGGGGCAATCTTTATGTTCATCGCGGGATACATTTTCCTTGCGGCAGCGCTCATGATGGTGACCCGCACCGTAATGCTCCTTCTCCTCATGATTTTTTCACCATTTGCTTTCATGGCGCTCGGTCTACCAAAACTCGAGCAATACGGGCACAAATGGCTTGATAAGCTCATCAAGCAGACATTCGTCGCCCCCTTCTTTATCTTCATGCTCTACTTGAACAGTGTCCTCGTGGACAAATTCGACATCTTTTCCTTAAGCGGCTCGAAGGGTCAGTCTTTCGCGGGCGCACTGACCGGAAGCGGTGAGTATCAGATCATCTTCAACTTCGTTCTCATGATCGGCTTTTTAATCGCCTCACTGGCGATCGCCAACAGTTTTGCCGGTGATGCCGGGAGTCATGCGCGTGGCTGGGCGAAATCGGTCTCCAAGTGGGGTGGCGGACTAGCGGCTGGTGGAGCCGTTGCAGGAAGCGCGTTCGCAATGCGCCAGAGCCTCGGGAAGATCGGTATGATGAGTAAAGACAATGAGAAACTTCATGAGATGTCGAAGGAAAAAGGGTGGAGGGGAATGGTCGGACGTGGAGGAGTTGCTATTACGGGTGGCATGGCTCGCGCGACCTACGATCCTCGTGCGACAAAGATCGGTGCCGAGACGCTCTCAGGCGGAGGAAGGATCGACATCGGTCAAGCAGGAGGGAAAGGTGGGTACGAGGCGACAGGCAGTGCACTTTCTAAAATCACTCTTGGCTCGTACGGCTACACCGGAACAGCACATGACAAAGAAGTCCTCGAGATCGCCGAGCGGCGCTATGCCAACGACCCCAAAGGAAAAGAAGCATATCTCCGCGCCAACTTGGGTAGTGTGGCAAAAACAAAGAAAGATGAGGAGACGGGAAAAACAGTCGTCACCGAACGATTCGCATCGCGTTATGATGAGTCATACGAACATAAAGGCCTCCGCGAAAAAGTTGATCGCGAAATTGCCATTAAAGAACACAAGGACAACCTGCGGAAAAGTGCGAAAGAGTATGGTGACCTACAAAAAGCCGGACAAGTTGGGAAAGACGAAATCATCGATGGAAAAGCAACCGGGAAAAAGATCGGGGACGCAGCAGCCGCGGTAATTAAAGAAGCACTCTCAAAGTTGAATGGAAAAGAGGCCGCGGACACGCTAAACAACGAACAGCTGAAATTGCAGCCGGTCATCGCGGCGCTCAACAGCCAACATCTCGCCGCACTCAACACGCGCACTGACCTTAATCCTGAAACGATCGCCGCCATCACCCAAGGTGTCGTCGCAAATGGAACTAACTCCGCACAGAAATACCTCCGAAACCAATCACGTTTGAGCACTGGAAATGGCCTCTTCCAAGTCGACGCAGAGAAAGAGCTCGAACAGTTGATTGCCGACTATGACAAGAATGCGCTCAAACTGACTGATCCCGCGACTCGGACACTGGAGATCGAAAGAGAACAGCGAGAGATGAAGGATAGGGCAGGGAGACTTCTCGGTATGATGGAAACAAATGAAGTTGCCGAGCTGGATAATGTGCTGATCACCCACGATATGCTCATGGAGCAGTACGGTATGAACTCAAAGATACAGCAGAAGATCCGCGAGCGGTTGAAGACAGGTGCTTACGAGGATGCTGTCGCACAAAAGCTACAAGCAAGATTTGGTGGACAGACGAATACTCAACCACCGCCCCCTTCACCAATAATCATCCCGCCGGGCTCACGAACCGCATAACAAGAACGCTAAAGAGAACATGGACACAAACTTACTACAACAACGCCAGAAGATATGGGGGGCGCTCCCTGAAGAAATTCGCTCCCTCTTGAGTGCGGAAGAAACCGTGGAGCTCATAGAAAAGACGGGTGATAAATATAAACTCTCTGAGATGGAGCAAGGTTTTCTTTTGCGTATTACCGGAAAATTACTTCAGGGACTCCTGCCTCCAACAGAATTCGTTAAAGAAGTCGAGAGGAATATTGACATCTCACGTGAAAACGCAATGTATCTTGCCCAGGACCTGAACCGGGATATCTTCAACAACGTAAAGGATTCACTCAAAAAACTCTACAGCGTGGGAACGAAACCTTCCGGAG
>Ga0209541_10011227_pt1 | contig 14061 bp, 14 predicted proteins | sample RifCSPlowO2_01_FD_184027 | JGI IMG/M metagenome (GOLD analysis project Ga0209541, IMG submission 184027) | Groundwater microbial communities from Rifle, Colorado - Rifle CSP2_plank lowO2_0.1 (SPAdes) (version 2) | ecosystem: Environmental > Aquatic > Deep subsurface > Groundwater | place... | reverse complement strand
TCATTCAGAAGACCCATCAAAAATAGAACCATCTAGATTAGAAAGAATCATTTCATAAACCTAAGATTTAAAATAATCAAGTTATTTACACAAAGCCAATAAAACCAAAAAATTTATAAACAACCTTCATTATTACACATTTAATGATGTCTCTTATTCTTAAATTAAGAAGGAGTTTAAATGGAAAGTAATCAAGTAACAACTGGAACTACTACTTTAGCAATGATTTGCAAAGAAGGTATTGTATTAGCTGCAGATAAAAAAGCAACTGCGGGTTATTTAGTAGTAGATAAACACGCAGAAAAAATACATCTTATATCAAAGGATATAGCATTAACAACTGCAGGAACAGTTTCAGATATACAGCTTTTAATCAAATTAATAAAAGCAGAAATAGCTTTAAAATCAATGAGATCAGATAAAGAAGTAACAGTAAAAGAAGCAGCAAATTTGTTGGGAAGAATGATTTATTCAAATATAAGAAAATTTTCAACAATCCCTGGTTTATCTCATTTTATTTTAGGTGGAAAAGATAAACACGGTTTTCATATTTATGATCTATTCCCAGATGGTTCTGTGACAGAATGTCAAGATTATGTGTCATCTGGTTCAGGAAGTGTAATGGCATACGGTGTTTTAGAAACACTTTACAAAAAAGATTTACCAGTGCAAGAAGGAATAAAATTAGCAGTAAAATCAATAAATGCCGCAGTACAAAGAGACATTGCTTCTGGAGAGGGTATAGATGTAGTTACAATAACCAAAGATGGCACAAAGAAAGTTTTAACAAAAGAAATTGATACAAGGATTCAAGCATAATTCTTAAAATGATAGAAATATTAGAAGAAATTTTAAATAGAATTCCAAATAAAGAAAAAATTAGTGATATGGAATTTGAAGGGGCAAATATAGTGCTCTACACTAAAGATAAAGAATTCTTTTTAAATAACAACGGTACTATTAAAGATATTGTAAATCAAATAAAGAAAAGAGTAGAATTAAGACCAGATCCATCAATAACATTAGATCAAGAAAAAGCAGAAGATATCATAAGAAAAATAGTTCCAGCAGAAGCAGGCACTTTAACCTTATTATTTGATCCCCAAAGATCAAGAGTAATTATTGAAGCAGAAAAACCAGGAATAGCAATTGGTAAACAAGGAGAGATTTTAAAAGAAATTAGGAAAAAAACATTGTGGGTTCCTGTAGTCAGAAGAACACCAGCAATAAGATCAAAAATTGTAGAAGACATAAGAAAAGTTTTATATGAAAATAATGATTATAGAAAAAAATTCCTAAATAAAGTTGGAGAAAGGGTTTACAAAGGATGGACAAGAAATAAACAAAATGAATGGGTTAGAATAAGTTTTTTAGGTGGAGCAAGACAAGTAGGAAGGTCTTGTTTATTTTTACAAACACCAGAATCAAGAGTTCTTTTAGATTGTGGAGTTAATGTAGCAGTAACAAATCCACAAGAAGCATACCCATTTTTAGATTCACCAGAATTTAATATTAGTCAACTTGATGCTATCATTATAAGTCACTCACACTTAGATCACGCAGGTTTTGTTCCTTATTTATTTAAAATGGGTTTTAAGGGTCCAGTTTATACAACAGCACCTGTAAGAGATGTTATGGCATTATTACAATTAGATTATAGTTCAGTAGCCCAAAAAGAAGGAAAAGATCCCTTGTATTCATCAAATGATATAAAAGAAATGGTAAAACACACAATTTGTTTAGATTATGAAGAAGTAACAGATATAACTCCAGATATTAGATTAACCCTCTATCCAGCAGGTCATACTATTGGAAGTGCAATGATTCATTTGCATATCGGTAACGGTTTACATAATCTACTTTATACTGGAGATATAAAATTTATAAGAACAAGATTACTAGAACCAGCATCAACAGAATTTCCAAGATTAGAAACACTAATCATAGAATCAACATACGGTGGAAAAGACAATATGCTTCCGCCCAGAAGAGAATCAGAAGAATTAATTATTAATAGTATTAAAAAAACCATTGAAAACGAAGGTAAAGTATTAATGCCTGTTTTAGGAGTAGGAAGATCGCAAGAAGTATTACTGGTTATCGAAGATGCAATAAAAAATAACTTATTACCAGAAATACCAATTTATATTGATGGAATGGTATGGGATATGACAGCAATTCATACCGCCTATCCTGATTTCTTGAATAGGAATATAAGAAAATCAATATTCCATAAAGATAAAAACCCTTTTTTATCTCCTATTTTCAAAAGAATAGGAAGTCAAAAAGAAAGAATGCAAGCAATAGAAGGTAAACAACCGTGTGTAATTGTAGCAACTTCTGGTATGTTAGTTGGTGGTGCATCTGTAGAATACCTTAGAAATTTGGCAGAAAATTCAAAAAATACACTAATCTTTACTTGTTATCAGGGTGTAGGCTCCCTAGGTTCTAAGATTCAGCAAGGAGAAAAAGAAGTTATGGTAGAAAGTTTTACTTCATCTAAACAAGAGCCATTAAAAATTAAAATGGATATAGTAACAGTAGAGGGTTTTACAGGACACTGCGGAAGAAGAGAACTTTTAAATTTTGTTAACACCTTAAATCCAAGTCCCAAAAAAATAATAACAAACCATGGTGAAAACTCAAGATGCCTTGATTTAGCCTCTGCTCTTCATAAACTAAAGAAAATAGAAACTTGTTCTCCAAAAAATTTGGAAGTAATTAGGATCAAATAGTCATTCTAAAATAGTAACAAACCAAAACCTTTAAATATCCCACTAATTTCAACAATAACTATGACGCAATTCATCTATGTTCCTAAAATTGATTTACATTTCACAGAAGAAAGAATCTTACAAGGTAAGGACTGGCAAACAACAAAAGATACTCTAAAAGATCAAGGAATGGCAATGCCAACGCCATTCCAATTTAGAGAATTTTTAAAACATTTAAGAGATTCTAAAGAACATCAAGAACTTTATAAAGATATTACAGAAGTTAGGTATCCTTATAGGGCAGAATGGTTAAATGCAAGATTTGAGGAAAGAGAAGATAGAATGTACATAATATCTGAAGATGCTTTAATCAAGGGTAAATACAAAGATCAAGAAATAAAGCTTGGTAATTGTTTAATGAATGATAGACAAATCTCTCTTGATGAATACCTTGATTCAACAACACTTCACGGATTGCCTCCTGCTAATATACCAAATGGAAATTTAAACTACTGGTGTCCAAGAGACGAAGTATCTTTCGCTGGGTTCATTGGGGTTTCGGGTAGGGCTGGCCTCAGTTGCATCAGGGATCACAATTATTTAGATTCCTGTCGCGGGGTATTTGGCGCACGCAAAATTTAACCAAACATTAAGAACCTATTATTTTAATAACTTCTAAATTATAATCACTACAAAGTAACTATAAAACCAAAAAGTTTATATAGTAGTATTTCTTACTTAGAAGTAACAAAGAGGTTGACAATCAAACTTCTTTGTAATCATTAAACCCCAAAAATTGAAAGGAAAAATGAGCGAAATAATTTGCAAAAATTGTGGAGCAGTATATACATCAGATTCACTAGTAATACCTAGATTCACATGTATATGCGAAAGTCAAGAATTTGAGTTAACAGCTTGATTACCTTTTAGAGATATCAGAACATTTGGTTCTGATCTTTAGGAGGTATCGGAACCCATAGTTTTTATTTGTGGGTTTGGAAAGGGTGCAACCCTTCCTTTTTGGTGAAGCTTTTTCCTAAAAAGGTTCATGATCACCTCTTTTTCCCGAGAAGACGGCCTTTCCTCCGTGAGGTCCCTCTTCTTGGGTTTTATAATTAAAATATTAAATCAATAAACTAATCAAATACCCTAAAAAACAACCAGCTGTTAAAAAAGGCATAGCAGGATAAAATTTTTTCTCTTTACCAAATAACATTAAACTAAGTAAAGCTAATGAAACAAATAAAACAACAATCAAAGCACTAATTAGATTATAATTATTTAAAACAACACCAGTAAAAATCAAAGGAAACCCAACATCACCACCACCTAAGATTGCTTGTTTTTTCTTAGCATAAGGAATATAAAATCCCGCAAATATTTTTATTTCTTCTGCTTGATATTTTGCTAACTTAATCATATGCTTAGTTTTAAAAACAGCAATGAAATCATAAATAGATATTAGTATTAACAATAAAGAGATAGAAAACAAACTAAAAATGGGCACAAAAATAGCAGCAAGACCCCCGTAAATAAATAATTCAGTAAAGTTATGCACATATAAATTTCTATAAATAACCTTAAAAAAAGCTAAAACCAAAGCAATAAAAAACGCGACACTTTGATTAATAAAAGCAGAGAAAGCAACACTTAATGTAAATAATATACTCAAAAAGAACCACAATCTCCATAAAAATTTAGCTCTAAATTTTATTAATACTAAAAATATAATAGTAACAACCAAAATTGAAACAAATATAGGTAAATAAGAAACATCTTTATTTACTTCTGGTCTCTCTATATCATAAGGTAACTCTGTAATAAATTTACCAATAACATACAAACCAATTAAATTAGCAATTACAAACAAACTTAATAAGAGAAGAGTTATTCTCAATTCATGCTTCATAAACAAGAAGAATTTGCTTTCTTTTTTAAATGTTTTGAAAACCTTTATATAATAATATAAATTCCTAATTTTAATGAAAGTAACACCATGGGAAGTTAGTGGAGATATAAACTACGATAAATTAATCAAAGAATTTGGAATCTCTCCTTTAAAAGAACTCCCGCAAATATTCAACAAAGAACTTCTTTTTAGAAGGAAATTTGTATTTGCACACCGAGATATTCAAAGAATTCTAGAAGCAATTAAAAACAAAAAGAAATTTGTAATGATGACCGGTTTAATGCCATCTGGAAAATTTCATATAGGTCATATGATACTCGCAAAACAAATAATCTTTTACCAAAAATTAGGTGCTAAAATTTACATTGCTGTAGCTGACATAGAATCATACAACACAAGAAACCAACCTTTTGAAGAAAGTAGAAAAATTGCAATCAATGAATACATAACAAATTACATTGCACTAGGTTTAACACCAAAAAATTGTGAAATTTATTTCCAAAGCAACAGATCAAAAGATTCAAAAAAAGCAAATTCATATTATAGGTTACAAAACACTCTATCACGATATGCAACATTTAATGAGTTTAAAGCAGTTTATGGAGATATTTCTCCAGGAAAAATGCTTTCATCTTTATTACAAGCTTCAGATATGCTTCATCCACAATTACCAGAATTTGAAAATCAAACACCAACTTTAATTCCTGTTGGAGTAGATCAAGATCCACACCTGAGATTAGCAAGAGATATCTCTCAAAGAATAAAAGACCACAAATTTATACAATTAAGTTCAACATATCATATCTTACTTCCAGGATTGAAAAGAGAAAAGATGTCTTCTTCAGATCCATTCTCATATATTGCACTAACAGATTCTGTAAAAGAAATAGAAAATAAAATTAAAAAATACGCTTTTTCAGGTGGACAACCAACAATAGAAGAACACAGGAAAAAAGGCGGTAACCCAGATATTGATATAAGTTTTCAATACCTAAAACTTTTTGAAGAAAATGATAAAAAATTAAGCCAAATTTATAACGAATACAAAACAGGTAAATTATTAACAGGGGAACTAAAACAAATTTTAATAGAAAAACTCACTAAATTTTTAGTTCAGCACCAAAAAAATAGAGAAAAAGTAAGATTAGATAAATTCTTATTTTAATCATCTTTATGATAACCAAAAATAGGTGTTACTCTCTTATACCAAGGTTTTTCACCACTTCTTATAGTTAACAATCCCAACTGAACGTATTTACCATTTTCAGCACGACAGAGTAAACCTACTTGAACACCATTTATATCATCACAAGAATTGACTAATCCAATTTGACAAGCCTCAGCAAAACAAGCAGTATTAATCACTCCAAGCTGACCATAGTTTAACTCTTCACTACGATTTATTACACCAACTTGAATACCATCTGTTAACACCGCATTATTACATATTCCAACTTGACCACCACATAATCTTTCTAAACCCAAATCATCTCTTTTTTTACTACCAATACTTAACTCAATCATTTTAAACCTCCCAAAATTATTTTAAGGATTCACGACGTTATTTATAAATCTTTCCTATTTGACTACTTTTATATAGTAAAAAACAGAAATCTTTATATACTCCCTTATTTACTTCGAAGTAACAATAAACATCAAATCATTAAAAATGATTATAAAAGACGATTTTTTAAAAAAAATAAGATATATTTTTGATTTAAACATCTATGAAGCAAAAATATGGATGGCTTTATTATCTAGGGGTATTTCAACAGCAGCTGAACTAAGCGATATTGGTAATGTTCCTAGGTCAAGAGCATACGACATTTTAGAAAGTTTGGAAAAGAAAGGCTTTGTAGTTATGAAACTAGGTAAACCAATAAAATACATTGCTGTAAAACCAGAAGAAGTGATAACAAGAGTAAAAAAAGCAATAACTCACAAATCTCAAGAAAGAGTAAATTTATTAGACGAAGTAAAAAAAACAGATGTATTTGAAAAAATCAATCTTTTACACACAAAAGGTATCAAATTTGTTGAACCAACTGATGTTTCCGGAGCAATTAAAGGCAGAGACAATATATACAATCATTTAGAAACTATGCTTAAATCAGCAAAAGAATCTGTTGTAATAGTTACCTCTGAAAATGGTATTATAAGAAAAAAAGAAGCCCTAAATCATATTTTTAAGCAATTAAAAGCAAAAAAAATTAAAATAAGAATAGCTGCACCCTTTACTAATAGTTCAAAAAACATAATAAAAGAATTAAGCGAATTTGCAGAAGTAAAAAAATTAAGTGATGTAAACGCAAGATTTGTTATTGTTGATAGTAATGAACTATTATTTATGATATTAAATGATAATGAAGTTCACTCTACCTATGATGTAGGTATCTGGGTAAAAACCCCGCTTTTTGCAAATGCTTTACAGAATTTATTCAATTTAAATTGGGAAAATTTACCAAAAGCCCAATAACACTTTTGTAAAAGTGTTCAAAACAAAGTTCATGATCACCTCTTTTTTCCCAGGGAGACACACTCGTTGTGCTCTCCTTGGGTTTATGATTAAAATTTTGGAGGTATCGGAACCAATGGTTCTGATTAGTGGAGGACATAAAATGTTTGGAATATATTTAAAAAACAAAGAAATGGTATACAAACCAAATGAAGGGTTAGTAAAAGCAGATAGAATAGCAGAAAGAATTGGTGGTAGTGATATTGAAGAAAACCACTGGCGAATTTTCACTGCATTAAGGTTAGAAGATGGATTAGAAATTGTTATTTCTCCTGTTGATAGTGAGATTGTTGATAGAATTGCATCATCTGCAATAGACTATACACAAGATATAGCAATTGCATACAAGCAGTTTATGTCAATTTATTCAAAAAAAATTGAGCTTGATAATATCGAAAGCCATATATTTAATGCAAGTGAATGTAGACAAAATAGACCAATACAAAACTTAATCTTTATCTGTGATAAAGAAAGAGTATCATACGGGTGGATAGAAGATAGCAACAGAGAACCATTTAATACAGAATACAAAGGAAGTTTACTAGAGAGCTTAAAATCTCTCTGATTATTTAGTTTTATAATTAAAATTAAGAAAGTTATATTAACTTCAAATTGTTCTATAAATTTATGTCTCTAGAAAAGATTGTTAGAAAACATCGTTTTATGGATGATTACGCACAAACATGGTATGGTAAAATACTCACTTTTCCTATTTACATAGCAGATCACACAATTAAACCATCAATTGATAAATTAATCGATTTTGGTTTAAAATACCACTTATTTCAAGAATATAAGGGAAAACCTATTAACAGAACATAAGATATTTAAATAAAAACTCTTTCTAAACTTTAATGGAGCTAAAAACACTGATTCAAACTTTACACCCATTAGAGAGACAGGTTCTGCCATTTCTAAAAGAAAGCAAAACACTAACTTCTTTAATTCAAAAATCTAATTTAAAAGAAGTAGAAGTAATGCGAGCTTTACAATGGCTGGAAAACAAAGAAATACTAAAATTAACTAAAAAAACAACAGAAATAATATCTTGGGACAAAAACGGAGAAATTTACTTAAAAAAAGGCCTCCCAGAAAAAATATTTCTAAATTCCATAAATCATAAAACAACATTAAAAGACATAAAAGAAAAAACAGATTTAAGTGAAGAAGAAATAAATATCTCTTTAGGAATATTAAGAAAAAAACTAGCCATAACAATAGAACCACCCTATATAATTATAACAGGAGAAGGAAAAAAACTTTTAGAAAAAGAAACACTAGAAGAAAAATTTCTAAAAAAATTACCTCTTCAAACATCACAATTAACTCCAGAAGACAAATACGCTTATGAAGAATTAAAAAAAAGAAAACAAATAATAAAAACAGAATTAAAAAAAGAAAGAGAAATAACACTGACGAAATTAGGTGAGAAATTAATAAAAGAAAAAATAGAAACAAAAAACATTATAGATAAATTAACACCAGAAATAATCAGAACTTCTGCTTGGAAAAACAAGGATTTTAGAAGATATGATATAAAAATTAATGTTCCAAGAGTATACCCAGGGAAACAACATATAATCAATCAGGCAATTTCTTATATAAAAAGAATATGGTTAGACTTAGGTTTTAAAGAGACAACAGGAAATTTATTAGATACATCATTCTGGAATTTTGATGCTCTATTTACACCCCAAGATCATCCAGCAAGAGATTTGCAAGATACTTTTTATATAAAAGACTATAAAGGAAAAATACCAAAAGAATTAGCATTAAAAATAAGAAAAACACACGAAGATGGTTACAACACGGGTTCAAAAGGATGGCAGTACAAATGGGATGAAGAAAAAGCAAAAGAATTTGTATTAAGAACACACACAACTATTCTCTCAGCAAAAACAATCTCAAAATTAAAACAAACAGATTTACCAGCAAAATTTTTCACAGTAGGAAAAGTATTCAGAAATGAAACAATTGACTGGAAACACTCCTTTGAATTCTATCAAGTAGAAGGAATTGTTGTAGACGAAAATGCTAATTTTCAGCATTTATTAGGTTATTTAAAAGAGTATTACTCTAAACTCGGATTTGAAAAAATAAGGTTTAGGCCTGCTTACTTTCCATACACTGAAATGAGTGTAGAACCAATAGCCTATATTCCAGAAAAAAAAGAATGGATAGAGTTAGGAGGAGCAGGAATCTTTAGACCAGAAGTAGTAAAACCACTTTTAGGAAGAGATATACCAGTATTAGCCTGGGGTCAGGGTTTAGAAAGAGGAATAATGGATTATTATAAAATCAAAGATTTAAGACAACTATATAATAATGATATTAAGTTATTAAAAGAAATAAAAATCTGGAAATAAAATGCCAACAATAACACTAAATAGAAAATCAATTGAAAAATTAATAGGTAAAAAACTTTCATTAGATAAATTGAAAAACTCTATAGAAATGTTAGGAACAGATTTAAGTTCTATAACTGAAAATGAGATTATAGTGGAAGTATTCCCAAATAGACCAGATATGTTATCAGAGCAGGGTTTTGCAAGAGCACTATCCTCTTTTGTAGGTTCAAGAAAATCCCTGAAAGATTATAAAGTTAAGGATTCAAAACAAAAAGTCATAATAGACTCTTCTGTAAATGAAGTAAGGCCATTTACAGCATGCGCCATAGTAAAAAACCTAAAATTTGATAATGAAAAAGTAAAAGAGGTAATAAATATACAGGAAAAATTACACATAACTTACGGAAGAAACAGAAAAAAAGTAGCAATAGGAGTTTATCCGTTTGAAAAGATCAAAACACCAATAAAATATCTGGCAAAAAAACCATCTGAAATCAAATTTCAACCACTAGAATCCTCTAAAGAAATGACAGCGCCTCAAATTCTGCAAAAATACAGGGACTATGCACACTTGTTGGAAAATCAAAATAAATTCCCTATATTCATAGATGCCAACAACAAAATTCTGTCAATGCCGCCAATAATAAATTCCCATATAACAGGAAAAATAACAGAAAAAACAAAAGATGTATTCATAGAATGTTCTGGTTTTGATTTTAGGGTTTTATCAAAATGCCTTAATATAATTGTAACATCACTAGCAGATATGGGTGGAGAAATATACTCAATGGATTTAATTTACAAAAATAAAAAAATAAAATCTCCAAATCTAGAATCAGAAAAAATAAGATTAGATCTAAATTACGTAAACAAACTTCTAGGTTTATTTTTAACTGAAATACAAATCAAAAATTTACTGGAAAAAATGAATTATACTTATAAGGATAAAACAGTCTATATCCCGTGTTATAGAACGGATATTTTACATCAAATTGATATTGTAGAGGATATAGCAATTGCATACGGTTATAAAAATTTTAAACCTCAAATACCACCGATAGCCACAATAGCATCTCAAAATAAAGAAGAACTTTTACACGAAAAAATTTTACAAATTTTAATTGGCTTTAATTTTGTACAATGCAATACTTTCCATATAACTAATAAAGAAAATTTATGTAATAAAATGAATCATAATGCTAAATTTGTAGAATTAAAAAATGCACTAACCCAAGAATACAACATTTTAAGATCCTGGTTGTTGCCATCATTAATAGAAGTTTTATCAAAAAACAAACATAATGAATACCCACAAAAAATATTTGAAATAGCCAAAGTATTCACACAAGACCTAGAAGAGCCATTTAAATTATCAGCATTAATCTGTTCAAAAGAAACAGATTTCACTGAAATTAAACAAATTTTAGATTCATTACTACTATTATTAGACATACAATATAAAATAGAACCAATAGAACACTCCTCTTTTATACTTGGGAGAGTTGGAAAAATAATCTCTAATAACAAAGAAATAGGTTTTATCGGAGAGATTTACCCTTCTGTAATCTCTTCATGGGATTTAAAAATGCCAATTGTAGCATTTGAAATAGATCTAACAAAAGATTTTTAAGATTTTCTTCATTATACATCCAAAATGTCATCATTACTAAAAAAAATTACAAATACAGCAGCACTAGCAGCAATTCTTCTAAGTACAACTCCAAATATGAAAGCTCAAGACATAGAAACAGAAAGAAAAAGAGATGCAATACAATTTAATGTACAAATGAGTACTCCTTTAACAGGAAACAATGGTATATTAATGGAAGTAGAAGACGCTAAAATAGAATTCTCTCCTAGTTTTGGAATTGCAGGAAAAGCTTACATTACAAGTATAGGAGATGAAACAAATTTTGAATCATTAAAAATTCCATCAAGTTCAATGCGGGCAGAATTGCAAGCTTATTACCAAAGAGGAAACTTAAGGGTATTTACTGGGGGTGTAACTGAATACATACCACGAAGATCTAACCAAATACCTAATTTTTATCCATGGGTTGGTTTGTCCTATACACAAGGAGTTAGTGGAATTCATATAACACCAACTATTTCAAATTTACATACCGGATTAAAATTAAGTTCTGGTCCATTAAACACAATAGAATTATTTGCTCAAGGAGAGCACTATTTCAACAGAGGAACTTTTTATGAATTTGGACTAAATTTAAACTTAGGAAACGAAAAGCCCAAAGATATTGTCTTTAATTTAGAATACCGTATAAGTTCAAGAGATTATAGACACCCAGCAATCTTCTTTGGTGCTGGTAGGAATTTTTGATTACTACTTTAAAATAAAGAAATATTTAAATATACTAACCAAATTCTAATTTTTATGTTACCTCAACAAGAAATCCAAAAATATGGTGGAAAAGCTACAATCTTAAATCATATTAGGGACAATACTAATTTACCACTCCCAAATTATATTGTAAAAGAAGCAGGACAAAGTTTAGATTCTATTTTATCAACAGTTACACAAATGAGAAAACCACTAATTATTAGATCATCTTCACCTTATGAATACGCTAATTTTGAAGGTATTTTTGAATCAGTAAGAGATGTAAATAGTACTAAAGAATTAGAAAGAGCAATTGAAAAAGTTGAAGAGAGTGCAACAAGTGAAAAAGCAGTAGAATATGCCAAACAAAATGGTTTTACAATTGATGAAAGAATTAGTATTATTATTCAAGAGCAATCACCCTCTCTTTATTCTGGTACTATAATGAGACACCCAAATAATCCAGATTTAGTTTTTATAAATTGTTTTGGAAGAGGGGAAAGATATATGCAATGTTATAGTTCTTTTGTTGTTAATGAAAAAGAACACAAAACCGAAACTAAGTTAAATGAATTGGAAATCAATAAAAGAAATGTCAAATCTCTAGTTAATCAATATAAAAAGATTGAAAGTTTGAGAGATATTGCAGAAGGTCATTCATTATCTGTTGAATTTGGTTTAGAACCTTTTGGTGTTTATCAAGCAAGACCATTTAAAGAAATAGAAACAGCAGATTTTGAATTACCAAAGTTCGATTTTAATGAAGTTATTTATGCTTCTCTTGTGTTTGGAATAACTAGTCAAGAAGGAATTGTTTTACCTGTTATAAGAACATTAGGAGTAAGAGACGCTCTTTTTAATTTACACAATGAACTACCTTTCACTGATTTTGATAATATATTAAAACATGATTTAACCAATATCTCTTTACTTGGTCAATTTGGAAGAATACCTAACCTTGAACATAAAAGAAAATTAGTTGAAAATGCAATTAAAGTTTGGCATATAAGCGCGGAAAAGATTATAAATGAATCGTATTGTCTAATGCTTTCTTCTATGAATGATATAGGAGATATAGATTTAACCGTCCCAAATATAAGTGCCTTAGTCAGTAGATATAATATTAACTTTCTAGTACACGAACCATTAAGAATATTTAAAAAAGCAGATATTGCCTTGGATGCACATTATTCCCTAACAGTAAATAAATTATTCCAAAACATAAGATCTGCAAAAGATAAAATTAGAATAATAAGCAATGGAAAAGAAGCAATTGTTCAAAAAGAATAATTAAACCTTAAAATACTCTCTTGCTTGATTCAACCAATCTAAATTGCCAATATCAAACCATTTATACTTTTCATCTAAAACATAGGCATAAACATCTTTAACTTTATGCAACCATTCTAAAAAATAACCCGGAGCATCAGGATTATTCCCACTATCTAAATATTTTTTAAACAATTTAACGCTATCTTTTGTATAAAAATAAATAGATATACCAAACAAAGTTGATTTAGCAACCCTTGGTTTCTCTTTTAAATCAATAACCTTATTATTTTTGTCTAAAACAATTACAGCGCCTCTTTTAGCTTGCTCTAAATCCTTCACATCGTAAACAATAGTAACGTCTTTTTTCTTTTTCTTAAAAAATTTATACGGGTCTACAAGACTAAAATCAAACATATTATCACCGGCCATAACTAAGATATCATCTTTTATTTTTTCTTTTTCAACAACAAAATTTATATCTCCAATACTCCCTAATTTTTGTTCCTCATTTATTGTTTCATCATTTATTACTTCTACATTATCATATCCCCTTTCCTCTTTCCAAGAGGTAAATTGATTAAAAAATCTCTGGTTGCAAACAATATATATTTTATCAACATCTTTTAATTCAGAAATCTTTTCTATTAAATAATCTATAATAGGTTTATTATTTATCTCTATCAACGGTTTTGCTCTATGAAGAGTTAATGGATATAACCTGGTGGCATAACCAGCTGCCAAGATAATAGCTTTCATTATACAAGGGAATAAGCCTATATTTTTAAACTTTTCCTAAAAATTTCTGGTTTATAATGAGAGTTTATCATCATATCAAATACGACCCTAACAATAAGGCTCTGGTGCATTCCTATAATTTTAAATAAATAGGGCTCATTAGCCCTCTTAAGTTCGGAAGAACGAAAAGAGGTGAGCCCCATGGTAAATGAATATTCAGATTATTTAAA
>Ga0209541_10011226_pt1 | contig 14063 bp, 13 predicted proteins | sample RifCSPlowO2_01_FD_184027 | JGI IMG/M metagenome (GOLD analysis project Ga0209541, IMG submission 184027) | Groundwater microbial communities from Rifle, Colorado - Rifle CSP2_plank lowO2_0.1 (SPAdes) (version 2) | ecosystem: Environmental > Aquatic > Deep subsurface > Groundwater | place... | reverse complement strand
TGTCAGTCTTAGCTATCCTTTTTTTAGTTTTGTCGAGGAGCTTATCTGGCTTAGGGCTGTTAAAATTTTCTGGATTATATTTGTAATCCCATTTTTATCAGGATTAATATTTTATTTTTATCCTTATACTGAATCTCAGAATCTTGGTGCAAGAATAAATCAGGAACTGCCTTTTATTGCTATTCACATGTCTGCTATTGCAACATCAGGTGTTGAACCTTTAAGCATTTTTAAAATTATTTTAAGAGGCGAAGAATACAAATATTCAAATATTGAATTTAGAAAAATTATGAATCTTGTTAATTTTCATGGAAAGAATTTAGTTGCTGCATTGAAAGAAGTTGCTTTTACTTCACCTTCTCCTAAACTTAGGGAGCTGTTAAATGGGATTGCTACAACTTCAACTTCAGGAGGAAATCTAAGTGATTTCCTGAATAAGCATTCTGAGAGTCTGCTTTTTGATTATAGATTAGAAAGAGAAAGGTATACGAGGACTTCTGAAACTTTTATGGATATTTATATTGCAGTTGTTATTGCAGCGCCGATGATTTTACTGATGCTGTTTGTTATAATGGGGAGTACTGGAACCTTGGGAAATTTTCTTGGGCTTTCAACAAATATACTCAGCTTTTTAATTATTCTTACAATAGTTCTATTAAATATTATATTCCTTGCTTTCCTAAAAATGAAGCAACCTGTGATATGATAAAAACTAAACTTCGAGGGCTAAAATGAAATTCAAACCAAACAAAGTTGAGATTATGGGATTGGCAGTGGCTATTGCAGTTGTGCTTATCTCTGGAATATTTTTTCTGTTGGAATATATTGAGTCAAATCTTTTTTATTTTCTCTTTGGGATTTCCTTTCTTATTGCAGGATTTCCTTTTTTTGTTTCCTTGATTATTGAGTCAAATGTCACTCAGGAAAAAGATGAAATGTTTTTGGAGTTTTCAAGAGATTTGGTGGAGAATGTAAAAGCAGGAACTCCAATAAGCAGGAGCATAATTAATTTAAAGACAAAAGATTATGGGAGTTTAAGCCCTTATATTCAGAAACTTGCAAATCAGATTTCTCTTGGCATACCTGTTCAGACTTCCTTTGAAACTTTTGCAAGAGATGTTGAAAGCAGAACAGTCCGCAGAGCAGTCAGCATAATAAGCGAATCTGAAAAAGCAGGAGGTGATATTGGAAATGTTCTTGAATCTGTTGCAAAATCTGTTTCACAGGTTGATAAACTTAAAAAAGAAAGAAGAGCAGCAATGTTTAATCTGATTGTCCAGGGATATATTATATTTTTTATTTTTATTGTCATAATGCTTGTTATGGAGTTTAAAGTTTTGCCAATAGCCTCGGGTTTGAGTTCTGGGGTTGGGAGTGATTTTGGAGAGCTTCCTGTCGGAGGATTAATAGGAAATCCTGTATCTCCAGAAGAATTAGCACAACCATTTCTCTGGTTATTAATAACGCAGGGGCTTTTTGTTGGATTAGTTATTGGAAAATTATCTGAAGGAAGAATAAGAGACGGTTTAAAACATTCATTTATTTTAATTGTATTAGCATTATTAATTGACGGGGGTGCAAAATTATTTTTGGGGTGATGATGAAAAAATCAAATTCGCGTCCAGACATTGATGTTCTAAATAAATTTTTGCCGATGTCTAAACGCTCAAACTCGCGTTCCGAATCAGTTTTTGATTTAATAAGATTGTCTGATTCAAAACGCTCGCAGGGGCATGTAGAATTAATAATTTCTTTTGTATTATTTGTTGGAGTCCTTGTTGCTCTTTTTATAATTATTAATCCTTTTGCTAAGATTAGCAGAGATGTTGATGTCCAAGAGATTTCCCAGATTATTGTTGATGAAATGAGTTCTGATGTTGGAAAAATCAGTGTAATTGTTCAGCCAGGAGCAGATTGTTATGATGTTTCTGAGTTTATTGACGGAAAAGCTCTTGAAGTTCAGGATTCTGTTAATCTCCGCAAATTTACTATTTATTTTTCTAATGAGTTAAATAATAATATTCCTCATCAAGATTTGAGCTGTCCTGATTCAAATTTTAGTTTAGGTGTTTATTCTTCTGAGAAAATAATCGTTTCTAATGGAATTGATAATTTTAAAGCCCGCTATAATGGAGATTACTCTGTTTTGAAAAGTTCTCTTGAAATTAATGAAGATTTTAGTTTTAGTTTTTCTGAAATTGGCGGGAATTTAATTTCAGATTTAAGTGTTTTGCGCAATGTTCCCTTGGGTGTTGAAGTTTATGTTAGTGAGTTTCCTGTTAGGGTAATTGACTTAGATGGAAAATTTTATGGATATATCTTAAAAGTGGAGGTCTGGGAATAATGGAAAATGCAGGAAATTTTAAAATGAACAAACATGGATGGATAAGAATTGTCGAAGCTGTAATCGCGATACTGATTATTTTTGCAGTTGTTTTGGTTATTATTTCAAGGCAAAGTTCTGTTTCAGATGTTGGCAATGATGTTTATGAAAAACAAAGTCATATTTTAGATGCTGTTGGAGTTAATGAAGAGCTTCGTAATTTAATTTTAGAAGGTGATGAGAGTGAAAAGATTGTTCCTGAAGTTGATTTATTTATTGGTTCTCTTGTTCCTGCGAGCTGGGATTTTTCAACAAAAGTCTGCAAGCTGGACAGAATATGCTCTAATCCTATTGATATTTTTGACAAAGATGTTTATGTTTCTGAAAGATTGATTGCTTCAGATTTAGACACATATAATCCAAAAAAACTAAAGTTTTTTGTTTGGGGGAAATAATAAATCTAACTTTTTTTAATTAATTGCGGACAATATTTAAGAAGATCTCTTAGATTAACTATCCCTTTTAATAAAATTTCAGGATTAATTATTCTAACCTTCCCATCCCAAGGGTCATAAATTTCATAGCCTTCTTTTATTTTTTTAATTACAAATATAAAATGTGGTGTGTGAGTGATTTCCCATAATGCAAAAGAATCCACATAAACAATAACCGGAGAAATTTTTATTTTATTATCAATCAAATTCAAATCTATTTTTTTATGAAAAACATTAATCTTATTTGAGAATTTAAATTTATTTATGAAATTCAAGAGCCAATTATTATCGACGTAAAAGTCCAATCCTAAATCATAATTTTTGGCTATAAAATCCAAATGTCCTATTGTGAAATTATCTTTGGAAAAGTTCATTGCATAATTAATTGTTTTTAGTTCTGCATCTTTAGAAATCTTTTTTTCAGTTAATTACAATAAATCAACAGCCAAACAAGTTTCAAAGGTAGTTTGAGCATAATTTTGTATCTCCATACTTTCAAGTTAAAGATTTACTTTATTAATCTTCTGTCTAGCAGAGTTTCAGAACCTAAATCCATAAACCAAAAGTTATATAAATCCTATTTCTCTAATATAATCATATACCCCCTAGGTTTGCACTGCAACCCTAGGTTTTATTTTCTAAAGTTTTATTAAGTTAATTATCTTTAATTTTACATGAAAAATAAACTATGTAATGAAAGAATTATTATCTTTATTGATGGAAGCAATTTATATCATATCATAAAAAATCTGGTATCTGATAAAAAACCGAATGATTTTGATTTTGAAGAATTTGCTAAATATCTGACAGGAGAGAGAAAACTTGTAAGAGTTTATTATTATAATGTTCCATTGGATAGAAAGAAAGATGAAGAGAGTTACATAAAACAGCAGAAATTTTTTGATAAGATACAAAGAATTCCTAATTTTTCATTTATTCTGTGCAGAATGCAAAAGAAAAAGATTAATGGCAAGACAACTTATGAAGCTAAAGAAGATGACATTCATCTTGCTGTTGATATGGTTAAATTAGCCTATAACAATGCTTATGATACTGCTATTTTAGCATCTAGTGATGGAGATTTTGTTCCGGCAGTTCAGGCAGTAAAAGAAAAAGGAAAGAATGTTGAAAATATTGGTTTTGAAAATAAATTTTCTTATCATCTACAGCAAACTTGTGATAGATTAACAAAACTTACAAGGAAAGAGGTTGAACAGTTCTTTAACCCCCCGGAGAATTTATAAAATGAAATACAAATTCCTTCCTCACACAGCAGACATAAAGTTTCAGGCATTTGGAAATTCCCTTGAAGAATGTTTTGAAAATGCTGGCTTGGCTCTGACTAACATAATCTGCGAAGAAAAAATTAAACCTTCTGTTAAAAAAACCATCAAAGTCAGGGGAAGAGACAGAGAAAGTTTGCTTTATAATTTTCTCGAGGAGTTTTTGTATTTATTCGATGTTGGAGGATTTGTCGTCGGAGAAATAAAAAATATAACTATAAGAAGTTCTTACAAGATTAAGAATAAAAAGAAATTTTATGATATGGAATTAACTGCTGATTTTTTTGGAGATTCTTCTAAGAATTATTCTCTAGAAGGAAATGTCAAGGCGGTTACTTATAATGATATGTGGATAAAAAATCCATCTGAAGATGGAGGCAGGAAATTTGTATGTCAGGTGGTGGTGGATGTGTGAAATGGATATTAATAAACAAAAACATGTTAAGGTTTTAATAGATAAGAATATTATAGATAATAAAGAGAAAGAAAAATGGTTAATTTTAAAATCAAGAAAATAAATAATGTAACTTGGGAAATTGAAAAAACAGGATTAATGAAAGTTCCTGTTATAATTTTCGCGTCGGAAAAATTATTAGAAGATATAAAAAAGGATGATACTTTAAAACAGGCTGTTAATATGGCTCATTTACCCGAAGTTATAAAAAATATTGTTGTGCTTCCAGATGCCCACCAAGGGTATGGAGCCTGCATCGGCAGTGTTGTTGCAACAGATATTGAAAAAGGATTTATAGCTCCGGGTTTAATCGGCTATGATATAAACTGCAGTGTCCGCCTATTGAAAACAAATTTAACTTTAAAAGACATTGAAAAAATTGGAAAGCAGGAATTAGTTCATTCTTTGTTCAGAACAATTCCCTCTGGTGTTGGAAAAGGAAGCAAATTTAATTTATCATGGAAAGAGCTCGACGAGGTTTTGAAAAATGGAGCGCAATGGGCTATTGCAAAAGGTTATGGTGTTAAAGAAGATTATGAACATACCGAAGACAAGGGAAAATTAAGTCCATGCAATCCTGAGGATGTTTCAAAAAGAGCAAAACAGCGAGGGATTGGACAATTAGGAACTTTAGGAGCTGGAAATCATTTTTTAGAGATGCAAGTTGTTGAGAAGATTTTTGATTCTGAAACTGCGAAAATTTTTGGATTAAAAGAAGGAATGATTACAATTATGATTCATTGTGGTTCTCGGGGATTAGGGCATCAGGTTGCTTCTGATTATATAAAGGAAATGGAAAAAGAATGTGGATTTCCTGAAATGGACAGAGAATTAGTAAATGCTCCAATTAAATCTTCTTTAGGAAAAAAATATTTTTCTGCAATGAACTGCGCTGCAAATTTTGCTTTTGCAAACAAGCAGTTAATAACTCATTGGATTAGAGAAGACATGAAACATTATTTTCCATCTTTTGAGGCATCTGTGATTTTTGATGTCTGCCATAATATTGCTAAGTTTGAAAAGCATTTTATTGATGGTGTTGAAAAAGAAGTTCTGATAATGAGAAAAGGAGCTACTCGTTCATTTGGTGCCGGCTCTTCTGAAATTCCTGATGATTATAGAAAAGTCGGACAGCCTGTTTTAATTCCTGGAACAATGGGAACATCGTCGTATGTTTTAGTTGGAACTTCAAAAGCAGAAGAAGTTTCATTTGGTTCAACAGCGCATGGAGCAGGAAGAGTTGAAAGCAGAACTAAAGCTCGCAAGAATATTAGTGCTGAAGATGTTAAAAAAGAATTAAGCAAAAAAGGAATTGAAATTGAAGCAGGAAGTTTCAAAGGAATTGTTGAAGAAGCTCCTGAAGCTTACAAAGATATTGATGAAGTTGTTGATGTTTCTCATAAAGCAGGAATTGGGAATTTAGTTGCTAAGCTAAAACCTATTGGAGTTGTTAAAGGTTGAGAGTATCTCCAATGAAATTTATTTACTATTCAATGATTGATACTAACAAATCTAATTTCCTGAAATCTCCTTATAAAATTATTGTGAGTTCACAAAATTAAATGATAAGGAGTGGTGGAAAATAAAGTTTTGCTGCAAGAGTTTGTAACTATCGAAGATACTAGCTGATTGATAACTTTTATATAGTTAGAATTTCTATGTTAATTTATGAAAATCATATGATTTTCAAATATCAGTTACTTAAGTAACTTTATACTATGAAAAAGAGGAAATTGTTATTAGGAGGATTAGTTTTTTTATTCTTAGTCAGTTTTATACTCGGAGTTCCTGTTGATGTTATTCCTTTAAGCGGAACATGCACTCCTGTGGAAAATAGTCCTTGTTCAAATTCTTATGACAATAATATTGGGACTTTTTGGAGCACTGCTGCTACAAATCCTTCAAGTGTTTTTCCTCAAAGAGTTTCTTATGATTTAGGAGAAGTAAAATGTTTAACTGGTGTTAAAATTTATGTTGGAGCAGAGTGGGATGGCGGAACTCCAATTATTATAGAAGGTTCTAATGATTTAATTACATGGCATTATATTGACACTATGGAAGGTTCTGCTAATAATTGGGCACAGGACAGTTTTTCAGATGTAAACTATAGATATCTAAGAATATCTTTTACAGGAATTACTGGAACAAATAAAAAATGGAATACTATTTATGAATTTAGAGCTATTGTTAATGATGAGAGATGTATTATTCCTGATTGCTATGACAATAGTCAAAACCCAATACCAATATGCACATGCAATGACCTGCAAAAGATGAATAATCATCTTAATAATGATAATGTTGTGTTTCAGCTGCAAAATGATATTGACTGCAGTATGACAACTGATTGGAACCCTTTATGCGACGGGATTGCACCTTATTGTGGGTTTAAGGCAATCGGCGGTTCAACTGATGCAGTAAACCCGTTTATGGGTGAACTCGACGGTAATGGAAAAATTATTAAAAATTTATTTTCACAGCATTATACCAGATTTTCAAATGGATTGTTTGGATTTACTCAAGGAGCTTATATTCATGATTTAGGACTTGAAAATGCAGTCATAGGCGCGAGAGTAAGAGATATTGGAGCTTTGATTGGTTATTCAAATAATTCTATTATTGAAAAATGTTTTACAACTGGCAGAATTTCTTTTAATACTGATTACAGTGTTTGCGGAGGAGGATTCATTGGCAGTGGTTTAAATACAACAATAAAAAATTCTTATTCAAGAGTTCAGGTTGGAGAGGCTGGTTCTCAAACTTATCCAAATCAGTATGTTGGAGGATTTGCAGGATGTTTAACAGGTTATAGTATTCTTTTAAATTCTTATAGTGCTAATGTTTTTACAGGAATTAATCCTTCAAATTATCACGGGGGATTTTTTGGATTAGGACAGTCTTCGACAAATTCTTATACAAAATCTTTCTGGGATAGTGTCTTGGCAAATCCTGTTTCTTATGATGAAGGATATCTTTACCAAGATGTTCCTAATATTTATAAAAATCAAACTGGAGATTTGTATAAACAAAATACTTTTTCTGGATGGGATTTTGTTAATACGTGGTGGATACAAGAGAGTGTAAATTATCCTCAATTATGGTTTCAGGTTTGCACTCCTGACTGCTCTTCGCGCGAGTGCGGAGTTGGAAATCCTGGCTGCGGAGATAATTCTGAATGCGGCACTTGCACTAATCAGCATGGAGCAACAACCTGCACTGTCGACGGTATTTGCAATCCTGTATGCAGTATTAATTGGGCAGATTGTGATTTAAACAGAGTAAATGGATGTGAGACAGATTTAAACAATGATAATAACAATTGCGGAGCTTGTGGAAATATTTGTTCTCCTGCAGAAAGCTGCATGAATGGTGTCTGCACTTCACCTGGAAATGTTTACTGGGCTGATATGAATATGCATGCAATAACAGAAGCAGATATTGGAGATACTGTTTTAATGGTTTATGAGGACACAAGAGCAGGACATAAATTTGATATTAAGGAAAAAGACATTTTGGTTAGCGATGATATCAGAGTCGGAAATAATTCAATTACAGGTTCTGTTGTTGGAAGCACTACTATTGCAAAATGGACAATAACTGATGAAGATGTTGCAAATGCAGGCTCTGAAGCAACAATGAATTTTTATTTTAGAGTTGACGGCCAAGAATCAGGAGAACTTGCTGTTTTGGAAAACAGCATGGATAATTCTCCTCCTGTTATCAGCATAGCTGCTCCTCAGATGGATGATAAATTTAAAGCAGGAAATGTTATTGGTTTTGAAATTGTTGTTTCTGATGAAGACGATGATTTGGCTGTTAGCTGGAATTTTGGAGATAGTGTTGAAACTTATCAGAATTGTTTGACTGGAACAGACTGCAATGCAACTCATGTTTATTCAAATTCTGGCACTAAGATTATTTCTGCTGAGGCAAAAGAAATGACAAGGCAGAAAAAAGCAAGAGATGAAACAAGAATTTTTGTTTATGAAAATGGCGTTAATATTTTCCCTTTGATTAGTCAGCCTCCTGTAGGAACAATCATAACTGGTACGCGAAATGTTGATTTTGATGCTTCTCAAAGTTATGTTGCACAATGCAGCAGCTTTTGTCCTGCGAGTTTACCTTATGGAATTGTTGATTGTTATAAAGTCAGCACCTTAGAATGTTATGATTTAAACAATGTTCAAGGAATTCCTGGGGATTATAATTTATTTTTTAATTGGACATTTAGCGAGGGTGATAATTTATATGGAAATTGGAAAGATAATTATGACAGTGCGGTTGTTTTTGACAGGACATTTATCAGTCCTATCAGGCATTGGGCAAAATTAAATTTGGGTTATGAAAAGGTTTAAAATGAATAGAAAAATAATTTTATTTATATTTATTTTCTTTTTAGTTGGGATTAGTTTTATCAGAGCAGATATTATCTGGGGCGGGGAAGATTTAAGAGAGTTTGATGTTATTGGCAATGAGCCTGTTTGTTTTGGCGGAAGTGATTCAAGTTATTGGAAATATTGGGATAGTGGATTAGGACAGATGGTTATTGAAGATGTTAGCGATGAAAATACGAACTGCTATAAAGACAATGGGATTCCAACAAGAAGTTGTTGTCCTGATAATTCTGGAGAGTGCATTACTTCTCCTGGTGATTCAGATTTTGGAACATGCACTGGTTTATTGCATCCTTTTTTATGCTCTGATTATTCTGCTGACAGATATGGGGGAGATATTAATGCTGCTGAAGAAGCATGTGATAATTTTCATCCTCCAGTTGCATTGAGAAGCGTTGATGCAATGGTTGGAAAACAAAATTATTGCGGAAGCACTCAGTCTAATGTTAATTCTGTTACAGGAGAGACTTGCTGGTGGATAATTGTTGATTGCAAATGCAAATGGGATTCTGCAGCTTCCTCATGCAAGCCTGCTTTTTCAAGAACAAATTCAAACTGCGTCGGAGATCCTATAGATATTATTGGAGAGTGTGAGTTCACATCTACCAGCAGACTTGATGAATGTGATACTTTAGGAACTATAACTGTTGAATGGGATGCCAGCTGGAGTGGTAATGCTGCTGATATTCCTCCTGAATGTGTTGATGGTGCAAAACAATTCAAGTGCGAAGATATTGTTAAACTTCCTTTTTTTGGGTTTGTTAATTTTGTTTTTAGTGTTTTGGTTATTGCAGGAGTTTATTTGATTTGGAGAAATAAAAATGAGAGTGATTAATTTAATTTTAATTTTAGGGGTTTTTGTTTTTTTAATTAACTTAGTTAGTGCAGATTTTTCTTTAGGAAACAAGTCTTATGAAATAACTACTGCTTATAATCCTGGACAGAATATTAAAGGGTGGGTTAATATTAGTTTTGATAATGAATTTGGAAGTTCATTGCTGGCTGCATTTGATTCTGAAACAAGTTTAGATGATTTTTTAGATGCAAATAATATTGACTGCTCTGTTTCTTCTTTATGCTCTTGCTTTCCTGCAGACTGCAAAGGAGCATATTCTGCTGATGGAAGCGGAAGCAGTTCAAAAAGTTTTAGTTTAAGCCCTTCAAGTTCTCTGGTTTTAGGAATTAAGTTAACCGGAGATATTGACAGCGTCGATAAAATAAACTTTAAAGTCTCTTCAGATGTTTCTGAATCTTGTTTAAGCCCCTTGAAAATTGACTTGCTTGAAGATGGCGCTGACTGGAGCGAACCTAAAATTTTAAATGTTGAGTGTTCTGCAGATAACGATTATGGATGTTACGAAGAGCCTTCTTCAGGAATTAGTTCTGTTAGTTCATCTACAAAATATTGCGAAAAAATTGAATTAAAAGGAAAGGGGTTTAATATCGGAGCTGATTTAACAGGAAGCGGTTCTGCAGAATTTGTCATGTCAGTTGATGCCGAGGATTATGAAGAATGCGAAATTGATGTTAATGGCAACGGAGAATACAGCTGCAATGTTACTTTTGAAAATGAAATAGAAAATGAGATTCAGGCAGACATCTGCATTATTGCTGATAGTGCAAATACAAATGAGTACACTATAAAATATGAAGATGAAAATCCGTGCGGTTATTCCGGAGGGTTTGAACATGATTTTAAAATTTTTGCCAAGCCTCTTAAGTTTGCTGCTATTGAAAATTTTGAATTTAACCAAACTTCTATTTTCTCGAATGTTAATTTAGGCGATGAAATTGAAAGTTATATACTTGAAAAATATGACAGGAATTGTTCTGAAGGGTGCATTATCCCAATTAAATTCTCGGGAATTAATCAGAATATTGTTGTTTCAAATCTTGATGTAGATTATCTTTCTGACGGCTTGTCGCGTTCAGAGAGTTTATTTTATGATATTTCTTCTTCAGATTTTAAGATTAGTTCTAAATTTTTAAAATTAGATTTAGAAAAATCAGGAATTAAAGTTCCTAGTTTATCAGGAAGCAAACAATTTATTTTGAAATTGAACGAAGATTCTGTTTTCTCCAAAGAGATTAATATTGGCAAGGGCTCTTCAATAAGTGATGTTGTTCCTAAAGAAGTTCCTTCATTAGTTCCTGTAACTTTTGTTGCTCTTGGCGGAGGAAATGGAAGTTATTCCTGGAATTTTGGCGACGGGAGCAGTTCTACAAGCAATAGCAGCAGAGTTGTGCATACTTATTCCAATATTGGAGAATATGAACTGAGTGTCACTTATTTAGGAGCAGGCAAAGTTGCTGAAATTAAAGTAGTCTCACCAAAAGATTCAATTGAAAAAACCATTGCAGATTATAAAACTGATTTGAATAATGTTGAAAAAGAAATTAATAAGCTTCCTTTGTGGAGCAGAGAAGAAGTTTTGAAGAAGGCAAATATTGATAGTTTAAGAAACTCCATTAATTTAGAAGAGAAAAGATTCAATTCAGGAATCAGCGACGAAACTGCCATTAATATAATGAGCAATTTAATTAACTTGAAAATTCCATATAAGTTTGAAAAAGGATTTGTTATTAATGAAGCTGCTTTTTTTCAGAATGAAGACAGACTGGATTTTGATGTGCTCAAAGAATTAGGTGCTGGAACTTTTAGCGGAGAAAGAAGCAGGTATGAAGATTCAATTGACAGCTGGATATTAAATAATGTTGAGATGAGTTTTGAGTCTGAAACTTATTCTATTTATTTTGCAGATAGCAGTAAAGAAGATTTAGGAAGTTATGTTAAGGTTAATTTAAATCCTGTGCAGAATATTAAAGAGCTCTTTTTTATTGTTGATGGAGACGCTGTTTTTAGCTCTTCTGGATTTGAGCCTGTTGGAGAAAGTTTTGGAAAAGTTTATTCTAGTTTAAGTTCAGATGTTAGTGTTGAATTTTTTTATCCATCAAGAATTTTAATTTCAGATGTTCCGGTTTATGTTTCTCCGAAGGTTAGTGAACTTGTTTTAGAACCTGTTATAGGAGAGTGTGATAATGACAACGAATGCGAGTCAGGGGAAGATTGGAAAAATTGCGGAGCTGATTGCAGACCTTGGACAGTTACTATATTTTTATATATAGGATTATTTTTTCTGGCTCTTGCTGTGTATGTTATCTTGCAGGAATGGTATAAAAGATATTATCAAAGGCATTTGTTTCCAAACAAGATTCAGTTGTTTAACCTTATTAATTTTATATCTAACTCTTTGAATCAAGGGTATAAAAAATCTGATGTTTTTGACAAACTTAGCATAATTGGATGGAGCAATGAGCAGATTAGTTATGCATGGAAAAAGTTTCATGGAAAAAGAACAGGAATGTGGGAAATACCAATTTTCAAATGGGTTGAAAACAGAGAAGTCAAAAGAGAACTGGAAAGGCGACAAGGAATTAATATTAATATAAACAGAAACCTGTCTCCGATTAGATAATTGCAGAGGATTCCAATAGAATTTATAAACTCTATTATTTTAAATAAGTAAAGATGGCTTTGAAAATATTAAGGAACTTTACAAAGAGGATGTTTGCTCTTTTTTTTAAAAGGAGAACTGAAATCAGCCTTGGTTTTTATGGGCCTCCTAATGCAGGAAAAACTTCTTTAGCAAATAGAATTTGCAAAGACTGGACAGGAGAGGAAATTGGAAAGGTTAGCAAAATTCCTCATGAAACAAGAGAGGTTCAATTTAAAGAAGAGGTTGAGATTAAATATAAAGAAAAAAGTCTGAAGTTTAAACTTGTTGATACTCCTGGAATCGCAACAAAAATTGATTATGAAGATTTTATGAAATTTAAGATGAACAAGAAAGACGCACAGAAAAGAGCAAAAGAAGCAACTCAGGGGATTGTTGAGTCTATTCGATGGCTTGATGATATGGAGGCAGTTATTGTTGTTGTTGATGCTACGCAAAATCCTTATTCTCAGGTTAATATTACAATTGTAGGAAATTTAGTTGCAAGGGATATTCCTGTTTTGGTTGTCGCTAATAAAATTGACTTAAGAAAAGCTGATGTTAAAAAAGTCGAGGCTGCTTTTCCTGAATATGACGTAGTTGGTGTTTCAGCTAAAAGCGGGAGAAACATGGAAGAGTTTTACGAGGCTGTTTTTAAATTAGCTAAGAAGGCTCGATAGGATTAAAAATAAGTATGATAAATAAAATGTGAAGGCTGAAAGATTAAAGGTCTTAGTGCCTTCATTTCCAAAGGAAAGTGAAGGTTTAAAAATATATAATTGATTATATATGAAAAGAAGTGAAAAATGAAACAGAAGTTATAAAATTTAATGGTAAAAAAAATAAAAGGATTGACACTGCAGTTTGTTCCGTTTAATGAAATTTCTAAACTTGACAGCATTGACAGAATAAAAAAATTATTGAAGATTGTTATGGATAATAAAGTTGTTATTTTACAGGGGAGGCTAAAACCTCATGAGGAGACTAGGCTTATTGAAGATACTATGATTATGGTAGGAAATGTAAAAGGATTTAAAGGAGTTGAGCTGGCAGTTATTACGGGAGATGACAAAAGACAAAGCATGGTCGATAAATTTAAAACAGGACTTGCTAGGGCTCTTGTTGGACAGCAGGATGCACTTACAATAATCGGGCCTGCAACTATTGTTAAGGAAATGAAAAAAGATCCTCAGAAGCTGGAAGTCATGATGAGATAATCTTTTTTCAAAGGTTCATTTCTAACGAAATTTCACCAAATACAGAAAAATTTTATTTTTCTGTCCCATTCAAAAACTGAAAGTTTTTGAAGGTGAAAAAAGATCCTCAGAAGCTGGAAGTCATGATGAGATAATGATTCTGTATTATAAGATATTTAAAAAATTATAAAATTATCTTGTTGGAATATTATTTATGATTCTGATAAATACCTTAAAATAATTGATAAGATATCGTCGGGATTTTTTAGTTTTGGGCAAAGTTTTTAAAGGGCAGAACATTTAAAGTCTGACATAAAATTTACCTAAAGGAGGGTGATAAAATTGGATTGTCCAATTCATAAAGAGCTATTATTTCCTAATGATTTTGATGAAAATATTGGTTATTGTAAAAGATGCAAACAATG
>Ga0209541_10011225_pt1 | contig 14063 bp, 25 predicted proteins | sample RifCSPlowO2_01_FD_184027 | JGI IMG/M metagenome (GOLD analysis project Ga0209541, IMG submission 184027) | Groundwater microbial communities from Rifle, Colorado - Rifle CSP2_plank lowO2_0.1 (SPAdes) (version 2) | ecosystem: Environmental > Aquatic > Deep subsurface > Groundwater | place... | reverse complement strand
ATAATGTTTCTTTAACTAGAGGTAGAGTGTTTTTTGATGTTGAAGGAGGAATTAAGATAACAAATGTTAGTGAGGATTTATCTAATCCTGCTGACCCAAAGGTTTCATTTAAAGTTGAATTTTATCCACCAACTTGCAATAGAATGAATCCTGCTGTTCAAGCAAATGTAATTCCTAGCCCTCCATTCTTCCTTGATTATTTTAGGGCTACAAATGGTACTATGTTAAATATAACTAATAAGCTCGTCATTGATGCAGCTAATTTAGATGGGAGATTTTGTTCTAATTCTACATTTGAATTTAACGCCAATGTTTCAAATGGCTGGAATTATCGGTTTGACCAACCTGATGTAATAATTCCACAAGGTCAGAGTTCTGGTTCAATAAGTGACTTTTTTGAAATAGATATTCCAGCCAATGCTTCTTCTGGATTTTATAATGTTTCTATAGTTACTAAGAATGTTGACTCGGGACTTTCGGCTGAAGGGGTTTTTAGAATTAGAGTAATTTAGTAAAATAAAAAAAATCTTATAGATGTTTTAAATAAATCATCACAACAATCTTTAAAACATCTAATTCAAGGAGATGATTATGGCCGATAAGCAACCCGTTTATATTCTTCCTGAAAATGTTTCTCGTACGCTTGGAAAGGATGCGCAGCGCAATAATATTCTTGCTGCTAAAATTATATCTGATATTGTTAAGACTACTCTTGGGCCTAAGGGAATGGATAAGATGCTTGTAGACTCGACAGGAAACATAATAGTTACTAATGATGGTGTGACCATACTTGAAGAGGTTCAGTTAGATCATCCGGCTGCAAAGATGATTGCTGAGATTGCTAAAACGCAAGAGAATGAAGTTGGAGATGGAACTACTACAGTTGTTATGTTAGCTGGAAAATTACTTGAGAATGCTGAAAGATTGCTTGATAAGAAGATTCATCCTACTGTGATAATTAAAGGATATAAATTGGCAGCAGATAAGGCTAAATCTCTTTTGCTTGAGGTTTCTCTTCCTGTAGATAATAAGAATATTTTGAAACAGATTGCAATGACTGCAATGACTGGGAAGGGTGCTGAAAGTAATCGCGAGCATCTTGCTGATTTGATAGTTACTTCAATAGACCAGGTAGCTGCTGTAGGAAATGTAATTGATATGGAGAGTATTAAGATAGTGAAACAAAAAGGGAATTCTATTGAGGACAGCGAGTTAGTTAATGGGCTTGTTTTAGATAAGGAAGCTACTAATGAATCAATGCCTAAGAAAATTGAAAATGCTTCAATACTTCTTGTTGATTTTGCTCTTGAATTGAAAAATCCTGAGACCGAGACTAAGATTTCAGTTTCTACGCCAGAGCAGCTTCAACAATTTATTAATTCTGAGGAAATTGCTTTGCGAGATATAACTAGCAAGGTAATAAGTTCTGGGGCTAAGGTTGTATTTTGTCAGAAGGGAATTGACGACGTGGCTCAATACTTTTTAGCTAAAGCTGGGATAATGGCCTATCGTAGAATTGCTAAGTCTGATATGGAGAAGCTTTCTCGTGCTACTTCTGGAAAAATTGTCTCAAGTTTGCATGAAATTAGAAAAGAAGATTTAGGATTTGCAGCTGTTGTTGAGCAAGTAAAAAAGGGAGACGATACAATGACTTACGTTCGCGGATGTAAAAATCCTAAGTCTGTTACAATTCTTTTGCGTGGAAGTACTGACCATGTGCTTGATGAGATTGAGAGGGCTATAAAAGATGGACTTGGCGATGTTTCTGCTGCTGTTAAAGATGGACGTGTTGTTGCTGGCGGAGGCGCCGTTGAAATGGAGATTGCTAAACGTTTGCGCCAATATGCTCGAACTCTTGGAGGGCGTGAACAGCTTGCTGTTGAGGAGTTTGCAGGAGCTTTAGAATATATTCCTGAGACTCTTGCTGAAAATGCTGGGCTAGACCCTGTAAATATAATGACTGAATTGAAACAACGTCACGAGTCTGGATTTGCTTTGGATGGGATTAATTTGTTTGTTAATAGAGTTGAAGATTGTATTTCTGCAGGGATTATTGAGCCAATGAGAGTTAAGATGCAAGCAATTATATCTTCTTCGGAAGTTGCTACAATGATATTGCGCATTGACGATGTTTTGATGTCTTCTGGGCCTAAGATGAATGCTATGAGTAGACCTAATCCTTATGACGGGTTGGATTAATCTTCAAAATTCTTGAGAAAATCATCTGTGCTTATCTTTTGTTTTACTTTATCAAAATCTGTATCTGCAGTTAATAAATTGCAATTAAGGATTGTTGCCAGGGCTTCAACATTTTTGTCCCCATATTTTTTGACTGTTGTTTTATCCATCACAGACTCATATATTTCTTTTTCTATCCAGATTACTGGCAATGCATCTATATTTTCTTGTATTTTTTCCTGATTCCAGCTAAATTCTCTTTCTAAAATTGTTTCTAGCTCTCTTTTTACAGATATGGGAGAGAATAACTTAATTTTGTTTTCATTTGCTAATTGAAGAATCTTTTCTGCTTTATCAGAACCATAAATTGACATGAATAAGATATTAGTATCTACAACAACTTTATGCTGACTGCTCATACATTTCCTCTCTTATTTTTCCTGCTTTTTTTAGAAATTCATCAAATGAAATTCCCTTTTCTTTTAGAGCTTTTTTGAACTCCTCTCTAAATTCTTTTAATTTTTGCTTTCTGTACTCAATAATTAATTTTTCCAATAAGTCACTTACGTTTTTTGCTCTTTCGAGTAGTTTTAGCTTTACAAGTTCGTTATGAACTTTTTCTGACACAATGAGTGACTTTTGCATGTTTATTTATAGATTTATAGATTTATATATCTTTCCTTAATTGATTATTTCTTGTAAAATATTTTATAAAAATCTTTGTATGTAAGCCCTTGAGTGATTAAACCTATTAATATCCCATAAATAAATTCATTGTAGAACTTAAGGGATATCAGTAAAATGATAATTAGTGAGGCCATAAACCAATGATGTAAGTGAATTGTATATTTCTTAGTTTTAAATTTTAATGCTCTTATAGAACCCTCTTTGCCCTCTTTTTTACCAGAGTCTAATTTTGCAACAAAAAAGCCTATTGCGATTCCTAATGTTAGAAGTAAGAGGTTCATTATTCAATAAGTTCAAATCTTGGTACTTCTTTTCCATTTAATATAACTTTTTCTGTGAATATTTTTGCAGGTCTTACCCAAATTGCATTGTTGCCGAATTCTTTTGATTCATAAAGTGCTTGATAAACGACTAGCTCTTCTAGGGTTTCGCTGTGTTTTGCTATTCCTATTACTTTGTATAATTTTCCTTTGTAATGCTTGTATTTTCCTATTTTAATTTCATCCATTAAACACCTAGATGTTTTTTAATATACTTCTTATTCATCCACCACAGGACTACGGCTATTAAAATAAACCAAGGCCAGACAAATAAGGCTAGAACTATGAAGATTAATGCTGATAAGGCAGTGATTATTATCTTTGGATGGGTCTTTCTTTTTTTTACTTCTGATTTGCTCTTGACTATTAGCTTTTTGGCCTCTTTTTTCATATTTATATAGATGAAAATGCATTTATATATCCATTGTCTTTGTCTTTTATATGTGGGAATATATTGTGGGATTGCTTGCTTTACTTAGGGCATTTGCTGGATTGAGATTCTTTTTAATTAAGAGGCGTGTTAAAGGGCCTGTTAAGATTGTTTCTGAAGCAGAGCCGTTTTTTAATAGGGTTAAAGGTAGAAAAGTTGCTTTACTGATTCATGGATTTACTTCTAGCCCTAGGGAATTTAGAGGTCTTTCTAAATTTTTAGATAAAAAAGGAATTAGTTCTTATGCCCCTTTACTTCCAGGACACGGAACGACTCCCGAGAGACTTGCAGTTGTTAAATATTATCAGATGATTGAGGCAGTTCAAGAGCATGTAGATATGCTTGCTAAAGATTATGAAGAGATTTACATTGTTGGAAGTTCTTTTGGAGGTAATATTGCTTTACTTTGTACCAATCATTCTTCTAAAGTGAATGGAATTATTACTTTAGGTACTCCTATATTCTTTAGAAGACATAGGTTGAATAAGTATTTTCTGTTGCCTATTTTAAGAAGGATAAAAGTATTTCAGAAAAAACCTAAACGCGTCAGAGACTTTATAGATACGCATAATGGTTCTTATAGAGTTGTTCCTTTGAGGGCAGCTTATGAAATGACTAAGATTTTAGAATTGTCTAAGAAAGAGTTGAAAAATATATCTAAGCCTATACTTGTGATGCATGTTGAAAATGATTCTGTAATCTCTGAAGAAAGTCATGAATATATTTTAAATCATGTATCTTCTAAAAGGAAGTCTGAATTTGAAGTTCCGGAGTCAAATCATGTTGCTTTACTAGGGAGATATGCTCATTTAGTTAATAAAAACATTTTGGAGTTTATTAGAGGGAATTAAATTAGTGTAAGGTACTGTTAGCCTATCGTGATACTGGTTTTAGCTGCATATTTTAATTTATTATCAACTATAATTCCAAATGCTTAAATAGCATTTCTTTTGAGTGAATTAATGGTTGAAGAAAGAAAATTTAGATCAGTAGTCTATGAAGTAGTTGAATCTACACGTTCTAGATTCGGTTTTTGTAGAGTTATGGTAGAAGAAAACTTTTATACTATCTTATTCAGATCTCAAGACTTAAAATCTTCTCTGGAAGAAGCACAAGCAGAAGCAGCCCGTAGCAGCTCACAGTGGGACTATATGTGCGATTTAGAAGATAGATATGGTGTTACAGTTGGTTCTAGAAGATCTTTTTAGTTGCTTTAGGGACTTGTTTTTATAAGGTTTTGACCTTCATAATATTTATATATCTTAAATTAAATAGTGTGGAGTGAGCCTTAGAGATTATGTTTTGCCTTCCGTTTTATTAGCTGGGGGTTTGGCTGGAATTGGAAGTGTTTTTTATGCTTGCAAAGTAGGCAACGACTTAGAAAATATCCCTGAAGTAAGTCGTTATGTATCTCTTGGAAAACAATTATCTGCCGTAAATCGCTCTAGAGAAGGGATTAATGACTTTTCTTTAACATTAGATGATTCTTCTCAAACTAAATCTTTTTATGAGGTCTTAGATAAAAGAAAAGAGTCTATTGAATTAGAAATAAACGCCCTTAAATCTGTGGATAAAACTCGTGAAAATATAGCTGCTTTTGTTAATAATTATGAGCGCTTTGGAAGTTATGGTGGTCTTGTCGGCCTTATTGGTATAGGTCTTACTATCCTTGGATTATCGACATTTAGAGATAGGTTTAGGGATAACGGCATTCTTAATTAAATTTTAATTAACTTCAATCCTATTCTTACCTAGCTTTTTTGCTTGATATAGTGCTTTGTCTGCGCGTTGTTGCATTCTTTTGATGCTGTCTCCTTTTTTGTATTCTGTTAAGCCTCCAGATATTGTTACTCTGTACTTTATCGTTTCTTTATCTTGCTGAATTTTTATTCTTAATCTATTGCATACTGTTATTGCTCTTTTTATGTTTGTGTTAGGCAATAAGATGATAAATTCTTCTCCTCCGAAGCGTGAGATAATATCATATTTTCTTGTGTTTTCTTTCATTACTAATCCGAGGCGTTTTAGCATTTTGTCGCCTATTATGTGCCCATATGTGTCGTTTAATTTTTTGAAGTTGTCTAAGTCAATAATTAATAGACTTAATGGGCCTATGCCCCTCTTTACTTTGTCTAGCTCCATTTCCGAAATAGTTCTGAAAAATTTGTTGTTATATACGCCTGTTTTTTCATCTATTGTGGCTATTTCATATAGGTAGTCTATATTTTTTTCAAGTTCTTTGATTAGTTTTGTCAAATTTTTCTTTACGGCAGGGTTTAAGACTCTTAGTTTTTTTTCGAAATCCATATTATATTTAAGGAGATTTGTTATTTAAGGCTTAAGTATATGAAATTTGACATTACAAAAACTTAAAAACATATCGATTTAATAATTTATATGCCTCATGTAACTAAGGTTTTTGAGTTAATAAGAGAAAGACCGTTAATTGTTGTATCTTATGATGGTCCTCAAGATACGTTTGGATATCACTTATTCTGTCCCAATAAAGAAGGAAAACCAGTTCCATTTGCTTTTTCCATGCCTGTCTACGCAAATAGGCGTCAGACTTTTAGTGAAGCTAAACAATTAATTTCAGATGTAAAACAAGGATTGTACAATCCAAGAGGAAACAATAATTTAGCAACTTGGATTAGAGATTGTTTCGTTTGGCCTGATTTTATGTTCTAATATTTGTTATATTTAGTTCTTAATTAATTCATACAAAAGCTTTAAATAACGTCACTTTAAAGTAAAAATATGATTGGAAATGATGCAGTAACTAAATATGATGAATGGGGCGTTTGTAGAGAAACTATAGCCGTCCGTTTTAATAGAAATGAGGAAATTCCTACAATAAATTATCCTGAATATCGTTTGAGAAAATCTAAAATAATGGTTGTTTTATATGAATCCCCAGAAGGTCCTAGAAGACAAGGGTACAAGTTAGTTGTTTCTGACTCTAGAGGTGTTAGATGTATTGCAGATTCTGGAACTAAGTTTTATACAAGAAGAGATGCTATCGAAGAAGGTCGTAAATCTGCTTCTATTAAAAAGTTAGTGGCTGATTCTAGAAGACAAAGATAATTTAGTTATTAAAAATGACTGAGTTTAGTTAATTGGCGTTTATTCAGTTTTTTATTTCTATTAAAATATACTAATAATAGTCCTAGAAGCAAAAATAAATTAAGAATAGTTAACGGTAGAAACACTTTAATTGAATTATCTATGCTACTGTTAAAGTCACTAATGCTAAAACCTGTTAATCTATTTATCTTGCTTGGATTTGATATGTTTACATTAAGCCAAATGCCTATATTAAGACTGCCGTCTAAGGCCTGAAAAATTAAAATTCCTTTAAAATTTCCAGAATCCTTTGATTTCAAACATATATTTATTTCTTTTTCTTGATTTAAAATAAAATTTCTTTCATAATTTAAGGTAATTCTTAAGTCACTACTATTGGTGATGTAGTTATTAATTTCTTTATTTGGGTTTTCCTTAGTAGACCATTTATCTTCAATGACCATGTTTATCTCGTCGAGGGATGAAAAAATGTTGACTTTACTGCATATTTCTTCTCCTGCTTTCCCATTAAAATTCAGCTCCGAAGGAGAAATTCCGAATTCAAAAGCTGAAACATGAGAGTTTAATAAAAAAATTGTCATTAAATATAATAAAAATAAGAACTTTAAGACATGTTTAGTAAGAAACTGCAAAGAATTTGACATTTGTTCTGTGTCCGAGTATATTAGAGGTTATATTCTGAGGGTTATTGGTTAAGTTTAACATTATATAAAAATATTCATCATTGAATGTCTGTCCTGAAGTTGGCCTGGTTATGTTAAAACTGAACGTTCCTATTCTACTAAAATTATTTGCTGCCGTGTTATTACTTGTCTTAAATTTTCTAAGGTAAAGATTTCTAAAAATCATTTCACTTTGATTAGTGAGGTCTGGAGTAACTCTTATGTTTACATTTCCAGTGTTATTAACATAAACTTTCAACTCTTCCGATTCTCCAAAATTAGTCACATTTCCAAAAAATAAATAATCTGGTACTTCAACTCTAATTACTGTTGAATTAGTGCTGTTTCCATTAGCAAATATATTAGTTTCAACAATCATTGTATCATTTAATGCAGAAGTAAAATAAAATAACATAATGAGTATTAGTAAAAATGCAAATATAAAAAAGGATTTATCTTTCAAGTTCTTTATGAAACCTTTAATATTGATTGCCTATTTTGATATATAAATCAGTATTCCTACTAAATAATTAATAAAATGGCTTATATTTAGTACTCTTAAATACGGTGAAAAGATTTATAAACTATAGGGCCTATGGTTGCTATAGATTAAAATGGATATAACAACAATTCAGTTAAGCAAAGAAACCAAAGAAAAAATTTCAACATTTGGAATAAAGGGAGAAAGTTACGATAATATTCTAAAACGAATTTATTCATTGGCTGTTAAGGAACAGTTAAGGAATTTCTTGATGTCCGATGAAGGTTTTGTGCCTATTGAAGATGCCATAAAAGAGGCAGATAAGAAATGGCCAAAGTAAGTATTGCTGAAAGCTTGAAAAATGAAATTCTCAATAAATTTAAGGAAGAGTCTAAGATAATTTTTAGACAAATGTATTCTTTAGGAGATAATCCTCATAAAGGCAAATCTTTAGGTCAAGTCGGAGGAATTATTATAAAAGAGATAAAATATAAGAATTTTAGGTTTTATTTTATTACAGATGGGTATAAATTAAAAGTTATGGATGAAGCAAATTTAATAGATTTATTGATAAGATTTGTTAGGATGTCTGATAAGAAAGATCAGCAAGAAACTATCTATGAAATTAAGAAAGTATTGTCTAATTTTGGTCCAGAAGGTTTTACAATTTAGCTAGTTATATGGCCCCACGCAGACTCGAACTGCGAATTACTCGGTGTAAACGAGTCGTTTGAACCCTTAGACTATGGGGCCTTACTTGTTTTTTAGAGAAGGTAGTTTTTTAAAGGTGTCTATGGGCGAAATGTTATGGATGAAATGGAAGTTCCTCACCAATATCGTTTTGGTATGGTAGCTGATGGACAAGATGCTTTTGTAGAGAATACTTTGCGTGCTCATAATCGACTAAACAGATCTGTTCTCCATATTGGTAGTGGTGGAAGTTATATTGTAAATAAGAGTGTTTCAGATTTATCTACGAGAGTTTTTTGTGGAGATATGTCACCAAAGGCTATGTCTAATCTTTCAAGACATAATTTCCCAAATGTCTCTCCATTAGTTATGGATCTTTTTGCAATGCCTTTTGAAGATGAATCTTTCGATCTCATTTTATCAATAGGAGTTTATCCCATTTACAGATTAAGAACTGCAGATGCTCCAAGAGCACTTTCTGAATTTCATCGTGTTAATTTTAAAAGGGGAGAGTTACTTGTTTGTAATAGATTGGATGGGGATAATTACTCCATTGGAGCATTTAAGAGAATTGCAGAACGAGTGGGATATTCTGTTGTTGGAGAAAACATAGCAAACGATACTTTGGGGTTGACTGATGCTAAACAAAGATATGTCTTATTGCTTCAAAAATAAACCTTTATAAAACCTTTCTGTTCACTATCTGATAAGCGCGGGTAGTATAGTGGTTAGTATACGACGTTGCCAACTACAACCTTTAGAAAAGGTTCTAGGAGTCCAAAAGACTCTGTAAGTAAACACGTTGTGGCCCGGGTTCAATTCCCGGCCCGCGCATGATACGTTGGTGCGATTTCTAGGGGTATGGAATTAGATTAATTTTTATGTACGGATAAAAATACGAGATGGTTTTTAAGACCATTTTGCTGGAAAAAACATGAAAGTCGAGTAAAGTAACATTCTTAAGGGTTATTTAACTTATAATCTAATGAAAAGACTCTTAATTTTCATCATAATCTTATTCTTTTTATCTTTAGGAATTTTAATGGCTAACTCTCCTAAAATCTTTGGTACCGAAGGAGCTCAAGGAGATGGACTTCCAGAAATTCTTCAATATTTCGGTATAATCATTATTATTTCGGCAGTATTAATTCTAGCTTTTTATATTATTAATTTAGTATTTAATAAAAATTTAGTCTTAAAATGGGCAATTATTGGAGGCGTTTACGCATTGGTTCCTGTTCTAATTGCCCTTTGGAGCGGAGGATTACATACTGCAGGAGAAGCAAGTCCATTGTATATTATGATATTTCCAGCATTCTGGCCATTATGGCTATTAACGATTCTTTCATTGATAGTAATTGGCTTTTTAATTCAATGGGGAATACATATAGAGGATTCATTTATAGAAGGTGCATCTATGATATTAAATGTTTTATGGTGGATTTTAATTGGAATGCTTGTTGGATGGCTGATTCAAAAGAGAAGGGCAAAAAAGGAGAAAGTAAGATGAAAAATTGGAGAAATAAACCTATTTGGATTGGAGCGTTAATTGGATTTATTTTTGGATTTATTAATCCTTGGATAATTCAAATTAAACCAATTTATCCAGTTATAAGTACATATTATTTGGAACTTATAGGCACAAAGTTTAGCGGAGGTAATTGGCATCTTATCTCTTATATTCCTTTATTTATTTTAATATGGTCAATAATTGGGTCAATAATTGGTTACTTAATAAATAAATTATTGGCTAAAAGGAGTAAAAATGTCTAAAAAACTAAACCTTAAGAAAAAATATTCCTTATGGTTAAAAAGCGGAATAATATTCTTTTTAATAACTTTGTTTTTAGTAATTTTAACTTGGGCTTGTTCTTATATGGCTGGCGGTGGAGATGGAGGGTTACTATGTTTGTATACCGTTGGTTTACCATTACTTCCTTATTTTATTTTATTTAATGATGGACTTAAGGTTGCAATTATAGCAATTATAATCAATACCCTTATAGGGATGTTTTGTGGACTCATCGCTAAAAAATTAAGAATTGGTATTTTTGGAGGAATATTAATATTTTCAATGATTTTTGAGATATTATTTACTTTAATTTCAGAGATTTATTTTGAAGGACTTAATTATATTTTGTTGGTAGGGATATTTCTTTTTACAGTAATCTGTTATCTGATTTATTATAAAATGTATAAAAGAAGGATAAAAAATGAAAAATAAAGCAATTTGGATTGGGGGATTAATCGGTTTTGTTTATGGGCTTGTGCCTCTTTTGATATTTGCTATTGGATCTCCTGCTTTGTATATGAGTCCAATATTTCAGTTTTTTCTTGTACCTTTTTTATTAATATCTATGTTACTTGCCCTTCCTACTTTATTTAATGGGCCTAATCTTCTAAAACAAATAGATGGAGCTTGGACAGATGGAGTAACGGTAGGAGTTTATGTAGTCAATATTCTTTTATGTGTTCTTATTGGAATGTTTATTGGATGGACAATCAAAAAGAGAAGAGAGTATTTCAAGAAAAGGGGTGAAAAGTTAAAATGAAAAATAAGCTAATCTGGTCCTTATTTGGAGCATTTATTTTTACAGTAGCAGGATTTCTATCTTCTAGTAGCCCTATTGTGATTATTCTAACTTTCCTGCCAGGAGTTTTTGTAACTTCATTCTTTCAAACAGGAGAAATTCCATTTATTACACAAGGAGCAGTGGCAGTAGGCTTACTGTTTTGGATGATTGCTTCTTGGTTATTATATATTTTATTAAATAAGGTGAGGGGAGAAAATAAAGATATTATGTTAGTAATAGTAATCACCTTATCTTTTTGGCCAATAGGAGTTGCCTTAGGCATTAATTTCTCAAGATTTGCTTATTGGACAAATAATCTTGCTTATTTAATATGGATTATTTTACCCATTCTCTCTGCAATACTCTTAATATTAAAGATATGCTTGAACAAAAATAAATTGAAATGAAAAACCCCATGATTATGTTATCAGGCCAATGACAGCGACTCGCACATCTGTCACCATTACGTGGTCGGAAACTATTATAAACTTAGAATCTTGTAATTATTTTAGTACATAAACATTAAACTAACGCATACCCTGAAAAGTCGCACGATGGTATCAGCTTCGGCCCGCGCATACCCCTCTTTCCATTTCGGACAAGGGCTGAGGATATAAATGTTTAAATATTGTTAGTCTATTAATTTTTTATGAGTGATTTGTTAATTGCACTTACTGATTTTCCTAATGAACCTGTGTATGATGGTCTTGAGGAGACTACTAAGGCAGAGTTTGAAAAGATATTTTTAGAAGAAGATGTGCGAATGGGTAATAATCCTTTGGTATTAAGAAAACTATGTGATGGATACTATTCTGCGGGAAGAGCTACTTGGCATCATCGAATTTATTCCCTTAATGAAAAAGATTTGGTTTCGGCAGTTAAGGATCATTTTGTTCAGTTTAATATTAAATATCCTAGAAGTGAATAGATTTTAATTAACTCCTAAAGATTTAATAGATATTCTAATCTTATTTTAATTATATAAATAATATGATAAAAAAATTACCTCACAAAATGCCTGGCGATTTGCAATCTGAATTGAATCATTTTTCTAAGGCTAAATCTGCATGGGAAGATATTACTCCTCTTGCACGAAATGAGTTTATATGCTGGATTATTGATGCGAAGAAGTCTGAAACGAGAGAACATAGAATTGAGAGGGCTATTACTGAGCTCATGGAAGGAAAAAGAAGACTTTGTTGTTGGGCTGGTTGTTCTCATCGTTGATAGGATTGCTATTTTACAGATAAATTATAATTTTTTATCTTTGTTTTTTAGATATCATGAAACGAACTTAACTCTTTTTAGAATGCCTTGATCAGCATAATAATTCAAATGTCCGACTTCAGCATCAATTTCATCAGCTAATAAAATAAGATCTATAGATATATGATTGCGCGTAATGGCTTTATCCAAAATAAATGCTCTTAAACATTGTAAACATACTTGCTTTACGACCTTATGCTTGTTCTGCTTGTTAATTTCAGTTAGAATCTCATTTCTTTTACAAAATCTTTCTAAAGATTCATAGAAAGAATCTGGAATAAACGCTAAATTTTCTTTTTTAAGTTTCTCAACTATGGGAAATACACCAATTTTATTAATAATGCCCATTTCTTGTCCCATTAATTTAATATATATTGATATAATTTAAATCGAAGTAGTAATTTAATTACAACTAAATGTGTGCTATTCAATTCTTTTTTCTTGTTAGAGATTCATATACTTTTTCATAAAATTCATTATGTCTTCTTGCAAGATCTCTTAAATCTGTCATAGGGCAGTTGAAAAAACTAGGGTCAAGAGGATTAGAAAAATCAAAATCAGGAGTTAAAGAAATAAGAATTGATCCTGGATTCGAAAAACTTGTTCTTGAAAAGTGGAAAAAGAAAAAAAGAAGTGTATATAGGATGAGAAAAGACATTAGAAAAGACTTGAAGAGAAATGGATATGATGTTTCGGAGAGGCAAATACGAAGAATTTACAAAAAAAATCATTTATAACATGCTATTAAAAATCACTAAAAAGACACAAATGTAACATTAACTCGTAACTTAAGTTTAATTATGACCATTTTATGCTCTTTGCATGAAAAAGAGCGGATTTGTTGTATTACTCACTACAACTTTTTTGATGGTATTCTCTCAAGTATCTGCATTAAGTGTCAGTGCATCATCAAATGATGGTAATATACCTGAAAATACTTTAGATTCTAATTTTTCTACAAGATGGTCTGCTTTAGGGGTTGGACAATGGATACGTTACGATTTGGGTAATTTAAGTTACATTTCTAATGTTAGCATTGCTTTTTATCAAGGAAATATTAGGCGTCAAAACTTTACTATTTCCGTGTCTACTAATGGGTCTACATGGAAAAAAGTGTATTCAAATATTAGTTCTGGTACTACTTTAGGTTTTGAAAATTATAAAGTAGATAAAACGGTAAGGTATTTGAAGATAACTGGTTATGGTAATAATCTTAATAATTGGAGTAGTATAACAGAAGTTTTTATTAGTTTTAGACAAAACAATTCAAATAATAATTATATTAAGAATTCAACTAGTAATGGCTCATCTATAACAAATATGACTGATGTTTTTGGAGTAAAAAAAATATATAATACTACTATCGGAGGGAAAGAATGGTTTTCTAAATGGAATAATGGAATTGCTAGAAATTTCTCATACGTAGATCCTCAAGATTCTTGGTTTGATGCGGATCATGGAAATGCAAACTATAATATAGATGGGAATGGTTTGTTTAAAATTACAGGCTCTGTTCCAAGAATGTATGTTCATGACCCAGCACTTAATAATAGTTGGAGAAATGTAGAAATGACTGTGTATGCAATGAGAGTAAACGATACTAATGTTAATTGGGGTGGAATTGTGGCTCTTGCCAGAACAAATCATGGTACTACGGCCCCCGAACTGCAAAATCTTTGTGATACTATAGGG
>Ga0209541_10011224_pt1 | contig 14064 bp, 15 predicted proteins | sample RifCSPlowO2_01_FD_184027 | JGI IMG/M metagenome (GOLD analysis project Ga0209541, IMG submission 184027) | Groundwater microbial communities from Rifle, Colorado - Rifle CSP2_plank lowO2_0.1 (SPAdes) (version 2) | ecosystem: Environmental > Aquatic > Deep subsurface > Groundwater | place... | reverse complement strand
AGATTGGAATTATGAAATCCATAGGAGCAAGAAACTCCGATATTCTTTATTTGTTTTTGATTGAATCCGCCATTATAGGATTTATTGGGGGAGTATTTGGAGTTTTACTTGGAAGTGGAATTGCTTATCTTACTGGCTTCATTGCAAAGGAAGCAGGCTTTGCATTGTTGAAGATTGTTTTTGACTGGAAGATAATGTTATTTGGTCTGTTGTTTGCAGTACTTCTTGGAATGTTCTCAGGGTTCCTACCGTCAAGACAGGCATCAAAGTTAAGCCCCGTGGATGCTTTGAGATATGAATAAATTTTTAAACACAATTCCATTGAAATATTTATGAACAAATTGATTAATCTTGGAGTTGTGGCATTCATTATTGGTATTCTGACAACAGTCATTTATCCCATAATCACAAATGAAGAATCAGGAATTAAATTCGGTTTGATTTTGATGGGTATTGGTGCATTGGTTATAATTTTATTTTTAATAATTGAAAGAATAAAAGACAATAAGCAATTCAACAAAGAATTTCGAAAGGAGGACTTGAGACCATGATAATCACGACAACGGATTTTGTTCCGGGAAAGGAAGTAAAGGAGATCCTGGGAATGGCAAAGGGAAATGTCATTCAGGCAAAGCACATTGGAAAGGACATTATTGCAGGCTTTAGGCAGATTATTGGGGGAGAAATCAAAGAGTATACAGAAATGCTGAGTGAAGCAAGGGAAATTGCACTGAAAAGAATGACAGACAAGGCAAAGGAAATGAAGGCGGATGCCGTGATAAATGTAAGGTTTGTTACTTCAATGGTCATGAATGGTTCTGCAGAGATACTTGCCTATGGGACTGCCGTCAGGTTTAAGAAATAAGATATCTCTCAGGGGAGTTGTATTTCATTACTAGAGGATCACTCTCAAAAACCAACTCTGACATTAATTTGTAGCATTTGTAAAGCAAGTCATAAGGAATTTCTTTTTTGTTTACGATGCCATCAGTTACCTCCCTCGTTGTTTCCTTTTCTAGTTCAGGGTATAATCCCCTGAACCTGTCAAAACAGAATCTTTTTCTTCTTGTTCCTCTAGACTCACTAGTGTCTAAAAAGTGCAGATAAAAATTGTTCTGGTTCCTGATGAAATCTCCTTTACTTCTGAACCTGTATTGGGGGACAACATTTTCAATCTTCATGAATATAAGAGGTAGTAATTATTTATTAATATTGCCAAAAATTTCAATTAATAAAATTTATAAACTAAATTCTTAACTTCAGTCTCATGCCCCGGTGGTGTAGCGGTTATCATACGGCCCTGTCGAGGCCGTGACCCGAGTTCAACTCTCGGTCGGGGCGATTTGAATTTGTTCTACGCTCTTCATCGTGGTTTATTAGCCGCGACGAGAAGGTGTAAGAATATGAGCTTTTATAACGATTTATGTAATTATTCTCATCCTTTTATTGTAAATGAAGGAGAATTTATTTTTAAAATATCAAAAGATTATAAAATATCTTATAAAAGTTCTTTTAATGAATATTATTTTATACAATAGTTCAGAGCTTCTTCATTAACTTTAGCAACTTCATTAAAATTATTTGAAATTTTATACTATAAAAAAATGTTTAACCACTTAAATAATCCATATAAATTAAGATTAAAAGAAATGGCTGAACAAATTTGTGATTTAATGAATAATAGATTGCTAATCTTAACAAAAGATAAAGATACAATCTGACCTGAACCAAAACATTTAAATTAGCATAAGATAACTAACACAAGATGACTCTAAAAGATAAGTTTCTGAATATATATGCTAACTTGCCACTTGCTCTTAGAAAGGAGACTATAATCGTTTCTGATAAAGAACCATTGACTTGGAATGCTGTTTATGTGGAAGTCTTTAATAACACAAAAAAATCAGAAAAAATCTTAAAAAGGTTGGAGGAATTAAGGATAATATGAGCAATCTTTCAGAAGACATAAAAGAGCTTGTAATATTTAGGTTAGAATCATTACACTCAAACAAGAAGATTTCTATAGGTTCACATGGAGAATTTAGCAAGGAAGAATTAATAGAGCATGTAAGAAAAGGTGATGATATAGGAAAGAAGATAGCAGATATAGAAATGGAGTTCTTAAGGGCATTAAAGGAAGGAATTGTATCATGACTGAGCTTTTGATAACAAGACCAGAGCATGATGACACTACTCATTATCTTTCTAATTGGAGCAAAGAAATTATAGATATTGCTGAAAATAAAAATATTAAGGTTTTTGATATCAACCGTGAGAAGGCAATAAAAAAGAATGTTGAATTAAGGCTAAACAAGATGTCATGTGACTTGACATTCTTCAATGGTCATGGAGACTTTAATGTTATTGGTGGTCATAATAATGAACCATTAATTATTGGTGGGGAAAATGAAGGTTTATTGAAATCAAAGATTGTTTATGCTATCTCTTGCAAATCAGCTAAGGAATTGGGTCCAAAAAGCGTAAAAGCAGGAGCAATATCTTATACTGGCTTTGATGACGACTTCATTTTTGTTTATGAACCAGAGAAAATCAGCAGACCTTTGAATGACAATACAGCAAAGTTATTTTTAGAGCCTTCCCAACTCTTTATGAAGTCATTGATTAAGGGAAATTCTGTTAGAGAAGGAGTTGACAAGACAAAGAAATTATTGGCAGATAACTTTCTAAAAGCGTTAAATGATAATGATAGAGATTCAGCAAAGTATCTCTGGTGGGACCTTAAGCATTTTGTATCTCATGGAGATGTTGATGCTAAGTTACAATAATCTTTTTAAACTTCAAAATCATTCATATTAAAAAGAGCATAGAACTTTTTCTGATTGTTCGGACGGAGATTTTGCCCTTAGTTCTAATCCCTTAAAGTTAAAATTATTCTTAAACCTATAACTTTCTATCTGGCTTCGGTCGGAGTGAACAGCTTATTTTATAACTTCATAATGTAACCTAACTACATCGGAATTTATTTTCTTAACAGCAATCAATTTTAATTTTTTCTTAAAGCTTTTATTTGAAAAGAAACTAATTCCTTTGCCTATCAAACATGATTCAATGGTTAAAACTAATTCATCCACTAAATTATTATCTAAAAAAGCACTGTTCAGCTGCCCTCCGCCTGCAACTACAACCTCATTAAATTTATTTTTCTTGGCAATATTTAACGCGTCTGTTGGAGAGAATGCAAGCAAATAACCATTTTTCAATTTAAAATTAGGATTTTTTGAAACAATAATTTTTTTGGCATTAATATTATTAAGACTATATTTTTCTTCCCATTTATTAACGAGTTCATATACTTTTCTGCTAACTATAAAACACCCTTTATTTTCACACAAAGAGGTAAATTCATTCCAGTGTTCATCGCCTAAAAAGTCTTCGCTGTATTCATTGGTCGCAATAAAGCCATCCAAAGACATGGCAGCAAAGAGGTATATTTTCATAAATTGAATAATAATTGAATTGTTTAAATAATTTGCTAAGGCGAACCTACAAACAAAGTTTTATATAAATTTCTCAAATATAAAATTTATGAGTGTTACAACAGAAACTTATTCAAGAATCAGATCCTTAGGTCTTAAAACAGTTTCTTGGAAAGAGTCAGATAATATTTCAGATGCATTTTTGGGAGAAGTTGAAGAATTCATAAAATTAAATAAACCATGTTTATTCATACATGATCCAAAAAGAAGGGGTTCCAATGATTTGCGCAAGGATTATTTATTTGATGTTAAGGCATTCAGTGAAGTGTTAAACTGGATTGAAAGCAACAAGGAATATATTAATTCTTATTCCTATTTGATAACAACTCAGATAACCAACCACGGAGATGGTTTTGTAGGAACTTTGTTTTCTGATGGTGAAGGAAGAATTGCATGTGAAACCTTGCACAAACCAGAAGTTTGTAATCATAGAAGCCTGACAATGCCAAAGGATGACATAGTTCCTTATTTAGATATTTTCATTTCTGAAGGAGATAGTTTACACGATGTTGAAAGTGCAGGGGGATTTATGGATTTAAATATGATAAACAGAATCAAAAATACTTTTTCCCCGTTCAAAGGATATTTTGAATTTGTATTTGGAGTTCAGGCAGGAAAAAAAGGAATATTTACAACAGGATACATAAACAAAAAATTCCCGGAAAATTTTCACGAACAATTCTATACTTTTCCACTGGCAAACAGAATCCATGCCATAATGCTCTCAAACACATAAAAACACCAAAATTTTTCCTGATAGAAAGCCTTATATACATTTACTTTTGATTTTTACTAACCAGAATAGATTACTACAGGAAAAACACTAAAAATGCTCAAAACTTCACCAAAATTTCATTAATTTTCAACGATGATTAGATATAACTCTCACAACTGGGCCCGTAGCTCAGTCTGGTAGAGCATCTGCCTTTTAAGCAGGTGGTCGTGGGTTCAAAATGAGAAATCATGAAAGTCCCTCCGGGCCCGTTAATGATAAAACATAAAATGGTAAGCCATATACTAATTCCAGAGCATAAAAAACTCAGCAGTGAAGAGGCTGAAAAAATCCTAGGCAAGTACAATATTTCTAAAAAACAATTGCCGAAGATAAGGATAAATGATGCTGCACTTGAAGGCATACAGTGTGAGGCTGGAGACTTGATTGAAATAACGCGTAAATCAGAAATATACGGGGACTTAAAATTCTACAGGGTAATTGTAAGATGATATACAGATACAAAGAAATCATAGAGAACTATTTCAAGAAGCATTCGCTGGTTGAGTCAAATATAAAATCTTATAACAATTTCATGGAAAAGGGCCTGCAGAAGATAATTGATGATGCAAATGAAGTGATCCCAACAATCATACCTGCAGAGGTTTCTGAATTCAAGATTAAGCTGGGAAAGGTTGAAATTGAAAAGCCACAGATTGTCGAGGCTGATGGTTCAAAGAGAAAAGTCTATCCTCAGGAGGCAAGGTTGAGAAACCTGACTTATTCAGCGCCTATTTATCTTAATGTCTCCGCAACCATTGATGGAGTAGAGAGGGAATCATTTAAGGCATTGATAGGCAAGGTTCCGGTTATGGTCAAGTCAAAGTATTGTCATTTGCACAATCTAAACAAGGAGGCTCTTGTTAAATGTAGGGAAGATTCAAATGATCCCGGTGGATATTTTATAGTGAATGGAAATGAAAAAGTGTTGATCATGGTTGAGGACTTGGCTTCAAACAAGTTTTTTGTTGAGCCTCAGAAGGTTGGTCCCTCAAAGTTTACTGCAAAGATATACTCAGAGAAGGGAACGTATAGGATTCCGCACACTATTGAGCAGATGAAGAATGGAACAATTTATCTTTCATTCACAAGATTCAAGAGAATTCCAATCACCTCTTTCATAAAGGCATTGGGAATGGTAAAAGATCAGGATATTTCTGCGCAGATTGCGGATGAAAAAGAGTATGATGACATCTTCATTAATTTATTAGAAACAATTGATCTCAAGACGCAGAATGATGCGATTGAATTCCTCGCAAAGAAGGCAGGAATAATGACAGAGGATAGAAAAGAAAGAATACAGGATACCCTGGATAAATATCTTCTTCCGCATATTGGAGTCACAAAAGCGTCAAGGATGGAAAAGGCGTACAATCTATGTAAGTATGTCAAGAAATTCCTCAAGGTTGCAAAGGATGATTTGAGGAGGGAAAACAAGGACCATTACATGAATAAGAGATTGAAGTTAAGTGGGGACTTGTTGGAGGACCTGTTTAGAGTTAACATGAATTCATTGATACAGGATATGCTTTACAATTTCCAGAGATTGGTTAAGAGGGGAAAGTTCCAGTCAATTAAGATAATCATAAGAGATCAGTTGTTAACCTCAAGGATAAAATCCGCAATTGCAACAGGAAACTGGATTGGAGATAGGAGGGGAGTTGCACAGAATATAGACAGGACAAATTTCATTTCAACCATTTCGCACTTGCAGAGGGTTGTTTCATTGTTATCATCTTCACAGGAGAATTTCGAGGCAAGGGCGCTGCATCCAACGCACTGGGGAAGACTATGCCCAATTGAGACTCCCGAGGGAACCCCTATAGGTTTGAGAAAGAATCTTGCAATGTTTACTAAAATCACAGAAGAGGATGTTGATGAGGCAAAAGTAAGAAAGCAGGTGGAGCCGATTGCTGTAAAAAATGACTGATATATACCTTAATGAAAAATACCTTGGAAAAACGGACAAGCCGGAAGAGTTTGTCAAGGATGTAAAGGAGAAAAGAAAGTCAGGAAAGATTCCGACTACAGTCAGTGTCAACTATGACCATGAATTCAATGAGATTTACCTCGACACTACAAAAGGAAGGGCAACAAGGCTATTAATTAAAGTCGAGGACGGAAAGCCATTGCTGACGAAAGAGCATATTGACAGGTTAATTAATAATGAATTGACATGGGATTCTTTAATCAAGGACGATATAATCGAATACATTGACGCTTCCGAGGAGGAAAATGCCATTGTTGCACTGTATGAAGAGGACCTGACAAAGGACCACACTCACTTGGAGTTATCACCTGTTATAATCTTGGGTATGGCAGCTTCGCTTGTTCCTTATTCTAATTTTGGTTCATCCTCAAGGCTGATAAGGGGTAATAAAATCCAGAAGCAGTCTCTCGGGTTATATACTTCAAACTTCCACATGAGAATTGATACTGATGTTTCCATTTTGCACTATCCTCAAAGGCCACTGGTAAAGACTTTCATGCATGATGTCATTGATTATGATAGCCATGCTGCAGGGCAGAATGTGGTTATTGCAGTTATGTCTTATGAAGGATACAACATGGAGGATGCTATTATAATCAACAGGGGTTCAATCGAGAGAGGATTTGCAAGGTCAACTTATTTTAGGCCTTACGAAACAGAGGAGCTAAGATATCCCGGAGGTTTAGTTGATGAAATTTCAATTCCGGACAAGGACGTGAAAGGTTACAAGTCGGAAAGCGACTATAAATTGCTTGAAGACGATGGAATAATTTATACTGGTGCAACTGTAAACTCAGAGGATGTCATAGCTGGAAAGACATCACCGCCGAGATTCCTTGGTGAACTGGAGGAATTTTCAATTACTGCATCAACAAGAAGAGAAACTTCATCCACAATAAAGCATGGGGAGGGAGGAATAGTTGATACTGTCATAATGACTGAGAATGAGGATGGAAATAAGATTGTGAAAGTTAAGATAAGAGACCAGAGAATACCTGAGCTTGGGGACAAGTTTGCTTCAAGGCATGGGCAAAAGGGTGTTGTCGGTTTGATAGTTCCTCAGGAAAACATGCCATTTACATCTTTAGGGGTTACTCCCGATATTTTGTTTGGTCCTTCAGGTATTCCATCGAGAATGACAATCTCGCACTTGTTGGAGATAATCTCGGGAAAAGTTGCTGCCCTTAATGGAAAGCAGGTTGACGCAACTTCATTCGATATAACTCCTGAGGCGGACATGAGAAAAATGCTTGGTGAATTTGGATTCCGTGAGGATGGAATGGAGGTAATGTACAACGGAGTTACAGGAGAGCAGTATAAGGCAAGAATATTCATTGGAAATATGTATTATCTTAAGCTGAAATACATGGCGGCAAACAAGCTGCATGCAAGAGGTTTTGGAAGAGTTCAGTTGTTGACTAGACAGCCGATTGAGGGCAGAGGAAAGGGTGGAGGTCTTAGGCTCGGAGAGATGGAGAAGGACTGTTTGGTTGCGCACGGAGCAAGTCTGCTGTTGAAGGAGAGATTTGATTCAGACAAGGTAGTGTTGCCCATTTCAGAGAAGTCAGGTTTGATTGCAATCGATGATGCAAGAAAGAACACTCAGATATGTCCTATATATGGAGAGAATGTTGAGATAAATTACATTGAGATGAGCTATGCATTCAAGTTATTGTTGGACGAGTTAAAATCATTATGTATCTATCCAAGATTGATACTTAAATCAAAATACTAAAATGAAAAAAGTCATATACAAAAAAGTAGGGAAAATAAGTTTTGGATTATTCAGTCCTGAATTGATAAAGAAGATGGCGGTCGTGAAAATAGTGACCCCCGAGCTTTATGATAAGGAGGGGTACCCTGTTGATGGTGGATTGATGGATGTGCGTATGGGAGTCATTGATCCCGGCTTGGTCTGTCCCATCGATGGTAAAAAACTGAAGGATTGTCCTGGCTACTTTGGTTATACAGAGCTTGCAAGGCCAGTTGTTCACATTAAGTACGTCAAATTAATCATGGATGTCCTCAGAAGCTATTGCAGGGATTGCGGCAAGATATTGTTCACAAATGAAAAATTGGATCAGTTCAAGCACAAGAGCAGAAGGGATTTATTGGCTGCATTGAAGAATGTAAAAAAATGCCCTCATTGTCAGGCAAAGCAGTATGCAGTGAAATTGGAGAAACCAACAAGTTTTGTAGAGAATGACAGGAAATTATCCCCTATAGAAGTAAGAACAAGGTTTGAAAAGATAACTGATGAGGAATTAAGGACATTAAAGATAAATGCATCATTTACGAGGCCAGAGTGGGCTATAATTTCTTATTTGCCAATTCCACCGGTTACTGTAAGACCTTCAATTACCTTGGAGACTGGAGAGAGGTCAGAGGATGATTTGACTCACAAGTTATCAGACATCATAAGAATAAACCAGAGACTGTTTGAAAATATAAATGCAGGAGCGCCGGAAGTTATTGTTGAAGATCTTTGGGATTTACTGCAGTATCACATCACAACTTATTTTGACAACTCATTGTCACAGGTCCCTGTTTCAAGGCACAGGTCAGGTCAGCCATTGAAGACATTGACAGACAGAATTAAAAGTAAGGAAGGAAGATTCAGGCATAATCTTGCGGGCAAGAGAGTTAACTTTGCTGCAAGGGCAGTTATCAGTCCAGATCCAAAAATCAAGTTTGGGGAAGTGGGAGTTCCTTTAATAGTTGCAAAGGAGTTGACAGTTCCTGAAAAGGTTACTGAGTGGAATCTCGACTACCTAAAGGAGTTCATAAAGAATGGTCCTGGGGTTTATCCTGGTGCAAATTATTTTTATAGTCTTGATGGAAAGAAGAAGAAAATAACGGAAGATACAAAAGAGCAGATTCTCGAAGAGTATCAGATAGGATGCATTGTTGAAAGGCACTTAATTAATGGGGATATCTCAATATTCAACAGGCAGCCATCACTTCACAGGATGTCAATAATGGCTCATAGAGTAAAGATACTCTCGGGAAAGAGTTTCAGGTTGAATCCGGCAGTCGCAACGCCATACAACGCGGATTTCGATGGTGATGAGATGAATTTGCATATTCCTCAGACTGAGGAAGCAAGGGCAGAGGCTGAAATCCTGATGCAGGTAAGAACCCAGTTAATAACGCCAAAGAATGGTTTGAATATAATTGGAAATATAACTGATGCAATCACGGGAAATTATATACTTACTAAGGATATGAAATTAACGAGGGAAGAGGCTGTTAATATAATGTATGCAATAGGCATGAATGATTTCTCAAATTTGAAATCAGCTAAATCTCTGGATGGAAAAGATTTGTTCTCAGCTATTCTTCCAAACACACTCAGTTTCATTGGAGAGTCAAAAGACAAGAAAGATGTAATTATAAAAAACGGCAAGTTAATTGAAGGTGTAATTGACAAGGCATCAATAGGTGAGGAGAGCGGTTCTTTGATAAGAAGGATTTATGTTAAATATGGAGATGATGAGGGAATAAAAATAATCAATAAGATGTTCCTGCTTGGTTTGGAGATTGTCACAAGGAAAGGATTTTCAGTGGGGATATCAGACACTGATTTGTCAAAAGAGGTTGCAGCAAAGAATAAGGAAAAGTTAGTTTACTCATTAGGGAAGGTTAATGAACTGATTGAGGATTACAAGAAGGGAAAGATTGATCTGCTTCCTGGAATGAATCTGAGACAAACTGTTGAAACATTAATTTTAAGGCAGTTGAATCAGCTAAGGGATAAAATTGGAGAGAATGTCTACGATAATGTTTCAGAGGAAAATCCAACAGTTGTCATGGCAAGGTCAGGAGCAAGAGGTAATATACTTCATTTGGCCCAGATGTCTGCAATGGTTGGTCAGCAGTCTGTTGCAGGTGGAAGAATTGATGCGGGATTCAAAGGCAGGACATTGTCATTGTTCAGGAAAGGGGACATCGGTGCAGAGGCAAGAGGTTTCATCCAGAATGGTTACAAGCAGGGACTTACCCCCTTTGAATATTTCTTTCATGCAATAACTGGAAGGGACTCATTGATTGATACTGCATTGAGAACGCCAAAGTCTGGTTATTTGTACAGAAGGCTTGCAAATGCGCTTCAGGACTTGAAGATTGAGTATGATGATACAGTAAGGGATGCAAATGGAAAAATTGTTCAATTTGTATATGGTGATGACGGTCTTGATGTTTCAAAGACAGAGGGCGGTAGGATAAACGTTCAGAGAATAATCAGGGAGGTTAAGGCGCATGTCTAAAATTTATGATGAATACATAGGTGTACTGCCTCCAAAATTAATAGGAGAAATTGAGGAGTTGTCAAAATCAAGCAAGTTAACGCAGGATGAAATATCAAAGGTTCTTAAGAGAGTAAATGAAGAATATAAAAAGGCAAAAATTCACCCAGGCGAGGGAATAGGGATAGTCACTGCAGAATCATTTGGAGAGCCAGGTACGCAGATGGTATTGAATGTATTCCATCTTGCAGGTGTTTCCGAAGTTCAGGTTACTTCAGGTTTGCCTAGATTAATAGAAATATTTGATGCAAGAAAAGAACCTTCATCGCCTCTGGCTAATATTTATCTAAAGCACGGTTTCAAGACTGACATAGACAAGGTTAAGGCTGTGGCGGCATCAATTAAGGAGACGAAGCTTGATGACCTCGCAACGGAATTTTCTTTGAACTTGACTCAGTTCAGGATTGAAATATCCCTTGACAGGCCATTAATGAGAGACCTGAAGATTACTCCGACGATTGTGATGAACAGGGTAAGGGAAACTTTCAAGGATTTGGATGTCAGGGAAGAGGGGGGAGTGTTGAAATTAAAGTCAAAGATGAGGGAATCACTTAGTTATCTTTATCAGTTAAAGGAGAAGTTAAAGGATCTTACAATAAAAGGGATAAAAGGAATAGATCAGATTACGACAATGAAAAAGGATAATGAATATGTAATTTATTGCAATTCTTCAAAACTAAAAAAAATATTTGAAATCGAAGGCGTTGATACATCAAGGACCATATGTAACAGTTTGTTTGTTGCTGCAGAAGTTCTTGGAATAGAGGCTGCAAGAAATGTTATAATCAATGAGGCTTTGAGTGTAATAAAAGATCAGGGTTTGGATATAGACCTGAGGCATACATTATTCCTTGCGGATGTGATGACAACCTCAGGAACGATAAAAGGTATTACAAGGTCGGGTATCACTGCAGAAAAGGAGTCGGTCCTTGCAAGGGCATCTTTTGAAACTCCAATAAAGCACATTGTTGAAGCAACATTAAAGGGGCAGGTAGATCACCTCAATTCTGTTATAGAGAATGTAATGCTGAATCAGCCAATCCCATTAGGTACAGGATTGCCCGACTTGGTTGCAGTAGTTGACAAGGATGCAATCAAAGGCAGAAAGAAATAATTTTATTTTCTTTTTAATAAAATTGAACACATTAATATAATCATCACCATAACCCATGACGTGAAGCACCAGATGCAGAATGATTGTATTACAATGAAAACAAGATACGCAAGATATAGCACGAACACAAGTGAAACTGAAGATAAAATAACAAATATATTCTCCACTTTTTTATTTTTAGTTCCAAGGTAACCCAAAATCAGGAATATAACAAACCCAGCGAGTCCGATAACTGAATTCGGAATGTTGAACATAATTCTTGAATAGGGGCCACTTGACACGTTATTGCATGATGCACTATTTCCCCCAGCGATGCAGACAACACTCTGGTCCGAATAACTCACAGAAATTAAGTAGGAGGATATTGCAATTCCAATCAGCGAGGCAATGATGATTATTCTGTACAAATCTTTCTTTTTCATAGAACTTATCCCAGGTAATCTAGTTGCTTTGCGTCAGCCTCTTCCTGAGTCACTTTACCCTGCTGCATCATTGCCTTCAGTTTAGTCTCAAGCTCCTCTGCCTTTTTGACTAGAGGGTTAGGATCAACCTTTAGACCTAGATATTTATCAAGAGTCTCGACTATTTTTGCCGCTCCCCTTGAATCTGGCAACTTTGAATGTGTTTCAACAAAGATGCACGAACTTGGCAGTTTATCTTTTAATAATAATGAGGCGGTTACTCCCATTATGACGCCCTCTTTCAAGCCTTCAATGCTTAATTTATCAAACTTTGATGAATTTTTCTTGCTGTAATAATACACTTTGGAATCATCGTTTGCTGACGCTATTCCTTCAATGCTAATGATTTCCTTAGCCTGCAATTCTTGTGCAAGCTTTTCAACAGCATCTGTAATCTCCCACTCCATTTTTGTAACCGGAGCTATCGCCCTCAGTATAATCAGGTTGTACTGCTTGCTGTAAAATATTCCAAAGGGATCAATTATCTTGGAGTTATGGACTGCAACGATAGGCATCTGCTCTCTTACCCTTATTTTTCCTATTGGCTCTGCCTTCAAATGCTCGATGAGAAATTCAGTTGCTATGGAGCCTATGAATCCAACTCCCGGAAAACCTTCTATAATCACCGCATTTTTTGGTCTTTTATTTAGAATTAATTCCATGTGTTAAAGAAAATTCTGTTATATATAAATGTTGTCTTACTAAAAACTGGAAGAGCATAAAATAAACTATCTAATCTTATTTCTTATACATAATTTCAATCACATCTTTATTCTTTAGCTTGTAATCCTTTCCGACAGGTCTTTTATTTTTTACATCCATTGCCTTGATGAAATTGTCTCCAAAATCAGTATGCAATCTATAGGCAAAATCAAGTGCGGTTGAGCCGTTCTTCATAAGGAAGCAATCAGGAAGAACATTTCCATCTTTATCTTCCAGTTTGTTGACTCCTCCAGGATAAACTACAATGTAATCCAACATTTCAAAAACTAAAGTATTCAATATCTCCTGAACTCCACTTTTATCATATTCTTTCAAATAATTTTTTACAAAGTCCAAACCCTTTTTCTGTTTTTCATCTAATTTTCCTTTAATTTTAAAATCAGAATTTCCAGGAACATATTCAATCAGATTTTTTTTTGCAGCTTCCCTTAACGCCAGCTCAATTTCAGCGCTGCATCCAATTATTCTGTAATCAGGATATTTCTTTCTTAATCTGTCTAGGTTGAAAAGAGAACCATCAACATCAAGTTTATTGGCGGCAATTATCATTGGTTTCAATTTTCTTAATTCAGATGATAATTTTTTCAACTCATTTTCATTCCACTCAACAGGTCGGTGATTTAATTTTAATTTTTTAATGCAGCTTTCAACATCATCTTCAGTAACTTTTAATCCAGACAATTGTTTTGCAAGCGCTTTTTTAATATCCTGATTTTCCCCCTGAACTTTTCTTGCAAATTTATCCCATCCTTTTTTTAGAATTGAGTAATACCACATGTCCAGTTCATAATCAAGAAATTCAACATCATTTGAAGGGTCATGACTCAATGACTCAACAGGATTTCCATCCTTGTCAGTGCTTCCGCTTATATCAATCACATGGATGAATCCATCAGCCTGTCTTAAATCATCAAGGAACTGGTTTCCGCGACCTTTTCCTTCTGAAGCTCCTTCAACCAAGCCTGCAACATCCATTATCTGAAAAGGGACAAATCTTTTGTGATTAATGCAGAACCCCTCCCTAGGATTGCACTGCTTGTTAAACTCCTTGTCAACACAGTCTATGGAAACAAATCCAACGCCTGAATTTGGTTTTATTGTTGTGAATGGATAATTGGCTATCTCAACCTCTGCCAATGTTGCAGCCTTGAAGAAAGTTGATTTTCCAGAGCTAGGCTTGCCGATTAATCCGATTAACATATT
>Ga0209541_10011223_pt1 | contig 14065 bp, 14 predicted proteins | sample RifCSPlowO2_01_FD_184027 | JGI IMG/M metagenome (GOLD analysis project Ga0209541, IMG submission 184027) | Groundwater microbial communities from Rifle, Colorado - Rifle CSP2_plank lowO2_0.1 (SPAdes) (version 2) | ecosystem: Environmental > Aquatic > Deep subsurface > Groundwater | place... | reverse complement strand
TATGGAGACAAGATCTTCGTGGTTGAAGACCGAATGAACTCTCGTTATCAGAAGCATGTAGACATCTGGTTTGCTTCAAAGACTGACGCGCTTGCGCTTGGTCGCCGAACTCTTCAGATTGAAGTACTGCAGTAAAGATAACTAAAACGCCCCCGCCAAGGGGGTGTTTTAGTTATAATAATAAAAAGAACCCCTCTAGCATCTCTGCCAAAGGGGTCGTCCGTCTACTGCATCGTGATCTGTCCGCCGGCAACGACGAGCGCGTTGAGATAGGCATCTGCGCGCGCACGCCATTTGGTGGCCTCCACGCATGTATCCTTGATGATCTTGTCTTGACGCTCGCTCATACGCCTGAGCTCGGCCAACTCTAGCGTGAGCTCGTCGACTTTGCTTCTCTTGTCTTCAAACCACATATGGAGATGATTGTTTACCTCCTGAAGCCTTTTGGCCAACGCCTCGGCGGTCTCGAGCCGCTCCTTCACCGACTGCTTCTTCGCCACGACTTTCTTCGCCATTGTTTTCCCTTTCTTTCCGATGGTTAAACCGATTGTGCGACTTGACAATCAGATTATTGCATCTTTGATAGTATAAGTCAACTACAAGAATAGCCACCCATAAATGAGTGGCTATTCTTGTGATTAGTGCGCCCTGAGGGATTCGAACCCCCGACCGTATCCTTAAGAGGGATCTGCTCTACCAACTGAGCTAAGGGCGCATATTTATAAAATACTGGATTGTTGTGTCCCCGGAGGGAATCGAACCCCCATCAACAGCTTCGAAGGCTGCTGCTCTATCCGTTGAGCTACGGGGACCCTCCTCTCCTGCGGGCAAAATCGTACCACAGAAATTTTACTATTTCAACGCTTTCTTACACGATCAACCTCTTCTTTGAGAATTTTTATGAATAATTTTAGCTCTTGCTTGGTCGTTGAGCGAGATAAAGAAATACGGATTGCTGTATCAAGAAATTCTTTTGGCGGCTTAATCGCCTCCAACACATGAGACGGCCCAATACGATGCGAAGTACAAGCAGATCCGCTTCCGACAGCAACTTGTCGCCTATCAAGCGCCAATACAAGCTCGTCGCTTGGGCATCCAGAAAATGAAATATTTATATTATTTGGAATTCTAAGCAATCCTGATGGTCCATTTAGTCTCGCGCCTGGAATTGTTTTTAAAATCCAACCAATAGTCTCGTCTCTAAGCGATGAAATACGATTTGAATCTTTAAAATCTATTTTAGAAACAGCTTCGGCCGTTGAAATTATAAGTGGAGTAGAATACATTTCTGCGTTTTTTTGTGACGGAAGAATTCCACGACGAATTAACGCTGTGGCAACACCTGGTATCCCGTATATTTTGCTAGAGCAAAACGCCAACACATCAACGCCCCACGCCTGCACATCAATCGGCACCCATTCAACAGATTGCGATGCATCAATAAGAAACAACGGGTAGACGCTTTTATTTTTTCTCCGATATTCCTGAATTATTTTGCCAATTTCTTTGATTGGCTGAATAGTGCCGATTTCACTATTGGAATGTCCGATGGCCACAATTGTGGTTTTGGATGTTATTTTTTTTGTTATATCAGATACAGAAATAAATCCGTCCTTATTAACTGAAAGACGGTTAATGTTCCATCCTCTCTTTTTTAATACGGCGCAGGATTCCAGTATTGCTCTGTACTCTATTGAAGTGGTTATCACTTCTCTTGGTCCATTAAAAAGATCTATGGCATCACGAAATATTTCCGTAATCAGATTTGTCACAGAAAAAGACCATAGCATCATGTGTGTTTTCGCGGAGAAAAAATCAAGTATAGACCGCTCAGCTCTTTCTATTGCATTGCGAGCATCTCGCCCTTCTTTGTGAACTGAATTTGGATTCCCTACCATTTGAAAAGAATTTCTAAGCGCGCGAACTACGCCCGAATCAATATTTGTTGCCGCCGCATGATCAAGATAAATTCGTCTACGCATTGTCATATGGCCACCAAAGAAGAGCGACGAGCGCGCCTACCGAACCAAGCCGAATAAATGCTTCATGAAATCCGTGGAGCGCACCGCTAAGCACAACGATAAAAAGTCCTACAACAGCCAGTAAGCGCGTAAAATATCCAGCAATAAGTCCGACCCCAATAAGGACTTCTGCAATACCAGTAAGGAGAGCCAAATCAATGGATCGCGCGCCCACTGAACTAAATAGGCTTATTGCCCAAAACGGCACCCACCCAGCAATCCACGCAGAAGGATCTACAAAAATTTGCACACCAAGCCAGATGAAATATACGCCAAGAAAAATTGACAGAATATGGCGGGGTCTTTTCGGCAAAAATCCCATGCTGAATTATTTTTCTACCGGCACTTCTGTGGTTGTCTCAATTGTTTCGGCCGCTTCAGCCGTAGGCTGACCAGCCTCTGACCCGCCGGCCGGCCTGTCTGCCGACAAGGCAGGCGAGGCAGGCTGTGGCTCTTCTGATGACGCTACTTCGTTCGGGCTACGAACATCAATTCGCCATCCTGTAAGTTTTGCGGCTAGACGAACATTTTGCCCGCCCCTACCAATAGCAAGAGAGAATTGGTCCTCGGCAACTTCTGCAAGCGCAATTTTGTGTTCTTCGTCTGTTATCACAATGCGAACAATCTTAGCTGGGGAAAGTGCATTTGCAATGTAGCGGATAGGATTTTCATCATATTGAATAATGTCTATCTTTTCCCCGCCTAGATCATTTATGACCGTCTGAACTCGCACGCCTCGCTGGCCAACAAGTGCACCAATGGGATCAACGCTTTCGTCGCGAGAAGACACGGAGATTTTTGTCCTGTTTCCCGCCTCACGGGCTACGCCCATTATTGCAACTCCGCCAGAATCTATTTCCGGAACTTCCATACGAAAAAGCTCGCGAACCAAATTTGGACTTGATCGTGAAAGAATAATCACAGGACCTCGCGCCGTATCTTCAACCTTGAAGATAAAAAGTCTTAATCGTTGCCCAATTCTATAATGATCGCCTACAACTTGCTCGGCCGCCGGAAGCATGCCGTTTGTTTTTCCAAGATCAATAAATACGAGCGGACCTTCTTTGCGCTGTACAAGTCCGGAAACCAAAGTCCCCTCTCGTTCTTTAAACTCGCTTAGCACCGAAGCGCGTTCGGCTTCTCTAAGTCGCTGTATCACAATTTGCTTTGCAGTCTGTGCGGCAATGCGACCAAAATCACTTTTTGGTTCAAGCTTTACAATAACTTCGTCGCCAATTTTTGCGTCTGGATTTGTTTTTTGCGCGTCAACAAGAATAATGTGTTTTTCAGGATTAAATCTCACACGCAATACTCCATCTGATGTAATCTCGTGCTCTCCGGCAACAACATTGCCAGCCTCACGCAGTCGCTGGGCATCTACGATATCAATGCGGTCATGTGCCACCTGATCCGGTAATGGGCCTGTGATATATCCGTCGTCATCAGATCCCTCAATGATAAAGTGCGCCTGTGTAATAGATAATTCGCCGGTTTCTTCGTCCATCCGCACGCGAATTATCTGTCCCTTTTTCCCGTATTCGCGCTTGTACGCGGCCGCCAAAGCCGCCTCAACGGTTTCACGAACAGAAGATTCTGATATTCCCTTTTCTTCGGCAATTTGCTTAATCGCCGAAGCGAATTGTTTCATGTCTATCATGTGTGTATGGTTATAGTTGTGGTTATAGTATTGAAGGCCCGCTTCTGCGGACCTTCGATGCCATAAGTATAGCAGATCTTATTGGATGGTCAAGTGTTACTGCAAAATTCTATAATAGTCTCAGGTCGGCTCCATCGTAGCGTTCAATGATGCCGTCTGCAATTATCCCACAAAGTGGCTCATAGTTTTGTGTGCGATCTATTTCTCTAAGAGCGAACAAATATCTGTTCTTGTTTTCACGCTCTACTTTAACTGAAATGCCAATTAGGCCAAAGCTCTCAAGAATCAGATTAGCAACAAGCCGTGCAGTGCGACCGTTTCCGTCTCGAAATGGGTGGACATAAGCAATCTTATGGTGAATCCAGGCCGCCTCCATGATGATTACCCCCATCATTATAGATTCTTCGTCGGTGATTTCTCTAGCCCCCATAATATGGGCATGAATAGGAACGAGATTCTTAATTTTTTCTTGAAGCTCTTTATCAATCTCGCGCATAAGCAATGGTATGTCTTGCCATGCAGGAGGATGATGTTCAGATTTTTTTATTTCAAGATCCTCGCGTCTCCATTGGCCTGCAATTTCTGGCCATGCTTCCTTAAAAATACAAGTATGGATTTCCCGTATCACATCAACATCGATTTTGTTATCAGGGCTAGCGATGTTACGAATAAATCTAGAGGCGCGAAAAAGCCCAGTCGCTTCGCGATTCAACAATTCTTTTTCGTTTATTGGCCTCGATATGGACAATGTACGAGATTTAATTGCTCTCTTTTTTTGCTAAAGCATCAAATTCCTTACGATCCAAAATACTACCCTCAAGCGCACTAGAATAATATGCGTGCTCAATGTCCCACTTTTTTTCAAGTGACTCTTTTTGTTTAGGAGAAAGCGACGAGATCGCAATATCCGCCTTTTGTTTGGCTTTAGCTATCCGAGCCAATACATCCTTATTCATAATGAAGATAATATAATAGTACTAATGATAAGTCAATACAAACAGTTGAAAACAATACTCACTAGCATTGTAGCATAAAGACCGATGCTATTCCCTCAACCTCCACGATTTTTAGATTCTAGTTAATTTTAAAAAACGAAAAGGCCCGCAGAGATCTGCACAGATGTGCGGACCCTCTCGCGGGCTCTACGAACGCTTGTCGTTACTGATCACAAGCCCTTCGACTCTTGCCGGATTGAGACCCTCCACCTCGTTGAAGTAAAGGATGTTGGCACCGGCGAACCGCATGCGCGGTCCTTTGCTTGGCGTATCCTCGATTACGAATGGGACCACGAGGTTTGGGAAGATCGCCTTCTTGTCCTTTTCCTCAGCGACCCTCCATCCTCCGCCTGGGATGCCGTCGTTGAGCTCCATCCGAGCAGCCCATTTGAGCGTGATCACAACGAAATCGCTTCCGTCGATCACTATACTTTCAATGGGCCCATGGATGACCCTTTCGCCGTTGTTGAGCTCAAGATACCCCTTGGGCTTACGATCAACGACTTCCTGCCAATCTACTTGCATGGAAGCCTCCTTGAGACAACAATACCGCAAAGATACGGCGTTGTCAACCACCCGCTCAACCCCACACGATTTTTAGATTCTCGTAGCTTTTCATCCCGCCATGGCGGGGCTCAATTGCTCCGCGCTGAATTTATCGCTCTCATCTACGATAATCAAATCTACTTTCGCTACATATGCCGTCGCATCTTCAAGAAAATATGCTCTCGGCAGATTTGCTGAAATTTTGAGGTTCAACCTCTAAATCTCACGCCAACCTCCCAGCCCTTTCTAACGCATTCTTTAGCGCCTGGAATTTTGATGGATTGTTGAGAAATTCGCGAATAATTTGTTCTTCGTCGCTTCTAATAGTGGCTCTTATGTTTTTACAATCAGTGATCAGCCTAATATCAGGAAATGAAAATCTGGCATTAATAGCTCGACCCTGATGAAATATATGAAAATGAGTTCCATGGTCACTGCTTAATACTCTAATAACAAAACCATTTATTCTGCCGATCTCTTCCCCGCACAAAGGCCCTGCCCATTCTCGTGCTTCACGATATTGCTCGTCTATTTCCTCCCTTTCATTGTCTGGGGCTTTATTGATAGCTGCGAGCATTTCTCTCAAAAAAGCACCGTCAGTTATGTCTTCGCCACCCTCAAGATTAGTAGCTTCCGCAAGAGCAGCCTCATATAAATGTTTGCGTTTAGAATCTAACTCTATTAGTTTTTTATGATAATTTTCAAGATCAACTTTATATTGCCGTATACGCTCTGGTATGTTTTTATGCATTTCTAAAATTTTTGGATCTACACCGCTTAAAGGCTCTAACGCTTCAACAATAAGAGGAACGTAAATTTCATGTTTATTATTACGAAAAGACAACCTTATCGCCATTCTGCCTTGGGATTTAGCTATCCAATTAAGATTTGTCTCGTTGAAACCTACAACAGTTGAAAAAGAAAGGGTGCGCTTCAGACGCTGTATTAAATTTTGTCGTTGATCTATCTTGAATGATGCACCTAAAAATGTCTTGCCTTTAACATCAAGGAAATCGAGTAAAATTTCACTTAAATCGTGGTCGATCCAAGATTTAGGGACACTACCACTCAAAAGAAAGTTAAAACCAACTTTGTCAAATGGCTTTGGTTCTTCAATCCTTATGTCTGACCACATATTCAATTTTAATAATAAATTTATCTTTCGCGCACGATTCTCAAGCTAATCAATTTACCGTTATTCGCTTTCCGAATTATGATAAATCTCGTCTTTGTGGATAACTGCTCGGGTTTTGCTCGGGCTCTAGTGCTATAATATTTATATGCTTACTCCGCGACAAAAACAAATTAAAGATTACATCAATAAAATTATAACAGAAAAAGATATCGCGCCTACAGAGCGTGAAATTGCTCGTAGATTTAGGATCTCGCCATCAACTATTCATGAGCACATTACCATGTTGCAACAAAAAGGATATTTAGAAATAGCGCATAGACGAGCAAGAGGAATTAAAATTATCGATCCAGCCGCCAGCTTGATAAAAATTCCATTTTTAGGAGCTACCACAGCAAGTCGGCCAACAGAAGTAGCTCGAAATAAAGAAATAAAAAAAGAACTGCTACTTAATCAAATAATTTTGGGAGATGCCGTTCAGGAACTAAAAAAACTTCCTGACGAAAGCTGCGATCTCGCCATAATCGATCCACCATATAATATTGGTAAAGATTTTGGCAATAATACGGACAGATTAGAACTCGGAGAATACATAAGATGGTGTAAAAACTGGATAAGCGAAAGTATAAGAATTTTAAAACCGAATGGAACGATGTTTATTTATGGTTTTAGTGAAATTTTGGCGTATCTTTCAATTGAGATTCCTATACAAAAAAGGTGGTTGATTTGGCACTATACAAACAAAAATGTTGCCTCGCTCAATTTTTGGCAGCGAAGCCACGAAGCTATAATTTGTGCGTGGAAAGACAAGCCTATTTTTAATAGAGATGAAGTTAGGGAGCCGTATACAGAAGGATTTTTAAAAGGAGCCGCGGGAAAAGTAAGAAAAGGAACGCTTGGGAGATTTAGCAGTAAAGGCCTGGAAACAATTTATAAGGCCCACGAGGGCGGAGCCTTGCCAAGAGATGTTATCAAAATCCCCGCTCTTGCCGGTGGAGCAGGAATGATTGAGAGGTGGTTTCTATGTAAAACCTGTGATTCTGTTTGCGAACCACGACAACTAAAGGATCACGATGGGCATGAAATAATGAAGCATCCAACACAAAAACCACTCGAACTTTCAAGAAAATTAATCATGTCGGCTATGCCAAAAAAAGATGGTGTTGTATTGGTGCCTTTTGTGGGTACCGGGTCAGAATGTGCCGTAGCAAAAGAATTGGGGCAATCGTATATTGGGTTCGAGATTAATCCAGATTATGTGAGACTGGCAGAAAAAATGATAGACGGCACAAAAATTATTCAGAGACTATTTTAGGGCTTTATCCATCTCTTTCTTCTTTTGTTCAAAGGCGTAAGGAGTAAAAATTACAAAACCATTCGGAAGTCTTTTTAACTCTTTATTATCTTGGAATCTTTTATATGGAAGTTTATACTCACCGTCTTTTTTCTTAGGATTTTCAAAATAATCGCTACTCGGAACTTCGTATTTAATATCTACAAATTCCCCATGTAATGGATCTTTTGATTTTAGTTTTTCTTGTCTTACTTCTCTACCTAGAGATTTTTTCTTGACTTGATAGTTAAGAATTTTACCCAGATATTTGACTTGAAAATCGGCTCCTTTGTGATCAAGCTCACCAGACATTGAGACCGTTCCTTCACCAAAAACTGACTCCGCTACATAACCAGCGTGTATTTGAGTAATAATACTCGCCCATGTCCGATAAATTCTCGCAGGAAGCCCACGATAAAAACAGTCTTTACACATTGTTACCTTCTGTCTAAAAGATTCAATTTCTGTTTTTTGCGAACTTAAGTATTCTTTATAAAAATATTCAAAAGACAAAAGCTTTTTTTGATCCCAATATACTTTGTAAAGCATGTTGATGGCTTGGACTTCTTTGGGCAAATCCATCTCCACAATCTTAATAGATCTATATTTCTCACGATACGCCTTAAGATCAACGGATTGCAAAAAGTTGTCGAATTTTTGTACCAACATAAATTTATTTTCTCAATACCTTATCCCACAATCACACCCAAAAATCAACACAAAAAGTGGTCGGGGAATACATGCAATGATTACGCAAAAAATATTTCAGCGATTGCTATTCGCGAAGGTGCGAAAGGATATATCAGTGGCCGAGCGTTATGAGCACTTATGCGTCCCGACTATTCGGGACGCTAATTAGTGCGAGTAGTGAGGCTTGTCTGACGGCAGGCAGGTATTACAATACTGGAGCACAAGTGAATAGTAGTCGCTGAAATATTTGATCTACCTCGTGCATCGCACAAAAGAAAAGAGAATTGCGAAAAACATAATTTACAAAAAGCGGGTGGGGAAAATGAGATAATATGACAGTTTTTAGTTTAATCGTGTTCTGGATCTAAATGTGGACAACTTTTGCATTCCCACGAGATTATGGTATGCTGATTATGTAGCCTAGCTACCTTGTCCCGCCGAGCGGGATCCGATATCCAAACCGCGCCCTGAAAGGGGCGCGGTTTCTTTTATAGAAGTTATATATTTCTTTATCAATTGAGCGTTAACATATAAATCAGCAAGCTCTTTTAAAGTATGAAAAACTTGGCCAGACGCAACAACAATAAATTTCTTTTTTCTTTTCTTCAAGAATGATGCTAGATATGTAAAATCACTATCACCGGAGAATAAGCAAAAAGTATTATATTTATCTAAAAGTCGAATGGCATCTACGCTTATTTCAACATCAAAATTACTCTTCGGTATTTCAATGTATCTGCCGCTACTATTTTCTTTAATTCTCATTCCCTCCGTCTTGATTGTTTCTTCTTTGCCTAAAAAATGCTTAATAAATTGGATTGGCTTTGTTTTCTTGATAAATCCATTCTGTTCTGCTTTTATCGCAATGTGCCATGATGACGCCTTCCTATTATCCCAGCCATAATAAAATCGTTTTTCTTCTGAAAATATAGAAGTGAAATCGGCTAATTTTTTAATATCAACGATAAGTTTTTGATTGGTTTGTAGGACGATCTCCTCTGCGTCTCTTTGGTCTTTTTCATACCAATAATTAACATTTCCATAATCAATAAAAGTAAAGATGGTTCTGAAAATATTTTTATCAATACCTAATGTTTTTAATTTTAAATCGTCAATATTCATATATTTATACTAATTATCCAATTTCTATCCCTAAAAATCAATTACTTATATTTATATTTTTCGCAATTCTTTTTCTCTTGAAGATGCGACGGCATATCAAATAGCCGAGCGATATGAGCACTTCAGTTGCATCAGCTGTTTGAGCTGAATCCCCGCCTAAGTTTTGTAGAACAAAATTTAGGCGGGGAGAGGGCGAGACTCTGATGCAATCTGTAGTACGAAGAGCGAGGCATTACAGATATTGAGCACGAAAGAAAAGAGAATTGCGAAAAATATAATTTACAAAAAGTGGGTTGGTTGTCCACAAAAATTCGTTTACAAACCCCCTTTACAGGGTATGGTAATTCACGCATGGCAGATGATACAAAAACGGCACAAATCCTTGACGAGAAGCTGGCTCAAATAGAAGAAGGCCGGCAAATAAGTAACGCGCAATCAATCGCAAAAAGCGCTAATCTTCAATTTTCAGATTTATCGGGCGTTCCAGTAGATCCAGACGCGCTAAAGCTTCTTTCTCACCGCGAAGCAGAAACATCAATGGTGGCGCCGATACAGACAAGTGGTAAAGATTCCGTAGTTGTAATAGCTGTAGATCCGCGTACAGATGAAGCAAAGAAATCCATATCTTTGCTTACCAGTAAATTCAAAGAGGTTCGTGTTCTTGTAGTACCGCCTACAGTATTCTCGCGAATTATGGGCAAATACAAGGCAACACTTCCTAGTGATCTGCCCCAGTCTGGTTCGGTGGCAATCAACGAAGAGTCAATAGAAAAATTCTCAAAAGACATTAGCTCGCTTAAAGAGCTTCAGCCTGCTTTGGGCACAACAACCACGACAGAGTTGGTTGAGGTCATTCTAGCTGGAGGATTGGCGATGAAAGCATCAGATGTCCATATTGAACCAACGACAGAAAATGCTCGCATTCGCTATCGTATGGACGGTGTTTTGCAAGACGCGGGGACCATATCTCTTGAGCAGTATCAACGCATTGTATCGCGTATTAAAATCCTCACAGATCTAAAGCTTAATATAACGCGCGCGGCACAAGATGGACGATTCACGATTCATAATGGGTTGGTTGATGTTGAGGTTCGTGTTTCAATTTTGCCAAGCGAATACGGCGAGTCTTGCGTCTTAAGATTGCTTGATCCGCGAACCGTTGGCGTAGAAATCGGCGGGCTTGGATTAAGAAAGGATTTAAGCGAACGGATAAATCTCTTTCTCAAACAGCCACAAGGAGCGCTTCTTACGACTGGGCCAACAGGATCAGGAAAGACAACAACACTTTATGCGTTTCTTGGAGCCCTCAACTCTCCTGAATTAAAAATAATTACCATAGAAGATCCGATTGAATATCATGTGGCGGGGATTAGTCAGACTCAAGTCTTTCCAGATAAGGGATATACATTCGCATCAGGCCTTAGATCAATCGTGCGACAAGACCCGGATGTGATTTTGGTCGGAGAAATCAGAGATCAAGAAACCGCCGCGATTGCACTAAACGCCTCTCTCACCGGACATCTTGTTCTTTCCACCATACACACAACGGATGCCGCAGGCGTCGTTGCCCGCCTATTGGATATGGGCATACAGCCAGAAGCGATAGTATCGGCACTTTCTCTTGCGATGAGCCAGCGGCTTGTACGAAAACTATGCGAGAAATGCAAAGAGAAAAAGAGTCCATCAGAGAAAGAGGGTGAATTAATTAAAAAAGCGCAAGAAGTTGCAAAGAAATTGCAGATCAGCCTTAAAGATGTGATATACGGGGCAAAAGGATGTAACGCGTGTAGCCAAACTGGTTATTCTGGGAGAGTTGGAGTTTTTGAGTTGATAGAAATGACGCAACCGATAGAAGATCTTGTGCTTGCGCGCACGCCCACTTCACGCATCAGAGAGAAGGCCGTAGAGGATGGTATGGTCCCAATTATGATAGATGCGACAATGAAGGTATTAGATGGAAAAACTTCATTTGAAGAAGTTTTTAGAGTCCTTGGGACAGAAGAATAGCGAGCGCACCATAGAGCACCTTTTGAACCTGTAGGCAAAATCCGCGACCCGAGGGAAGCGGGACAGGACAGTTCCGAGGAGTGGTCTAGTCGGAACCAGACCATCCGAGCTAAGAGATTATCCCGACCAAACTCCTTGTGCATAGCACGAAGCTTGGTTGCCTACAGATTCAAGCGGTCCTCATTACGATTTGAGTACTAATTTTAGTCCATTATTGCATGAATGTCAAGCCCCCAATAACAGCACCGAAAGAGCTAAATATAGAAGATCGGGCTCTTGATATTGCATTAAGGCCACAGAGTTTTAATGAATATATCGGCCAACAGACAATAAAGGACAACCTACGAATTGCCCTACATTCTGCCGCCAAAAGAAAAGAGGCTCCGGAACACATTTTACTCCATGGGCCATCCGGCCTAGGCAAAACCACTCTTGCGTATTTAATCGCACGCGAACTTAACACAAACATCAGAATTACATCTGGAACTGCGCTACAAAAAGCTGGTGATGTTGGAGCAATATTAACAGGACTCCACGAGGGGGATGTACTTTTCATTGATGAAGTGCACAGACTCCCCCGCGCGGTTGAGGAAGTAATTTATCCAGCATTAGAAGATTTTCAGTTGGATATAATTTTAGGCAAAGGAACCGGCGCAAAAACATTACGGCTTGATGTCCCACGATTTACCCTTGTTGCCGCAACAACGAGAATATCCGAGCTTTCGTCTCCGTTCAGGTCGCGCTTTGGGATGAGTTTCCGTCTGGATTACTATACAAAGCAAGATATAGAAAAAATTATTACGAGATCTGCTCGCATCCTAAAAATACCAATTGATTCTGGCGGGATTGGCCAAATCGCGGCATCGGCGCGAAACACGCCAAGAGTTGCGAACCGCCTACTTAAGCGAGTTCGTGATTATGCGCAGTTTCATCAAAAAACAAATATTGATCCGAAGCTCGTGTCTAAATCTCTTGAAATGCTAGAAATTGATCCGATTGGACTTGAAGAGACTGACCGTAGAATATTAAAGGCCATAGCTGAAACATTTCGTGGCGGACCGGTCGGCGTACGAGCTATTGCGGCTTCAATAGCGGAGGAAGAGCGAACAATTGTGGATGTATATGAGCCGTATCTACTTCAAATAGGATTTCTAGCCAGAACACCGCAGGGAAGAATTATTACTGATACCGGTAGGGCGCATTTGGTATCTGCCTTGAGCGCGCAAAAAATTAGGAAATAGAAAAATTGCCAAAAACGACATCGGAGACAATGGTATTTTTGGGAATAGATCCGGGAACAACTCGCACTGGATTTGGAGTAATTGCGTATTCTAATGGACGCTTCAGCCCACTTACATGGGGAACTCTTCTTAACGAAAACAGGCCCGATAATTTATTGGTGGCATCAATCGCACGACTAAGAGAATTAACTTCAGAATGGCAGCCTGTGTCGGCTGGGGTTGAGAGGTTATTTTTCTCACAAAATAAAACCACAGGTATGGCCGTCGGGGAAATGAGAGGCGCAATACTTATATGCCTTGCGGATCTTTCAATCCCCGTTTTCCAGTTCACACCACAACAAGTGAAGCTTTGTGTTTCTGGACACGGAGGGGCCCATAAACAACAGGTTCAGGCAATGGTTTGTAATATCCTTAAAATTAAAGGGCGAATTGAACCAGACGATGCGGCAGACGCACTTGCGCTGGCAATATGCGCAGCGCTTGCGCACACAAAAGGCACTTGACGCTAATTTCTTTAAAACTACAATTGTGATTATGGAAAAAACTCTACCTACACGAGCCAGACGACGAAGAGATAGAAGATAAAGATGAAGATGAAGAGGATGATGAGGACGAAGATAAGGAAGAAGAAGAGTTAAAACACAAAAAAGAAGCGGAGGATGAGGGGCTACTTGACCAGTAAGAATGTCCCCCGCCCAACACGAATTTCGTCTCCACTATAAATTTTTGTGTCCCACCTATCTATTGTCTTTCCGTTTATTTCAATAGCCTTTTGTGTTATCAGGCGACGAATATCGCTGTTTGATTTAATAACTCCAGCAGATTTAAGTGTCTGCTCAATTGTTGTGTCTCCTTGAACCAAAATCGGAGCCCTTGATTCGTCTAACAATCCACTGCCATGGTAAAGATTTATTAGCTCGTTAGACAGCTCTTCTTTTAGGTCTCTCGGTGATTTCGTTTTTTTATCAAATGCGTCGCGAATCCAGTCTAATTGTTTTGTCGTGCACAACAAAAATATATTTTCAATTGATTCGTCGTCTATCGCCAACACTTTGCGACGAATTTCCTGTGGTGAATCTGAAAGCTTAATAAGAGTATTTTCTGTTTTTCCAAGTTTCTTGCCACTTTTTTCGTCCACTAAAAGCTTAGTCGCAAAAACAATTTTTTCTTTTCCTAGTATTTCTTTTACGAGGTCGCGTCCGACTAGCATATTAAAAAGCTGGTCGTTTCCGCCGACCTCGCCATCAACCTTCATGGCGACAGAATCATATCCCTGCATTAGCGGATAAAAGAATTCGCTCATAAAAATTGGCTTCTCCGC
>Ga0209541_10011222_pt1 | contig 14066 bp, 11 predicted proteins | sample RifCSPlowO2_01_FD_184027 | JGI IMG/M metagenome (GOLD analysis project Ga0209541, IMG submission 184027) | Groundwater microbial communities from Rifle, Colorado - Rifle CSP2_plank lowO2_0.1 (SPAdes) (version 2) | ecosystem: Environmental > Aquatic > Deep subsurface > Groundwater | place... | reverse complement strand
TCGGACCGCTAAACATTATCCGAAATTCAAACCAAAACCAGCCCGCTCCAGCGGCACGAGAACGCATCCTTTAAATGCAGCAAGCAACCCCGGCTGTGAACAACTTGTTAATAATTTTATAAATGGCTCATAACAAACATAGTACCAGCATGTTACAACTTTTACTTATTCCACAATGTCGGACCTGATTTCTGTTTGGGAAAAATCGCAAACGCAAATTCAAGAGAGGGTAGGGAAAGCCTCTTATGAAACGTGGTTTTCTGCCATTCAGGTCAAGGAAAAAACTCCTGGAATTTTAACGGTCGAGACTCCGGACGATTTTTTTAGAGCGTGGATCGTTGATCATTATCAAAGCGACCTTCAGAAAATTCTGGATACAATCGCGCAGCAGCCTGTTTCACTCGAATTTTCCGTCAATACAACCATTCTTAGTGCTGACACCCAAACCCGCCTTGCCCGGCTGGAACAAAATTTTACTCGCACCGAAGGCATTCAATCGGCTTTAAACGCCCGCTTTACTTTTGATAACTTTGTGATCGGACCGTCCAATCGATTTGCCTGCGCGGCCAGTTTGGCCGTTGCTGAATCACCGGCCAAGGCCTACAATCCATTATTTATTTATGGAAGAGTGGGGCTGGGGAAAACACACCTCATCCAGGCCATTACACACAGAATCCGGCAATTGTACCCGGCCCTGAAACACTGCTACATGTCCTCCGAACAATTTACTAACGAATTAATCAACGCCATCCGCAACCGCTCAACAAGTCAATTCCGCAAAAAATACCGGGAGATCGATGTTCTCCTGATCGATGACGTTCAGTTTATCGCTGGCAAAGAATCCACGCAGGAAGAATTCTTCCACACATTCAACGCCCTGCATGATAACCGTAAACAAATTATCATCACCTCGGACCGGCTCCCAAAAGAAATCACCAATTTGGAGGAGCGCTTAATCTCGCGTTTTGCCTGGGGACTGGTTGCTGATATTCAGCCGCCAGATTATGAAACACGCGTGGCGATCTTAAGAAAGAAGATAAAAAACGAGGCCATTCAAGTTCCCGACGACGTTATTTACTTTATTGCCGAACAAATCAAGACAAACATCCGTGAGCTTGAGGGGGCGCTGATCCGTGTAGCCGCTTATTCTTTATTGGAGGAAAAGCCGATCACCCTGGACATGGCTGTTAAAACTCTCAAGGACATGGTGCGTGAAACGGCCAGAGCCATTAGTATTGATGTGGTGCAAAAAACCGTAGCAGAATTTTTCCGTGTTCCGCTTTCGGAATTGCGAGCCAAAAAGAGAACCAAAAACATCGTTTTTCCAAGACAAATCGCAATGTATCTTTCCCGGCAATTAACCGCGCAGTCCTTGCCCGAGATCGGAAATGCCTTTGGCGGGAAAGACCACACCACAGTGCTGTACTCTTGTAAAAGGATTGAGCAGGGTTTAATAAAAGATGGGGAAATAAAAAATATCGTGGAACAATTGCTAACAACACTACAAAGATAATTTGGCTTTACTAACATTTTTTACACATTTTTTTTAATTACAACCCTTAATGTTATAATGGGTTTTGTTTTTGTTCTCTTTATTCACAAGCACTACCAATACGGATACTATTTTAAATCTTTAAATAACAAGAAGAGGTAACGCCCATGATCTTTAAAACTTCCCAGGAAAATCTATTGGCCGGGATCCAGACTGTTCAGAACATTGTTTCCAGTAAGGCAACACTTCCAATACTATCCAACATTCTTCTCGAGGCCAAAGGCGCAAAACTCAAGCTTAATACGACTGATTTGGATATTGGCATATCTTGTGAAATACTTGTGGATATTATTGAGGAAGGCGCAATAACTATTCCTGCCAAACGATTTGGCGATATTGTTCGGGAATTGCCTTCCGGGGATATCACACTTAGCGTCAAGAAAAATAATCAGGTCGATATTGAGGGGAAGCAGTGCCGCTTTAAATTAAGCGGGCTCCCCAAGGATGAGTTCCCCAAATTCCCGGAATTTAAAGATAAGGAGGCGATCCAGATCGAGCAGGCAACTCTTAAAGAAATGCTGCGGTTAACTTCTTTTGCTGTTTCTCATGAAGAATCGCGGTATGTTTTAAATGGTATTTTGATCGAAATTTCCGATAATATCCTTCGTATTGTGGCCACTGATGGACGGCGGCTGGCAAAAATAGAGAAGAAGCTCCCGGTTGTCATTAAAAAAGAGATCGCCGTCATTATTCCTATCAAGGCAGTGCAGGAAATTAGCCGCAACTTGCGAGAAGAGGGATCGCTTTCTTTGGTGATTGGGGCCAATCAGGTTTTATTTGATATCAATGATGTGTTAATTGCCACGCGCATTATCGAAGGTGAATTCCCGAATTACAACCAGGTCATCCCCAAGCCGGCCAAAAACAGGATTAAAATGAACACCCAGGAAGTGCTTTCTTCCATCCGTCGGGCGAATTTGTTAACCACCCCGGATTTTCAAGCCATTAAATTTGAAATTTTCCCCAACAAGCTGGTCATCTCGAAATCTACGCCTGATATCGGGGAGTCCAGGGAGGTCATCCCGGTGGAATACGAGGGAGAAGAAATGATGGTTGGATTTAATCCCCAGCTGCTTATTGATTTTCTGAAAAATATCAATGACGAACAGATCCATATGGAAATACTGGGTACGGACAAGCCCGCCGTAATGCGCCTGCAGGACTATTTGTATTTGGCATTGCCGATGAGAATATAAAAAGAAAAATAAAAAAATTCTGGCAATTTTTTCATGGATAGTATAAAAGATATCATTCCCCAGGTCGTAGAAAAGATAATCCGGCAAAGGGCCGGGGAGCAGGGGGCGCTCGAGCAAGCCTGGCAGGATGTTCTGGCAAAGCAGGGATTAAAACACGTGAAGCTGGTTGGTCCGCGTGATGGCAGCTTGCTGGTTTCCGTAGATTCTCCGGCGAGGCTGTATCATCTGCGCACGCGCAAGGCCGCGATTTTAAGGCAATTGCGGGAGAAAGCACCCGAGATCAAGGACATAATATTTAAAGTAGGCGAGCAAAAATGACACCCGTTAAAACAGACAAAAAATCCGGCAAAGCGGTTGCGGCGCGGGACGCCGTCGCAACAAAATCCGACCGCGGGCATAATTACGACGCGACGAATATCCAGGTTTTGGAGGGGATTGAGGCCGTCCGCCGCCGCCCGGCGATGTATATCGGAGACACCGGCGCGCGCGGGCTGCATCATTTGGTCTATGAGGTCGTGGATAATTCCATCGATGAGGCGATGGGCGGATACTGTAACCGCATTGATGTGATCGTCAACGAAAACGATTCAGTGACTGTCACCGATAATGGCCGCGGGATCCCGGTCGATATTCATAAGGCCGAAAAAAAACCTGCCGTGGAAGTTGTTCTGACGACTTTGCACGCCGGAGGGAAATTCGACCACACTAGCTATAAGGTATCCGGCGGGTTGCATGGTGTCGGGGTTAGCTGCGTTAACGCCCTTTCCGAATGGCTGGAAGTTGAGGTCAAGCGCGACGAGAAGATCCATCATCAGCGTTACGAGCGGGGTATTACCAAAACCAAGCTCACCGTCATCGGCAAGACAAAGACAACCGGGACGCGCGTTACGTTCAGGCCGGACAGACAGATTTTTAAGGAAACGACTACCTATTCTTATGACACGCTGGCCAAGCGCTTGCGCGAATTGGCCTTTTTAAATCAGGGCCTGGTCATTTCGCTCACCGACAAGCGCGGCAAGCAACCTAAGGAGGCTGTTTTTGAGTTTAAGGGCGGTATCGTTTCATTTGTGGAACATTTAAACGCGGCCAAAAACGTTTTGCATAAGAAGGTCATTTATTTCTCGCGCGAGCGGGAGGGCGTTCAGATCGAAACGGCGTTGCAATACGACGATGGCTACGCCGAAAATGTTTTCGCGTACGCGAATAATATCCATACCATCGAAGGCGGCACTCACTTGAGCGGCTTTCGGTCGGCATTGACGCGCGCTGTCAACAATTATGCCAAAGCAAAGAATTTGTTGAAAAACGAGATTGCGATTACGGGCGACGACACCCGTGAAGGATTAACGGCCGTTATCAGCGTCAAGGTCCCCAACCCGCAATTCGAAGGGCAGACCAAGGCCAAACTGGGCAACTCCGAGGTGGAAGGACTGGTTGCCTCCGCCACGCTGGAGGCGCTGGGCGCGTTTTTTGAGGAGAATCCGTCGGTAGCCAATCAGATCATCGACAAGGTTATTACTGCTTCCCGTGCCCGGGAGGCGGCCCGTAAAGCGCGTGAGCTGACCCGGCGCAAAGGGGCCCTCGACATGGGCGGCTTGCCCGGCAAGCTGGCTGATTGTTCCGAGAAAGACCCGGCGCTGTGCGAACTTTACCTGGTGGAAGGGGATTCCGCCGGCGGGTCTGCCAAACAGGGGCGGGACCGGACATTCCAGGCGATCCTGCCGCTTAAGGGAAAAATTTTAAACGTCGAAAAATCACGCCTGGACAAAATTTTGAGCAACGAAGAAATCCGGACCATCATTACCGCGCTTGGCGCGGGCGTGGGTGATGAATTTAACATTGATAAATTGCGCTATCATAAAATTATCATTATGTGCGACGCCGACGTGGACGGCTCGCATATTCGTACGCTTTTGCTGACGCTCCTTTACCGGCAGATGCGCCAGCTTGTTGAAGGCGGCTATGTCTACATTGCCCAGCCGCCACTGTACAAATTAAAACGCGGCAAGCGCGAGGAATATATCGATACGGACAAAGAAATGAACGCGTTGATTCTGGAGATGGGACTTGAGGGACTTACGGTCAAAGGCGTTAAAAGCAAACAGCAATACACCTCTGCCCAGCTTAAAGAAATGGTTCAGGCCACAACAGATCTGGAAAAGATAATTGAAATATTGATAAAACGTGGAGTAGATTTTGAAGAATATGTTGATAATATTGAGGCTAAGACCAAAAATATGCCTATTTATATGGTGAAAGTGGAGGGCGAAACTCATTTTGCCTATAGCGATAAAGAGGTCGCCGACTTCACCAAAAAGGATGAAGAAACGCAATATATTGAAATATTTGAACATGAAGACCTGGAGCGCATCGAAAAGGTGTTAAATAAACTGGATTTGAGCATTTCCGATTATATCTCTCCCGAGATGGGGGAAAATTACGAAGTCGCCGGTCAAAAGAAGACGAAAAAAACCAGGGTCAAAAAGGACGCGCCGAACAAGCCGCTTTTTATTCTTGAGGACGACCAGGGTAAGCACGAGGTGTTTTCTCTGCAAGAAGTTTTGGATGTTGTGCGTAAGCAGGCCCACAAGGGAATGCATGTCCAGCGCTATAAAGGGCTGGGCGAGATGAATCCGCAACAGTTGTGGGAAACGACCATGGATCCTTCGCGCAGGACCATTTTAAAGGTAATGCTGGAAGACGCGGTGGAAGTGAACAAGACTTTCGAGATGTTGATGGGCGATGAGGTCGAGCCCCGGCGGGTCTTTATCGAGACCAACGCTCACCAGGTAAGAAATCTGGACATTTAGACGGACGAAATTCTATGGAACGCTCAGGCGGAACAACAGAAAAGATTATCCCGGTATATATCGAAGAGGAAATGAAGAATTCGTATCTTTCCTATTCGATGAGCGTCATCGTCGGGCGCGCGCTGCCGGATGTCCGTGACGGCCTCAAGCCCGTGCACCGGCGCGTTTTGTACGCGATGAAAGAACTTTCCCTGGAGCACAGCAAGCCTTACAAGAAAAGCGCGCGTATCGTCGGTGAGGTTTTGGGTAAATACCATCCGCACGGTGACGTGGCCGTGTACGATACGCTGGTGCGCATGGTGCAGCATTTTTCATTGCGTTATCCTTTAGTCGATGGACAGGGTAATTTCGGTTCGGTGGACGGGGACGCCGCGGCGGCCATGCGTTACACCGAGGCAAGGATGGCGGCCATCGCCGAGCAGGTTTTAGCCGATATCGACAAGGAAACCGTAGATTACGCGCCCAACTTCGACGCGACGCTGCAGGAGCCCGTTCTTTTGCCGTCGGCTTTACCCAATCTTTTGGTCAATGGCTCCAGCGGGATCGCTGTTGGTATGGCGACCAATATGCCTCCGCACAATCTGGGGGAGATCGTGGATGCTATCGTGTTGTTGGTGGACGAGCCGGATACCACGATCCCGGAGCTTAACAAGATCGTTAAGGGGCCGGATTTTCCGACGGGCGGCATTATCTGCGGACGGGAAGGCATCAAGGATGCCTATGCGACGGGGCGCGGCAAAATAACGCTGCGGGCGAAAGTCACCATCGAGCACCAAAAAAGCAACAAAGACAGCATTGTTGTTACCGAGATCCCGTATCAAGTCAATAAATCCAACTTGATAAGCGCTGTCGCCGATCTGGTCCAGGAGAAAAAAGTCGAGGGCATTACCGACATCCGTGATGAGTCCGATAAAGACGGGATCCGCGTTGTCCTGGAATTGCGCCGCGACGTCGAACCGCAGATCATCTTAAATTATCTTTACAAACACACCCAGCTGGAAACAACTTTTGGCATTATTAATCTTGCCCTGACTGGCGGCACGCCGCGCGTCCATAACTTGAAGCAGTTGATGATGTATTTTATCGACCACCGCCGCATTATTATCCGCCGCCGGACGCAATTTGATCTGGATCGTGCGCTCAAACGGGCGCACATCCTCGAAGGCCTGCGCATCGCCATCAAGTTTATCAATGAGATCATTAAGACAATACGCGAGTCAAAGAGCACCGCTGAAGCCAAGACCGCGCTCATGAAAAAATTTGAGCTCTCCGACATGCAGGCCCAGGCCATCCTGGAGATGCAGTTGCAGCGGCTCACCGCCCTGGAGCGCGACAAGATTGAAGCCGAGTATCAGGCGCTTTTGAAAGATATTGAGAATTACCGCGCGATTTTGGCTTCCGAGAAGAAAATTGAGGGGATCATCAAGGACGAACTGCTGGAGATTAAGAAAAAATATGCCGACGAGCGCCGCACGGAGATCACCGGCAAGGCCGAGGAAATAGAGGTTGAGGATCTGATTGCTGAAGAAAGCATGGCGATCACCATCAGCAACGACGGATATATCAAACGGCTGGCCGTTTCCGCCTACCGCAAACAAAAGCGCGGCGGCAAAGGGGTCGCGGCCATGACCACCCAGGAGGAGGATTTTGTCCAGAATCTGTTTGTAGCCTCCACGAAAGACTATCTGCTGATTTTTTCAGATCAAGGCATGGTGCGCTGGTTAAAGGTGTATGAAATCCCGGTCGCCTCGCGCATGGCCAAGGGGAAAAATATCATCAATCTTTTGACGTTTAGCAAGGATGAAAAGATCAGTGCCATCGTGGCCGTGAAAGAATTTAATCCCGACCAATATTTGATTTTTGCAACGGGCCAGGGCAATGTCAAGAAAACATCGCTTTCTGCTTATAGCAACCCCCGCAAAGGTGGAATTATCGGCATTGGTTTAGAGAAAGGCGATCGTTTAATCGGCGTTGCGCTTAGCAACGGCAAAAGCGAAGTTCTGTTAGCGACGAGAAATGGCAAGGCGCTTCGTTTCGCTGAGAAACAAATTCGTGATATGGGCCGCGGCGCCAAGGGCGTGCGGGGCATCAACCTTGAAAAAGGTGATCACGTCGTTAGCATGGTTGTCTTTCCTTCGGATATCGGCAAAACAGGCAGCACATTATTGACCGTGAGCGAATATGGGTTTGCCAAGCGGTCGGACTTTGAAGAATATCGCATTCAATCCCGCGGCGGCAAAGGGATCATTAACATGAAAGTCACCGACAAGAATGGACCGGTGGTCGGTGTTTTGGCGGTTATGCCTGATGATGAGATCATGACGGTGACTAAAAAGGGCATGATCGTTCGCTGTCCTCCCAAAGACGTCCGCGAGACCGGCCGCAGCGCGGTTGGCGTACGGCTGATCAGCCTTGAGAAGGGCGATGAGGTCAGTTCGGTCGCTATCGTCATCGCCAAAGAGGACGAATAAACCATCTTTTTATACAATGTCCGACCCCATCGTCTAGCCTGGTCAGGACACAAGCTTTTCAAGCTTGCAGCACGGGTTCAAATCCCGTTGGGGTCGCTTTTCTTTTTTGATGAATCCCTCCCTAAAAATATTTTGGCAAAAATGCGTCGATTTTGTTTGTAGCCGCCAGTTTCTTTTTGTTTTAATCGGGATTGGCCTTTTGCTGCGGCTCAAATATTATTCGGAAAATCTTTCTCTGTGGCTCGATGAAGCTGCCCTCGCCCTGGAAATCTTACGGAGGTCGTTTTCGGAAATTTTTTTTGTCGCGAATTATAACCAATATTCTCCCACCGCACCCGTCGGATTCTTACTTTTGGAAAAAAGCGTTATTGTTTTTTTAGGTAGCAGTGAATGGGCACTGCGGCTGGTCCCGCTGATGTGTTCGGCTCTTTCTGTCTTTTTATTTTTACCGTTGGCGAGAAAATATGTGCGCGCCGAAGCGGTTCCTGCGGCGCTGGCGTCCTTCGCGCTCGCGGGGCCATTGATCTATTATTCGGCCCAGGTCAAGTCGTATTCTTGCGACGTGTTGGTGGCGATCTTTGTGCTTTGGGGAGCGGCGCATGTGCGGGATGCGCAATTGGGACCCCGGCAGGCAATCGTGATTGGGGTGATCGCAGCGGTCGTCCTATGGTTTTCGTACAGCGCATTATTTGTCGTTGGTGGAGCCCTGGTGGTTTTAATAACCTTTGCGTTCATTGAGAAGCGGCGTGAAAAAGGTATTTTTCTTTTTGGGGTGGCGTGCCTGGCTGGCATAAGTTTTTTGGCCGGGTATTTCAATGAAATCACCCAGATTCGCGCCAATAGCGGTTTGTATGGAATGTGGCAAAAGGCTTTCCTGCCTTGGTCGGCGGGGCCGGCGGCAAGCGTTATTTGGTTGAAAGATGCAACAGGGAATATTTTTAAAGATGCGCTGGGGCAGCCGTTGGCCTATTTGGCCGCAGGGTTGTTTTTTGTGGGGACGGCAACGGTATTTGCGCGCGACAAAGAGAAGTGTTTTTTGCTTGTATCGCCGGCTGCGATCGTTCTATTGGCCGCCGCAGCGCACAAATATCCTTTCTTCGGACGGTTTGTTTTGTTCCTTGTCCCGTCTTTGGCGCTTCTGATGGCGGAGGGGATTGTGTACGTCATTGATAAATTTTTCAAGCGCCCGGCGGTAGCCATACTCTTAAGCGCAGTTGTGTTTTTTTATCCTGTCCAAAATGCGGCGGATGTTTTAAGCCGCACGCACGCTTTTGAAGAAATGAAACCTGTCATGCGCTATCTGAAGGGACATTATCAAGAGCGGGACGCTATTTTTTTGAACAATTCGGCGCAATACGGTTATGGCTATTACAGCGGGCGCTGGGGCTTGGACACCAAAGAGCTTTTTGTAGGCGTTATCGTCGAGCCGCCGAATCCATTTCGATCTTTTGATCCCGCCGTTCGTGCGGTGTATGTAAACTATGAGCGCGGGGCCCTGGGGCATCTTGTCGGGTGGCACGTCGGCCAGTCCGCGAACGCATTTTCAAAGGAAGAATGGGAGAAAGTCCGCGATAATAAAAGAACTTGGCTGATCTTTTCTCACGCCTCCGCGGGATATCGTAAGACTGTTTTGGATTATTTTGGTCGGGAAGGGAAAAAGCTGGAAGAGTTTCACGCACCAGGGGCCTCGATTTATTTGTTTGATATGGAAAAGTCGTAGTTGGGAGAAGAGCTGTTATGTTTGATGTCGTATTTTATGAAGTGTTTAAAGAGGAAGAAAAGACGTTAGAAAAATTCTTGCCTGCGAAAATTCGCGCACGGTTTGTATCCAAAACTATCCAGGAATGTCGTGAAGCACTTCCGTCTGCAAGGCTTATCAGCGTCAGGACGCAGTCGCGGATCCCGCGGGAGTGGGCCGCGTACTTGGACGGAGTATTTACCCGCAGCCAGGGCTACGACCATCTTGTTGCTTACCAACGAGCGGCAGGGAAGAACGTTGCCTGCGGATACATCAAAGAATATTGTTCGCGGGCGGTGGCGGAACAGGCCGTGCTCGTGATGATGGTTCTTTTGCGCAAGCTGAAAAAACAGATGGTTTCTTTCGCAACATTTTCCCGCGATGGGTTGACTGGGTTTGAATGCCGCGGGCGCCGCGCGCTTGTCATTGGCGTGGGACATATTGGCACAGAGATCGTAACGATCGCCAGAGGATTGGGGATGACGGTCAAAGGCGCGGACCCGTGCCGCAGGATTAAAGGACTTGGGTATGTTGCGCTGGCAAAAGGGTTGCCGTGGGCGGACGTTGTTTTTTGCGCCTGTCCTCTGACGGATAAGACAAAAGTGATGCTTGATTATAATGTATTACGCAAGGTTAAGAAGGGGGCCATTTTTGTCAATGTCGGCCGGGGAGAAATATCTCCCGCTAAAGATCTGGCGCGGCTTTTGTCCAAAGGCATTTTGGGCGGGATCGGTCTGGATGTTTTTGACGAGGAGCATACGCTCGCGGATTCTTTGCGCGCGCGGCGCGCGGATGCCCGCGCCCGGAGGATATTGAAACTCAAAGACAAGAACAACGTCGTATTTACGCCGCACAATGCGTTTAATACGCGGGAGGCGCTGGAGGGAAAGGCGCGCTTGAGCGCCGAAGCGATCAAACATTTTTTGCGCCGGGGGACATTTTCTGATCCAGTCCCGGAGCGGCGAGAAAAGCCGTTGCATTTTCATGGGGAGAGCTTAAAATATGAAAGTAGCGGTTGTTCAGCTTGGCGCGACAGATGATAAAGCGCGCAACTTTAATAAAGCGGTTGCTTTTGTCCGACGAGCGATTGACCGGCGCGCGCGATTGATCGCGTTGCCGGAAGTCTTTATTTTTCGCGGGCGCATCCGTTCCCGCGCGGAGGTGCGAGCCGTTGCCGAGACCATCCCCGGCGAATCTTTGAGACCATTGATGGCGCTGGCCAGGCAGAATAAAGTTTTTATTTTGGCGGGATCGATCTATGAAAAGGCGGCGGGGAAAGACAGGGCGTATAATACTTCTGTTTTCATCGATGACCGGGGGGCGATAAAGGCCAGGTATCGTAAAATCCATTTGTTTGAAGCGGTTCTTGGCAACAAGCGCATCCGGGAGGCGGATTGTTTTATGGCGGGGCACAGGGCGGCCATGGCCCGCGCTGAAAAATTCAAGATAGGACTTTCGATCTGTTATGATTTACGTTTCCCGGGAATGTACCGTAAGTACGCTGCTTTAGGGGCGCATGTGTTGTGTGTCCCGTCGGCGTTCACGCATGAAACAGGGAAGGCTCATTGGGAAGTGCTGGTCCGGGCGCGCGCCATTGAAAATAGATGTTATGTTCTTGCTCCGAATCAGGTCGGCAAAAGCGGTAAGGGTGTGCGTCATTACGGGCACAGCATGATCGTTGACCCCTGGGGTGAAATCCTGGCTGCGGCGTCGGGGAATAAGGAAGAAATTATTTATGCACAATTGGATTTGCACGACATAAAAGCCGCAAGACAAAAACTGCCGGCATTGATGTGAAAGGAAAGGGGAGGTATGTCCGGATATGATGAAACGAGAAATTCCAAAGGGCAAAGCACGATCGAATACATTCTTGTCGTTGCCGCGGTCATCGCTGCCCTGCTGATTTTTGCCGGCAGGAACGGGATCTTCCAGAACGCGCTTAACGCGACTTATGATACGAATATTAATGCCATGCTGAATATGGCCGAAAGGATATTGGAATGACACCTAAGAAAATCAAGGTCGCGGTTACCGGTGCCGCGGGGCAGATCGGGTATGCTTTGTTGTTTCGCGTTGCCTCGGGAGAGGTATTCGGCCCGCAAACGTGCATAGACTTAGGCTTGCTGGAGCTCGAGGCGGCTCTCCCCGCCTTAAAAGGCGTTTGTATGGAGCTGGAAGATTGCGCTTTTCCCTTACTGGATTCCGTCGGGCAAACAGCGTCTCCCGAGGCCGCCTTCAAGGATGCCGATTGGGCCCTTTTGGTTGGGAGCGTTCCGCGCAAGGCCGGCATGGAGCGCGGCGATCTTTTAAAGATCAACGGAGGTATTTTTACGGTGCAGGGCAAGGCTCTTTCCAATTGCGCGAAGCCGGCGTGCAAAGTTTTTGTCATCGGCAATCCGTGTAATACCAATGCCTACATCGCCAGGGCTTCAGCGCCGAATATTTCGCCGCGGAATTTTTTCGCGATGACCATGCTGGACCAGAACCGGGCATGCGCCCAGCTGGCCCGGAAGGCAGGCGCGAAAATTGAAGAAGTAAAAAATGTCGCTATCTGGGGGAATCATTCCGCCACCCAGTTCCCCGATTTTTATCATGCCACTATTGACGGCAGGCCGGTCGTCCAGCGGATTTCCGACGAGCAGTGGTTGAAGACGACATTTATTGAAACGGTCCAGAAACGCGGCGCGGAAGTGATCAAGGCGCGCGGGCTTTCTTCCGCCGGGTCGGCTGCCAACGCGGTCGTCGATACGATCAGGCGATTGACAACCCCCACGCCCGCCGGAGAGTTTTTCTCGGTGGCCGTACCTTCGGACGGGAGTTACGGGATCGAAAAAGGATTGATTTTTGGGTGTCCGGTGCGTTCCAACGGCACGGATTGGGAAATTGTGCAGGGACTCAAGCACAATGCTTTTGCTCAAGAAAAAATCGACCTTACCCACAAAGAACTTTTGTCCGAGAGGGAGGCCGTACAAAGCCTGGTGCAGGCAAAATAGCCGCAGGCAACCGTCCGGTGAGGAGGCTTGGTGCAAATTTTTTTAAAATCACTTGTTTCTTCAAACATTGGCAGGTATACTTAATACAATATTTTCTTAATAGAATTTTAAAATATTAAAACAGGAGATAAGCGGTGCCTACGACATCCCAAAAGCAGTTAAGGTTTGCCTTTTTTTGTTTTTTTGTTGCCATCATGAGCGTGCGTTGCGACCTGATCAACAGCGCTAAAGAATATTTTCAGGACTCCGGCAAAAAAGTAAAGCCGGTCGCGCAAGAAAATAAATCTGCCCCCGCCGCGTCTCCATCCCCCGGTGTGCCAACGGCCAAGCCATCTGAACACAAAGCCACATCCGTCAACGTGTTGGCCAGGGTTGGTAACTGGACGATCACGGTCGAGGAATTTAACGAGCGATTAAACGCCCTGAAAGAGGCGGTTCCGGATTTTGACACAAGTTCTCTGGATGCCAAAAAGATCGTATTGGAAACCCTTGTGCGACAACAGCTTTTGGTATCAGAAGCCGAGAAGGTCGGCTTGGCGAATCAGAAAGATATCCAGGCCGCGGTCGATGAATTCCGGAGGACCCTGATTGTCCAGGAAACCGTTAAGAATCTTGTCCGGGATATCAAGGTCTCCGATGAAGAAGCCAGCGCTTTTTATGAGGCTCAAAAGACCGTTTTGGTCGAACCCGTGCAGTGGCATGTCCGCTCGCTCGTTATTGACTCCCAATTAAAAGCCAATGAATTGTCGACCCAGATTTTGCAGGGGGGGGATTTCGCGGAGATCGCCAAACAAAACTCGATCGGGGACAACGCGGCCCAGGGAGGAGATCTGGGATTTATCGCGGAAGCGCCGTTCGCTGAAATGCAAAACGCGATCGCGCCGTTAAATGTCGGGGAAGTAAGCGGCGTGTTTAAAGGGCCACAGGGATTTTATATTGTGAAAGTCGAAGAGAAAAAGGGCGGGACCCCCATTCCTTTTGAAGATCTCAAAAAAGATATCATTGACAATCAGATGATGCTCAAGCAACAGCAGGCCATTTTGGATCATGTTGAGAAACTAAAAGGGGAAACAAAGGTCGAGATCAAAGAAGACCTTTTGTAGAACTTAAAAGACGCCATGAACATTGAAAACAAAAAACAAATTGCGACGATCCTTCTTGCGGTTGGACTCGGACTGGCGGCGACATTCTTGACGAGCCAGTATGTCCAAAATAATATTGCGCAACAAACGAAGCTGTTAGCTAAGGAATATACGCAACAAACCGCCGCACTGCAAAAAGAAGTCGAGATTAACAAGAGAGATCG
>Ga0209541_10011218_pt1 | contig 14068 bp, 15 predicted proteins | sample RifCSPlowO2_01_FD_184027 | JGI IMG/M metagenome (GOLD analysis project Ga0209541, IMG submission 184027) | Groundwater microbial communities from Rifle, Colorado - Rifle CSP2_plank lowO2_0.1 (SPAdes) (version 2) | ecosystem: Environmental > Aquatic > Deep subsurface > Groundwater | place... | reverse complement strand
AAGAACTTAACTTTTGTTACAATATCATCGTATAGTTTGATGAAGGTTTTCATAACAACAGGCTCTTTTAGAGCCTGTTGTTATTGTATATGAAAATGAGAGAAAAGAGGAGTTTCGTAATTCACAGTTGCAAAGATTTCCGGTCAATGGAGTATATCAGAGTCCCAAAGGCGAAAACGGCCTAATGGGGATGGCTCTACATCCCGATTTCTCAAATAATCATTGGATATATCTTTATTACACAGCCAAATCCGGGCATCAATTTTTAGCCGTAATAGAACGATATGTTTTTTTGGAAAACGAACTGAAAGATCGGGCACTTATTTTTGAAACGCTTGCGGGGAAAATGCACTATGGAGGCAGGATGGCTTTTGGGCCGGATAATTTTCTATATTTTACCTCCGGCGATGCCGGTAATAAAGAGCTCGCCCAAGCGACAGCCTCGCTTGCCGGAAAAATATTGAGGATCAAAGATAATGGAGATATTCCCGAGGACAACCCATTCAATAATGCTATTTTTTCGTACGGACATAGAAATCCGCAAGGCATTACGTGGGATGATAAAGGAAATTTTTGGGAGACAGAGCACGGGGAAGCGGGAATCATTGGTAAATCCGAACAAAAATCGGGTCTAGATGAAATTAACCTTATAAAAATTGCCGGAAATTACGGCTGGCCTGATATTCGCGGCGTAGATAAAAAATATAACATTACCCCACCGATCGCGATCCCTGCATCGGGCATAACATGGGCCCCGGCCGGACTCGCGTATTATAACGGATACCTGTTTTTCGGCGGGTTGCGGGGAAAAGCGCTTTATCAGGCAAAAATATCGCCTAACGGAAAAATGGGTTCTTTCTATGCTCATTTCGAAAATGAATTCGGCAGGGTACGCGCGGTTAAAACCGGTCCCGATGGATATATTTATTTCAGCACTTCAAATCGCGACCAAAAAGGGGCAGATTCCGCTCCACCAGATAAAATATTTAGAATTCCCGCGGAAGTACTTATCAAAAAATACCCTTAGGCGGAACTGCATCCGCAGCTGCCTCCGCAACTCGAGCAACTAGAAAAGATCGCGTCGGCTCGCGCCTCATTGTTTGATAAAGATTCGGCAAATTTGTCTACTGCACGATTGCGGATGCTCTGGTCGTCCTTTAAAAACAGCTTGATAAATTTATCAAAGCCAGACTTTACCAAAATCACCGGAAACATCAACAATATTATCACAAAAACACCCGTATATTTTGCGATGCGCTTAAACATAGTATATTTTTTTATACCATAAAATAAGCTAGAATGGCTGCATGGTTATCCACAGGGCGGCCAAAATAGGTTTTTTTATACGCCGACCGCGGGACTTTTTCCTTTTTGAACTGTTGGCGCGCGAGTTAAACGCGGAATTTATAATCATTCCGCCTATTGCCATGAATATATTCGCGCAGGGCAAAAGGCTGATTAAAACGCTTGATGCGGAGCCGATGGAACGCTTCATGGCTTCGCGGGATATGCCCTGGAGAAAGTATGAGGGTAATATTTTAGACAACGAGATAAACGAAATTGAAAATTTTTTCTCGCCATATGATGCATTGCTTGATTCGCAAAAATCACTTTTTCTCATGCATCCCGCGCTCAACGGAAAAAAAAGAATACTCTATTTTTATGATGACGCCATTCCCGGGTACTGGCCCACGATTAGTTTTTCCAATATAGACATGGTGCTCTCTACCGGTAAATATTTTAATGATTTGTTGCGGCCTTTCATTAACACGGTTCAAATAGGCGATTTGTACCTCGATTTCCCGCAACCGTACTCCAAAAATGAACTGCCGCAAAATCTCGATGAAAACAAAAAAACGATCCTCTTTGCGCCGAGCGAGGATGTATTCTATTCTCCGGCGGGATTCTCCGGAGAGATAAATGCGTTAACTGATGAATATAATGTAATCGTCCAGCTTTCGCAAATATCAGCAACGTCCGAGCGCAATAAAAATTTATTCGCCCTAAACAAGGAAATAATATTACTGGATGAAAGTTTTGATATCCGCAAACTAAATCCTTTTATCAATATCGTTCTCTCCGACAACTCAGCCGCCGTCATGGAATGGCTTTCGGACGGAAAACCTTGCATCGTATTGGACGCATGGTCGAATGAATTTAATATTTTAAACGGTGTGCCCGACGCCACCCGCAAAAATCTAAGTTTCGACGCCGGCCTATTCGCCGCGTTCAGCCCCGCAGAACTCCGTAACGTTATCGACAAGGCGCTTGACGCTTCGATACCGGCTGATAATAAATTTGCGTTGAATTTTTTTGAAATAGGGACAGAGCCAGCCTACAAACGGGCGGCGGCGGCTATGGCTGGTTTTTTGGCCTCGCCCTCTACCCTTCCCTCTCCGAAAAGCGTTTTGGCGTTTCATCCCGGAGACCACGCGCTGCAAAATTTCGTACTCCAGCACCGCCTGAAAAATATTTTTATGCCGATATCAAATATTTTCCGGGAACCAATGCTCTTCAAAAAAATACAAAAAATAATTAAAACTTTTTTTTAACATGGCGATCTCTTACTCCGTAATAATATCCACCTACAACCGCGCCAATCTTCTCCGGCAGTGCCTGGACGCACTCTCAAACCAAAGCGTTCCCGTTTCGGAATACGAGATAATAATCGTAAATGACGGTTCTACGGATAACACCGCGGAAGCCGTGAGGGATTTCCGGAAGAACCACCCCGGCCTGAATATTGTGTATAAAGAGCAGAAAAACGGAGGGCCGTCGAAAGGCAGGAATGCCGGCATAGCTCTCGCAAAAGGAGATATAGTCTTTTTTACTGATGACGACTGTATAGTGCCCGATCGCTGGATCGAAACGCTGGCGGAAGGCTATAAAAAACATCCCGAGGTCGCGGGGGTGGGGGGGTGGTATGAAAATGCGAAAGAAATATTAGCTAAGAGCTGGTATGCTCGTTATATGGACCATATGTTTTACCGCATGTTCAAGGAGCGCGGCATTTCGGATAAAGAGATCAATAATAATATTTTTTCGAGGAATCCGGCCGGCAATACTTCGAACATGTCATACAGACGGGACATACTCATTAAAGTCGGTGGGTTTGATGAAAAAGTCGGCTTCGTGGGTTTAATCGACCTGGAGCTTAAAAAAAGGGTCATGGACCTCGGGTTTCCTCTGCTTTATATCCCATACAATGTCCTACACTTAAAGCCTCTTGGCGCGAAAGAGATCGTCAGAAAATATTTCAACCGCGGGCGAGGATTCTGCCATATCTGCAAAAAAAATCCGGAGTTATTCTATTACTATAATCCTTACTCTGTTCGATATCCCGTAAAAAAACATGAAAATGCCAGAAAAAAATTTTCGTTCAGGTTTATTTCGTTCACGGAATCATTATTCCAGCGCCTGGGCTGGTATTATCAGACAATGCTGGAAAAATGAAATACTCAATCGTCATTTCGACATATAACCGCGCTAATTTAATGAAACTTTGCCTTGAAGCTCTCTCAAAGCAGAATATTCCCGCTTCGGAATATGAAATAATAGTTGTAAATGACGGCTCCTTCGATAATACGGGTGAAATCGCCGGGAATTTCAAATCGCTACATCCTGAAATTAATTTTATTTATAAGGTTCAGACGAACGGCGGACCCTCAAAAGGAAGAAATGCTGGTATTGCGTTATCAACGGGAGAAATTATTTTATTTACGGATGACGACTGCATTGTACCAGAGCGTTGGGTTGAAACGCTGGCAGATGGTTATAAAAAACATCCGGAAGTAGCGGGTGTCGGGGGCTTATACGAATTTCCGCCATATATTCTGAATAAAAGTCTATTTGCTCGGTATCACACATTCAAAATGAGGAATATTTGGTATGGACCGGAAAGAATCGACAAGGAAATCATCAATAATATTTTTTCAAGAAATCCCGCAGGGAACACTTCGAACATGTCTTATAGAAAAGAAATTTTAACTGCCGTCGGCGGTTTTGATGAAACAATAACTTATCCCGGTTTCGACGACACTGATCTTAAAAAAAGAATTATGGACGGAGGCGCGGTTCTCTTATATCTTCCGTATAACATAAAGCATATCCACCCGATGGGCAGTGTACAGATTATCAGAAGATTTTTTAATTTCGGACGAGGACGGTACCGATTCGCACAAAAATATAAAAACAGCCGCCGTAAAAATATGTCAAAAAACTTGCCTCAGCTTGAATTTAAGGCTATCGCCTTGGCTGACTCTTTTTTTACGCAGTGCGGATGGGAATTTGAAAAAATGTCGGATAAAATTCAACCTTGGATAAAAAGCATGTTTTTCCCGGGAATTTTATCGGTAATCTCTATCTTTACCGAAAGACGCCCCCTGAAATAATTATTTGCTTTGCGCGACAAACCATCCAGGTCATCATCGCTTACCGGAATTAACGGAACTATTTTAACCAATATTTCTCCCGGGATTTTTTGTAAAAACTGAAACTGATCAATTGGCGGACTTGATGACCGGATTAGATGAGTTACGGAATGAAAAGGTATGGTATAGCCGTCGCGTAATTTCACGAATTGAGAATCCCTTCCTTCAAATATCAGCCTCGGATTTTTGCGCCCGCATGGGCATACGCCCTGCATTATTCTTCCACGATCGCCGATTTTATATCGAATGAACGGCATTACTTCGTTTTCGAACATTGTAATGACAATATTCCCCTCTTCGCCTGACGGAACTTCCTTGTTGTCGTCATTAAGGATTTCCCAAAAAAAATGGGCGGTATTCATATGCCATCCCGATCTTTTTTCACACTCGTAAGCCAATGGTCCTCCCGCTTCCTTTGAAGCGTAAATATTGAATACTTCGCAGTTAAAAACTTTTTCTATCAGCGCCCTGTCAGTTTCTAACAGGCGCTCTCCGACAACGCCAATCTTAACGAAAGAATATTCGGCTCTATGCTCGCGAGAAAGCATTGCGAGCTTAAGAACCGACGATGCGGGGCCGAGTAAATGCGATATCTTTTTTTTATTTAAAACATTTAGCGTGTTTTTCACAATGTTCGCGCTATTTTGCATCGCAAAGTTAACGGAAAAAAGCGTCCCCATCGGCCTGTATGGCGGGAATTCCAGATTAAACCGCATAAGATTATCTCCATTCTTAAGGCGGAATATGTGTAGCATCGCGCTTTCCATCCTTAAAAAGTTAAGCTTATCGCCGTAAAATACTACTGGCGAATTAGTTGAAGTGCCGGAAGTGCTGATACGGTCTTTTCTCCACGCCGGCGAATAAGAAGCCTCAAAGACTGAGAGGTTGTTTCTTTTGAGCGTTTCCCGGTCAAACACCGGCAGGGAGCGTAGGGTCAGAGACGGATCCTTTGCTGGATCCGTTTTTATGAGACTGCCCCAATATTTTGTATTCTCCTGTGAAAATTTTAAAAGCCCGCCAAGCTTTTTCCCCCGGATCCTTTCTGCCTCTTCGTGCTCCATATATTCGAACCGGGAAAAAGACCACCTGTCAATATTTAAGAACATATTCCATGCAATATCAAAAACGGACTTCGGCAAGGCATTGACTCCCCGATACGGGGGGTGAATTATCAGATAACCTGCTAATTTAGAAACAAAATTCATATTTCATTCGACACAGTAAAGTATAGTGCGGGCTTTTTAATTCGTAAAGAATGTTTTATTGTGATACTATTGTGATACTAATGAACGTCATTTTAATCGGCATAGATGCCCTGCGCGCCGACCATCTCGGGTGTTACGGTTATCGGCGGAATACTTCGCCGAATATCGACGCTTTGGCGCAAAAAGGGGTTCGTTTCAAAAAATGCTTCAGCCAAGCGTATCTTACGGCTCCCTCATTCATGTCCATAATGACTTCGCGCTATCCGACCTACCACGGTGTCACATCGAACATAAGCGGCGCTAAAAGCGGTTGCCGCGCAGAGGTCGCAGATTCCGGAACGCCCATACTTGCCGAAATACTCAAGAACAACGGATATCGCACGGCGGCTTTCACTGACGGAGGCAATCTCTACGGTAAACTCGGTTTTTCGCGAGGATTTGATTATTATTCCATAAACAGGGGTTTCGGCAAAAGAAAAGCAATCATGCCGGAAAACGACATCTTGTACTGGCTGGAAGAAAATAAAGATAACGACTTTTTCTTATTTTTCCATACTTACTCGGTCCATAGCCCATGGGTGATCCCCGAAAAATACAGAAACGCTTTCGGGGAAGGCGGCGCGAAATTTTACCACGAGGAGAAGCCGGAAAATATCGCCGCCGAATATGCGGACATGTATGCGCGTGAGATCAGCGAGTATCTCGAACTTTTGACAAGTATAGCCGGTAAGAATAACGCAGAAAATGTCGAATATTTAAAAGACCTTTATGACTGCGCTATCTTATACGTTGATCAATTTATCGGAAGGGTTACAAAATTCCTCGAAGACCTTGTTATTTCTGATAAAACCATCATTATCTTTACCGCAGACCACGGAGAAGAATTTTTCGAGCACGGCAAATTATCCCATCAGCAATTTTACAATGAATTGCTAAGCGTGCCCCTGATCATTTATGCTCCGGGTGCAAATTCTACAGGTTTCTCTTCCGATACCGCAAGAAGTATAGACATATATCCTACCATTTTGGGACTTCTGAGTATCAAAATAAGCCATCCGATCCACGGCTTAACCCTTTTTCCAGAAAAAAATGATGCTGCGAAACACGTAATAATATCCGAGCTCGGCGAACGCGGCATGGCCATACAAGGAGATAAATATAAATATATATGTCAAGCATCGGATGAATTGTATAACCTGACGAATGATCCTACGGAAAAAAATAATATAGCGTCTGATCATCCCGATACTATTTTAAAAATGCGGAGCGATTTTAACGAGGAACTTCGCCGTCCGTCTATATCCAAGCCTCAAAAAAATATCCTACAGCTTTCCGGCAATAGAATAAACAGAAGATATGAATCAAGGTTATAACGTCATTCTGATCGGCATAGATACTTTGCGTGCCGACCATCTCGGTATTTACGGATACGAAAGAAATACTTCTCCGACAATCGATCAGTTTGCGAAAGAGTCGGTCGTTTTTGGAAACTGTTTTTCACAAGCGCCGCTAACCTCACCGTCTTTTATGTCGATGATGACATCCCTCTACCCGACTTATCACGGCGTTACTTCAGTCATCGGCGGAGTAGGTCGCAACGGCAGAGTTTATACTTTGGATAAGAAAATACCCACGCTGGCCGAAATACTGAAGCATCATGGCTACTCTACCGGAGCTTTCACAGACGGTGGAAACTTATATGATAAGCTAGGCTTCGGAAAGGGCTTCGATTTTTATTCTATGAATCTTAGGGTGCGTGGCGATAAAGTCGCCTTGATACAGGAAAAAGATGTATTTTATTGGATAAAAGAGAACCTCAACAATAAATTCTTTCTTTTCTTTCATACTTACGCGGTTCACGAACCATGGATGATGCCCCAAAGCTATCTAAATCTCTTTAGCCGCGGCTACACGGGGAAAGTCGCAATAAATAAAGATTTTTATAAAACTTTAAGGGCAGAAAAAATTTTCCCGCGCCAATATTTATTTAAAATCGCAAATACTTTAGATCCTGATGATCTCAAATATTTAAAAGCGATTTATGACGGATCAATCCGGTACGTTGATGATTTTATGAAAAATCTCCTTTCGCTCCTCGCAGAATTAAAATTGACTGATCGAACTATCATTGTATTTACTTCCGACCATGGAGAAGAATTTATGGAACACGGCATGCTTTCTCACAAGCAGTTTTACAATGAACTTTTGCGTGTTCCGCTGATTATGAGATCGCCGGCGCTCCCTAGTTCCTTAGCCGTAAGCCAGCTGGTGCGCAATATAGATATATTTCCGACAATTTTGAACCAGTTAGGAATCAATATTGCGGCACCGATCCATGGTACTTCCCTGATCGGCGCACCGACCAATGATCTAAATCTCCAAACAATCGCGGAAACCGAAGGTGGGGGCTTCTCCATTCAAACAAAGAAATATAAATATATCTACCCGCGTTATAAAGATTACAAAATTCGAGAAGACGAGCTTTATGACTTGGATAATGACCCTGAAGAAAAAAATAATATCGCTCTCCAAAACCTAGATCTCGTCGGAGACATGCTTGCCGCCTACAATGACGAGTTGCACCATAGAATTAGTCTTAAACATCCAAAAAGAGGTGTCGCCTATTCGCCGCATAAAAGGACTGAATAGATTTTCGAACAAAAGCAATGGATAAGTTGGTTAAACAGTCAATATCGATACTCCGCGAATCGAAAGCAAAATTCAATAATTTGGCGATCCTTTGGTCGGGAGGCAAGGATTCAACCGCGATGCTGTCGCTCTGCCGGGAGGCATTTTTTAACCGTGTCCCATTCCCCGTTATCCATATTGATAACGGCATTGATTTCCCGGAAACATACGCCTTGCGTGATGAGCTTGCGAAAAAGTGGAATTTAAAAGTTTTGGTGGCGCGGAGCATAATTAAGGAAGATAAAATTTCAGGCGTTTCCTGCTGCGGAGCAAATAAAACTGATGCTTTGAAGGAACTCATGAAAAAAGAGAAATTTGACGGGCTTATCATGGGCATACGAAGAGACGAGCACGGCATCCGCGCAAAAGAGCGAGTATTTTCGCCTCGCGATAAAAAATGGAAATGGGATTACAGAAACCAGCCGCTGGAAATATGGGGGCACCATTCCGTTGACGAAGATGCCAACCACCACCGCATCCATCCGATACTTCATTGGAGAGAAATAGATATCTGGCAGTATATTTATGAAAATGATGTCCCAATAAACCCGCTTTATTTTTCGCGATTCGGAGAACGCTTCAGGAGTTTAGGATGTACAAGATGCACGGTCGCCATAAAATCGGAAGCAAAAACGATTCCAGCAATACTCAAAGAACTCGGAAGTTCCAGGCTTTCCGAGCGCATGGGGCGTGCACAGGACAAAGAAGCGCAGGCAGTAATGGAAAGATTGCGGGCGCTAGGGTACATGTAACATGATCGCAAAAAATACCGGCATATCGATAGTACTTCTCGGCGAAAAAGACCACGGCAAATCGACATTGATAGGCCGGCTGATATTCGAGACGAAATCCTTGCCCGAAGACCGGATGCGGGACGTAAGAAAAGCAATTAAAGGCAGAGGCAAAAAATTCGAATGGGCGCACCTACTGGACAGTTTTATTTATGAAAGAGAGCATGAAATGACTTTGGACACGACGCGCGCAATGGTAAATTTGGGTGGAAAGTCATTTGAATTTATTGATGTCCCGGGCCACAAGGAGCTGATAAAGAATATGCTGACCGGTGCCGGGGACGCAAAATTCGCCATCCTCACCATCGATATAAACGAGGGCATAAAACCGCAAACATTAAGGCATCTTGATATAGCCGAATTTTTGGGAATAGAAAAATTGATAATCGTCGTAAATAAAATGGACGCCGTTGGTTATTCGAAAGCGCACTTTAAAAAAGCTAAAAAAATAATTTCAATGGTGCTCGCGGACCGTAATCTGTCAAAAAAAGATTCAATAATACCTGTTTCCGCTTTCTCTGGAAATAATCTTTTAAAACGAACGAGCTCGCTTGGCTGGTATAAAGGTCCGACCTTATACGAAGCAGTCCTTAAAGATTTTAAAACGACCAAAAAAAATAGCGTAATTCCAAGGCAAAGTAAAACATCGATGGTAAAACCGATCTGTATTTTTATAGATAAGCCGAAAAATAAATTGATCTTGGAATCGGAAACTGGAGAAGCCTCAATAAAGACACTCGGCGGATTCCAAAAGATCCATGAATTGTGCCAAATATCAATTATATTGGATAAACCGCTTCTATTGGGAAATAAATTTGTAATCAAACAAAATGGCAGAATAATCGGCATATGCAAAAAAACTCCGGTCTAAAACCGGAGTAATGACCCAAACTCGGTTTAGGTCAGTCTCATGCGCTATTAAAATCAAACTCTGAATCGATAATATCTGATCTCGCGCCGGAGACAAAATTATAATGCTCGCGCGGATTGCTAAAATTGTCCTTGATCGGATTTGTGCATAGTAATTTGCCCCACCGATTTTCCTTTACATAATCTTGAAATGTCGACCACGGATAATCCTGCTCTTTTCTTTTATAAGCGCGCAAATCCTTTGGATTAAGATGTATATAGCTAGAAACGCGCAGAAGATAATTGTCGTCCACAATATGCTTAGCATTAAATTTACTCTCGAAAACATGTCCTCGCCGTTCGTATTTTAAATTAAAGTATTTCGCATAGCTCACCAGAACTCTATGCATAAAGATAGAAATGTTGCCGTCCTTTCGCTCTCTAAGCAAAAAATGAAAGTGGTTCGGCATTACACAAAAACCAACTATATCAACCAAAGGGTCTCCCAAATTAATTTTGCCATCCCTGATGACCCAAACTCGGTTTAGGTCAGAGCTGCGATCTAAACGAGGAATATCCTTCTCCCCGTTCGCTAAAAATAGCATAACAATAAATCTCTCAAAATCCCTTGTATTCTTAAAAAGCTCCAAATCGCCAACGGAATGAGCGTAAATGTGATAATATTCGTCTGCGACAAATGGAATTTTCCTCATTTGTCTATTATTGACCTAAACTCGGTTTGGGTCAACCTATGCCTTCGTATGCTCCTCTTGTGTACTTGTCCTCTTGATATTTATTTCCCAACTCTAATCTTAAATGTCCCGGTTGATTTTTCCTCTTCTATTTCAAACACAATCTCATTGCCGAGTTTTTCTAAAAGTTTTTCTTTTTGGAGAAGGTGGTTTGCGAAAAGCATTCCGTCCAATTTATCGGCTTGCGTCAAAATTTTAAATTTTTGGCTTAAACCCAAAATAAGCTGGCAACGTCTTACTGCCTCCGGTGCCGGTGTGGTGGCCTGGATTATGAAATCGGCAATTCCAAGCTCTTTTGCTTTTTTTTGATCCTCCGCCATGCCTCTGTGCGAAAGTATCACAACGGGAATGCCGCTTAATCGCTGATCCCCTTTAATTTTCAAAAACAAATCAAACCCGCCCAAGCGAGGCATCAAAATACCGGTTAAAACGATATCGGGCCTATATCCTTTTTCCAACTGTTCCCAAGCGTCTTGTCCGTCTTTCGCGACGGCAACTTCAAACCCGCCTGCCATAAAAACGGATTTATTGATCCCGCGAAGAATCTCGTCATCATCAACTATTAAAATCTTCTTTGGGAGCATGTTTTTATAATAACTTATCAGGCGGCATTAACCAAATCAATACGCCCCCCTGGTATATTTATTCGCGGCGTCCCAGAACATCCAGGAGGTAAGACCGGAATCGTAAACCGCTTTTTTTTGCGCGTTGACCTCTGCGACTCCGTAATCGGCGCCTAAGTCAAAATCCTGCAGCCAGGGGCGCAATTTCGTGGGAGTTGAGGTTGGAGCCTGCAAACGTTTTACCCCCTCGCTAATCGCAAAAAGCACTATTTCATAAGAATGCGCGGCAGGATTTTTATATCCCTGAAATGTCGCCGGATAGTGAGACGGATAAACCATCGGAGCCACATAATCAAAATATTTTGCGATTGGCTCCAAAACCTGCCCGATATTCAGATCGTCCGTGTTCGTGGTCGTCATACCGAACACATCCGCGGATATTGGCACAGGAATATCGGAAAGGCTTTGGTCCAAATACGCGAAAAATTCGTTGAGTACCGATGGCTTGTCTTTCGCTCTCGCTCCTGAAACCGGATAAGCAATATCCGACATATTTCCGTCCGAAGGAAAACGAATGTAATCAAAATTCAATTCGTCAAAACCGGCTGCCTCCGACGCCCGCGCTATCTCAATAATATAATCCCAATATTCTTTGGCTCCGGGATCAAGATAAGAAAGCCCTTTGCGATCTTTCCATAAAGTTCCGTTCTTTTTCTGAACGGCGATGTTAAGGTGCTTTTTTGCGTAATATGGATCCTGAAACACAGTGATCCGCGCGATTGCGTAAATATCCGCGTCATGCAATTCTTCGATGAATTCACGCATGTCTTTGACGCGGACTTCCTCGGAGCCTTCCGCTTTTATTTTTTCGTTTCGCGTATCGAACGCGACCATTCCAGTATAATCTTTAACATCTATTACCAAACTGTTTATCTCGCTTTTTTTGATGAAATCAACGAGCTCCGCGCGCCACTTCGGCGTACCGGCAACCCAGCTTGACATATAGATCGCCTTTACCGCTTCTGGCGTTTCAATGTGTTTGGGTTTCGGAGGCTCTTTAATAACACTCTCGGCAAACAGAAGCTGTTTTTCCGTTGTCCCGGAACTAAGAAGCGCCCTGACCGATGTCAGGTGCGGATAAATTCCGAAAACGAAAAAAAACGCGCTCGCAACGGCAATAATGCCCAACGCCAAAAATTTATTGTCCCGCGAGAGCAGGTTTAAATATTTTTTCCAGTTCCTCTTTGCCATGTCCATTCTCAATTAATTTGCTTAATGTAAGTTTATCACTAAACCTGTTGATGAGCACGGTGCCTATTGCATTGCCTTTCTCCAAAAATACGCGCATCAAACGATTATCGTCCGAAAGTTCAAATATATCGTCAGCGGTTTCGCAGCCGACCGCGCCGAGAAATGTCAGATTAGTGCCTAGATTTACGAGAGTATAGGCGGGAATTGTCTTGAAAACCTGCGCCTTACCATCCATCGAAAGCATATTCATTGCTGCGCATCTTCCCTGCAAAAAAGAGCTCGTCCAATTGCCTACCGTGATCCTTCTTTTTAAAAAAATATCGTAATATTCGGCGGCGTCCCCGGCGGCAAAAATATCAGGGTCGGATGTTCTTAAATATTTGTCGCAAAGCAAGCCGATGTTCTTTTCAATATTCTGCAAAAAAGAAAAATCCCGCGTAAGCCCTGCCCCCAGCGCCCATAACGGCGTCTTTATATGCTCTCCGTTCTTTAGATAAAATTCGTCATTTTTAATGAAATTGATCTCCGCGTTCCTGTGAATAATCGCGTCATGCAGTCTGAAATTTTCTTCCATTATCCGCGACCCTTCCTCTCCGAACTTCTTTTCCCCTCCCCAATATTTTCCGCGCGCCAACATATGGACCTCGAATCCGCGCAGGGAAAATATTTCCAAAAATTCAAGCGCGATGAAACTTTCGCCGACAATAAGAATTTTTTTTGCCTCGCCCGTAGGGCTACGGCCGAGGGTCTCCGCCGCGTCCATCGCCTCTTTAATAGCGTCCATGTCTTCAATATTTCGCATCATCAATGGTTCAATCGGAGTTGTTGAAGAAAAAACTTCGTTTAATTTTTTTGGGGTTCCGCCCGAAGCAACTAGAAGTTTTTGATAAGTAAACTGCTTATTGTCGCGCGTTAAAACCTCTTTTTTTACGGTATCAACCGCGGCGACAACGGTCTCCGTATAGAGATCAATATTTTGCGATTGATATTGCACCACATTTCTCAAAAATATTTTTTCGCGAGCTATCTTTCCTTTTAAATATGCTGGAATAAGCACTTTGGAATACAGAGGATGGCGCTCTCTATCTAAAATAGCTATCTTTGCGTCCGCATCCAGAGACCGCAAAGTCTCGGCGCAAGTGGTGCCTGCAATTCCGCCGCCTATGATCAAATAATCAACCTGCTGCATTAATTTTTGGTAGTCCTGTTCTTCTCTTCAGAAAGTGTCCAAAAAGAAAAAACCGCGATGATAATTCCGCACGCTACTATAAACAGCTTTATCCACGACATGGGAAAACCCAAATTGGGGATCAAAATTATTAAAATGCCAAATATCGCTATGACCCATTGTTTCCACATTGATTTATGATAGCAAAAAATCCATACTACCACCCTATTGACATCATATATGACTGTGAATTACGAAACTCCTCTTTTCTCTCATTTTCATATACAATAACAACAGGCTCTAAAAGAGCCTGTTGTTATGAAAACCTTCATCAAACTATACGATGATATTGTAACAAAAGTTAAGTTCTT